>Ga0065712_10000123_pt1 | contig 89338 bp, 77 predicted proteins | sample MisRhiReplicate1_FD_59099 | JGI IMG/M metagenome (GOLD analysis project Ga0065712, IMG submission 59099) | Miscanthus rhizosphere microbial communities from Kellogg Biological Station, MSU, sample Rhizosphere Soil Replicate 1: eDNA_1 v3... | ecosystem: Host-associated > Plants > Roots >...
CTTTTAGTCGCTCGACACACATCCGGCGGAACTCCTCCGAATGCCGTCGCACTCGTTTCTTTGCCACTCTGCAGCCTCCTTCTGCTAAAGTGTGCCAATAACGAGTGTCTCAATCTAGGGGTTCAGTCCATGTTTTTGTGCCTTTTGTGCTTCTTTGTGGCGGATCGTCCTGTCCGAGCCCAGGCGCCATTCAGATTTAATCCGAAACGGTTCGTCCCTAATTTCTTCACTATCGCGAGGCGCAGGAGTACCATTTACGCCATGCGGATGGTTCTACTCCTGATTGCGATGGGGTTGTTGCTGGTCGAGTCCGGCAGCATAGCTAAACCTTCCGGAGCGACCAACATTGTCTCATCCGCAGAGGTCACCAGACCCTCAACCGCAAAAGCCGGAGTCGATTTCGATACTCAACTGAAACCAATCTTTAAATCGAAATGCATGCCGTGTCACTTCAATGGCGGGCAGATGTACGACCGCTTGCCGTTTGATAAACCCGAAACGATCCGGAAACTCGGCACTCGACTGTTCACCAGAATCAAAGCGGAAAACGATCGGCGTCTGATCGAAGACTTTCTCGCGCAGTCACCGTGAATCCCGCGAACTCAACAGCAAGTCAACGATCGCCTCGGCGATCTGATGACCGGTGGCTTCCTCGTACCAGGTGAAGCCAAGCGAGGGATTGACTTCAAAGCAAACCCACGAACCGTCGGGTGTAAGCCGAAGATCCACTCCGGCGACTAAAAGCTTCATGCCATGAACGAGTGCCAGCAGTTGCTTGCCAATCGAGTCCGGCAACTCAAACGCCGACAACTCCGCAGGCGTACCAGCATGACGATAATCAGCGGCTGACGAGCGCACCGAGCACGCGAACCATTGCGTTCCCACAATCGCCACAAAGAAGCACAAAAAGCACAAAATGAGCGATCCTGATTTGTGCTTTTGTGCTTCTTTGTGGCTGAAAGATGCTAATTTCTTTTTCGAATGAGAACAAAAACAGATCGCGCCAGGTTGTTGCAGATCGTAGCCGCCGGCCTGGTTTTGTTAGTGATGGTCGTGTTGCTGCAAGCGCAGGGACGTATGTTCCTTTGCGCGTGCGGCTACTTTGATATTTGGACCAGCGATACGTGCAGTTCGAATAACTCGCAACAGTTGTTCGATCCGTACAGCTTCACGCACGTGCTTCACGGGTTTCTATTCTTCTGGCTGATTGCGCTGTTGTTCAGAGGGCGACTGAGTGCGTCGTGGCAATTATGGCTGGCGCTCTTGTTGGAAAGCGCCTGGGAAGTTTTTGAGAACACCAGCTTCGTCATTAACAAGTATCGTAGCGAAACGGCGGCGCTCGGTTATCAAGGCGATACCGTTGTGAATTCGCTTGGCGATCTTACTTGTGCGCTTGTTGGTTTTCTCGTTGCGCGGCGGCTCGGTCTTCGTTGGTCGTTGCTTGTGTTTCTATTGCTGGAAGTGGTCCTGATTCTCTGGATTCACGACAGTCTGTTGCTACAGATTCTGATGTTGGTGCGACCGGTGGAAGCGATCAAAGCGTGGCAGATGTGCCATTAGGTTTGCAGTAAAGCCATCCACGGATTACACAGAAATCTGCGGATGGCTTATCCTGTGAGGACAACTATGAAGCCTTCTCTTTCAGACGAGTCTTTAAATGAACTTACGGATCGGTTGCGGCGGGCGAACGAGGAGTTCATGCGCCACTACCCAGGTGAAACCGGACGGCGACAGCCTGTACACACGGTCTACGGAGGCGCGCACCTCTTCAAGTCAGACTCCGCCAAACGGTTGGGTTCCCTGGCGCAACGTTCTCTGGATCAGTTTGCGCCCGACTTTATCGCTTTCGCGAGAGCCATCGCTCTGCCTGGGTCGGATGAACTGCCTCCGACTCTTGACGAAGCTGCCGAGCTCGTCGAGTTTTTAAACAACAATCCCGAGCAGGCCCGGAAAGAGAAGAAAGCAGCGTGGCTGGCTCACACGATTTATCGCAGGGTCGCAGACAAACTTATTCGAGAACCGGTCGAAGACTTCCGCATCGATTTCGAAGACGGCTACGGAAACCGTCCGGATGACGAGGAAGACGGGCACGCCGTTTCTGCTGCGGCCGAAGTTGCCGATGGAAATAAGAAGGGCACGCTGCCGCCGTTCATAGGCATTCGCATCAAGCCTTTCAACGAAGAACTGCGAGAGCGCAGCTTCCGCACCCTCGATATTTTTGTCTCGAGCCTGGTCGAACTCAACAACGGCCACTTGCCCGACAACTTCGTAGTGACCTTGCCAAAGATCACTATTCCGGAACAAGTGTCAACACTCGCAGCCCTCCTCGCACAGCTCGAGAAGCAAACCGGTCTTGCTGAAGGCAGTTTGAAGTTTGAGATGATGATCGAAACCACACAATCGATCATCAATCATCGTGGCGAGATCAATCTTCCGCTTCTGCTTGGTGCCGCGGAAGGCCGCTGTGTCGCCGCTCACTTTGGCACTTACGACTACACTGCCGGCTGCAACATCACCGCGGCGCATCAACACATGCTGCATCCCGCCTGCGACTTTGCGAAGAGCATGATGCAGGTTTCATTTGCAGGCACGGGCATTTGGCTGTCAGATGGCGCGACCAACATCATGCCAGTGGCGCCTCATCGTTTCACCGAAGGCGGCGCGCCTTTGACACAGGAGCAGATCGAAGAGAACCGCGAGGTGGTCCATCGCGCGTGGAAGCTTCACTACGATCACATTCAACACTCATTGACGACCGCTTTTTACCAGGGATGGGATCTACATCCGGCCCAACTCCCGACGCGCTACGCTGCCGTGTACGCATTTTTCCTTCAGAGCCTTGAAGCAGCTTCCGAGCGGCTGAAAAACTTTGTCGAGAAGGCTGCGAAAGCGACGCTCGTGGGCGATGTGTTTGACGATGCTGCCACGGGCCAGGGATTGCTCAACTATTTTCTAAGAGCCATTAACTGTGGCGCGATAACCGAAGATGAAGCGGTTGAGTTATCGGGACTCACGCTTGATGAATTGCGCTCAGCGTCGTTCGTCAAGATCATGAAGAGCCGGCAGGCATGTTAAGTGTGGTAAACTCGCCGCAACTCACAAATATCGGAGCCTTATGACTACCAGATTACAACCTCTAACTATCGCCGATTGGGAGGCAATGCCTCATGGCGACGGCAATCGCTACGAAATAATAGAAGGAGAACTATTTGTGTCCTGCTCACCGGGCCTCACACATCAAATAGCTTTGACGAACCTCATAGTTTTGATCGGACGTTTCCTCGAAACGAACCCGATTGGCACGGTTGTTACCGGTCCAGGATTGATTCTAAGCAATTACAGCGGAGTCGTTCCGGATCTTGTCTTTTTCAGCCGCGAAGAGCGTGACACGATCGTTAGCAACGATCGATTGACTGGTCCTCCTGCGCTCGTGGTCGAGATAGTTTCACCGGGTTCCGCGAACGTTCGCCGCGATCGGGTAGCTAAACTGCAACTTTACGCCAAGCATCGAGTGCCGGAGTATTGGATCGTCGATCCGAAGAATCTGACCGTGGAAAAGTATGTTGGGTTGAGTCTGTTTCAGACTCTGCAACACGATGAAGAACTCTCGACTCCTGCTCTTCCAGGGTTCTCGTGTCGATTGAGTCAAATCTTCAGGCAACTGTAAAAATCATGAAACTTATCTCTATCGTTCTAACAATGGGACTAATCGCAACTACTCTGACAGGCCAAAAACCGGCAGCCGGCGATCCGGATCTGGCGCGCAAGATCGCCCGCTTTGCGCCGACTACGTTAACCGCCGACACTTCGAAGCTAACTCCCAAAGATCGCCAGGCGCTCGACAAGATCGTCGCGGCGGCGAAGCTGCTCGATCCGTTGTTCCTGCGTCAGGTGTGGAGTGGCAATGACGCCCTCGAGAAAAAACTTCAGGCCGACAAGACACCCGCCGGACGCGACCGCCTGCATTATTTCTACATCAACGATGGACCATGGTCGCGGCTCGACAACAACGAACCATTCGTCGAGGGCGTGCCGCACGAGAAGCCGGCGAACGCCAATTATTATCCCGACGACATGACGAAGGACGAGTTCAATTCGTGGGTCCAGGGGCTCTCCGAGACTGACAAGCAGAAAGCCACCGGCTTCTTCTATCTGATCCGGCGTGGACCAGACAAAAAACTGACCATCGTGCCGTACAGCGAGGCTTACAAAGAGTATCTCGTTCCCGCGGCCGCGTTGCTGCGTGAAGCCGCCGCGCTGACCACGAACGCCACGCTAAAAAATTTCCTGAACAAGCGCGCTGACGCATTCGGCTCCGATGATTACTACGAAAGCGACGTAGCATGGATGGACCTCGACTCTCCAATCGAGCTCACCATCGGTCCATATGAAACCTACGAAGATGAGTTGTTCAGTTACAAAGCGGCGTTCGAGTCTTACGTAACTCTGCGTGATGAAGCCGAGACCGACAAGCTCGCGCGGTTTAGCGGTCACTTGCAGGAGTTGGAGAACAATCTTCCGATGGATCCGAAGTACCGGAATCCGAAGCTCGGAGCGGCGTCGCCAATCAGAGTTGTGAACGAAGTATTTGCCTCCGGTGAAGGAAACAGCGGTGTGCAAACGGCTGCTTTCAATCTTCCGAACGACGAGCGCGTGGTTAAGGAGAAGGGCTCGAAGCGCGTCATGCTGAAGAACGTGCAGGACGCGAAATTCAATAAAACCCTGATACCGATCTCTCGAGTGGTTTTGGATCCGTCCGAGCAATCGGCGCTCGCCTTCGACTCTTTCTTTACCCACATACTTTGTCACGAGCTGATGCACGGGCTTGGACCACATAACATCACCGTCAACGGCCAGGAAACGACCGTGCGGAAACAGTTGAAGGAGCTCTATTCGGCGATTGAAGAGGCGAAGGCCGACATGACCGGACTCTGGGCGCTCCAGTACATGATCGATCACGGCATCATCGACAAGGCAATGGAGCGCACGCTCTACACGACTTATCTCGCGAGTATGTTTCGCTCAGTTCGTTTTGGGATTACCGAGGCTCACGGACGCGGCGTTGCGATGCAGTTCAACTATCTGACCGACGAGGGCGCGATCAAGTTCAACGAAGCTAAAGGAACCTTCAGCGTCGATCAGTCGAAGATCAAAGAAGGAGTGACGAAACTGACGCGCGATTTGCTGACGCTGGAAGCTGAGGGCTCTTATGACAAAGCGAAGGCGATACTGGATAAATTTGCGGTAATCAGGCCCCCGATGCAGGCGGCATTGGATAAGTTGAAGGACGTGCCGGTGGACATCGAGCCGGTGTTTCCGCTGGCGAAATGAGCCGCAGATGAACGCGGATGACGCAGATCGGATCTGCGTCATCCGCGTTCATCTGCGGCTAAAATGCTTCCTAAAGAACGTCGCGATCTTCCACGCATCGATCGCTTTCCAGGGCATCTCAGCCGTTGTGTAGTGGCCGCAGGGCAGCCAAACAACATCAAGCGGCAAGTTGTGGCGACGAGCCTCGGCGATCGCTTCGCGAGAGAGGTCAATCGGAAAGGTGAGATCGTAACGGGCCACGATGAAGCGCATCGGCCGGTGGCTCATCGCGGCGACGCGAGGCATAAACGGCAGCGGACTTATCGGCGCCCAGTAAGTACGCAACTCATCGAGCGTCAAGTGGTCTGCAAAACCCGCGCGCACGTGTGCGGTCGAGAGCCCGTTCCACACAACATCCGCTACATAACCCGAAACGTGATTGAACGCGCCCGCGTTGAGATCCGGCTCGTGCGCAAAAGCCAGAAACGAGATACACGAGCCAACACTCGTCCCGAGAATTCCCACACGCTCATAACCCTGCATCTTCAACCAGCGGACCGCGGCACGCGTGTCCAGCACGGCCTGCCGCATCGACTGAATGGTACGCCCGATGTTTGTGCAGACGAGGTGGTCCGCCCGCTCGAGCTCGGCGGGCTTTCGTTGCTGGTGATAGGGAAGCGTCAGCCGCAGCGCCGACATTCCAATCATGTTGAAGATGCGGCAAGCTTCAACGTGACTTTCAGGTTGCGCATTCCACTGCGGTAACACCACCACTGCATTGCGTGATTTCTTCTTTGCGGGAAAGAACCGCGCGCGAGCAGTATTGTTTTCGACTGAAGGTGTGTGGACAGCGCTCGTCCAGGTTAGTTGATCGCCGTCGAGCCGATAATCAGTAACGGGCGGCAACGCGTAAAAGTCTTCGCTTGCCTGCATCACGCGAGCGGTGTGGCTGCGGAACAGGTCACGCGGATCGTCGCCGTTGACGTGGTCAACGATGTACGACAAGCCCCACTCAAAAGGACGCACAAGGCGGTTGTTGTCGAGTTGATGGTACCAGCGCTCACGCCGGTGCATGTAGTTCTTCCAGAAGGTCACGAGTCGGTGATATTAACCACAAAAGCACAAAGACACAAAGGAGGATAATTCCATCCTTTGTGCCTTAGTGTCTTTGTGGTTGAGTCTGCCTTAGTTACACGTAGACAGCTTGAAGGTGTAGATCCACGTGGCCCAGTTGAAGTTGCCGGTTGCGGGCTGGTACTGCGATGTGAAGACCATCGTACAGCCGTCCACTGGATCGACGCTGATCGTGCTGTAGTCACCCCAGCGATGCAGGGTGCTGTTTTGAATTCCGTTTCCTACGAGAATCGAAGTCTCGTTGCCGATTGTTCCCAGCGGATCCGCCGGACCACGATAGGCATAACGAATGCTCGGTACGATCGAGGAGCTGGAGATGTTGTAACCAATGGCGATACCGCCGGTCTTGTCCATCGCAGCGCTGCCCATCCAACGAAAATCATTGGTTGGAGCGAATGTGCCCTGCTGGAAGAGAACCGGATTCGCCGACCCAAGAGTCTGGCCGGTAGCGTTTCTCAACTCGTACCAGCGAACGCCGACGCCGCTGCCGCTCGTGACTGAATGGTTAATCACCAGCGACTCGTGATCGCCGAAGTTGCGATAACTCAGCCGGTACATCAGTCGATCAGCGAGGGAGTCGAGTTGGTTCGTGGTCCCCGGTTGCGGAATGCAAGTACCACCGCCGCAAGCCCTGCTAAACGCAGCAACTCCGGCGACGTTGATTGGACCGGTCAGTGTGCCGGTACCAGTGACCCAGTTCACAGCGAATCGCCAGAATTGGACGTCCGTACTGGTCAAACTCATCAACAGATTCGGTGAGCCGACCGGTGGCGGTATCGTGCCTTCGAGATCCGACGGCTCCAGGCTGTGTCCCGCGGTTGTGTTAGCACACGCTTGCCGCGCTGCGCCGCCAATCAACATCTGCGCGCGTTCAAAAGCACAAACCGTATTGCCGGTGAACGACGCGCCGTTACGAAACATGTTGTAGGTGATGTAGTAAGCGTCCGGCCAAACGCCCATCTTTGGATAGTCGTTTAAGCTTCGGCTGTAAGAGAACGCATAGCGGAAGTAGGTTCCAGTCGGATCCGGACTCGTCGAGACGGCCACGCACTGGGTGTACGGGGTAGCTGAGACGGCAAACTGGGTCAATATCCAACGATCGGCTAACTGATCGTACTGAACGATCGGATCCCCGTCGTTGTCTGTTTGGCAGCGGCCGCCGAAGCCTTGCCACAGGACATTACCGTTCTTGGGAAATCCAGGCACCAGGCTGAACCCAGTGATGTTGTTGCTGGCATCTCTGGTCAACGTGTAGACCGCGTAACGCAGGTTGACCCATTGCACATAATGATTAGGGCCAACGTCGCCGGTGGTATCGGGCGGCGCGACGCGGGCGTTGGGATCCACGGGTGTGCCGCCTGTAGACGCCTTAATCTCAGCTAGCGCAGAGGGTAAGCCGACACTTTTATCCGCCAAAGGATCGGTAAAGGGCCGGTTGGTGTCTGTGACACGTTCTGGTTTGCCCGGTTCGAAATCTCTGCCACCGCGAGCAGGTTGGGGCTTCTCGCCGGTATCAAACATTTCACGAAGAGGTTTTGTGGTTTTGTCGAAGTGGACTGGATAGCTAATCTCCGCTCGCCGTTGTAAAGCCACGTTGCTTTGAGCTTGGGCTGTCAGAGGCAGTGAGCTAACCGTGCACAGGAGTAACATCATAAGGAACGCATAAAACTTTTTCACGGAATATCCTCCAGAAACTCAGGGCTATTGTGAGAAACGACGAGCGGTAGTAATTGGGAGGTTACTACAGCGCGTATTTTTAAACCAAAAATGATTGACTAACAGAACCCCTAGAGAAAGTAGAAGTAATGCTTGGGAGGCGCGCAGTATACCATCAGGCGAGCGTCCTCACCAAGGGAGCCTACCGAGAAGTGGTGCCCTGGTTTCACCTCTGCGGATCTCTGCGCCCTCTGCGGTAAATATGCGCGAAGATCCTGTTTATCGCAGAGGGCGCAGAGGACCGCAGAGATCCGCAGAGAAGATCTAAAGGGCTAACGCCGCTCCCACAGCCGCCGCAGGATTTTCGGCAAAAGTAATGAAGAACTCAGTACGGAACCGGACGTGAAGCGCCTGGCAAACCCGCGAAACAGAGCGGCGGCCTGTTTTGTATACGGGAACCACCAAACATCCGGTATTCCCGGCACCAGGTTGACATGAATGTGCTGCGCTGTGACCATTTCGAGTAATCCGAGACGCCCGTGCGTCCGCCCGTAGCCGCTCTGCTTCACGCCGCCCCACGGCGTTTGCGCCACTGCATGCGTGTAAACCACCTCATTAACCATCACTGTCCCGGCGTCGATCTTCTCGGCAATGCGGCGCCCGCGAGCAATGTCGCGGGTGAAGACGCTGGCAGTCAAACCATAGACGCTGTCGTTCGCGAGCCGGATCGCCTCTTCATCGGTCTTGAACGTCATGATTGGCAATACCGGACCAAAAGTCTCGTCGCGCATCAGCTTCATTGAATGATCGACGCCGGTCACAACCGTAGGTTGATAAAACCAGCCGTGCGAATCATTCAGGCGATGACCACCGGCGCGCACTTCCGCGCCGTGCTCGACTGCATCACTTACGTGTTCCTCAACCGTCTGCAATTGCCGCTCGTTGGTCATCGCTCCGACGTCGATCGCGTCCTGCGAAGCTTTGTCCTGCTTGAGCAGTTGTGTTTCCTTCACCACGAGATTGGTAAACTCCTGCGCGATAGATTCGTGCACGTAACAGCGCTCGATTGACGCGCATGCCTGGCCGGAATTACAGAACGCTCCCCACACCGCGGCTCGCGCCGTGTTTACGAGGTTCGCGTCTTCGAGAACGATCATCGGATCTTTACCGCCGAGCTCGAGCACTACCGGCGTCAGGTGTTTGGCAGCAGCTTCGGCCACGCGCTTTCCGGTATTCACACTGCCAGTGAACATGATCTTGTTGACGCCTGCTTCGACGAGCGCGGCGCCGGTGGCTCCATCGCCAGTAACGATTTCGAGTAAGCCGTCCGGCAGTTGAGCTTGCTGGAAAACACTTCCGATCTTCAATGCGGTGAGCGGAGTTAACTCACTCGGTTTCACGACGACCGCGTTACCGGCCATCAATGCCATGACAACTTCATCCAGCGGTGTGGCCCACGGGAAGTTCCAGGGCGAAATAATTCCGACTACGCCGAGTGGTTTGTAAACGACATAAGAAGAACGGCCCATGAGGCCGTACTGGCCCAGGCCGATCCGGCGATGGTCCAGCAGACGACGAGTGTTCTGAGCAAAGTAATGCATGAGATCGAGCGTGGGCACGATCTCCATCGAGATTGCTTCGACGGCAGGTTTGCCGGTTTCACGAGAGATGAGGGCGGCGATCTCTTCGATTTGATCGAGCACGATTTCACGCGCGCGTAAAATGAATGGAGCGCGTTGTCGATATGTGAGTGCGGCCCAGGCGTGTTGCGCGGCACGCGCGCGGCTAACGGCGACAGCGACGTCAGCGGCATTCATCAACGGCGCGCGCCCAATCTCTTCGCCTGTGGAGGGATCGTACGAAATGATCATAAAACATCCACAGAGTACACCGAATCGGCGGGTAGTGTCTTACTTTGAGTTCCTCTGCGTATCTCCGCGGCCTCTGCGTTGAAATAGCCTTTAACGCAGAGAGCGCAGAGATACGCAGAGGACCGCAGAGAAAACTCTTCAAATTAGGACACCGCCAATCGGTGCAATCTGTGGATTGCGTTCCGGCCTCTCGGGTACAATGCGAGACGACCATATTAGGAGAAGCTTTCATGACCAGACCCCAGCTTGAGGAGTTTATGCGCCGCATGGCTCCTAAATCAGTCGCCGTCATTCCGGGCGCACACGATACCCGGCGCTCCAATGATACGCATTATCGTTTTCGTCAGGACTCCGACTTCTTGTACCTGACGGGCTTTGAAGAGCCTGATTCAGTTGCAATCATCAGGGCTGAAACGGATCCGAAGTACACGTTGTTTGTGCGGCCTCGAGATCCCGAAAGAGAGATCTGGGACGGCCGGCGCGCGGGCGTCGAAGGGGCGAAGAGTGAGTTTGGCGCGAATGAGGCGTTTCCGATTGCGGAGTTTGAGTCAAAGCTGGCTGAGTATCTCGACGGCGCGGAAGTGCTTTATTACCGGCTCGGCATGGATCGAGATCTCGACGACACCATCGTCCAGGAGATCTCCCGCATGCGCTCGCTGAACCGGAAGCCGATTCATCCGCCACAGACCATTGTCGATCCGGCCACGATCATTCACGAGATGCGCGTGGTGAAAAGCCCGGACGAGGTGGAGATCATGCAGACGGCCGCCGACATCGCGGCCGAAGCACATTGCGAAGCGATGAAGACAGTACGGCCGGGCATGAAGGAGTACCAGGTCGAGGCACTGATAGAACAAATATTCCGGCGACGAGGCGCAGCAGCTCCGGCGTACACGTCGATCATCGGCGCTGGTCCAAATGCGACAGTGCTCCATTACATCAACAACGATGGCGAACTGCGCGACGGCGATTTGCTTCTGGTCGATGCCGGTGCGGAATACAAGGGCTACGCTTCAGACATTACGCGCACTTACCCGATCAACGGACGCTTCTCCCAAGCGCAACGTGAGATCTACAATCTCGTGCTGAAGGCGCAGATGGCTTGCGTCGAGATGGTGCGACCGGGAACCACGCACGATCAGTTGAAGCAACACTCGATCGAAGTGTTGACGGAAGGCATGCTCCAACTCGGACTGTTGAAGGGTAAGACAGAAGAGATCATTAAGGAGAAGAAGTACGAAAAGTTTTACATGCACGGGCTCGGACACATGCTGGGCATCGATGTGCATGACGTCGGTCGCTACTATTTCGGACAAGAGTCACGTGCGCTGGAACCGGGCGTGGTGATGACAGTCGAGCCGGGACTTTATATCGCGCCTGATACGGAAGACGTGCCGGAAAAGTATCTGGGAATTGGTGTGCGAATCGAAGACGATGTGCTGTGCACTAACAATGGGCCAAGAGTGTTGACTTCTAAAGTCCCCAAACACCCCGAAGAGATCGAAGCATTAATGAGCCGCAGATGAACGCAGATTACGCTGATCTGATCTGCGTCATCTGCGTTTATCTGCGGCCTCACATCATTTTTTGAATGATCGCGTCTGCAAACTCCGCGGTCTTCGCCGTCCCACCAATATCTCGCGTACGCACCTTCCCCTCTTCAAACACCGCCAGCATCGCATTCTCGACCCGGTCCGCCGCCGCACGCTCGCCGATGTAACGCAGCATCAGAATACCTGATTGCAGCAGTGCGGTTGGGTTCGCAATGCCCTGCCCGGCGATGTCCGGCGCGGAGCCGTGCACCGCTTCAAACACCGCACCCTTCTCGCCGATGTTTGCTCCCGGCACTAAACCCAAACCGCCCACCAAGCCGGCGCAGAGGTCCGAAACGATATCGCCGTAAAGGTTCTCGAGCAGCATAACGTCAAACTGTTCCGGTCGCATCACCAGTTGCATGCACGCGTTATCGACAATCTTGTCATCCGCGATGATCTCCGGATAGTTCGCGCTGACTTTTCGAAAGCACTCGAGAAACAGACCATCGGAGAGTTTCATGATGTTGGCTTTGTGCACCGCCGTCACCTTCTTGCGTCCCTCACTCTTTGCATGCTCGAAAGCAAAACGCGCAATACGAGTCGAGGCTTTCTCAGTGATGATCTTTAAACTCTCGACGACTCCCGGCACCACGACATGTTCCAAGCCCGCGTACAAACTCTCGGTGTTCTCACGCACGACTACAAGATCGAGTTCAGGATAACGACACGGCACGTTCGGCAAGGCGCGCACCGGGCGCAGGTTCGCGTATAGATCCAACGTCTTGCGCAGCCCGACATTGACTGACGTAAAGCCTTTGCCAATCGGAGTTGTGATGGGACCTTTAAGCGCGACCTTGTTACGAAGAATCGAATCGAGCAACTCCTGCGGCAGCGTTTCGCCGAACTTTTCGAGCGCCTGTGCGCCTGCGTAATGAGTTTCCCATTGAACCTCGACACCGGATGCTTCGATGATTCGCACTACGTTTGAGGCCACTTCGGGGCCGATGCCGTCGCCTGGAATCAGTGTGATAGGATGCATTGTTTGACGATAGTAGCTAAATGAGGTCTATCAAAGGAAGTGCAGACGTTGTCATCATCGGTGGCGGCGTTATCGGTTTGGCCATCGCCCGGGCGTTAGCGCTGCGTGGCGTGCGCGATGTTTGTTTAGTTGAGCGAGCAGGCCTGGGGACGGAAAGCTCATTCGCTGCTGCCGGAATGCTGGTCCCGCAGGCTGAGGCGAACGCCGAAGACGACTTCTTTGCGCTCGCCTGCCGGAGCCGCGATCTGTATCCCTCGTTCGCCGCCGCTTTGCGTGAGGAGACCGGAATCGATGTCGAACTCGACACGACCGGAACACTTTATCTCGCGCTCACCGATCACGATCAAGAGGAGATCGAGAAACGATACGAATGGCAAACTCGCGCTGGGCTTTCTGTTGAGGTTCTTGGGGCACGAGAAGCACGCGAATTGGAACCCTGCATCTCCGACTCCACGCTCGGTGCACTGTTGTTTCCAAAAGATATTCAAGTCGAGAACCGGCGACTCCTCAGCGCGTTGGCAAACAGCGTAAACAGACTGGGCGTCACGATCATCACTGAGACAAGTGTCGATTCCTTGATCGTTGAAGGTAATCGCTTGACTGGCGTGCAGACGAGTCGCGGCCCAATCAGTTGTTCGGTTGCAGTTGTTGCTGCTGGAACGTGGTCGAGTTTCATCAAGAGCCCGGTTCCAATTCCTTTGATCGAACCGGTGCGAGGGCAGATGGTCTGCCTTGACGCAAAACCGCAGTTGACTCGACACGTGATTTACAGTCCGCGCGGCTATATCGTGCCGCGCCAGGATGGTCGCTTGCTGGCCGGCTCGACGAGCGAGAGAGTGGGCTTCGCAAAGCGCGTTACAGCGGGCGGAATCAGCACGATTCTCCGGAATGCGCAGGAGATCGCGCCTGCTATTTCAAGATTGCCGATCCTGGATACCTGGGCAGGCTTGCGGCCGTACGCTGCTGACGGTTTGCCTGTACTCGGTCCTTGTGATGAAATTGACGGGCTCTTTTATGCAACCGGGCATTACCGGAACGGAATCCTACTCGCGCCTTTGACTGGTGAGCTAATTTCCGAACAAATCGTCTCCTCTCTAAGATGACTAAAGCTCCAGCAATCATTGTTCTAACTTTACTGGTCGCAATCTCGACGTTTGCCCAGGGCCTCGCTCCGAAGGTCAAGCCGGAAACGAAACCTGACAAACGTCCAGCCCAGGAATTATTTGAGGACGCAAACGGGTATCTCGGACGAAGGTATCAGGAGTTCAACAAACAGAAACTTCCTTACGATCCCAAGGTCGAGGCGCAAACAAAGAAAGAGCAAACGGAACTAGCGATCCGAAATGCCGCCACGCTTCAAGCTCGCTCCTCGTTGACTGCTGACGATCTTTATTACCTCGGCATGCTTCATCATCTCGCCGGCGACGCGGATGCGGCGCTCTCGACGATGCGTCTTGTCCTGAAAAACGATCCGGACGGACAGAAGGCGCAAGCCGCTCGTAACGTGGTTGTTCTTTACGCGATCAGGAAAGACTTGTTGCCGGAAGCAGTAGCCGCGGTCGAAGCATATGCGCGCCATCAGCCGCAGAACTCTGACGATCGTTATCGCATGGAGCTGCTGATAACCGACGCCTACCTGCGCGCAAAGGACTACGCCTCGATGACCGTGCACGCCCGGCAAATGCTCGCGGCCGCGAAATCATATGCGGAGACGAATAAGTCGCAGGTCTTCCAGCGCGACGAGATGTTGTTGAAGTCGGGAGTGCTGCTGTCAGACGCGTACTTGAAATCCAATCAGAAGGATCTGGCCGTTGAGACATGGAGAGACCTGCGACGCATGTCGGTGCAATTGCCTTCAGCGAGACTCTACAAACAAGCCACAATGCGGTTGATGAGCCTCGATCCTTCGCTGCGGTTGGATCAACTCTTCGATGCTGGTTTGACGCCGGCAAAAACCGTGTTGCCGGAGATTGTCGGCAATCAGTGGATCGAGCAGGAGCCGGTGAAACTCGCGGACCTGCGCGGCCAGGTTGTCTTGCTTGATTTCTGGGCGCCGTGGTGTGGTCCATGCCGCTATACGCTTCCGAACCTGGCGCGCTGGCACAACGCTTACAAGAGCAAGGGACTCGTGATTCTGGGCGTGACCAAGTACTATGGGTACGGAGATGAAAAGCAGCTAACGCCCGGCGAAGAGTTGGTTTACCTGCGCGAATTCAGGAAGCGGAATCGGCTACCGTATGGGTTCGTGGTAGCTGGCTCGGACGCGAACGACTTTAACTATGGAGTGTTTTCAATTCCCACCTCTTTTTTGATCGATCGCAAGGGTGTCGTGCGCTACATCTCCGCGGGCGCGAGTGAAGAAGAGATCGAACACCTGGGTGAGCTGATTAAGAAGTTAATTGAAGAATGAGCCGCGGATGAACGCGGATAAATAACACGATGGACGATCAGGGCATTACATTATTTCGCATCGCGATCTCTTTTGCGGCTGGAATACTCTCGTTCCTCTCGCCGTGCGTGTTACCGCTCGTGCCGGGCTACATCTCTTTGATCTCAGGTGTCAGTATCGATCGATTGAAGGAGGGGACGAGTAGCCGCCGCGCAGTGATTCTCAACTCACTCGCATTCAATGCCGGCCTGTCAGTCATCTTCCTCATTCTCGGCACGACTGCCGGACTCGTCGGCGCCGCAATCACCAGCAATCCATGGGTCCGCATCATCGGCGGCCTCGTCATCATCGCTTTTGGTTTACAACTAATCGGCCTGCTAAAGATCTCCGCACTCTACAAAGACACACGCTTCTTCTCAGACGATAAGCCGCGCGGCATATTTGGATCAGCCGCGCTCGGGATTGCTTTCGCCGCAGGCTGGACGCCGTGCATCGGCCCGATACTCGGCGGCATCATCGGCCTCGCCGCTACCAGCGGTGGCTGGCGCAGCGGCCTGGTGCTTTCCGCGTTTTACTCCGCCGGGCTCGCGGTACCATTTTTACTGACAGGCTTAGGCATTAATCAGTTTCTGAGCTTCTATAAAAACTTCCGCAAACATTTGCACAAGGTCGAGGTCGTTTCAGGCATCGTGCTGATCCTCGTCGGCGTGCTCGTCATGAGTGGACAATCGACGTTGCTGGCAAGCTCGAAGTTCATGGCGTGGCTGCCAAACTTCGAAGGCAAGTTGAAGCTGGATCAAAAAACACCACCGCCGGCGAGCACCGCAGCGAACACAAATTTTGAGCTCGTACCCGACGTCGAGTTTCAAACACTCGCGGGCCAACCGTTTCGACTCAAGGAGCTTCAAGGCCAGGTCGTACTGCTGAATTTCTGGGCCACCTACTGCATTCCGTGTCGCGAAGAAATTCCGGCGCTAAATGAATTGCAGCACGAACTTCAATCGCAGGGCTTGAAGATTGTCGGTGCCTCTCTCGACGACAGTATCGACGGTGTGAACGCATACCAGCAGGAAGTGACGAAGTTTGAATATCAGGTGTTGCTCGGCAGTGGTGATGCGAAAGTAAAATTTCAGCAGTCAGTGTTACCGACAACCTACCTGATCGATCGGCAAGGGCGCATTCGGCAAAAGATCATCGGCGCCCGAGACAAAGCCGGGTGGGAGGCGGCCGTCAAGCCGTTGCTGGCGGAGACGCCCGCAACTGCCAGCGCGGCCAATTAACAGCAACACCGGAGTAGTACCATGAAAAAACTATTGTTCCTCTCGATTCTCGCGCTCGTTATGTCACCGGCAATCGCGCGTGCCCAGGCAGGCCACGAGTATTCGCCGCTCGTTGAGAAGACGGTAAATTACAAAAACTGGTCGCTGCCCAATCTCAGCACGGAGAAACCGGACGATCTGCGCAAGTTGATAGCCGGCAAGAAGCTGGTGATGGTTGTTTACTTTGCGCCGTGGTGCGGCAACTGGCGCAACGAGGCACCGATCGCGACGAAGCTGTACGAGAAGTACAAAGGGCAGGGCTTCCAGGTTATTGGCGTGAGCGAATATGCGTCGCAGGATGACGTTCGCGCTTTCTTCAACAAAGATGAACCGCCTTTTCCGATCGTCACCGAGTCGGAATCGAGGGACGACAAGCAGAAGACTACGCACTACGGTTACCGGCAGCTAACCGGCGACACACGTAACTGGGGTTCACCGTGGAACATCTTCCTCGAGCCGGACAAGGTCAACGCGAAAGGCGACGTGCTCGTCGAAAAGGCATGGGTCGTGAATGGCGAGTTGATTGAAGACGAAGTTGATAAGTTTATCGCATCGAAAGTCGGCGCCGCGTCCGCCGGCGTGATCGCGCCGTCCAAAGGCGCGATCGTGCCGTGTAAGAATTAATCCGCTTCCAATGAAACTTCGTCTGCTCTATCACGGTCACTGCTTCGACGGAGTTGCTTCCGCAGCGACCTTCACACGATTCTACAAAGAACGCATTCATCCCGACGCTGAAGTCAACTACACCGGACTGCTGCACCGGCCCGGCAACTTGTTTGACATGGATATGTTCGATTCGGAGGAGAACGCCATTGTCGATTTCAAGTATGCAGCGTCTGAGAAACTCACGTGGTGGTTCGATCATCACGAGTCGGCGTTTCTCACTCCGGAAGATGAGGCCCACTTTCGCGCGGACAAATCCGGGCGTAAGTTTTTGGATCCCACGAGGAAGTCGTGCACGGAGTTTATTGCGGACGTAGCCCACGAGCAGTTTGGATTCAATGCCGAACCAATTAAGTCGCTGGTTCACTGGGCCCACGTGATCGATGGCGCGCTTTACGAGTCGCCGGCGCAGTGTGTCGAGCTGAAAGAGCCGGCGTTGCAGTTGATGCAGGTTATCGAGGCCGATCCTGACGATGCGTTCATCGAGCAGGTTATTCGCGAGTTGACCACACAATCGCTCGAAGCAGTCGCCACCAGTTCGGAAGTGCAAAGCCGTTTTCAGCCGATACTGAAACAACATCTGGAGACGCTCGCAGCGGTCAGACGCAAGGCGACCTGTTCCAATGGCGTGGTTCAGTTTGATTTGATTGACGAAGGTTACGAAGGCTTCAACAAGTTCATTCCTTACTACCTGCACCCTGAGACCACCTACTCGGTGGCGCTCACGCGCGGACCGCAACGCACGAAGATCTCGGTGGGTTCAAATCCTTGGGCGCCAAAACCACGCACTCACAACATCGCAAAAATCTGCGAACGGTACGGCGGTGGTGGCCACGCGGTGGTCGGCGCCATTTCCTTCAAGCCTGAAGAAGTGGAAGAAGCGCGGCAGGCTGTGCGAGAGATCGTCGCCGAGCTATCAACAGACTAATCTACATTTCTGGACAGGATTACAGGATTTTCATGATAAATCCTGAAAATTCTGCAAATCCTGTCCAATGCCGAGGCGTTTGATCTTGCAGTTAAGCGTGGTCACTTTCACCCCCAGCAGTTTCGCGGCGCGACGCTGATTGCCGCGGGTGCGCTGGAGTGCGTCGCGAATGAGCTCTGACTCATATCGCTGGACCTGCTCCTGTAATCCGAGTTTGCGGTCGGCGTGAGGCTGTTTGCTTGCGAGCGACTCAACTTCACGTAGAAGCGTTATGGCTGCTTCTCTCAGACCGTTTAGGTTGTGAAGTGGGAGTTCCGAGCTACTCATCACATTAACCTCCAATTAATCCTTAGCACGCACAGAACCAGAACGATAGTTGCCGCTCATATGTTTCCTGTACATGTTAACCCTGATAAATCACGTCCATCCTGTGAACCGGTTCCTAATTATCTCAACAGCTCTTCCAGGAACTTGAGCACTTCCGGATCTTTGCTCCGGCTCAACCATCCAATCGCGCGCTTGCGCCGCTCCATCGGAGCCTGCGGACTTTTCGCGATCTCAATCAGCTTATGAATCACGCGCTGGTCGTTCATTCTGTCGGTCGAGTAGATAGTCGTTTGTCCTGCGGCAATTGCCAGGGGAGTGCCGGCGAAGAAACTGCTGCCGGACCCGAGTGAGTTGATGATCTGGTCTTTCAACTCCTCATTCTTCTCCGTGTCGTAGAGACTGAGAAGAAACTCGATGGCTTTATCGCCGCCGCGTCGCGAGATGCCGCTGATAGCAGCTTTGCGAAGCTCGATGTTGTCTGAACTGCGCGCGATCTCGAAGAGCTTCGTGCCCGCCCGCTCACTCCTGCGATTCGCGAAACCGGAAATGACAGCCTTGCGAATTTCGAAACTCTGATCCGCGTCGTAGATCCGGAATAAAGCGTCAACCGCAGGTTCGCCGGGGCGGCTCGCGATACTCGAGATTGCCAGTCTTCGCTGTCCCGGCGTTTTGCCGCTGATGGCTATATCGCTGAGAACCACGATTGCTCGATCCCCGGTGTGCCTGCTCAAGGCGTAGACGGATGCCTCGACAATGTCGTTTTCCTGCGAGTTCATTGCAAAGTCGCGCAGCGCATCCACCACGGTATCGTCGTTCGTTGCGCCCAGCGCAGAGATAGCGCGCGCCCGCAACTTGAGATCGGGTTCACTCCGCGCCACCCCAAGAATCACCGGCGTGACGGCTTTGCCACCGTTGCGACCGAGCAACGCCAACGCTGCACCTTTACAGCGGACAGTTTGTGTTGAGCCTGGCTTCAGCCAGTCAGTGGCCGCCATGATTCCGCGTTGCAAATCGGTCTGAAACAAAGCCTGAAGCACTACGATCTTGAATTCACACGGGTCGTCGTCGTCGGAGTTAGACTCTAAACTCCACACGTTTGTTCCCACCACTTGCGCAGCCATTGGCGTGACAGCAACCGGAGCAATAGTTGTTGCGCCCGGCGCGTAAACGACCGCACCCTCCAGCGCCGGAGACGCTTGCCCCACGCCGCTTGCTACGACAACGGGAACTGGATCCTGGTAAGCCACCACATAACTGCCGGGCACTTGCGCGAGCAACACGCGAGCATCTTCTCGCCAGCTTGAATTGGGATAATTCTCGAGCAGGCGATCGATCGTCGAGCGACACTGGTCATACTTGGCTAATTTGTTTTGTGTGTACGCGAGCCAGTACAGCGCTGCGTCGATGTTCTTCTCGTTGGGATAAGCTGAGACATACTCGCTGAACTTTTCCTGCGCCCTGGCCCACTCGCCGTCCGTAATGAGGTCACGAGCGCTGCGAAACACAGTGGTGGCATCGCTCCCGGATTGCTGGCGATTGGCGGGAGCGGAACTGGGTCGCTGTTGACCGAGAGCGGCGCTCGCGATTAGCACCAGGACCAATAAAAGTGGCATCTTCAAGGTAAGGTTCTTCGACATTTGTTTAGCCTCTATTCTCATTAACGATCTTTTGTGCCCCGGTCCTGGTAATCCAAAAGCGCGGCAACGATTTCAGTTTTCTGCACGCGCTCCTTGATTACGCGCACGTCTTCCGGCCGCGCACGATCAGGCAGGTTGGCGATATCGATCAGGAACGGCTCCAAATCGGCGAGGAGTGTTTTTGTTGGGAACTTTGCTTTCATCTCGGCGTCGCGGCGCAAGACGACGTTTTCGTTCAGCAAGCCGACGCCGAGAGTGCCCTTGTCGTAGGTCACGTCAACTTCTTCCTCGCCGTCCGAGACGGGAAGGTTGCGTATCGAGCGCAGAAGATTTTGCGTTTGCTCGATGTGCCTGGCGGTGTCTTGCTCGTCCAGGTCAAGGTAAGCCAAATCAGAAGAGAGCACGTCAGATTGATCAATCGGCGCGTGAACGATCGGTGGCTTAACTCGCAATCCTGGTTTCTTTCGCGACGCGATCACTTCACGTTTAGGAACCGCGGATTGCACGGATTGAGGAACCGGATTTGGAACCTGGGATGGTGATATTGCGATTCTCGGCTCTGGAGCCTTGGAACTCGATAGCAAGTAGACGACCCCAAATGCAATGGCGAGCAACAACACCGCGATCACGCTTGCAAGCGATGGTTTCTGAAACAGAGTTCCCGGCCAACTGCGCTTTGCGTCATCAGTCTCCGACACGGTATGCGCTGCCACTCTCGTCCACAGNAANGGCGGCACTTCGATTTCGCGATCGTATCGCGCGAATAGCTCCTGTTCCGCGGTNAGTGCTGCAAAGCTCGCGGCGCAACCAGCGCACGTGATCAGATGCGCGGCGACCTGCTCGCGATCTTCAAGCTCATCGTCCAGGTACTCTTCCAAAAGCTCTAAACAAACTTCACACTTCATAACCAACTCCAGCGTATGGACTGATCCTCTTCCTCATCTCCGCACGGGCACGGTGCAAATCAGTCTTCAACTTTGCCAGCGAGAACCCCGTGATTAGCGCAATCTCTTCGTAGCTGCACTGGTGCAGCACCTTGAGCGTGAACACCAGCCGCTTGTCTTCGTCGAGCGCGGCGAGCGAGCGGCGAATCAGTTCGTTCAACTCTTTGCTGAGCAGGCCATCGACCGGCACCGGTTTGTTATCGCTTAAGTCCATCACCGACTTATCAGCAAGATCAACGTGACTGCCCGCGCGTGCGCGTGCCCGGAGTGATTCGCGCGCCACGTTCCTGGCAATGCCAAAAAGCCAGGTGGATAGTTTCGTCTCGGCGCGCATCGTTCGAATCGCACGGAAAGCACGAACGAAAGTCTCCTGCGTCAGCTCTTCAGCGAGCGCGCGGTCGTTAACCATGTCGTAGATGAAACTGATGACGGGCCGCGAGTATCTTTCAAAAATCAGACGAAAGGCGTCCGCGTCGCCGTGGCGCACGCGAGTGACCAGGTCTGTTGAACTATTCATCAGAGCGAAGGCGCCAGTCATTGGTCTCCGCTAGGTTAGTGTTGCGGGCGGGTTGAAAGTTTCAGGAAAACCGAACCACAAAGGCACAAAGACACAAAATTGTGCCTTTGTGTCTTAGTGGTTAAAGAAACTCTTTTGGGTCAACAATCTTTCCCACGATCGCCGAGGCGGCGACTACGTATGGTGAGGCGAGGTAGAGTTTGCCGGGACCGCTGCGGCCGGGAAAGTTTCGATTTTGCGCGCTGACCGTAACTGTTTCCGCCGAAGGCGAGGCGCCCGGGCCGGCGTTGATGCAGGCCCCGCACGAGGGATCGATCAACTCTGCCCCCGCGCGCTCGAAGATATCGATGTAGCCGCGCTGGCGCGCGTACTGCTTGATCTTCTGCGATCCAAACTGAATGTACAGGTGTACGCCTGCGGCCACTCGCTGACCCTTTGCGAGTGCGTTTTGGAGCACGGCGGCGTACATATCCATGTCAGCCATCTTGCCGCCCGTGCATGAACCGCCGTAAGCGGCATCAATGCGGACTTCGCCACCGAGTTCGTCAATCGGAATGCCGTTTCGCGGGTCGCCCGGTGTGGCGACCATCGGGCCGATCTCGTCCAGATCGATCTCGAAGACCGCCGCGTACTCCGCGTCGGGGTCGCTGTAAGTGAAACCTTTGCGCACCGTTTCCGGATCCAACCCACGTGTGCGAACAATGTAGTCGAGCGTCACCTCATCGGGCTCGATTATTCCGGTTGTGCCGCCGGCTTCTACCGCCATGTTCGTCAACGTCGCGCGTTCGTCCATCGGCCAGTTCCGCAAATCCTCGCCGGCAAACTCCAAAACCTTGCCGATGCCCTTGCTCGTCTTCATGTACTCCGACGCGAGAATGTGGAGCATCACATCTTTCGCAGCGACGTCGGAGCGTTTCTTTCCCTTCAGCACGTAGCGCACAGTCTCGGGCACGCGAATGCGAATGTCTTTCGTGTACCACGCGTTGGCCATGTCAGTGGAGCCGACGCCGAAAGCGAAGCAACCGAGCACGCCGGCCATGCACGTGTGTGAATCAGTTCCGATCACGATCTGTCCGGGCAAAGCGAGATCTTCGACCACGGCGTTGTGACAGATTGCTTCAGAACCGCCGTTCGGACTCTCGCCATAGAGCCTGATGTTTTGCTGCGTGGTGAAACTCTGTTGCGTCGTCGCGAGGCCTTCAGCCTTTTCCAGCAGGCCCATTTCACGATGTTTTGGCGACATCACTCGTCCGAGAAACGTCAGGTGATCGCGAAACGCAAACACTGATTCGGGTTCGGAGACGCGCGCGTCCGGACCAAGTGCCTGTTTGAACAGCGACTCGGCCATCGGCGTCACGTACTCGTGCGAGAAGCGCACATCCGCCAGCGCGAACAATGCGTCGCCAGGCTTCACCGCTTCGACGCCAATCTTGCCGGCAGTGACAAACGCATGCCGCGCGATGATCTTTTCCACGATCGTCATCGGCCGCGCAGCGGTTTCGATGGGCGGTGGAGAGACTTTTCCGGACAGCCGCGCTTTGTTGTAGTTGAATAAGCCGCCGTGAGAGACGATCTCCTGCGATATCGGGTCGAGTCCTTTTGTGAACTCGGAGAGTGGAATCTCTTCGCCGAGCCGGATGCGTTCAATCAGTCCAAAATCGGTTGAGGTCAGGAGGCCGATGTTCTGCGAGTTTTGACCGTAAATCTTTTCGATACTTTTAGCGATGACGAGCTGGATGCCCGCTGCCTTCTCAGCGTACGGCGCCGTCTCACGCGACGAGCCGCAGCCTTTTGAGAGTCCTGAAACGACGACCGCAAAGCGTCCGTTTTTAACTTCGTCTTTCTTGACAGCACTCTCGCGCATGCCGACGTAGACGTATTGTCCGAGCGTTTCGTCGTAGTAAAAACAAACCCAGCCTGGCGTTATCTCGTCGGTGGAGATGTTGCTCATCAACGGCAGGTCGCCTTCGAGCAGGCGCCCCGCGAGCTCGGTTTCGAGAGTGGTGGCGGCCTCGTCGCGGGCTTCGAGTTGCCGCCGGATTAACGACGTGTCTTCCGTGAGAAATAGAATGCGGCCCGAGAATTTGATATGTTCAGGTCGTCTTTCGAATGTGCCGGTCATCGGTGTAGGTTTGGTCTCCCTGGGATCTGATTTCTTATCATCCTGTGATATTTTCTGGGAAAGCGAAGCGATTATAACCTTAGGATGGTAAAACCCTTTAGCGGGTGCGGAGCGTCTAAGATGGTCGAGTCGTAGATGGAGGAGAGTTGATATGAGGTGGTCAGGAAAGAGATGGGCTTTGGCGGCGTTAATTGCGTTGGCATTTGTGGCACTTGGCTCGCGGCAAGTGGTGGTGTTCGCCCAGGAGACCGACGATCCGGTCAAGATCGAAATTTACAAGCGATTTGTCGATAATCGGATTAACAAGCCGAGCGTTGCGTATCAGGCCGCGCGAGACTACCTTCAGAAGTACACGAAAGATAAAGATCAGTACGTCGATTACCTCCAGAAGTGGGTCATGCTCTATGAACGCGCCGAGCGCAAGAACCAGCTTCCGGGTCTAATCAACGAAAAGAATTTCGCTGAGGCTTACAAGGTTGGGGCGAGGATCCTGGCGGATGAGCCCGACAATCTGCGCACTCAGATTGATCTTGGTTACGCTGGTTACCTCGCGGCGTCAGCAAAGAACGAAACTTACAACACAGAAGCGCTCAATTATGCGAGAAAAGCAATTCAGGCGATCGAATCCGGCAAACAGCCGAGCGAATGGGCGCCTTTCAAAGGCAAAGACGATACGCTTGCTTATCTCAACTATGCAGTTGGTTTTCTGACTCTCAAGACTAGTCCAGACCAGGCGATCGACTCGCTGTTAAGGGCCGCACAGTACGATAGTGATATCAAAAAGACTCCTTCGACGTATTACTTCCTCGCCGTGGCTTATGAGTCTGGACCATACAAGACCCTATCGACGGCGTACCAGGCTCAATACGCCAACAAGCCCGAGACGCCGGAGAGCAAAGCAGCGCTCGAGAAACTGAACGTAGTAATGGATCGGATCATCGATGCTTACGCGCGTGCGATTGCGGCCGCCGGAACCGATCCGAAGACGGAGCAGAGTCGCAAGGAGTGGACGGCGCAGTTGTCGAACTACTACAAGTTCCGGCACGAGGGAAGCGACGCCGGGATAAATGAATTCATCGCAGCAGCGTTGCAGAAACCGTTGCCGCCCAAGCCATAATCCTCTGCAGGAAACAAAAAAGCACAAAAGCACATAATGGTTAGGAATTCGCGTCTTTTGTGCTTTTGTGCTTGGCTGAGGTTTTATTGACTTCCTCACCCCTGACCTATATAAGCACCGGCGAGTACCTCTCTTTGACCGGACTTCTGCCGCAAACTCATGCCTTTGGAATTCAGAATCTATGCCGCCTACTACCGAGCGCTAGCTTATCTGGCTCGCTTGATCGGCTCAGAGCCGCCGGAGTTAACCGTGCCGCTCATCCCCGACATCACTGACAACTTTCTCTCAGACGCAATCGAAGACCGGGTTAAGTTCCTGGCGAGCGGAGCCACCGGCGACGAAGAAACGCTTCGAGATGAAGTAAACCGGGAATACTTTAGCCGTGTTGAAGAAGCAATCCGGCAGGAGCTGAAAGCACAGTCACAACGTTGGCCACACTTCATCGAAGTGGCGAAAAATCTAGGCGAGATCAAACTCCCGACAAAGTTCAACGACGACATCTTTGCCACCCCGGAATCCCTTACCCAATTCATGCGAGAACGGATGGTTTTCTTCCCGGGACGGTTTAAACCTTATGAAGCCCTCGTCGCTACCGGATGTTTCCTGCGAGCGATTCAACAGGTCGCGCTCGACATCGTCCGCATTGACTACCCTGCAACGGCTCCAGGCGCGGACGTGCCGCCCGGTGCGCAACAGATAGTGCGAAGAATCCTGAGACGGATCGATAAGCTCCAACAACTGTTTCAGACGCCGGTAGAATTGAAGAGTCTTACAAACGCGGAGACTGAGTTACGTGTGCTGGTAGCGCGGGCGAAGGGCGTTGCTTGTTTGCCGCTGCGTCCGATTCCGACTTCGCCGTTGTCGAGTGATGAGACGAGTCATTATGTCGGCCGGCCTGACGAAGAAGCCTCAAAATTGGCCCGCCAGATCAGGCATGCAGACGGCACGATCCTCGTTACTGGTTATCGCGGCGTCGGGAAGTCGTCGTTTGTAAATCGGGTCATCTTTCATGCACGCGCAACGCAGCAAGACATTCCCTCTGATGGCTGGCTGATCGTTCCGATAACTGTCAACCTGGCAAAGATAGCGGGCGTACAAAACATCCTGCGCATCACGCTTCGCTCAGTTCGCGAAGCCTTGCTCGACGCCGATAGCCGGACAGCGAAAGCCATTCCCGGTAATCTCAAATCGACTCCTCTTCCACTCAGTAGAGAGAACGAGATTGAACCTCTCGAAGAAGCTTACATTCGCGCGACTTACAAAGTGACGATGAGCCGATCTACGGGCTCGGAAAGACGTGCGGAGTTCGGCAGCTCGATCAGTATCGATCCGGGCAAATGGCTTGGCGGCAAAATTGTTGGGGTGGAACTGGGCAAGTTTCTGGAAGCCGGGATTAAGAATACAAAGACCGCGAAGATTAATCGTGAATTGAGTCTGCTCGATTTCGACGAGAATGCTGCCGAGGAGAGCCTCGCGCGCCTCATACGCAGCCTGGCGACGCCAAGGCCAATGATGCCGAATGGTCCCGACGTGCGCATCAAGTTGGTTTTCGTTTTCGACGAACTGGACAAGATGGATATACCTACGGGACTGACCCCGATGATCGAAGGCCTCAAGAATCTATTCTTGCAGCAGTATTCAGTATTTATTCTGGTGACCAGTAAGCAGTTCTATTACAACTTGCTCAAGGATCGAGCGGTCGAAGACGCGATGCTGAACAGCTACTTCAGCGCGATCGTTCACGTGCCGCTCTTGTCGTATGAACAGGCGCGCAAGATGGTGAACGACTGGGTAGATTGGAAGGCCACCAAACAGTTGGAGACACCGGCGCCGGCGGAAGCGAAACTCATCGAACAACTGACGCGCGTCCTTGTCTATCGTTCGTTTGGAAATCCGCGTGACATCATTCGTGAATTGCGACTCATGCACGACTGGGCCGACGCGACAGATCAACCGTATCTGACGGATCGTCTGAGCAAGTCGCCAAACCTGCAGATCTTCGCCGCCATTCAAGACTGCATTGAAAAGACAGCCCTCCCGCACCAGTCGATCAGTCCGGTAGGAAATGATGACACCTCGGTAACCCTCGTCGCAGAGCGTCTGGTTGGCAACGACGCGCGCCTGGAGCAGGTACGGCGCGGACTTTATATTCTGACGGAAGAATTAATCAACCGGCAGACTTTACCGTTGGAATCGCCGTCCGTGGTTAATGGGGACCAGCCAGCCGAAAAAAAACAGTTGTCGCCACTTGAAAAAATCCAGCAGGACAACTTCAGCCTGTTATCTGTTGATGATGTGCGGCAATTAACCAAACGTCTCGGTGGATATCTCAGTCTAATGCACGACAGTCCCGATCTATTTCCCACACCGGACTGGGGACCACGAGCGCCGTTATTTGAATTAGAAATTAACGAGTTGCGAACAACCAATTACTTCTACACGCTGACGGGTCGTCAAGCGGCGGTGACTACCGCGGAACCGGCCGCGCCTTCAGCGCAAACGAAGACTCCTGAGGTATTGGCGCAGGAAGCTGAGAACCGGGCCGCTCAAGCGAGTTGGCCGGCGAAACTGGCGGCAATAAATATCATCAAGCAGCTCGGCTCCGATAAGCTTACTCCGCCCCTTAAAAAGTTTCTCTGGGAAGTTGCTGGAACAGATCCGGATCAAAGCCATCGTCTGGCGGCTGCCGAACGCCTCCCTACAAAGATCGATTCTGAAGACGACATAAAGACGATTACAGGACTGCTCGCTAAAGAAACAGACGAGCGCGCCTTGTCGATCTTCATTGGCTTGCTCAGTGGGGCCAGCGGAGATGAGGCGCGCAAGAGCGCGACGGATGCGATCGTTACCTTACTTCAACTCGATACCAGCTTGAGACCTCTTCGGCGGAAACTTAACGAGAGCACTGCGGTAGTGGCATTGACTGTGCTGCAAACCGTTGCCAGTCATGATGTGACTTCAACGTTGTTAGCGTGGCTAATTGTCGCTGGTGAAACCGAACTGATCCAGACCACCGGAATATCTACTTTAAAGAAAATCTCCGAGCAGTTTGGCGTTAACATCGCCGAAAACATTATTTCGAACACTAGCCTCCTGGGATTCTTCACCACCGGTTTAACTGGTTGGCAATTAACTATTGCCGCGTACCGCGGGCGTGCGGACAACGTTCCGAAAACATATCTTCGTGAACTGCTGCAATCCAACGGGCTGGCCTATGTCCCCAAACTGTTGCGCGCCGATCCGGCGATCGATGTAAATGATCTGCTGATTTACATTTGGACCTTGAACTTCGGTCCTTTTACACGAGAGGCATCCATCTGCGTTTTTGAGCAGATTGTCGATTCGAGTGCGCTTCCCCCGGTACAAGATCGATTGCACCACTCCCTGCTCAGCACGCCAGAGTTTCAAACACGCATACTGCCCTCTCTCCGCAAGCAACTGCCGGAGCTGATCAAAGAAAAGAGATTCACTGAGGATCAGGGGAAATCTATTGAAGCAACTCTCAATACCCTGGAAGCACTGACTGAACCTGTGGTCCCTAAACCCACACCTTTCCAGCAAGGACTTCTCACTAATTTATTGGCTCGTATTCCGCCCTCTTCGGAAAGTTCATTTCGTATTTCTCCGACCACTGTGGGAACTTCATCCTTAAGCGAGCCGGAGTTCAATCCAACCCGGACGGTGGCATTTGTCGTCGTTGCCATTCTGTTGTTTCTGCCGGGCTTCTTCTTTTATAAAGCGGATCTCCCCGCCGGGGCGTCGTTTGGAACAATGCTGGCGAGCCGTTCCCTGCTGCTGCTTCTCGATGCTCTAATCATGTATCCGTTCGTAAATGCGATTGCTGCGGCGAGAGCGAGTATGCGTGGCGAAGTCTCACCGGTACCTAATGTGTTCTATGGTTTGCTGGTGCCGCTGGTGTATGCGATTTACTACACTCATACACAGTACATCGGGCCACTGCATTTTGGGGCTCAGTCACTGCAATTCGTCATCAATTGGCCGGCAATAATGGCGCTGCTTTTAGGCCTCCGGCTTTACAAACCGTGATCGCAGCAAGTTAATATAGGTCCTAAAGGACCTATTCAATGCAACGAATCAAGTGGACTAATCGCCGCTTTAACTTTGATTTCCCTGCGGGTATCTATCCCGAAATGATCGAGCGGCTTCGCGGCACGCCTGCTCGTCTCGAGGAGCTGCTCAACGGTCTTTCACCTGAAACCCTGACCACGCAGGCAGACGGCCGGTGGTCCATGCAGGAGAACGCGGGCCATCTTCTCGATCTGGAAAGTCTCGTCTCGCAAAGGATCGACGAGTATCTCGCCGGCAACTCGACTCTACATGCCGCCGACATGTCGAACCGCAAGACTTACGAAGCCAGCCACAACAGCGTACCTGTTACTTCAATTCTGAACGCGTTTCGCACTGCCAGGCACGATCTCGTCCGTGGCCTCGAGAGCTTCGACGGCGATATTTTTGCGCGTGCCGCGCTTCACCCGCGATTAAACGTGCAAATGCGACTCGTCGATATGTTATTTTTCCAGGCGGAACACGATGATTATCATCTCGCCAGAATTAGTGAACTCAAGCAGTTGCTTTTGGAGCGACAATAAATGCGCAAACTCTTTCTCGTGCCGGCGGTGCTTGCCGTGCTGGCTTACAATATGAGCGGGCAACAACTATCGCTCGATGCCATGATCGACCGCGACATCGCCTCGTGGTTATCGACCTACAAAGCCCTTCACGCGGCGCCCGAACTTTCTCATCGCGAGGAGAAGACTTCCGCGTTCGTTGCCGGCGAGTTGCGCAAGCTCGGATTCACTGTTACGGAACGCATCGGCAAGTTTCAAAACGCGCAGTGGGTTGGATACGGTCTCGCCGCGGTGATGAAGAACGGACCCGGGCCGACCGTGCTCGTCCGCACTGAGCTCGATGCCCTGCCGGTTGAAGAAAAGACGGGAGTTCCGTATTCGAGCCAGGTGAAGACGAAGAACGATGCGGGGGTGGAAGTAAGTGTCATGCATGCGTGCGGGCATGACATTCACATGACGAGTTTTCTCGGCACCGCGAAGATGCTGACGGAGCTGAAGAATCGCTGGAGCGGCACGCTCGTGTTGCTGGGCCAACCTGCCGAGGAGACGGGCGACGGCGCCCAGGCGATGTTGCGCGACGAGCTTTACACAAAAATCCCGAGACCGGATTTCGCCATTGCACTACACGATAAACCGGAATTGGAAACAGGCAAGGTCGGCTACACACCTGGTTACGCGATGGCGAGCGCCACTTCGATCGACATCAAGATCAGGGGCATAGGCGGCCACGGTTCGGCGCCGGAAGCGACCAAGGATCCGGTGGTCGTGGCGGCGCAGGTAGTGATGGCGCTGCAAACGATCGTCAGCCGCGAGAATTCCCCGCTCGATCCAGCGGTAGTCACTGTCGGATCGATTCACGGCGGCACTCGTTACAACATCATTCCCGATGAAGTGAATCTGCAACTGACTGTTCGCACTTACAAGGAAGAAGTCAGACGTCGCGTTTTGGCTTCGATCGAGCGCATCGTTAAAGGTGTGGCGATGACGGCAGGCATTCCGGAAGATCGTGCTCCGATCGTTAAAGTTGCTGAAGGCACCAGCTCGACGTATAACGAGCCGCAGTTAGTTGATCGACTTGTAGTTGCGTTCAAGCAGGCATTGGGTGAAGAGAACGTTGTCAAAGTTCCACCGATCATGGCGAGTGAAGATTTTGGCTACTTCAGTTTGGACCAGAAGATACCGGCGACGATCTTTTGGCTGGGCGCGTCCGATCCGGCGAAGGTGAAGCAGAGCAGGGAAACAGGCGTGGCGCTGCCGGGACTTCATTCGGCGCTGTTCGCTCCTGTTCCCGAACCGACGTTGCGCACTGGTGTTAAAGCAATGACGTCAGCAGTACTGGAGTTGATGAAGAAATAAATATGGACCTCGAACAAATTCAGAAATACTGTCTGTCGCTGCCGCACGTGACTGAGCGAATTCAGTGGGGCAACGATCTGCTGTTCTGCATTGGCGACAAGATGTTTGCAGTGGCGGGCCTCGATCCAAAGTACGATACAAAGCTGTCGTTCAAATGCACGCCGGAGAAGTTTGCGGAGCTGGTTGAACATGAAGGGATCGTTCCGGCACCGTATGTTGCGCGGTATCACTGGGTCGCGCTCGAAGACCTTAACGCGCTGCCGGCCCGCGAGCTCAAAGAACTCCTCAAGACCGCTTACCAGCTCGTCCACGACAAGCTGCCTTTGAAGGTGCGCAAGAAGTTGACCACGGATTTACACGGATAAGTACGGATTGATCCTTATTAATCCGTGAAAATCCGTAGCCAAGACAACCCAATTGCCTCACACGGACTCAAACGGTCACTCTTCCCTGCAATTCCCACATCCGAATCGTCTGGAGGTCCCGATGAACTCGAAGTTCTCCTTCCTTTCGTTGCTCCTGCTGGTCCTCGTTTCCGTACAAATCGTCCGCGCAAATGAGCCTGCCGAGGTCCTGGCCCGCAAGGCTATTTCAGAAAACACGGCCGAGTCGTCTCAAGCTATCGAAGATCTGCGCGCGCTTGGGCCGGCCGGCTTGCAGGTACTGATGGCCCAGTATGCAGACGAAATTAATCGACACGTTGCGTCTCCCTCTGCCGCCTCAGATCAGCAATGGCTGCGAATAGCAACCGCCCTCGACACCGTCGCGCAGCAGAAGAACAGTTATCTCGCCGGACTTTACTGGCACACCGATCTCGAAACCGCAAAGAAAGCTTCCGCCGAGAGTGGCAAGCCGATTCTCTCGCTGCGTCTATTAGGCAAGTTGACTGACGAGCTGAGTTGCGCCAACAGTCGCTTCTTCCGCACTGTGCTTTATTCGAATACGGAAGTCTCGTCAGTCCTGCGGGAACGTTTTGTACTGCACTGGCAATCAGTGCGGCCGGTGCCGACTATCACGATCGACTTTGGCGACGGTCGCAAACTCGAGCGAACCATTACAGGCAACAGCATTCACTACATTCTCGATTCTTCCGGGCGACCGATTGAAGCGCTTCCGGGTTTGTATGGCCCACAAGCCTTCCTGCGCGGACTCGCGAATGCGGAGACACTCTGCAAAGCGCTCGCCGGAAAGAGCGATCAGGAAAGAGATTCTCTGCTCGCAAACTATTACCGCGAACGAAACAATAAGATCCAACTTGCGTGGTGGGCCGACACGACAAAGATCGGCGGCAAGATGCCGGAGGGTTTCTTCGTAGCGAAGTCGATCAGCGGCGAGGCATTGAGCATTGCGCCTCTCGCGATAACCAAAGCGGTAACGGAAACCAACATACTGCGCGCGATGACTGGCGCGAGCGAAGCGCTGGGCCGAATCACTGATGAAGCCGCCTGGCGAAAGATCGCGCAGCTTCATTCTGCTGATGGAGTGCTCGACAGCCGCAGTATCGCGCTGATCAAACGCCAGAATCCGGAGCAGGATCTGTCGCGGTTGCTACAGAAGTTTCAGGAGTCAGTGGCACTCGATACAGTTCGCAACGAATACATGTTGCACACAAAACTGTATGCGTGGTTGTTAAGAGATCCGGCTCGTGGCGATGTCGAAAAACTCAACGAGAAAGTTTACGCAGAACTCTTTCTCACGCCGCGTTCCGATCCATGGCTCGGATTGCTTTCAGCGGATGTTTACACCGCGCTCGATAATGGCGGGATTGTAAAACCCTAGCCATCTTCCAAATCAAATAGGTCCTATAAGTCCTATAGGACCTATTTCTGTCCTATAATCCCCCTCATGCTTCGCCGATTTCTGCTCCTGCTCCTCCTGCCGCTTCCGTTCTTTGCCCAGCCAACCCAGGACAGGGTCCGCGAGTATCGCCGCGCCAACGAACATCAGATCCTGAAGGAGTTCACCACTCTTCTTTCCATTCCGAATGTTGCTGCGGACACTGAAAACATCCGCAAGAACGCCGCACTGATCGTCGAGATGATGAAGCAGCGTGGCTTGAACCCGCGATTATTGGAAGGCTCAACTCCAAACACGCCGCCTGCTGTCTACGGCGAGTGGAAAACATCCGGCGCGCAACGAACCATCCTGCTCTACGCGCATTACGACGGCCAGCCGACAGATCCAAAGCAGTGGTCCGGCACCTTGCCCTGGCAGCCAACGTTTCGTTCCGCGGCGCTCGAATCAGGCGGGCAGATCATACCGGCACCAGCCGAAGGCTCGATGATTAACCCGCAGTGGCGCATCTACGCGCGTTCGGCTTCCGACGACAAGGCCGGCGTGATGGCGATCCTCACCGCATTCAGTGCGCTTAAAGAAAAAGGCATCCCACTCACCTCAAACATCAAGTTCTTCTTCGAAGGAGAAGAGGAAGCCGGCTCGCCACATCTCGGCGAGATCATTAACCTGAACAAACAATTGCTCGAAGCGGACGTGTGGCTCATCTGCGATGGGCCAGTGCACCAGTCAGGCGTGAAGCAGGTTGTCTTTGGCGCGCGTGGTGACACGAATGTTGACGTGACGATCTACGCCGCTAAGCGCCCGTTGCACAGTGGCCATTACGGAAACTGGTCGCCCAATCCCGCAAATCTTCTCGCGCGCTTGTTGGCGTCGATGAAAGACGACGAGGGAAGAGTGACGATCGAGGGTTGGTACTCTGACGTTGAGCCGTTGGGCGAAGCAGAACGCCGCGCGATCGCCGACGCGCCGCAATACGATGAAGAACTCAAGAAACAGTTGGGACTCAAGCGCACCGAGGGCGGTGGCAAAGCCCTGCTCGAGTTGATCAGCCTTCCGTCGTTGAATATCAACGGTTTTGCGAGCGGTGATGTTGGCGCCCTGGCGCGCAACGTGATTCCGACTACAGCCACTGCGGTGCTGGATCTGCGCCTTGTAAAAGGAAACGATCACCGGCGTCAGACGCAGCGCTTAATCGAGCACATTCGCAAGCAGGGTTATTTCGTTACGGAGCGCGAACCGACGGATGCCGAGCGAGCACAATATCCGTTGCTCGCGCGGGTGAATGTTCGAGCCGGTGGTTACAATGCCGAACGCACGAGGATGGATCTACCAATCTCGAAGTCGGTTATCGATGCGGTGCAGGGAACCTCTTCCGAAAAGATCGTGTTGTTGCCGACGTCGGGCGGCAGCCTGCCGCTATCGATCATTACCGAGAGACTAAAAACCGTGACGATCTCAGTCCCGATCGCGAACTACGACAACAACCAGCACGCCGAGAATGAAAACATTCGCTTGCAAAATCTCTGGGACGGCATCGAAACCTGGGCCGCGATAATGACTATGAAATAGCCACATGCTATCTTGACCACAAAGACACTAAGACACTAAGTCAGATCATTTTTTTGTGCCTTTGTGTCTTGGTGTTAATACTTTATGGACCAACTGAATATTCCGGTGTTGCTCGGCACGAATCGCAAACAGAGAAACAGTGTCTTCGTCGCGAAGTGGCTCGTGAGCGAGATGGAGAAGCGCCCCGAGATCCGCACGCGCCTGTTCGATGTGGCTGAATTCGCTCTACCGCACGACGACTACGGCCAGGGACTAAAAGATAGTTTCCCCGAATGGCGCGACGCCATTATCGCAGCGGACGGCTTGGTGATAGTCACGCCTGAGTACAACCATGGCTATCCCGGCATCTTGAAGGCTGTGTTGGATCTGCTGCTTCGCGAATACGTGCACAAGAGCGTCGCGTTCGTAGGCGTGTCGGCTGGACCGTGGGGCGGCACGCGGGTGATCGAAGCGATGTTGCCAGTAGCCCGCGAGTTAGGATTGGCAGTTACCTTTACTGATCTAAACTTCCCTTTCGTGCAAAAGACGTTTGACCAGCAGGGCAAACTGCTGGACAACGCCTTCGAGTCCCGCGTTGCAGACTTCCTGGACGAGCTTTTGTGGATGAGTCGCGTGTTGAAGTGGGGACGCGCGAACGTACCTTCGAAGTTTCACACCTGAAATAGGTCCTATAACTCGTATAGGACCTATTTCCGCACTAAAAACCCTAGAACGTACAGCCGTATGCTTTCATCGAGTTGCGAGTCGCCTCGATTTGGGTCTTACACGCGGCGGCGAGCGTCCCTCGCGTTTGCGGATTATCAGCCAGCTTCTTCCATTGCGCACGCCAGGTAGTGACAGCGTTCCGCAACTGCGCTCGTTGAGCTTCGGGAACTTTACTTGAAACGCAATTTTCGTAAGCGGTGATGAAGTTGTCGCATTCGGCCACGCCGACCTTCTCGGCTGAGGCTGTAGCTGTAGCGTGGTTAGCGTTGGCAGCAGGCGTGCCTGCCGGCACTGGCGAAGTCGCCGCAGCCGGGGCCGCCGCATTTTTATTTGTGTCGTACCTGGCGCAGGCGAGCACTAATAGACCTATCAGAAGACACAACATTAAGAGGAGAGATTTCGACATATCGATTCTCCTGATTGCAGGATGACAGAGCGCGCCGATAATACACCTTGTTTGTGTTTTGTGCTTAGTACTTTGTGGTTTAAACTTGGGCTCGATCCTCAACAGAACGACGACCAGGACGACGTGGTCAGAATCACTACGAATCTTGTGCAGGTCGATGCGGTTGTAACCAAAGACGGCAAGGTGGTGCCGCGCGACAGCGCCGGTTAAATAAAAGAGCTAACGGGAGATGAAAATGAAATCAATATGCAGCCTGTTAATGCTGGTGTTTTTGTGTTCGGTTCCGGCTTGCGCACAGGACATGAACGCGAACCACAATCACAGCACACCCACTCCGGATGCGGACCCGGCAGTGAACCAGGATTGGGCCAAGGCGCGACTCGCAAAATCGCCGCGTCACCAGGAATGGGTGAAAGTTAAAAACGGAGATCGCGAAGTAAATAGTTTTGTGGTCTATCCGGAAAGTAAAAACAAGGCGACGGCGGTGATCGTGATCCACGAGATCTTTGGCATGAGCGACTGGGTGCAGAGCCTGACGGACCAACTGGCGGAGGCTGGTTACGTGGCGATTGCGCCAGATCTCCTTTCGGGCAAAGGGCCGAATGGCGGCGGCACCAGCTCACTCGATCGCAATGCAATCGGCCAGGCTATCCGGGATCTCCCGCCGGACCAGATTACCGCTGACTTGAATGCAGTGGCTGATTATGTTGCCAAGCTCCCGGCATCAAACGGGAAGGTTGTTGTCACAGGCTACTGCTGGGGTGGCGGTCAAAGCTTCCGCTTTGCGACTAACAATCCGAATATCAAAGCGGCGTACGTCTTCTATGGGCCAGCGCCGATGAAGGGTTCTGATGGTGAAGTTGATAAGGATGCGCTCGCGAAGATCAAAGCGCCGGTCTACGGTTTCTATGCCGGCAACGATGCTCGCATCAATGCCACTCTGCCGAAGACCACTGAAGCGATGACTGAGCTCAAGAAGACGTTTGATCCTGTGACGTATGAGGGAGCGGGTCACGGCTTCATGCGAGCAGGCGAAGCGCCCGAGCCAAGCGATAAGGCAGCCGCCGATTATCAAAAAAACCTTGAAGCGTGGAAGGCAAATAAAAAGGCGCGCGATGACGCCTGGGCCAGATGGAAGAAACTCCTCGCGGCGGTGTGAAAACAACCACGGATAACACGGATGAATACGGATAAGATCCGCCTTCATCCGTGTTATCTGTGGTTAATTTTTACTTGGACAATACTTCCCGGAAGAATTCAACCGCCCTTGGATCTCCCGATTCACCCAACGAACGTATCGCCTGTTTCCGCACGAGTTGATTGGGATGCGTTTTGGCGATCTTGATCAGTAACGGCACCGACTCTTCGGAACGCCGTTCGCCAATTGCTCTCACAGCCTGTACCTGCACCTCGGCATTCCCGTCGGTACTCTGCGCCGTCGCACTCAGAAAATCGAAGCTGCGTTTGCCGACTCGCTCGCCTAGCAGACGAATTGCCTGGCGCCGCAGGTCGGTGGCTTCGTTATTCCGCGCCACTTCAAACAACTTGTCTTCGACACGCGCGCTCTTGATCTCAGAGAGCGATTGCAACACGGAACGCTTGACGTCCGGCGCCTGCTCCGAATCAAACAGCTTCAGCAGATCGTCAACAGCAGCCTCACCGCGCTCGCCAAGCACTCGGATCGCCGTCTTGCGCAACTCCGGGTTGGCGTCAGTGCGTGCTATTTCAAGCAAACGAGCTTGCGCGCGCGCGTTCTTAGTTTCACCGAGCGAACGCAGCGCCGCGCGTTTTATCTCGATGTTCGTATCGTTTGTATAGATCTTCATCAACTCTTCCGCAGCATCGTCGCGCTGAAAATGTCCGAGCTGGCGCACCGCGGTCCGTCGTGACTCCCAGTCTTGATCGTTCTTCGCAACACCGAGCAGAAATGTGAACGCCGGCTGCTCATCGACACTACTGCCCGCCGCTGAAATCACACTGTGGCGAACTTCAACCTCCTTCACGCTTTCATACAGGCCCTGGAGCGTTGCGATCGTTCCGCGATCGCGACTCCGCCCAATCGAATAAGCTGCCGAACGTCGAATCTTTATGTCTTCCGCTTCATTTCGCACGAGCGAAGCGAGGAATGCCTGTTCGCCGCCAACCTGGCCCAGCCAGTAAACGGACGAAGAGCGAATGTGTTGGTTGGGTGAAGTGGTGACGAAGTTCTTGAGCATGCCGCCCACTCGCGAATCGTCGTGCAGTGCGATACCCAGCACAGCGCGTTCGCTCAACATGTCGAGCGGCGTTGCGGCGGCGATGGCCCGCAGGTAGTTCAGGCTTTCTTCATTGTTTGCGCGGCCCAGCCAGTAAACCGGATAACCGCTGTACTCGCGTTTCCGCTCGAGATTGTAAACCTCCATTCGTGTGATCTGGTTACTTGCCGGATCGCGGAGTAGGAAGATTGCGAGGTTGCGTGTTTCGACCGTCATCCCGCCGGCAGTTGTGCCGATGAAAACCGTCGTGTCGCCGATCGTGTTCATCGAGCCGTGAAACTCACCGATGCCTGGATCGACGGCAACTCCCGGACGGACGTCGAAAGTGTATGCCGACCAGTAAGGCGTTTGATGCGTGCGCGCTCGTGCTTGCGCTGCCTCGAGTTTGGCCATCAGGTCCGCGCCTTCGACTGCGGTGAAACTTTGAATGGTCGTAGCGCTCGATTGCGTCTGCGGCTCGTCAGCGCTGGCCGCTGCGCAAGTAAAACCAGCAAAGGCCAGGCATAGGATCATCATTGAATGACGCATGGTGCCTCCGAATGAAATAGTCCGATAGGTCCTATAGGACCTACATTTCTCTTTACTTCAATAGGTCTTCGAGAAACTTCAGCGCTTCAGGATCTTTGCTCTCGCCGAGATACCTGACCGCCACTTTGCGAAGTTCCACCGATTGATCGTTGCGTGCGATCGTCATCAGCTTGCGGACAGCGCTCTTTTGTTTCGAATCGCCAAACGCTCGAATCAGCATCATCTTGAGTTGCAGGTTCTGCTCAGAGTCGTACATGGCAACGAGTTGGCTGACGGTTTGCTCGTCGTCTTTCTCACCCAACTGCCGGATCGCATAGCCACGAAGTTCGATCGGGTCGTTGCCACGAGCGATTTCGAGAAGCTTGGTGCGCGCGCGCGGATCGTCGTTGTTGGCAAACGCGCGCAGCAATCCCTGCTTAATCTGCGGGTTGGTTTCGTTCGTGTAGAGTTGCAGGAGATCGTCGAGCGCGATGCGTCCATGACCGCCGAGACGTCGAATTGCCTCCATCCGCAACTCAGGTGAATCACCCTGCCGCGCGATTTCCAAAAGCTTTGCGCGCGCCCGTTCATCGTCACGTTCGCCAAGCGCGCGTATTATCTGAAACCGAATTTCTTTTGTTTTGTCCGTGTCGTAAATCCTGATCAACTCGTCCAGCGAAGCGGCGTCTTTCAGTTCGCCGATATAACGAATCGCGACTTGCCTCGCGGCGATGTCATCGCCGGTGCGTGCGATCTCCATCACTTTCGCGCTGCCACGTTGGGTGCGGCTATCGACGAGCGCGCGCAGAATCTGCGCACGAATCTCTTTGGTCCTGTCCGCATCGTAAATCTTGATCAGATCGTCCGTGATTTGATCAGTGTGTTGATCGCCGAGACGCTTGATTGCGGTCAGGCGAAGTCTCTGGTCAGGGTTGCTGCGGGCAATCTCGAGCAGAATCGGCACTGCTCGCGCGCCGCCATGTGAGCCGAGCAGCGATACTGCGGCTGCCTGGAAGTTTTGGCATTGTCCCGGGTTGGCGCGGAGTGCTTCGCTGGCGATTCCAATAGCTCTCTCCTGATCTGCCTGAAAAAGACTTTGGAGTGCGAGCATCTTGATCTCGCAGTTATCGCGCTCCAAACCCTGGTCAACGTCAGCTTTCCGTCCGAGGACGACGAGTAACGCGTCTGCTTCACGGCGCCAGGTCGAGTTTGGAAACACTCTGATCAATCTGAGGAGCGGGACCGCAGCCTCTTCCTTGCGGTCCTGTTTCTGCAAAGCGTAGCCATACCAGTAAAGTGCGGCGTCGAGATCTTTGTCCTTTGGATAAGCGGTGATGAAGTCATTGAATTTTTCGGCTGCTCTTTGCCAGTTCTGCGCTTCGATAAAGTCGCGGCCCTCGCGAAAGATCTGCATTGATGCAGTGTTGCCCTTTGCCTGTACAAAGCGGTTCAGCTTGGCGGTGTCTTGATCGTAACCGTAAGCGCGTTGAGTACAGATGGCGAAGACGGTTGCGACAGCCAACAGTGCGAGTCTGAGTCTAACTAATTGCTTCATAGTGATCGTTTGTCCTTAATCTATTAATCAAGAGCACGAGCGAGCGCAGCGGAATTGACCTGCAACAGCCCGACGATATTTTTGCGTTCGACGCGTTCGCGAATGACGCGCACCGCGTCTGGATCCGGCTGGTCCGGAAGGTTTGCGATATCAATCAGTATTGGCTCCAGGCTCTCCAGCAGCGAAGAGATCTGGACGTCACCCGCAGCGTCAGCCTCGCGTCGCAACAGCATGTTTTGGTAAACGAGCTGTTGCGCACGTTTGCGTTCATAACTGACTTCCGCAGCCGTGCCGGGTTCGTTCAAGCGGACGTTTCTGAAAGCGCGCAGCAACGTCTCGGATTTTTCGAAGTGCATCGCCGTCAGCGTTTCTGCATCAGCAGAACGAACACGCTCCGGAAGCGCAGCAAACTGCTCGCCCGGTTTCGGCTCACGCACCGGCGCTCGCTTCACTGGAGCTGACGGCGCGCGTCGCGGACTGTGCGTTTCTTTGTCGTCTTTGTTTGGCTGTTCTCTTTCACGTGCAGGTGATGCTTCCGGCGTTGGTTGCCTGGTTGGTTCAACTGAGGCTGACGGTGCCGGAGATGGAGTTTGGACTACAGCCGTCTCGTGTGTCTGTGGCGCACGATTGTTCTGATAAACGATCAGGCCAATGATCGCGCCGGCGATGAGAAGCATTGCGAAAGCAATGGCCTGCGTGCCGTAAGCCCATTGCAGTGCCGGAACACAGCGTTCCCGCGACAAGATCTTTTTCAGCGCCCGGTTCTGAACCGTGGGTTGCAGCGAAGTCTCAAAACTCGCGATCTGGCTGCGCAGGTTGAGAAAGTCAGCCCGCAGTTGTTCACACTCGCTGCAACTCAGCAAGTGGCGCTCAACCTCGCGCGCTTCCACCGGCGCGAGCTCGCCATCGATCAACGAAGAAATCTCTTCAGTGAAATTACAACTCATATGATTTGCTCACGTTCAGAGTTCAAGCTTTAGCTTGCTTACTCCGGCAAATACAACCTAAAGGTTGAACTCTAAACTTCAGCTAACACTCGCTCCTACGGTTTTTGCCCGTGTACTCCAGCGCTCACGCAGCGACGCACGCGCGCGAAAGATGTCAACTTTGACTTTGCTCTCTGAGACCTTCAGCACTTGTCCAATCTCTTTGTAGCTCAACTGTTCCTGTTCTCTCAGCAACAATGCGGCGCGTTGGTCTTCGGGCAAAGTTTGAAGCATTTCCAACACCAGCGACTTGCGCTCTTGCGTTTCGTACTCCTGCTCCGGATTGCGTGCCCGCGGCCTCATCACTTCCACTACTCGATCGAAAAGCCGGTAGCGCGTGTTTGATTTGCGAAACTCGTTGATCGCCATGTTGCGCGCAACGCGATAGAGCCAAAAGCGCGCTTCAGCAACCGGCAGAGTTCCCCACGCCGTCCGATGTAGTTGCAGGAAGCTCTCCTGTGCCAGATCCTGCGCCAGCGCGGCGCGGCCTCCCAACAAACACTCCAGAAAGCGGCATAGGCTCGGGTAGAAATCCTGAAACAGCATGGTGAACTCTTCATCTTCGCTCGCCATAAGCTGCGCTACGTCTCCTAAAACACCTGGGTTCGGCAAAAGTTACAAGAAAATTTGGTAGTGTCTTACTTTGAGTTTTTCTCCGCGGTCCTCTGCGTATCTCCGCGGCCTCTGCGTTGAAAGAGCCTTTAACGCAGAGATCGCGGAGATACGCAGAGGACCGCAGAGAAAACTCTTCAAATTAGGACACCGCCGAAAATTTCTGGATATGGGACCGTCTAAACAGCTAGAATCCGATTCCACGCTCTTTAGTTTTGTTAGTGCCTGAATAATGCCAAGAGTCGCGCCTATTTTAGGGATTTCTTTTGCTGTTTCGGCTCCCGCGCGTAAAACTTCCGTACCGGCATCCGCTCCCAAATGAAAATACTCCTGTGCAAAAGCCACTTCGCCGGCCCTGTGAGTGGTTCCGACGAGACCCTGGTGGCTTATGCGACTCACCTGCATCAGCAGGGTCATAGTCTTGCCGTGGTTCTTTTATATGCTCCCGCCGAAAGCGATCAGTACTACGCGCGTTTGAAACAAGCAGGCGTCGAAGTGGTCACCATCATTTCCAATCCAATTGCTCACTCGCTGTTAAAAGGTCTCCGGTCGCTGGCCTACTGGGTCACGAGTTTTCTTCGTTTGCCTGCTGCACCCCTGCGCGTGAGCCGAAACATATGGCAACGCATCTCTCATGCGTTGTCGCTGATTTACCAGAAGCACTGTCGCACTTACTTTCAGCAATGCCGTGCAGATTTGATTCACGTCATGACGCCCGATCCGGGCGCGGCGGTCATGATTCGCGCGGGCGCGGCGGCGGGGATTCCGATCCTTTATCAGGAGCTGGGTACGCCACACTATTTACCGGAGCTTGAGACTCCGTACCGAAACTTTTCCAGAGTGCTTCCTCTGTGTTCGGAGTTGGCTGCGCTTTCGCCGCGCCTGGCGCAACAGTGGGAAGAGAAGCTCGTTTCTTCGAATCGCTTTTCAGTCCTTCCATTGCTCGTTGAAGATAGCCGCCGCGCCGCTGAACCACAGTCAGCGTTACCTTCCGCCGTCACCTTCGGTTTTGCAGCGCGATTGGAAAAGGGCAAAGGACCACTCATCCTCATAGATGCTTTTGCGCAAGTCAGACAAAAGCTTACAAATGCGTCATTACAGATTGCCGGTGTTGGGCCAGAAGAACAGATGGTCAGGATGCGAGCGGCTGAGCTCGATCTGCTCGATGCATGCGAGCTGCGCGGAGCTTACAAATCGTCGCGTGAGAAGAATGCTTTTATGCAGGCGTTGGACGTGTTTATTTTGCCGACACTCGCGGAGGGCACGCCTAATAGCATCATCGAGGCGATGGCGCACGGTCTGCCGGTGATTGCGTCTGCGGTGGGTGGTATTCCGGATCTGGTGACGCGTGAGTCGGGCATTCTTGTGCCGCCGGGAGATCCAACGGCGCTGGCGAATGCGATGCTGCGGCTGGCGTCCGACGATGAGCTCCGAGCGCGGATGGGCTATGAAGCTCGAGCAAGGTACGAAAAGTTGTTCTCGCCGTGGGTCGTCGTGCCGATGCTGATGGACACCTACCGCCGCACTGCAACGAAGAACGGCAACAATGGAAACCATCACTCACTGCGGCTGGAGCATCCATGGACCGCTCCGAGGGTTATTAAACGCGCGTCCGCTCTCAAGGGACAGCGCGTTATTTTTGTGTTGGGAAATCTCGAGCTGGGCGGTGCTGAGCGTCAGGCGTTGATACTCGCGCGGCACCTTGCTGAGCATGAGCAAGCCGTTGTTGAAGTCTGGGGGTTCAATAAGTCTGGTCCAGTTGCGAATATCTGCGAGCAGCATGGCATTCGCTGGCGAGTGGTCCCTTATCCGTTCAAGGCAGGTCCGTTGAAACGTCTCAGCAGTCTTTTGAGGCTCGCAGTGACTTTGCGCCGTGCACGTCCGGATGTTCTGCTTCCTTATACTTCGGTACCGAATGTCGCGTGTGGCCTGGTGTGGAAATGGACCGGCGCGCGCGTTTGCGTTTGGAACCAGAGAGACGAGGGATTACTTCCTCTGACGACAAGGTGGGAACGTTGGGCGGTGAAGCGCACGCCGCACTTCGTCTCCAATTCGAATGCGGGCGCACGCTTTCTGCGCGAGCAATTGAAAGTCAGTGCAGCGAAAGTACGAGTAGTTCAAAACGGCATTGAAGAATCGACAGCGAAACTCGACTGCGTCGCTTGGCGCCAACGTCTTGAGATCTACGACGCGAGTTTTGTCGCGTGCATGGTGGCAAATCTGCACACTAACAAGGACCATGCAACGCTCCTGAAGGCTTGGAACAAGGTGGTGACGGCATGCCCGGCTGCGGTGCTTGTTTTGGCGGGCAGGCATGATGATGCTTACGAATCTCTTATTGCGCTTGCTTATGAGTTGGGGATCGAGCGCAACGTTCGCTTTGCCGGTCACGTGAGTGACGTTCCGGGATTGTTGAGCGCGGTCGATATCGGCGTCTTCAGTTCGCGTTCCGAAGGCTGTCCGAATGGTGTGCTCGAGTGTATGGCAGCGGGGCTGGCTGTCGTCGGTACGGACATCGAAGGCATCAGAGAAGTTGTGGGTGCTTCAGGCGTTCAGCTCCTGGCGCCGCCCGGAGATGCTGAAGCGCTTGCTCAGATCATTTTGAAGCTCGTAGGCGATCCAAACCTTTGTTCAAGAATTGGTGAAGAGAACCGCAGAAGAATTACAGAAAGTTTTAACGCAGAGCGTATGTGTGAAGGAACCGTGTCCCTCCTTATAGGCCTGCGCGAGCGATTGATGGAGAACTGATATGAAACAGCGTCTGCTGGCGGTTTTACTGATTCTCGGTTCCGTAGCGATGATTTACTACGGTTGGTATAGCTTGCGGGAATACGGTGTTTATTACCTGAAGATGGCAGCCTTTGCTCCCCTTATCGGGGTCGGCGGAATCTTTCTATTGTTCTTTCCCTCGCTGGGAGGCAAACCAAACACGACAAAAGAAAAAGTGATCGTGATGGTCGTGTTTGCAATCGGGATAGTGGCGGGGTTGATTAACTGGTTCTTGATGGATCCGGGCTTCTTCGGTTTTGAATAGGAATTTAGCCGCAGATTCACGTGGATGAACGCAGATAAGATCTGCGTGAATCTGCGGTTAAAACAGACGACTCGCGGTAGTGCTGATTCGCGTAATTGGTCTGGCTTTGATTGGCACTCTCTTTACTGTTATTGTCCTCAGTCTCGTAGGTGCAATAGAGCATCGTTTCGAATCACGCAAAAAGTAAAAGCAGTATGTGTAGAAATATCAAGACCCTTCATAACTTCAAACCACCGGCGACGGAAGAGGAGATTCGCGCGTCGTCGTTGCAATTTGTTCGCAAGCTCAGCGGGTTTACGAAGCCTTCAAAGACGAATGAGGTGGCTTTCAATCGTGCAGTAGATCAGGTAGCGCAGGCAGCACGTGAGCTGCTTGACTCGCTGGTTACGAACGCGCCTCCTCGCGATCGTGAAGTTGAAGCAGCGAAAGCTCGCGCCAGAACGGCAGAGCGTTTGGCAGGATTTGCATAATTATCAGGATTGGATATGTAAATCCTGTCAATCCTGAATCCTGTCAAATGCCTTTCCGCAAAGCCGCTTTGAATGCAAAAAAATCAACCGATTTTCTGGGGCGGCCTGATCGCCGGTACTCTCGATATCTGCGCGGCGTTCCTCACGGCGTGGTTACGCGCCGGCGTACGACCTGTTGGCGTGTTGCACTTCGTCGCGAGCGGACTGATTGGCGCCACTGCGTTCAACGGTGGCGCTAAAACGGCAATCCTTGGCCTCGCGCTTCACTTTTTAATCGCGACCACTGCGACAGTGGCGTTCTATCTCGCCAGCCGGTATTTGCTGGTGCTTATTGAACGTCCAATAACATTCGGCCTGCTCTACGGCATCGCTGTTTACGCGTTTATGAACTTCATTGTCATACCACTCTCGCGCGTTGCGCCGCGGCCCGCGACCGTTTCGGGCCGCATCATTGGCGTGCTGACAATCATGTTTTGCATCGGCCTTCCGATCGCACTGATCGTGCGCCGCTTCTCGCGATAAAGGTGGAAGTAGGTAGAATAGGGGTTTACACCGTTCCGGCATCTCCGGAGAAATGATATAAAAGTGACCATGAGCACAGCAGCAGATCGAGAAAAGATGCTTTCTGAAATGACACGCGCCGAGAAGGCTGAGCTGCTTCGATGGATTGTGAGAGATCTCGGCGATGACTTTCCCGGAATTGAGAGCAAACCGGGTGTAATGGGCGGTGTACCTTGCATCACGCGCACCAGAATACCTGTATGGGTACTCGAACAAGCACGGCGTCTCGGTACCAGTGAAGCCGATCTGCTACGAGACTACCCTAGCCTCACGGTGCAGGATCTAGCCAATGCGTGGAATTTTGTTCGATCTCACCGTGCGGAGATAGATGCGCAGATAGAAGCTAACGAGAAAGATGATGATTGATGGCGTTCTATGCCGATGAAAACTTCCCCTTACGTGTAGTGGAAGAATTACGCCGGTTAGGCCACGATGTGCTCACAGCATTCAAAGATGGAAAAGCGAATCAATCAATTACTGATCGTGACTTGCTCGCAAGAGCAACCGAGATTAATAGAGCAATCCTCACTCTCAACCGGCTAGATTTCAAGCGACTACATCTTCAGATGCCTCATGCCGGCATTATCATTTGCACCGAAGATCCCGATCGGATAGGACAAGCACAACGAATTGCTGCATCGATTGTTGAGGCAGGCGATATGCATGGTCAGTTAATTCGTATTTATCGTCCCGCGTGAGCTTCAAACAGTCGCCCTCGGTGGGATATTAGTCTTTGATCCGGAGACTGCCGTTCAGTTGCGCGCCCTCTTCGACAGTTAATGCCGGCGATGCGACCTGCCCTTTGACGTTAGCAGTGCGGCCGAGCACCAGTTCTTTGCTGGCGAGAATGTCGCCTTCGACGGTTCCGTTTATCTTCGCCACCGCCACCTTGATCACGGCTTTCGTGACCTCGGCGCCAGTGCTGACGATCAGAGTGCCGTTCGGTGAAATCACGTTTCCTGAGAAGTGCCCATCGATCCGCAGCATCGATTTAAAGCACACTTCCCCGGTAAAATTCACCACGTCGCCGACGAACCCGAGCCAATTATCTTTGTTTACATTCGAGCGATGGCTATTAACGAGCGTCGGCTGGCCGCGTTCGTCTCGGCTCGCAACTGCTTGAGTAGTCACTGGCTGCTGCCTCCTTCTATTCGTTTGTTGGGTGAATTGGAAGCCGCCGGGTGCCGCCGCCGCTGACTTGAATCAGGAAGAATACCAACTGTTCGACACTATAACATTCGCGACTCTATCAGGAATGTTACGATTAGATTGCAATCGGATACACTGATGAAACTCGATCTGCACACACACTTCTATACCGAAGCATTCTTTCAAACCATTCGAGACCTGCCTTCGGAATTCTCCTTCGGCACGAGCTCGAGCGGGCAGACAATCATCACCTATCGAGGCGCACGTTTCTTCGGCGTCACGCCCGCGATGACCGATGTTTCTAAAAGACTCGAAGACATGGATCGCACCGGTATAGACGTCGAGGTTGTCTCACTATCAACGCCCAACGTCTTCTTTACCGACGCAAAGCATCAACCGGCAGTGGCGAAGATGATCAATGACTCTTACGCCGAACTCATCGCCCGGCACCCAAAACGCTTCAAAGGCTTTGCCTCGATTCCAATGGACGCGCCCGGCGAGGCACTCAATGAACTTCATCGCGCCATCGATACGTTGAAACTCAACGGCGTGATTCTGCTGAGTAATATCGGCGGCAGGCCGCTGACCTCTCCCGAGTATCGACCATTCTTCGAAGAAGCAAACCGGATGAAGCTCTGCATTTTTCTTCATCCGATGCTGCCCGCAAATTCAGACGCGTTTCGGGAATACGTGCTTGGGCCAATCATCGGCTTTCCATTTGATACGAGTCTTGCGGTGGCACGCATGTGTTACGACGGGATGTTTGCAGCACTGCCGGACATTCGCTGGATCATCGGACATCTCGGAGGAGCTGTGCCGTACCTCATGGAGCGAATGGATAACGGCTTTCGCGACTTCGCGGATTGTCGCGTGAAGATTGACAAGCTTCCGAGCGTTTACCTGAAGCGGCTCTATTACGACACGGTTTCTTTTAGTCCGCACACGTTGAAGATGGTGCGCGACATGATGGGAGCGGACCACATGGTGATGGGCAGCGATTACCCGCACCTGCTCGGTTCGATCGATCGTGCTGTTAGTTCCATCGAAGCGCTCGATGTCAGCGAGGCAGAGACGGAGAAGATCTTTTCAGGCACTGCCTTAAGTATTCTGAACAATGTTTAGACAGGATTACAGGATTTTCATGATGTACAAGATGTCTTGTACATCTTGAAAATCCTGTAATCCTGTCTAATAAATTCTTACGGGCGTTTACCCCACACCGGCGGCGGTGGCTCCTTCGGAGAGCGATCGACCGGATGCTCTTTCAACATGCGCATCGCCTCCTGCACCGCGCGCTCGAGTTGCGGATCTCGTCCTGCGATAACGTCCTTGGGCCAGTTCTCAATATCAACGTCCGGAGCGACACCTTCGTTCTCAACCGCCCACTTCCCCTCGCGTGAAAAAAATCCGCCGCGCGGAGCGATCATCGATCCACCGTCGATGAACGGCGGCGTGTCCGCGGTGTGCACGAGACCACCCCACGTCCGTTTGCCGATCAAGGTACCAATCTTCCGTCGCTTGAACATATAAGGCATCAAGTCGCCGCCTGACCCGGCCATTTCGTTGATGATCATGACCTTTGGTCCCCAGATGCCGGCCGAAGGACTAGTAAACGGATAACGCTCTCCGGCGACGTTGTTGAAGTAGCCGTCGAAATCACGCTGCAAGATGTCGATAATGTAGTCGGCTGCCGATCCGCCGCCATTGAATCGTTCATCAACGACGACGCCTTTCTTGTCCTGCTGCGAAAAGTAGTAGCGATTAAAACTCGTGTAGCCGGGCTGGCCTGTGTTTGGCAGGTAGACGTATGCGAGCTGGCCGTCTGACAGCTTTTCAACCAAACGGCGGTTTGACTCAACCCACGCTCTCGTGCGTAACGCTTGCTCATTTGCGACCGGCACAACCGTGACGGTGCGCGCGCCTTCCATTGATGGCGTCGTGTTCACCGTCAGTGTCGTTTGACGATTTGCCGTTCCATCCAGCAAGCGGTAAATGTTGTCAGGCGCTTTCAGCTCGATGCCGTTGATGGCCAGGATGTAGTCACCCACATTGACGTTTGCTCCGGGCGTCGCGAGCGGCGAGCGCAGATCCGGATTCCAACTCTCGTTATCGTAGATCCGCGTCACTCTGTAGCGGCCGTTCTCGATCGCGAAATCGGCGCCGAGAAGACCTGCGACGGGTTGCGGCACGGTTGGCATATCGCCGCCGCGAACGTAAGAATGACCGATCGCGATCTCAGCGCCCATCATGTCCAGCAGGTAATTGAGGTCAGCGCGATGCATCACATACGGCAACAATTGCCCGTACATCTCCTTCATCCTGGGCCAGTCGGCGCCGTGCATGTTTGGCACGTAGAGATAGTCGCGTTCATTGCGCCACCCTTCGTTGAAGATCTGTTTGAACTCGGCTTTCGGATCGAGATACATGCGCAACGCGAAGTTCAAACGTCCCGCGCCTGCTTGTGGCGGCGTTCGATCGGCATCGACAAGAAACAACTGCGGTGGCGGTGGAGGAGCGCCGCCAAACCCTGGACCACCGCCTTGTCCACCGCCGCCGGTGGCCGCGCGATAAACTAACTTGCGATGATCGGCGCTGATCTCGTAAGCAGCGACATTACTGACGAATGTAGTCGCGCGTCGATCGCATAAGCGATAACGCATTAATTCATTGGGTGCTCCGCCGCCTCCGCCTTGCCCGCCGCCGGCAGCGGCGCGTCCTGCTTCCAGATAAAACACCTGTCCATCGAGACCGGCCTGCAAGTCTGAGTACTGCCGCTCCGGAACACCCGGAACCGCAACGATCCTTTGCTGTAGTCCGTCAAAGTCGATCTGCACCGTGACTGGAGCTCGCGGTCCCCGTTGACCTCCACCGGCTTCACCGCCGCCGCCGCCTTCAGGTGCTCCTGGCGCGTCGCCAGGGCAAGCGCCCGGCTGAGGTCTGCGTGTGCCCGTGCCAACTCCGCGATCTTCATCACTCTCCGGCAACAGCGGACTCGCATCCGACTTCCGCAACACCGCGAAATAGAGTCCGAAGTTCGTTTGGTGATCGTAAGAAGTCATGTCGAGCCACTGTGAACGCAACCCAAAATCTGTCGAGGCCAGGAACCAGAGATACTTCCCGCTCGCGTCCCACGCAGGCCAAACTGCATCTGCGAGTCCATCGGTGATCTGCTTCGACTCGCCAGTCTCGACGTTGCTCACGAAGATCGCGTGATACAACGACCGCAGGCGGCTCGAGTAAGCAACCCACTTCGAATCAGGACTCCAAACCGGATTCAACGTTCGTGTGGGCACCATCCACGGATCTTGCCCGACGATCTTTGCCTGCTCGGTGGCGACATCGAGCACCCAGACTTTCAGGTTCGTATCAGTGAAAAGAAGTTTTTTCGAATCGGGCGACCACGATGGCGTGTAGTAGTGAGTTGGCTTGGCGAGTGTGATCTCACGCGGCGGCGTCAATCCGTCCTGCGCTTCGATCACGAGTTTGTATTCGCCTGACTTGTCGCTGAAGTATGAAACGAATTTGCCGTCCGGAGACCATGCCGGATCGCGTTCCGCGGATCCACTCGAGTTCGTCAGGTTGCGCACGTCGCCTTTGTCAGCCGGGATCGTGAAGATCTCGCCCCGCGCTTCGACAGCGACACGCTTACCGGTCGGTGAAACCGCCATATTCGAAAGACGATTCGAGACGTCTTCCCAATTCGGCATCATCCATGGGAAATCGCCGGCCGCGATGACGTTCACGATCTTTGTTTTGCCGGTCTTCGGATCGAGCTCGTGTATGTATCCCGCTTGTTCAAAGACTACGCTGCCTGCGCCGGAATCGATCGACTTCACGTCGAAGTCGGTAAACTTTGTAATCTGTGCGAGCTTCCTGGTTTTAGTTTCATACTCCCAAACGTTTGCCACGCCGTCGCGATCGGAAATGAAGAAGACGGAGTCATCAACCCAAACCGGATCGACGTCTTTGGAGTCGGTCCATGGCGGAGAAACAAGATCGTGAGTTTTTAGATCGACGATCCAGATCGGACGGTTCTGTCCGCCGCGATAGTTACGACGTTCCTCGTCCCATGAGTTGTTCATGCGATACGCGATGCGAGTGCCGTCAGCGGAGATCTTGCCCTGGTAAGCGCGCGGCAGGACCATCGGTTCTTCGACGCCGCCTTCAGCAGGTACGGTCCAGAATCGCGGCGTGCCGGTTGGCGCCCAGCTTCCGCGGGTTGAGGAGAAGAGAATCGATTTGCCGTCGGGCGTCCAACCTTCAACCAGGTCAGCGCCCGGATGCCACGTTAGACGCTTCGGCTCGCCGCCTTCAGATGGAACGATGTAAACATCGAAGTTACCGGCATACTCGCCACTGAACGCGATCCAGCTTCCGTCAGGTGAGAAATGCGGATTCGCGGTCTGTCCCTGGAAACTTGTCAGCCGCTTTGCGCTGCCGCCGGCACGCGGAACGACCCAGATGTTGTTTGCATATGCGAAACCGATTTGAGTGGCGCTAACGGTTGGAGTTCGCAGTAGCCGAGTTTGAGTTCCTCCGTGTCCGTTCTGAGCCTCGGTTCGGGTTGAGAAGGTTAAGAGACATAAGACCACTAGAAGCATGGGCGAGATGCGGCTCGTCATGAAGCATTTCCTCCGAAAAAATGCAGGATTGAACAGGTAGTTGAAAGTCGAAGGCATTATAGGTCGAATAGCTCCTGTATGTCCTATCAGACCTATACCCGGATTCTCTTTTCCCTGCTATTATTCCCGCCAAACCCATCACGAGGAGAAAGACCCATGAAATCCCTGAAACATATTTCTGTTTCCTTGTTCGCTCTATTGTTCCTGGCCGTTCCTGCATTGGCGCAGGTCGTATTGCCGCGACCGAGCCAAAAGGCCAGCGTCATGCAAAGAATCGGCGCTACCGATGTCACCATCACCTACAGCCGGCCCGGTGTGAAAGGCCGAAAGATCTGGGGAGATCCCCTTCCGGAACAGGCCGCTACCGTGAAGGGCGAGGCCACCCTCGATAATCAAAATGAACGGCCAAAGAATGCGGTCATCGTTCCCTACGGTCACGTGTGGCGTGCCGGAGCAAACGAAGCGACGACGTTCGACGTGAATGATGATGTTTTGATCAATGGACAAAAACTTGCCGCCGGAAGTTACAGTCTCCACACTATTCCGGGGAAGGATGAGTGGACCATTGTTTTCAATGGCACCGCGAACCAGTGGGGTAGTTTTGATTACGATCCAGCCAAGGATACGCTGCGCGTGAAAGTCAAACCGCAGACGCTTGCAGAGAACCAGGAATGGTTGGAGTACACGTTCGATCCCGTTACCGATGATTCAGCCCAGGTCAATATTCGCTGGGAGAAAATTAGCGTACCGTTCACAGTTAAAGTTCCGGACGTGAACGCAACGACGTTGGCCAGACTGAAGACCACTGTCAGCAACGCCAAGCCAGATGATTGGCGCACGCCGATGCAAGCCGGAAACTATCTGCTCAACAACCAGAACCCTGCCGACGATGCGCAGGGCATGGCGTGGTTGGACCAGTCGATCAAGGTGAAAGAGACTTTCCAGAATCTCGCTTCCAAGGCGAATGCTCTGTATAAAGCCGGCAAGAAGGAAGAGGCAGTCGCGTTGGGTGAACAGGCGGTCCAGCGTGGCAAGACGGACAAGGTCGATACGAGCAATTTCGAGAAGCGCCTGGCTGATATGAAAGCCGGGAAAATCTAATCAATCTGCCTCATCCGTGTTATCTGCGGCTAATTAATGCATGGGTGTAGCGAAGTTAACTGACCAGAACACGATCGTCCCCGAGAGCAAGTACGCGCGACTCGAGCGCGAGCGGCGCTACTTGCTCCGTGACCTGCCTACTGGAATCACACGCGCCGATCCCCATCTACAGATCACCGACAACTACATCACCGGCTCGCGCCTGCGACTGCGCAAAGTGCGCGATCCGCGCACCAACAAGTGGACCGTGAAGTTCACGCAGAAGTATGCGCCCGATCCGAACGATCTCTCTCGCACCATCATCACCAACATCTATCTCAACGCTCTCGAAGCAGAAATCTTGTCAGTCTTCGACACGAACGAGATTCGCAAGAATCGTTATCCATGGGAATTTGACGGGCGCAAGTTTGCGATAGACATGTTCCTTGGCGATCTGTTCGGACTCGTGCTCGCCGAAGTCAGTTTCGAAAGCGACGAGGAACTCGACAACTTTCCCACACCGTCTTTCGCGCTCGCCGACGTAACGAATGAAGCATTATTCAGCGGCGGCCGGCTTTGCGAGCTGACGTTTTCAGAAGTGCGCGCGGAAATTTCTGAACGTGGTCTGATAAGATAGACCGCGATGAAAATTCGCGCGTGCCTGATCATTGCCTGTCTTGTTATCTCTTTAGGTTGTCGCAGAACATCGACAACGCCTCCACCGCCGCCGTCCTCTGTTGCTACTACTGCGTCACCGCAACTGAATAACCCTGAAGGCGGCACTACGCCTGCTCCTCAGATCAAACACTTCAAAGGCTCGATCGGCAGTTCACTGGACTTGCAGATGAAACTCGTGCGTACCGGCGATCAATTGTCCGGAACTTATTTTTACCAAAAGGTCGGAACGCGAATTGACTTGCGTGGCAGCGTCGATAAGGACGGCAATTTAACACTCGAAGAGTTTGACCCAGGCGGTAAACAGACCGGGGTCTTCAAAGGCATTTGGAAGGTAGATAACGCAGACGGTCTGATCACCCTCGCGGGTCTCTGGTCAAAGCCGCCGAGTGAGAAAGGAAGCGACAAGAAGACAGCGTTTTCACTTCATGAAGAGCCGATTGCGTTCACGGGTGATGGCGATCTGATTGTGAAGCAGATCAAAGAGAGCAACAAGAAGTTGATGTATGAGATCTCGGCGCAGTACCCGCAATTGACCGGCGGCAACAATCCGAATTTCGAGAAGTTCAACCAAGTGGCGCGTGAGATGGTGATGAAGAAGGTAGCGGGCTTCAAGAAAGATGTAGCGGGCGAAGAGGGTGAAGCGCCGCGTCCGGAAGGATCGATGGGAAGCGATCTGACGGTCAGTTTTACAGTGCCGTTGGCCCAGGATGATCTGGTGAGTATCAAGTTTGATGTTGGCAGCTACTATCAAGGCGCGGCCCATCCGAATTCGTATTCAGATGTGCTCAACTACGATTTGAAGAACGGCAAACAATTGAAGCTCAGCGATCTATTCAAACCCGGCACGAAATACCTCCAGGCGATTTCCAGCTACTGCATTGCAGAATTGAAGAAGCAGATGAAAGCGGACGATGGAACTGTGGACAATCAAGCCATCGAGAATGGCGCGGCGCCGGTCGCGAAGAACTATCAAAGCTGGAACCTCACGAAGCGAGGTCTCGGTATTAACTTCGACGCTTACCAGGTTGGCCCGTACGCAGCGGGGCCACAGTTTGTGCTGGTGCCGTTTTCAAATTTGAAGGATCTCATCAATCCAGACGGGCCTATTGCTCAGTTCGCCAAATAGGATCTAACCACAAAGGCACGAAGACACAAAAATCTTTCTGAAACTTTGTGTCTTGGTGTCTTTGTGGCTAAGACACTCTGCTTGGACGGATTTGCCGGTAATAAAACGCAAGGAAGAATGCGAGAAGCATGATCGCCGCGCCCGTCCAAAACGTGACGAAGAGCGAATGGTCGCTCATGTAATGCAGGGCGCCGTCAGCGCCCTGGTGCGCAATAGAACTATCGATCAGCACGGCCGCCAGAAAAGGACCGACAGCGCGCGCCAGGCTCGCAACTGATTGCGTTACTCCCAAAATAATTCCCTGTTGCGCCGGACCAACACTCTTTGAAGCGAGACTCGTCAGCGCCGGCGTGGCGAGCGAGTTGCCCATTGAAAATACACCACCACCGACGAGCAGCGCCGCCAGTCCTCCCGCTGCCGGTCCAACAAAAGGAACTGCAAACAGACTGATCGCGAAGCATAACGCGCCGAAGATCACGAGCGGCAGTTCGCCAAAGCGCTTTACCAAACGGCCAATCAGTCCGCCCTGGATGATCACGGCGATGAGCCCGACGTATGCGAAGAGATAGCCAGTGTGCTGAGCGTCGTAGCCAAACCGAAACATCGTGTAGAGGGAAAACGATGTCGTCATGATCGAGAACGCAACGATGAAGAGGAAGTAGATTATCAGCACAAAGGCCAGCCGCGGTTGCTTCAGCGAGTTGATTACATTGCGAAAGCTGCGCTCACCGGCGAGATTCTTCGCGGGATGATTGGCGGTAACAGTTTCAGGCAACCGGAAATACAAGAGCACTGCGTTTGCGAAACAGAGAGCAGCCGCGAAGAAAAACGGAACGTGAATACCCCAACGGCTCAGGATGCCGCCGATTGCTGGTCCAAAAATGAATCCAAGACCAAACGCCGCGCCAATCAAGCCCATACCCTTGGCGCGGTTCTCTTTGGTCGTGATGTCGGCGATGTAGGCTTGAGCGGTGGAGATGTTGCCGCCGGTGATGCCGTCTAGGATTCGGCCGAGAAACAGCATCCAGATCGTGGTGGCAAATCCGAGCACGAGGAAGCCGATACCGGTACCGATGATCGAAAGCAGCAGCACGGGTCTCCGTCCATATCTATCAGACAGCCTTCCCAGGATCGGTGAGAAGATCAACTGCATGATCGAGTAGGAGGCGAAGAGCAGCCCGACCGTACGCGGCGTAGCGTTGAAAGCCGTGCCTTCTGCGTAGAAAGGCAAAACGGGAATGACGATTCCGAAGCCAACGAGATCTATAAAGACGGTTGTGAAGATGACGATCAGCGGTGAACGGTTCATGTGTTTTTGCTTTTGCCGTCAAGACTAACCACAAAGGCACAAAGAGACAAACAGTATAATTTTGTGACTTAGTGCCTTGGTGGTTAAAGATCTTTAGACTGTAGTAACATTCAATCGCACTTGTCAGCAACTTCTCTCGAAAGACGCTTCACCGAAATGCACAGACGCCGAGTAGCGTGCGCCGCCGCGTGGTTGTTGGCTCTGCCGCTTATCGCCGCAGCTCAGACACAGCCGGTTGAAATCTCATTTACCATCGCCATGCCGCGCCCGCACACACACCTGTTCGAGGTAGATGTCGCAATCAAACATACGACGAATGGCCCTCAGGAAGAGCGCCTGGTGATGCCCGTTTGGACGCCCGGCTCCTATCTCGTGCGCGAGTTTGCCCGTCACGTGCAGGACTTCGCCGCCACCGCAGCGGGCCAGCCACTCCAGTGGGAAAAAATCAATAAGGACACCTGGCGCGTGGTCACAAACGGCGCGCGCGAGTGGCATGCGACTTATCGCGTCTACGCAAACGAGCTTTCAGTGCGCACGAGTGAGTTGAACTCCAGCCACGCCTTTTGGAACAACGCCAACATCCTGATGTATCTCGAAGGCCAGTTGAAAACTCCTTCGACTGTTCATGTGCTGGCGCCTGATGTTTGGAAAGTTGCGACCGGACTTCCCGCCGTACTGGGCCAGAAGAATACCTTTCGCGCCGAGAACTTCGACATCCTCTACGATTCGCCTTTTGAAGCCAGCAACTTCAAGACCCTGGTATTTAACGTGAAGGGAATTCCGCATCGTATCGTGATCGATGGAGAAGGAAACTACGATCCGGAACGCGTGCGACGCGACGTGCAGAAGATCGTGGAGACGGAAGTTGAGGTAATGGGCGGCGAGGTCCCTTATCACGACTACACGTTCATTCTTCATTTGCGATCGAATGCAGGTGGCGGACTCGAACACCTGAATTCAGCCGCTTTGGGCTATCCGCGTTTTGGGTTCAAGATTGTCACAGGCGAGCGTGCGACTTCCGCTGCGCCCAACACGACAGCCACTCCCGAACGCGACTATCGTGGTTTTCTGTCGCTCGTGTCGCATGAGTTCTTTCACCTTTGGAACGTGAAACGAATCCGGCCGGACGCACTCGGGCCTTTTGATTACACTCAGGAGAACTACACGAAAGTTCTCTGGGTCGCGGAAGGTATCACCGACTACTACGCCGATCTAGCGTTGCGCCGGGCAGGGCTGATCACGGAGAGTGAGTTTCTGGCGGCCACTGCGCGGGCGTTCCAAACGTTGCAGAACACGCCCGGTCGCCTGGAGCAGAGTGTTGAGGAGTCGAGCTTCGACGCATGGATCAAGTATTACCGTCAGGATGAAAACTCGATAAACTCGCAGATTTCATACTACGACAAAGGCGCGATTCTCGGACTGCTGCTGGACCTGGAGATTCGCAAGCGCAGCAACAATGCGAAGTCGCTCGACGACGTCATGCGTTATCTTTACGCGGAGTTTTTCAAGCAGAACCGGAACTATGGTCCAGCGGATTTTCAGAAGGCCTGCGAGTTGATGGCGGGTTCGAGTTTGGAAGACTTCTTCAGGAAGTTTGTGCGTGGGAAAGAAGAGCTAAACTACAACGCGGCGCTCGAGGCTGCCGGACTTCGCCTGGACACCAATGCTCCGCCCCTCGCTGGTGCTGCGGTGGAGCGAGTATATTTCGGAGCTGACGTCGCGGAGGAAGGTGAGCGGCTGATGGTGCGGCGCGTTTACGCGGGCTCGCCGGCGTACGAGCAGGGATTGAATGCGGGGGATCAGATAGTTGCCTTGGATAACATGCGAGTTACGAGAGACTTCTTCAATGCACGCATGGCAGAGAAGCGGCCCGGGGATTTCGTCAACCTGACGATTTTTCGTTTCGATGACTTGAGCACACTGCTTATTAAATTGGGCGAACGTCGCGAGGGAACTTACCGCATCGTTCCCTTGCCGAACCCAACGCCGGCGCAGAAACAGATCTATAGCTCATGGTTACGAACAGCATAACTTGAGTTTTCTTAGTGGCCTCTGCGTATCTCAGCGTTCTCTGCGTTGAGGCTAACAATAAACGCAGAGAACGCGGAGATACGCAGAGAACCGCAGAGATGGCTTCCAGCTACCAAAACATTCGCTTCAATCTCGAGGATCGCGTGGCGCGAATCACCCTGGCTCGCCCACCCCTAAACGTCTTCAATATCGAGATGATGCGGGAGATTACGGCTGCCCTGGGCGAGTGTGCCGGTCGCGACACAGTGGCGATAGTGTTTAGCGCAGACAAGAATTGTCGCGCTTTCAGTGCCGGAGTGGCGGTCGAGGAGCATGTGCAGGACACGATCTTCCAAATGCTCGACACCTTCCATTCGATCTTTCGACTCCTGGAGCAGATCGCGAAACCAACCATCGCCCTCGTTGACGGCGCAGCACTCGGCGGCGGGTGCGAACTGGTAGCTGCCTGCGATATCGTTATTGCTTCCGACCGGGCGCGTTTCGGTCAACCCGAGATAAAGCTCGGGGTGTTTCCGCCGGTGGCGGCTGTTCTACTGCCCTTGGTGATTGGCGAAAAACGTGCGCGCGAGTTGATACTAACGGGTGAGATAATCGACGCGATGGAGGCCGCGCGTCTCGGTTTGTGCAACCACGTGGTGCCGGTGGCTCATCTCGAAACCAAACTGCTCGAGCTGCTCGCAAAGTTGAGAGAACTTTCCGGCACGTCGCTGGGGTTTACGAGACAGGCCATGGATCTTGGCCGCGGAAGATCGATCGAAGCCGCTTTGAACGAGCAGGAGAATATTTACCTGCACGAGCTGATGAAGACTGAAGATGCGAATGAAGGCGTCAAGGCATTCATGGAAAAACGCAAACCTGTTTGGCGGCACCGGTGAAGTATGACGAAAGAATTTTCCCGCAAAGGCGCAAAGGCGCAAAGCAAGACGCGAAGTTTTTCCTTAAGGTTTTTCTTTGCGCCTTTGCGCCTTTGCGGGGGATATCTCCTGCTGATATTGCTGGCGTTTGCCTGCTCCTCAGCCGCGTTCGCGCAAAAAACCAATAAGCCCGGCTCACATTCAACTCGCAGCCGCGCGGCCATGTCCGCGGAAGCGAAAGCGTTGGTCGAACAGGCGATCGGAGTTGTTTGCACTCAAGCGAAGCTCGATCCGGAGAGCAGTGTCGCGATTGACGAGATGCAGAACCGCCCCTCACTGCCAGTGCGTAGCCCGGAGGCGCGGGCGGGCGCCGAACGCGCGGAACGCTTGCTTCCAGTCGCCAAAGACCTGGTGGTAACTTCGCTGCGCCAACTCACCATCGAGTATGGCTTTAACAACTCCCCGAAGTTCGAGACGCGGCTTCGCCAGGCAATCGGCAGGGTCAACGCGGTTAAGCGCGTCAGGCCGGACGAGGAATCGCGTGACAATGCATCAGTGTTTCTGAGCCGGCCGCATGTAATCACTTTCGGCACGATCTTCCTTGCCGGTTTGCGTTCCGATGAAGGAATGATAAGCGTGTTGGCCCACGAGCTGATGCACATCGCGGACGGCGACAACGACAGCTTGCGCCCGCTCGTTACGGCTGTCGGAAATAAGGCGTCGGAGCTAACCGGACTGGATATTCACGGACAGCGCAGCGAGGAGGTCACCTGCGATCTTATCGGCGCGATGGCCGTTCGTTCATACATCACGGACACGCCGGGTTACGATTCGATTGCCAGGCGATCGGCCCGCTCAATAGAGCACAACTGCGTCGAGATTGATGAAGGCGATGAAGATCACCTTTCGCCTCGCGACACCATTCGCGCATTACTCGCGCTCAATCCTATTCTGGTTCGGGAGTTAATCAACGATCGCCAGGAGCGGTAACGATATTGCCGATTTCCACTTGCCAATTGCTAATTTGTCAGGGCAGGCAAAAAAATCGGCAATCGGCAATTGGAAATTGGAAATTAAACTACTAACACTTCTTTTTACGTTACTCGCTGTCGCGGGCTGCAAATCTGTCATCGATCGCCAGGATGTGCGGCCGCGTGTTTTGCGGGACGTGCCGGCGCGAAACCTCGCTTATCGACTCACTCCGGATGTTTCACCACCGTCTTCAAACCTTGATGAGTCTGACAAGTTTGGTCCCGTCACAAACGATTTCGCCACCAAGCGAAAGGACGACGCACTCATAAGAACGGTCGTTTCTCCCGACGGGCGCAGGGTGCTTGCTCTTTACGGCACTGCCGATGAGCCAGGCTCGGCGTTTCGCATCGATCTTTACAACTCAGACGGACAGTTTCTACGCAATCTCATCCCACCCGGTATCTCGTGCGTGTTTCCTGAAACCGTTACCTGGTCGCCGGATGGAAACTTCATCAACTTCATCGCGCACAGGCGCGTCGTGCCGAGTCCGACGCCAACTCCTCCGAACGAGCCTGAGGAACCTTCAGCCTCGCCGGTCCCTTCGCCTTCAGTAGCTCCGAATTTTCCTCCGGTGGCTAGTTTCAACACCGAACAGATCTACATCTGCAATCGTGATGGCTACGATCTGAAGCCACTCACGTCGCGCGAAGGATTGATCTACTTCTACTTTGTTTGGGCTCCCGACGGCCGTGCAATCGCTGCGCTGGCTTGCAAGGAGGACGAGTGGAACGCGCGTGAGCGCCAGTATAAGCTGCCGGCCGGACGCCCGCGCTTGATCGCGCTGAACGGCAACGAACGATTGCTTGACGATGCTTTAACTGATGCACTGCCGGTTTGGTCCCCCGACGGGTCGAAGGTGGCAACCGCTTTTGACACGGACGTGGCAATATACGATGCCGGTGGCAAGACGCCGACCCAGGGCCGTCTTCCCCTCGGCGATCAGTTGATCGCTGCTTCCGTGGTTTACGAACAAAAGACCGCCACGAAAAAAGCAAACGCCAATGCGAATTCGACCCCAACCCACGCCACAACAGCGCCGGCTGTGCCACCTTCCTTCAACCCAATCGTAAGGCTCGATTGGCGCGCTCCCGAAACGCTCTACTTCCAAACTGCTTTTGTCCGCCTGATGCCTAACGAGACCATCAACACCTTTCAACGCTGGCACGTGCTCAACCTCAGCGCGCAGGCTGCGATCCTGAAGTGATAACCGTCACCGAGGTGATATAGTACCCCGCTGCAAACCGGCTCGCCCCGGTCTGGCAACCTTAAACCAAGCCAAACACACACAAGTCCCGGGATCTTTTTTTTGGGGTTTTTGAAACGAACAGCCGTGGGCCTACATTCAAAGTGTAACTACCTCGCTGAACGAAAGGATCAGCCAGGCCCAGCGCACCTCCGAGGCGGCACTCGAGCGTTGCGGACTAACACTCAGGCATCACAAATCGCTGTTCAATCGTTGGATCGTTGTGCGAACCCATTACCAACCGCACTTTCCGGCGATCTTTTCCAAAAGGAGATGGCCCAAATGACGAACACCCCAAAAAAGAAGTGGACTTTGATGTTCTTTTTAGCGAGCGACAACGCGCTATCGCCCAGCACGCTTTCTCAACTCAAGGCTATCAAAGCAGCAGGATCTCAGAGCGATACAAACGTCCTTGTATACTTTGATCCGAATGAGAAGGGGGCGCCGACGAGGGTTTTTGAAATTAATAAGGAAAACAAACATAACACGGCTCAATCCTCCGCGAGCATTGGTGGTCCCGACGAGCCGCTCGTCTCGGTGCTTACTCGCGACGCCATCGACCCAACCACGATTACGGGGCCGCCGGGATCACAGTCGCAGCTATTCGGAGATTCGTTGCAAAAGATCGATGAGTTGGATGCATGTAAGGCGCTCGCAAATTTTCTGGGTTTCTGTCGCGAAGCTTATCCTGCCGACCACTACATGCTCTTTCTACTCGGACATGGTCTAGTCGTTGGGCGTGATGCTTTCCTGCCTGACGACAATCCCGAGTCAGCTATCGGGCTAAAAACACTCGGCAACATTCTCACGAAGTTTTCCACCGACATACGCGGGCAAGGCGTGCTGGAGTTGATCGCCATGCATAGCTGTTCCATGAGTGGCGTCGAGATAGCCTACGAGTTAAAAGGCACTGCGAACTACATGTTGGCTTCACAAGGCATCTCCTTTGTTGGCTCCTGGCCCTATCGCCAGTTGTTAACAAAGATTTTCAAGGCCGTCGAGAACCATGATGACGTCCTTGAGCTGATGAAGAGTTTGCAGTCCCTCTGTATTCAATACAGCGCTGATTTCATGTATGCCGGGTACTCCGCTGATATCTGTTTGTGCAGTCTTCAAGCGGGGCCGGTACAGAAACTGACGGAGCCCATTCAAGAACTTGCAGTAGCTTTGACTGATGGCTTGAAGGATCGTCGTTGCAGGGAGCTCATCGTATTGGCCCACTGGAAGTCTCAAAGTTACTGGCAGGAGACATACAGCGATCTTTATGATTTTTGTCTCTGCCTTCGCCGGCTTTGTGAGCAGCCGAAAAGGGAGCCGCAGGAGCAAAAGCACCAGACGTTCGACAAGCGTGCGTACGACATCAAGCGGATCGCCATAATCAACACGTGCAACGCAGTCATCGCTAAATTGAGGCCACAGAGCGGCAGCCAGATGGATGGTCCAATAGTATGCGCCGATTTCATTGGACCGGATTGCCAGTATTCTCATGGACTCTCAATCTACTTCCCGTGGTCTGATCCCGTTGCAGATGCAAACGATCATGTTCTCACGAACTATGGAGATTATGCGTTTACGCAAGAAGTGGGTCCCGACCACTGGTTGAAGTTTCTTAATTCCTACTTCGACGACACGCGGCGAGAGGATCGTCTCACCGAGGACGATAAGTACGGAGATGAAAATGTGGCGTACCAAATTGATCCGGATTACAAGAAAGCGCTTGACATTGCCCGCGCTTCTTTTGCAGCAGCAGTTGCCACAAACACTCACGAATTCATGTCAACCAGCGCATTAGAGGGAAAGGTTAGTCCGCCGGACAGCGGTGGTGGCGCATGTTCATGTGCCTCGACCAAGAACTACTCGAGAAAGTTTTCAATGAGCCCCGGCGTCTCGACGGTGTTCGGAGGGGTTAAGCCCAAGTCGGTAACAGCCACATCGGGACCGGTCGCACCGGGTCCGCCAAATCAGCCTTGAATCATATGAGGGTTTGCCTGCGATTACTGATCTCGGTGTTCTGTCTTGCGTTTCTTATGTACGCCCTGGAAGCGCAGGACAGACCCGCGAGCGTATCAGAGGAGCCAATTGAGAATTTAACAACAGTCGCAGCCAGGCAGCAGGCGCTGGCGGCAGCGCTGAAATCCGCACAGGAATTACGCCAGGCTGGTGAATTGCTCAAGGCGGCCCAGGCTCTGAATAAAGCGGGCCAACTGCAATTGATTTTATCCCTGCCTGAAAAGGCGCTACACACATTCGAGGAAAACCGAAAGCTGGCTGATCAGGTCAACGATCCGGCAGCTAAGGTCGATGCGCTCAACGGCGTCGGCGCCGTCTACGTGCACGTAGGCGATTACGAGAAGGCCATACCTCTACTCCAGCAAGCCATCACACTTGCGCAAGCTAATTACCTCGCAGGCCGGGCCGAAGGGTTGCTGCTTTTAAGTGAGGCTCAGAACTTCACCGACCATACTCTTGCTTTGGCGACCGCACAAGAGGCGCTCGCGCTGTGGGAAAAGATCGGCGACAACCGCGGCATCATCCGGTCTCACCTGAGCATAGGTACTTACCATCTAGCGCAAAACAGTTTGACTGAGGCGACCCAGAGCAATGAGGCGGCGCTTAATCTGTCTCGCGCAAGCGGCTTCAAAATATTCGAGGCTGAAGCGCTCATTAACCTGGCATTTATCGAATGGCGCAAGGGTGCCTGGCAGAACGAAATCAGGTTTTTGTGGGAGGCGGAGAAGTTGATCGATCCGGAAGCAGAGCCCTTCAAGATGACGCAGATCGCAACGTCAATAGCGGACGCGTATATCGAAAGTGGTTTGCCGGAAACGGGCCTCCCCAAATATCGAGAAGCTCTTGAATACATTCGTAAGACCCGGAGAGCGCGCGATGAACTTGTAGTGAGATGGGGTGTCGGTAGGGCCGAATATTTTTCGCGGAACTATACCGAAGCGCTGGCTACTTTGCATGCGACTCTGGCAGATGCGGAGTTGCAAAAGCATCCCGTCGTAATAGCAATGTGCCACGATTACCTCGGTCGAACTTACGAGGCGATTGGTGACCTCCCAGCCGCGCTAAAACATTTTCAGACTTCGTTCGATCTTTATGTGAAGGCTGAAAACCCGATGGAAGTCGCCCGCCTGCGTGCTCGGATCGGACAGGTTTACGAAAACTCGGGACGGTTGGAAGAGGCTCGTGGAGCATATCAACAGTCGTTACAAGCGTTCGATGCGGTTTCCGATCGCGTCAACCAGTCTGCAACACTATTCGCATTAGGCCGGCTCGAAATGAAGAGCGGTAATTACAATCTGGCCGAAAGCTATTTGCATAATTCGATCGAAGCTACTGAAAACATGCGTCGCATGTCCACCAGCCGCGATCTCACCGCTGCATTTTCAGCCACCGTGCACGATCGTTACGAACTATACATACAGTGCCTGATGCGAAACGATCGTGGTCAATCAGATTCGTCACGGGTGGCTCTGGCCTTTGAGACCAGCGAATCGGCGCGAGCGCGCTCGTTGTCGGAGTTGTTGCGCGTCAGCGATACGAACCTGCTGTCGAATGTCGATCCTGAGTTGGCAACAAAGGAGAGATCGTTGCGGCAGTTACTTCGAGCCAAAGAAGACGAGCGAGTCGGGTTACTCGCGAACAAAAGTGGCGAGGAGCAGAAGAATCAACTGGAGAAACTGGATGCTGAACTCGAACGGTTGGGCACGGAGTACAAAAACGTCCTGGCAACGATCAGCAAGGGTTATCCCGCGTACGAACAGATCACTCAACCTCACAGTTGGGACCTGCGCAGAATACAGGAAGAAGTTATCGGCGATAACGACACGGTCCTGCTCGAGTACCTTTTAGGCTCAGAGAAAAGTTTCGTGTGGGTCGTGACTCGAACCCGCATTGCGAGTCGCGAACTCCCCTCGCGGGAAGAGATCAGCAATAAAGTGCAAAGCCTCTACAACTTGTTGAAGGAACCGGCAAAGCCTGAGACGAAGGACAAGTTGGACCAGACAGCCCGGGAGCTGGGGCAAATGATACTCTCGCCGGTAGCTGCTGAATTGAACAAAAAGCAAATCATCGTGGCCGCTGACGACGCCCTCAACTATATTCCATTTCAAATCTTGCCGGCTGCTCCGGATAACCCGGAACCGTTAGTGGCCCAGCATGACATCATTAATGTTCCTTCGGCATCAATCCTGGGGGAGTTGCGGAAAGAAGCTGCTCACCGCAGAGTGCACGCAAAAGTGTTGGCAGTTTTCGGCAATCCAATCTTCGCGACACAGAAGGAGCAAACTGCCGCGAAACAAACCTCCGACGACCAGTCGAAACACGCAACACGCAGCATCGAGTTGGATCGTGATAGCTCCGATCCCCCAACTTTCGATCGCCTGTTTTATTCAGCGCGTGAAATAGCCAACTTGCGCGACGTCGCCACCGAAGCCCAAACCTTCACCGCCTCAGATTACGATGCCACTCGCGATCAACTGCTGAGCATGGACTTCACGCAGTACGCAATTCTGCACTTTGCGACTCACGGTTTGTTGAACCCGGAACGGCCCGAGAACTCCGGACTACTACTCTCCACCATTACTCGTGATGGCAGGACGGTGAATGGGTTCGTCGGCTTGCAGGATATCTACTCCCTGCGCGCTCCCGTCGATCTCGTCGTTTTGAGTGCGTGCCAGACCGGACTCGGAAAAGACATTCGCGGGGAAGGTTTGATAGGACTCACGCGAGGTTTTATGTACGCCGGCGCGTCCAGCGTTGTGGCGAGTTTATGGAAAGTGGAAGATGAGGCCACGGCGGAACTGATGAAACGTTTTTATATCGAGCTGTTAAAAAATCGGAAGACGCCCGCGGAAGCTTTGCGTGCCGCTCAAAACAGCATTCGACAAGAACCGCAGTGGAGCGCGCCGCATTACTGGGCCGGCTTTACTTTGCAGGGTGAGTATCGTTACGTGGTGAACTCGTCGCCAGGTTGGCGCCGGTACTCAATCGTCATAGTCGTTGCGATACTGTTACTGTCGCTGGCAGCGGCTTACTGGTACCGCCACAAAAAAGCACAAAAGGATTTCCACTGATTGGTGCTTCTCTGTGGTAGATCATTTTTGAGGCTCCACGACGTCGAAGAAGTAGCTGCCGTTGATGCGCTGTTTTGTTCCATCCTTATTTATCCGCCACAGCTTCAAAGCATATTGTCCGGGAGTTAAGTAATCAGCAGGAATGACCACCTTGAGGTAATCAGCGTCTTGCGACTCTATCTCAAAAGTATTTAACGGACCTTTAACGTTTTCCAATTGCACACTGTAAGTCGAACCTTCGGGAGGCAGTTCAGGTCGCTTCAATGAGACTCTTAAGGCATCGGCGCCGAGCGGCAGGGTAAGTTTTTGTGTGGGAGTGGTTGAGTTGTTTACAGTGCGATTGTCTGAGGCAATCGTCAGATTGAGATTTGCAAATGTTCGTGGCGCAGAGTGACGACCCATGGACCAAATCAGCAAGACCGCGCCCAAAACGAGGACGATGGCAACAGTTGCGTACTTGGGTATGAGTGACTGAGTATTCAAAAAACGTTTTAGCTGATCCGTCCACGTCCATTTCGATGAAGCGGCCGAGCAAGCAACGCACTGGAATGACTTCGCAAGCAACACGCGGTCCTCGCGCGCGGCGGTAATAAGATAGTGTTCTTCGAAGCGCCGGCGGCGCTCAGGCGTGAGTTCGTTGCGTACATATGCCTCAATTAGATCATCTTCCGCTGATTCCAGATCGCCGGCGGGCCATTCAGGCTGGGCAAAGCATTGCTCCTCGAACTCTTCAGCTTCGCGTTCCGTTAGTTCGTTAAGAAGATAAGCAGTAGTGCGTTCGTCAGTCATAATTCGCGAGCGAGTTTCCTGTGATGAATAGTTGGATTATAGAGTAATTCCCGTACTCCTATTTAATATGCACAGATTCGCAAATAGTAACAGGTAAAAACAACTTCACTGATTTTTGCTTAGCAACTTAACACATTCTTCCAAAGCGCGACGGAGTCGCGTTACACGAATTCTCAAAGCTGCAATCGTCGATTTCAGTTTTTCCGCTAACTGGCGACGATGTTCGGCACGAGAGAGTCCTGGCGGTACCTTGCAGTACGAATGCAGGAGATCACGATCTTCCTCAGGCAACTTTTCGAAACACGGCTTCATGAGGTTTGTGATCCGATCCACCAGAGAGTTGTCGTTCTGACTGTGCTCGAGGAACTGAAGGAATGCTGATTCCTCTCGTCTTTTGTTTCGCAACCGTTCTAAAAAAACGTTTCGCGCGATGCCCATACAGAAGCGGTCGATGTCCGGTATAGGAACACCCTCCAAAATCTTTTTGCCCGCACGATCCAGAGCGTCGTCTGCGTCATTGACAGGATCAGACATGCCTTTCAAACGAAAATAACCGGCGAGTTTTTGATGAAGACGCAGGTAGTGAAGATTTGCTTCGTTGGGATCTTCGGGACAAAGAAAGTTCAACAACGCTGTGAACGGAGGGGTATTATCTGAACTGTTATTCGGCATGACCAAGTCGCTGGTCAACCGTCAGATAAGTAAATGAGAACGGTTAGGTGGTTGGCCAACGTTGAGTTGGGTCAGATGATAGCAAGAAATGGCTGAGATGTGCTTTCAGCAGCGTTTGAAAAGGAAAAACAAGATCAATCCAACAATGAGTAGCACGATTGTGCCCGGCCAGATGAACCACCCTCGTTCACTGCTATAGCCTCCGACGACGATACAACCCGTTGAAGCCAGCAGTAACAATGACGCGATTACAATTTTCATAATGGTTACCGACATTTGTAGAGGTGGCCCTCCGTGGCCATTCTACAATTGTTCATGGTGTCTTATTTTCTCTGCGTATCTCTGCGTACCTCTGCGCCCTCTGCGGTAAATATGTGCTGCCAGCCTGTTTACCGCAGAGGGCGCAGAGGTACGCAGAGGAGAAATTTCAAAATAAGACACGATCATTCTTTCAATGTCCCTGCTGCGGTTCGGAGGTCATCTGTTTTGCGGCATTTTGCACCTTGTCCAACGCGCCGCGTGCGACCTCTTCGGCTTTATCGACCAACGTCTCACTGGCTTCACCAATGTACTCGCTTTCGAATTTCGTCGAAGGCAGCACTAATCCGACCGCCGTTCCAGCCGCGACTGCAACCGCGCCAACGGCGAGCGGATTATCGCGCAGCACTTGCTCGAAACGGGTGCCGATCGCCGATGCACCATCCTTCGCTTTAGTTCCCAGGTTACTGAGAGCGTTCGTGGAACGTGTAGCCAGGTCGCTCGCCGTTTCTTTGACCTGGCCTAAAGTGCTCGTGCTTTCGGTTTGCATTTGGCCCAGCGTGTTTGGGCGTCTTGTTTGTGGAGTGGTACGCCGCGTCGAATAGTCGTAACCATCCCCGTTCCCACGAAACCTTCGCATCATGAGCATGCCCACGCCCAGACCGATCAGTGCTACCGGAATCGGATGCTTCCAAACACTGTTCCCGACCGATCTCCCGGTTTCCTTGATTGCAGTGCCCGCGCGATCCATTACTTCGCGCGCCGGTTCCACAACTCCGCTAATCGTCTCCCCTACCTTGTCCATAACTCTTTCAACCTTTCCTATTGTAGCTTCGCGAACTGTTTCCTTAACTTGGCCCATCAGGTGTTCCGGACTGAGCCGCTCCTGGATCTCGTTGATCGTCTGACTCATTTCAGCACGAGTGTCTTCGATCTCCGCTCGAATCTGTTCCGTATTGTCAGCGTAATCGTCAGAGGACCCGGATGCGATTCGATCTTCGTTCCAATCCGCAGCGTTTATTTTATCTGTTGCTTCATCCATGTTGCGTCCTCCTTTAAGGTCTCTACGGTTTGTCGCGGAGTTACGTCGGCTTGTTGCAGCGCTGAGATTGCTTTGCCAATCAACAACCAGCCAATACCGCCTACCAAAACACCTACCAATAATGCGGCACCCCAGTTGGGCATGACTTTATCCAACAGCATGATGATAGCAGCGATAACGGCCAGCATCGCCGCGTAGGCCACGGCCCCTCCGACAACGAGATAGGCAACGTTTCTTCCGACGTACTTCGCCTTTTGACTGACTTCTACTTTCGCCAGTGCCACTTCCTGCCTGACCAGATTACTCATCTCAGTTGCGAGATCACCGAACAGGTCGCCGAGTGGCTTGTTATTATCCGTCGAGCGATTTTCATTCATCCGTTGCATCACAAATACCTCCTGTAGTGCTAACGGGCGTTAGGTGTCGGCGATGAATGAAACTGCTGTTGAGATCCTGCTTCCAGTGAACTCTTGATCAAACGCGCCCCGGCGAATCCCAGTAAGAACGCGCCACCGAGCAACCATGCCGGCCGGCGTCGTCCAAAATCCTGCACGTCGTCGAGCAGTTGTTTTGGATCCTGCTCACGTATGTAGTTACTCAAGCGTTCGAGATTGTTAGCTGCTTTGTCGCCGTACTGTGCGGCATATCGTGCAATCGGTCCGTTCTGTTCGCCTGCGAGGCTCTCGCCAAATTGCCTGACAGCATTAACAACAGTTGATAGATCACTGGCCGCGCTCTCTTTTTGACGGGTGAGCTGGGAGCCCGCGCGTTGTTGTACCTGGTTCACGATTTCGCCGGTTGTTTGCTTGGCTTGTTGAAGAAGGTTTTGTCCGTCTCCAGGCTTGTCGGTAGGTGCCCCTTGATCTTGTTGGTTTTCACCCTGAGCTTGAGTTCCGCCTCGGGCTACCCTATCGGTGTGAACTTGAGCGTCGCCCTGGGGCGCTCCCTGATTTGAAGTTATCGGTTTCGTGCCCGCGCCGGATGATTGTTTCCGGCCGCCGCCCTTCGAAGCGCCGGCATTCGATTTGGGCTCGTTGATATTCTTTTGTGTTTCCATTGAATCCCTCCCCTTGTTCGCACTAAAAATGTTCGCCCAGTCAACGATGGAATTATTTCGAAATGAATTTATCGCGTTCATTTTCTTGTGCTCACAATCGCGAAACGGACAAGTTCAGAGTTCAACCTTTAGGTTGCCCGCCTCAGACAAGCTAAAGCTTGAACTCTGAACGATTCGAAGGCATGGAGTTTGAGTGATTACTTCCTCACAACCAATCCAGTTTTAACATCAAGTCAAGGGGGACTTTCATGTCAACAAAGCTACAAACAGGAATGATGGGTCAGCGAAACTCTTCCGCAAGCGATTTTGAACCCTCAGCATTCTCTTCCGGCGGAGCAAATTACAGCGTGGAGCGGGCGAAGCCAGGCTTGCCGTCCAGCAGCGCAAAGCGATTGGCAAAAGGTTTAGGTTGGTTCAGCGTGGGTCTCGGTCTCGCAGAACTCCTGGCGCCTCGTGCTATCGCAAACATCTCGGGTGTTTCAAAGGAGCGCACCGGTTTGATACGACTGTACGGTCTGCGCGAACTCGCTGCGGGTATTGCGATTTTCTCTCAGGAGAAACCGACCGAAGCCGTTTGGTCGCGGGTCGCGGGCGATGCGCTCGATCTCGTGAGCCTCGGCGTCGCCTGCACGTCGCCAGACGCGAAGAGGGGAAGAATCACATTTGCAACAGCCAACGTACTTGCCGTCACTGCACTCGATGTTATTTGCGCGATGCAGTTGAGCAACGGCAACCACGGGATCCAGGCAAAGGCATCCTGCATTGTGAATCGCCCGCCCGATGAGGTCTACAACTTCTGGCGTAACTTCCAAAACCTGCCCCGCTTCATGCGCCATCTCGAGTCAGTCGAGGACTTGGGAGAGGGCCGTTCTCATTGGGTAGCAAAAGGTCCGGCAGGCATGAGCGTGGAATGGGACGCGACGATCATCGCGGACGTTCCGGGTGAGGTAATAACCTGGCGTTCGCAGGAAAACTCTGACGTCGATCACGCGGGCGCTGTTCGCTTCGAGCGCGCTACCGGAGGACGAGGCACCATCGTCAAAGTTAATTTTCAGTACAACCCAATCGCAGGAGTGATCGGCGCAAGTGTTGCCAAACTCTTTGGTGAAGAACCGGAACAACAGTTGGACGACGATCTCCGTCGTTTCAAACAAGTGATGGAAGTCGGTGAAGTTGTGATTTCGGACGCAACTCTACTCGGCACAGGCTACATGGAACAGCGACCCGGACGTCCAGCGGCAGCGAGCGAGCTCGAGGATGCCGACGCCATGCCGAGTCAAACCATGACGAGCTACGAATCAGAGAGGGGATCAGAAGGGGGGATGACTCAGCGATGAAAGCCAACTGTTGGTATGGCAAAACGATGCTTTCGGTCGAAGAAGTTCCGGATCCGCAAATCCTTAACCAGCGAGATGCGATTGTTAAGATTACATCCACGGCGATCTGCGGTTCCGACTTGCACCTGTACAACGGGTTCATCCCCACGATGCAAAAAGGCGACATCCTCGGCCATGAGTTCATGGGTGAAGTAGTCGAGGTAGGTCGAGAAGTTCATAACTTGAGAGTTGGCGATCGCGTGGTCGTGCCTTTTCCGATTGCTTGCGGCAATTGCTTCTTCTGCCAGCAGCAGATGTTCTCACTGTGTGAAAACTCGAATCCGAACGCATGGATGGCGGAGAAGATGTTTGGCCATTCGCCGGCCGGGATTTTTGGTTACTCACACTTGACCGGCGGTTATGCCGGCGGGCAGGCGGAGTACGCGCGCGTGCCCTTCGCGGATGTTGGCCCGATCAAAGTTCCTGAACACCTGGCTGACGAACAGGTGCTCTTTCTTTCAGACATTTTCCCAACCGGCTACATGGGCGCCGAGATGTGCGACATCAAACCCGGCGACACGATTGCTATCTGGGGTTGCGGACCGGTCGGACAGTTTTCCATCCGCAGTGCTTTCCTGCTCGGCGCCGAGCGAGTGATTGCGATCGATCAGGTTCCGGAACGTTTGAAGATGGCGCAGGAGGGTGGCGCGGAAACCATCAACTACGAAGAGCAGAATGTGTACGAAGCATTGATGGACATGACGGGCGGCCGCGGACCCGACGCGTGCATTGACGACGTCGGGCTGGAAGCGCACACTCCAGGATCGATCTTCGCCTACGACCGCATTAAGCAGGCAATGATGCTGGAGACTGATCGTCCGCACGCTTTACGTGAGGCGATCATGTGTTGCCGAAACGGCGGCATCATTTCCGTGATCGGTGTTTATGGTGGGTTCATCGACAAGTTCCCGATGGGATCGGTGATGAATCGTTCGCTTACGATCAAGACCGGGCAGGCGCACGTGCAACGTTACATGCGGCCGTTGTTGCAGATGATCGAGAATGGCGACATCGATCCGAGCTTCGTTATCACGCACCGAATGAGTCTTAAAGATGCGCCTGAGGCGTATGACATGTTCAAGAACAAGCGGGACAATTGTATCAAGGTCGTGCTGAAACCGAATGGATATGACAACGGGTACGGCGCGGCAGCGAAAGACGACAGCTATGTGATCCACTAGGTTTGCGAATCTGGTGGGTACGAGGTCAGTACCGTAACGCGGTAACGTCGGGTCAACCTTCGCATTATTAATTCGAAGGCTCACCCGACGCTACCGCGTTACGGTACTGACTTCATCCAAGCACGTTTAATGTGAACGATCAGACCCTTGAGTCTTCACGATCTTGTTGTAGACACCGAACAGCAGCAATGGCGCTACCCAGTCGGCGACGAAAAGGCTGGCGTGCCTCTTTCCCAACAACTGAAAAACTGCCGACGCTCCCATCGATCCCACCGCCGCCCATAAAAACACATCGGATGGAAGCTTCGCCGTCTGCTGTTCAATCGTGCGCGCGATCGGACCTTCTGAATGTTGTTGAGCCTGGCTCATCTGGTTGCCACTCTGACCTTGATTCATCTGGCCAGTGCCGTAGTTAGTTTGCCCCATAGTTGAACTCATCTTTTCCCTCTCCTTGTACTGATTCTAATTATGACTGTTTGATCTTCAGACTTCCGCGCTGTCCAACACCGATTCTTGCAGCCATGTGCGAACGTTTAGCAGGTGCTCCTCTTCCTCAGCGAGTGCCGATTCAAACTCTGCTTTCAATTCATCGTGGCCGAGATTGTCCGCGAGCTGTATCAGCAGCCGCCGGCCATCGTTGTCGGTCAGCTCAGCAATCAACATCGCTTGCAGACACTGTGCCATCGAACTTCGTGCCCTTGTGTGTGCGCGCGACAGTAGGTGAAGTGTGAGGGAACTTCCGTACGTTGATGTACAGTGAATTAATTGTGTGAGCTCAGGAAGATTTTCGTGATGTTTGGAGCGCAGTTATTTGTCCAGCGATGTTAGCACTCTGTTTGCTGCCTCGTCTGAAGAGATCACTGGAAAGACTTCAAATTCCACAATGTCACTCCAATTGTCGATCCATTCGTTGAGGTATTTCACATCGGATGCTTCCATCAGTTGAAAGCATTGTTGCAGTTTTTCGTCCACCCAGCTCGATACGTATTGCAACTCTTTCGGCGCCAGGCGACCAGACTCTTGGAACCGCCGGTACACCGGGAGAGGATCGTGATTTTTGAAGTGCTCGATGATCATGTAAAGCAAAGCAGTTTCCTCCGTATTGAAACATTTTCCGTGTCCTCGTCATTGTATGTTGAGCAGAGCAAGTACTGCGAAACGAAAGGGGAAACACAAATGCCAATCACCGACTTGATACCTATCCCTCAGAACATCAATAACGGCGTAAATGCCGCGAGACAGATCACGATGAAATCGCTTCTGGGCGTTCCCAGGGGAAACTTTACGCGGCAATGCCAACCAGTGACCAATCCAGTTTTGAAAGGTCTTATCAAAACTGACGACGTCGGTCCTTTCAGGGTAACGGGATTGGCTCCAGCCGTTGAATCTTTGAAAGAAGTTCTTGCGGAAGTTCGATCAGAACAGGCGGAAGTATTCGCGGGCCTGGGCACAGCGGGTATGCTTTGCGCCCGGCTCGTGACGGGATCTGCCGCCTCCATCAGCAATCATTCCTGGGGCACCGCCATCGATCTTACTTTGAATGGACTGCTGGATCAGCGAGGCGATCGGGCAAGAACCACTCAACGCGGCCTGTCGCTCATTGCGCCGATTTTCAACCGGCATAGATGGTATTGGGGCGCAGGCTTTCCCGTTGAAGACTCGATGCACTTTGAGTTAAGCGATCAGAAGATCCGGGAGTTGCACGCGGCTGGAGTTTTCAAGGGAGCGGTAGAAACCTTGCCCGAACCCGCGCTATCTATTGGTGATCGCGGACAACAGGTGAAAAGGTTACAGGAGGCGCTGAACGCCCAGGGCGAAACTCTGGTGACGGACGGTATCTTCGGCGCCAGCACTCACGCCGCAGTGATCAGTTTCCAGGCGAGACATGGTCTGACTCCCGATGGCATAGTCGGTTCTCGAACGCGGGCAGCGTTAGGTCTGTAACCATAAGACGCTTCGAGACGATTTGCAGACTCCAAATGACTGCGTGATACACTCATTGCGTTTACACGTTAGGCGAAGTTGGGTGAAGCTGACGTTCCGCCTTCACGGAACGCCGCCACCGCGTCGCTAATCTGAACAGAAACGTGGTGGCAAGCCAAAAAAGCGGCAGGTCACTCGAGTTTCCGCTAGAATCTCAACCCGACCGTCCGTCATTGTGCCCCTGTAGCTCAACGGTTAGAGCAGCAGACTCATAATCTGTTGGTTCGGGGTTCGAATCCCTGCGGGGGCACTAGTTAAGCTTGCCTAAGCCTTGCCATCTAACAGTTCGGGTTAGTCAATTAATACACACTAGTTAGCCCTTATCTGGGGCTGCGAACAGCTTGTGCCAGAGTGTAAACTGTGCCTGATGATCACGCCTGAAGAAATCGTCGGGGAAGAATGGGCTTCGTGGTATCGTCTTTCACCGCAAGAGCGCTGGCGCGAATCAGAAAAGTTGTGGCAAGTTTATTTCTACCTTGGTGGCTCGCTTGATACGCAACCCGATACTCAAAGTCCTTTCTTCGATCCGGAAGCATCGAGTGCAGGCGCTGCTCATGGGCGGTCAGGCGTGCGTATTTTACGGCGCAGCCGAGTTTAGCCGTGACACCGACCTTGCCATGTTTGCGAGCTCTGATAATCTTGCCAGACTCAGTAAATCCTTAAAAGATCTGCAAGCGGAAGTGATCGCCGTGCCGCCATTCGAAGCAAGATATCTCCGCAAGGGGCACGCTGTTCACTTTAGATGCAATCACGCTGAAGCACTTGGAATGAGAGTTGATGTGATGACGAAGATGCGCGGCGTTGCCTCGTTCCCAAAACTGTGGACGCGGCGCACAACTCTCGAAATTGATGGCTCAACGATAGAGCTCATGGGACTTCCTGACCTCGTTCGAGCCAAGAAGACGCAACGCGATAAAGATTGGCCCATGATTCGGCGACTGGTCGAGGTAAACTACTTCGCCAATCGTGAAACACCGACCAAAGACCAGATTCGATTCTGGTTTCTTGAGCTTAGGACACCGCAATTGCTAATTGAGTTGGCTGGCCAGCATCGAATTTCGGGTCAACTATTTCAACAGCGGCCACTCCTGAAAGCACTTAAACTTGAAGACGAATCACTTCTTGCGAAGTTATTGATTGAAGAGGAAGAGAAGGAACGGCAAGCCGATCGGCATTATTGGATACCTCTCAAGAAAGAACTCGAAACTCTGCGCCACGCTCGCATATCACAAACAAAACCTTGACCCGCACATCCCAAAAAGCGGACCGCGCCAATCAGCAGGGCAAGTTGCGTATTGGCAACGACTGGAATGCGATCACGATCATCGCGCTCTCACAGTCGAATCCTCTAAAAGCTATTGCTGAACTGGTGGAGAATTCCATTGACGCTCATGCCACCAGCATCACCATCAGCCGCGGTCGGTCCGAAGGTAATCATTATCTCGAAGTAGGAGACAACGGCCAGGGAATTCCACGCGATGAGGAAGGTCGCCCGGATTTTCGATACGTAGCCACGCATATTTGCGATTCGGTGAAGCGACGGCTCAAAGTCGAAGGAGCTGTAGGGCTCCAGGGTGAATTCGGTATCGGATTACTTTCGTTTTGGATTCTGGGGGAAGAGCTGATCCTCACATCAACCGCGTCTGACGGTCGAGCGTGGCAGATGGTTATGCGCAAAAGTGATCCCAGCTACGCAGTCAAACTCAAGCGGTCACTTTTTGCGGAGCCGGGAACGCAACTGCGAATTTCCAGGCTGCTCGATGGCATCCGATCACTCTCGGGCGAAAAGATTCAATGGTATCTCGCGGCAGAATTGCGCGATCGCATTCGGCATAGTGGTGTGCGCATAACCGTGGTTGACAAAATCGCTCGCAAGCAATACGCAGTTGAACCACGCCAATACGAAGGAAGACTGCTACATCACCTGCCCCCAATTCGTACCACGCTGGGAGACGTTTACGTCGAGCTCTACATGAACGAGCCGAAAGAGACGAATCGAGTGGCGTTATTTCGACATGGCACACGTGTCTTCGAAGATATCTCGACAACCGATGCATTGGCTAAGCCGCCTTGGACCACACGCTACCTTCAAGGACACATCGACGCTCCGTTCATCAATCTCACGCCCGGTACCCGCAGCGGCATCATTCACGATGAGGCTTACGGTGTACTCCTGAACGCTTTACACCCGCTGGAAGAAAAGCTTAACGAAATGCTCGAGGCGCAACGTCGAGCGGAAGAGGAACAAGCAAGCCGAGAATTGCTACAGACAATTCAGCGGGCCTTTCGTGAAGCATTTTTGGCCCTGCCCGCAGAAGAATATGACTGGTTCGACATTCATTCACGAGCCCAGCAGCGATCCAGCCCTGGCAAAAGCGAGCTCGTGCCCGGCGCGGAACTTACGACCGGGGCGCCCGAACCTGAGAATAACAACAACCGCCAGCGACAGTTCTTTGAGTTTGCTGGTCCACTGTTTAGTGTAACGATAGCGCCGGCGTCCAGCATTGTGAGAGTTGGCGAACAACGATCCTTGCGTGCCTTGCCTTACGATAGGTCTCGTCGTCGTGTTGAGAATGACCTCACATTCTATTGGGAGATAATCGAAGGAGATGGAACGTTGAATCGCCACCACGACCAGGAGGTAAGGTTTATTGCCCCCGCGGAACCTGGGCTAGTGCGAGTCAGCGTAAAGGTTTCTCAGGGAGACATTGAACGTTCAGCCGAGGCACTGATAACCATTACGCACGAGTTGCTACCGCAGGTAGCGAATACGTTAGTCGAAGCCGCCGGTTTGCCCGGTTATACTTTTGAAAGCGCACCCGGTGAATCATGGCGCTCCAGATTCGACGCCGCACGAAATATCATTGTCGTCAACAACGGTCATCGTGATTTTGTTTACGCTGCTCGTAGCAAGTCGCTTAAGTTGCGGTACCTGATCCGCCTCTATGCGAAGGAACTCGTTTTGAAGAACTTTGTTGGATTACCGGCAGACCAGCTCCTGGAACGGATGATCGAATTAACGTTGCGCACTGAGGAGAAACTGTGAGTCGCGCCGGCCAACGTAAGGAAGAGGCGGCGCGATGTATGCCGTAACCGGATCGGCGTGAAACTCTTCATTCGTCACAATCCACATCTCAATCTTCTACTGACGGAAGCTTTTCCAGCGCCTCGATGCGGCGTTTCAGTTCCGCCGGAATCTCGGTTTTCACGCTGTCCTTGTAGTTGAAACAAACTATCGAGCCAGTGCCTTCAGCAGCAACTTTTTGGTGCTTATGACTCACTACGTAGTATTCCATCGTGAAGCGATCGTGTTCAATGTCTGAAACTCTCGTCGCGATTGAAACCGTGTCCGGGTAAGTCAGCGGTATCTTAAACCTGCAGTTCGTAGCCGCGAGAATTGGTCCAATGCCCGTCTCTTCCATGTACTCCAAAAGATTTAATCTCTCGAAATAAGCGATTCTACCGCTTTCAAAAAACCGAAAGTAAGCAGTGTTGTTGAGATGACGAAACGCGTCCATTTGCCCCCAGGCGACCGGCGTTTCAATCACCACTGGACAGCGCTTAAGCACATGGTCCACATCATGCTTTGTCACGCCGGTTACCTGAGTTGTTCCGAAATTTCCGTGGGCAGATAATTGCGATAGACGAAGTCGGTAGTCTTCGCCATCGTGTGACATGACTGGCAGTTTTCGAGCCGGCCACGCGCCTGCACAAGTTTGAGAGTCTTTCGCATAATGCATTCATTCTAAACCCGGATTGGCGCCCGTAACCAGCTTGGCACGAATTTGCCCGGTCCAGATCCCGTAAGCGGTTGTCTCGCGGCTGTTGACGACCATCCCACTCAGTAGTATAGTCATCGCGCATGGCGAAAGCAGACGACTACAGCGGATCAAACGCGCCTCATCGGCGCGCTGAGCCAGCAGATCAGAAGGGAACATAGGTCATGAAGACAGGAAGGACCAGGAAGGCACAGACAAATAAGACGAACTATATGAGTGATGAGGCATTCGCGGATCTTAAGGAGGCCATGGAAGATGCTCTTGCCTTCGAGCGTGGTGAACGTCGCGATTTGAAGGTAACGCGAATTCAGGCTCCGCGACCACCAAAGGCAATGTCGCCTAAAGACATTGCTCGAATACGCCAAAAGCTCAACTGCTCTCAGGCGGTGTTTGCAATGATGCTGAACATTAGTGCCAAGACTGTCCAAGCTTGGGAGCAAGGCTCACGAGCGCCGGGTGACGCCGCGCTCAAGCTGCTGACAATCGCTAAGAACCATCCTGAAGTGCTACTCGAGACTTAAACGTACCTCGAACATGCTGTCGCGTTGACCTCAGGGAGCGCGGAAACCGTGATCGTGTGCAAAGACCATCGCCTGCGCACGCGTCCAGACGCCGAGCTTGTCGAACAGATTCGAGACGTGATTGCGTACCGTCTTTTCGCTAATCGAAAGACGCTCTGCTATCTGTGCATTACCGAGACCTTCCGTAATCAGAGCAAGTATTTCCCGCTCGCGCGCGGTTAGTGAATCGAATGCAGGATCCTCTCGGTCAACCGGCTTCTTCAGTCCCGTGAAATCAAGCACCTCGGCGCAAAAGCGTTTCCATGTTGGGTCAGTCTCGAGCAGGATGTGGTTCTTCGAATCAAGCTCGATGAACTGGGCTCCCGGGATTCCAGCAGCAAGAATATGTCCTTCTGTAATGGGGATCACGTCGTCGTCTCGCGAGTGCAGCACCAGCGTTCTTTGCGTCTTTGCGTCTTTGCGGGAAATGACTTTCCAAAATCGGCGTGGTAAGTTAATCACGTAATCCTACAAATACTTCCCCCACGAGAACTCTCCTTTTCCAGGCAGGAGGAAGGATTGAATGTTCGCGCGAATCCGATCGCTCACGCCAGTCTTCATCATGGCGCTATTTGCGACAACGCTTTCACTCTCATTATCGCAAGCCGCAAAACCTGAGTCCGTAACCACGGCTGCCGGACTAGCCGCGTGGGATCAGGTCTACTCCGTCCTGATATCTCCACGCTGCATCAACTGTCACACTGCTACGAACTACCCGCAACAGGGCGACGATCGTCACCGGCATTTCGCGAATGTCATACGCGGACCGGAAGGCAAGGGCGTGCCCGGCTTGAACTGCATCAGTTGTCATCAGGAGCAAAACGCCGACAGCACTGGAGTCCCAGGCGGACCCAACTGGCACCTCGCGCCACTCTCTATGCAATGGCAGGACTTAAACGATCGACCATTGTCCAGCGCAGCGGTCTGTCGAGCAGTAACCGATCGTTCGAAGAACGAGAACATGGATGGTGCTGCTTTGCTGAAACATCATTCAGAGGCCGAGCTCGTTATCTGGGCCTGGAATCCCGGCCACCGGCCCGACGGTACCACACGAACAGTGCCTCCACTCTCGCACCAGGAATTCGTCGCCGCAACTCGCACCTGGGTTGAAGCCGGCACACCGTGTCCAAAAGGGAGATAGAGCAATGGCAACTTATCGACTCAATGTAAACGGTTCGCAAAAAACAGTAGACGTTGATCCATCAACACCTCTTCTCTGGGTGTTGCGAGAAGAGCTGAAATTGACGGGCACGAAATACGGTTGCGGCATTAGCGCGTGCGGCGCTTGCACTGTGCACGTCGGCGGCGTTGCGACGCGCTCATGCGTGGTGCCGGTGTCGCTGATTGGTGGACCCATTGTCACTATCGAAGGAGTCGGCAACGATCCTGTAGGGCGTGCAGTACAAAATGCCTGGGTTGAAAAAGATGTGGTCCAGTGTGGTTACTGTCAAAGTGGCCAGATCATGAGCGCTGTTGCGCTCCTAAAAGCTACGCCAAAGCCGACTGAAACGAACATCGAGGAGTCGATGGGTGGCAATCTTTGCCGGTGCGCTACTTATGTGCGCATTCGTGAAGCGATCATGAGCGCGTCGCAACAAGTCAAGTAAGGCTGCAAAAATGTATCAGCCACAAAGAAGCACAAAAGGCACAAAAAACGGAATCCTTCAATGCGTACAACCCTTAAAACAGAAAATCTGAACCGGCGGAGTTTTATCCGTCTGACGACGGCCGCAGCCGGCGGATTAATGATCTCGCTTTACCTCGATAAACCGGCAGCCGCGCAGCAATCTCAGCAACCAAAAGTGTACCCGCCGGACGCATTTGTTCACGTGAGGCGTGACGGCCATATCGTGATCACTGTTAACCGCCTCGAGTTTGGCCAGGGTGTACAGACCTCGCTGCCGATGATTCTCGCGGATGAGATGGACGCCGATTGGGCGAAGGTTATCGCGGAGCTCGCGCCGGCGGCCGACGTTTACAAGGATCCGCTTTTCGGCATTCAGATGGTCGGCGGATCGGGCTCAATCGCTCATTCGTTTCAGCAATACCGCGAACTGGGCGCAAAGACTCGCGCGATGCTGGTAGCTGCTGCTGCGGACCGTTGGAAAGTCACGCCCGATCAATGCCGCACTGAAAACAGTATCGTGTATGGACCAGGCAACCGCCTGGCCCACTATGCTGAGCTCGTGGATGCTGCGGCTCGCAAGCCGGTGCCGGAAAAGGTAACGCTCAAGAACCCTTCGGAGTTTCGCATTATCGGAAAGAGAACCCCGCGACTCGACAGTCAATCCAAGTGCGATGGCTCGCAAAAGTTTGGATTGGATCTGGATCTGCCGGGAATGAAAATCGCACTCGTCGCTCGCCCGCCGGTTTTTGGCGGACGCGTGAAGAGTATCGACGACGGCGACGTTCGTAGTCTCGACGGCGTGCGCAATGTGTTCGAAATACCCCTCGCGAAAGGCAGTGGCGTAGCGATCGTTGCCGATCGATTCTGGACTGCGAAGCAGGCCCGCGATCGTTTGAAGATCGATTGGGACCTGGCAGGCGTTGAGCATCCCGACACGGTCCAATTACTGGCGCGATACAAACAGTTGGCGACAACGGACGGTACGGTCGCGCTCACCCGCGGCGACGCCAAAGCGATGGATCGTATTCCGCGCGCCGATCGCATCATTGCCGAGTACGAGTTTCCTTACCTGGCCCACGCGCCGATGGAGCCGCTTAACGCTACAGTCAAGTTTGAAGGCGATAAGGCGGAAGCGTGGGTTCCATCTCAGTTTCAGACCATGGACCAGATGGCGGTCGCCGAGGTGCTCGGTCTCAAACCCGAACAAGTTACTTTTCATACCGAATTCGCGGGAGGTGGTTTTGGCCGGCGCGCAACAACCGATTCGCACGTACCGCGCGAAGCTGCCCTGATTGCGAAACGTTTGCGCGGCACGCCGGTCAAACTGATCTGGAGCCGCGAAGACGACGTGCGCGGCGGCTATTATCGTCCGATGCACGTGCATCGTGTCGAAGTAGGTGTCGGGCCAGACGGAATGCCCGCAGCGTGGCGTCACGTCATCGTGGGCCAGTCGATACTTGCCGGGACTCCGTTCGCGATGATGGTCAAGAACGGTGTCGATGAAACTGCCGTCGAGGGCACGAAGGACACGAGTTACGACATCGCGAATTTTTATCTGACGGTGCATCATCCGACTGTGAATGTGCCCGTACTCTGGTGGCGCTCAGTTGGACACACGCACAACGCCTTCGTGATGGAGACGCTGATTGATGAACTGGCGAGTCGAGCGAAAGTCGATCCGATTGCGTATCGTCGAAAGCTCCTCAAGCCCGATGCAAAAAAACTCCAGTCAGTACTCGATCTGTTGGATGAAAAGAGCGGGTGGCGCAAAACTCTGCCGAAAGGACGAGCCGCAGGCATCGCCTGTCACGAATGCTTCGAAACTGCCGTAGCCTGTGCGGTGGAAGTTTCGCTCGAGAACAAGCGGCCGCGAATTCATCGAGCGACGGTGGCGGTTAATTGCGGCCTGGCTGTTAATCCGTTGACTGTTGAGAGCCAGTTCCAGGGTGGTCTCGGTTTCGGCCTCACACAGTTAATGGCCCACGGCGCCATCACCTTGAAGGATGGACGCGTCGAGCAGAGGAACTTCGACGGCTACACACCGCCTTACATCGCGGATGCGCCAATGACTATCGAGGTTCACATCGTTCCGAGCACAGAAGCACCGACCGGTTGCGGCGAGCCACCGGTTCCAGTGATTTCTCCAGCGGTAGTGAATGCGTTGTCAAAGTTAACCGGCAAGCGCTACCGCACGCTGCCATTGGAGAGCGTATAGCCACAAAGAAGCACAAAAGGCACAAAAACAAAAATCCCTTTGTGCTTTTGGTGACTTTTTATAGCTGGAAGACTTTTGAGGCAAAGCGTCGTGGCCTTTGTGGCGGCTTTGCACAAAAAGTCTAATTCTATTCAAGCTCTTAGCCTGCGAAGCAGGCGTAAGCATAAAGCCTGGGGTGTAAGCCCCAGGATCAGATCACAAAAAATACGGACCGGAGCCCGTGAACACGGGCGATAGCGTGAGATTTACGAGGCTTTCGCCCGCTGTCGCGGGCTCATTTTTATCGGATGTTAACCTGGGGCTTGCGCCCCAGGCTTTATGCTTACGCCTGCTTCGCAGGCTAAGCGGCTTTTTGTGCAAAGCCGTCGCCGAATCGCTGAATGCAAACTGGAGTGCGACATCCTACGGAGCGCCCCGATTGACATCGCTTAATTAAGCCATTACTCTCGCCTGCTCTCGCTGTCCGTTTTATCCACAGCTATAGAAGTACTGTTTTCTGGCGGATCTTGCGGTTCTTCGCTGCGCAATTCACTCGGGAATCAACCAGCCTACATGACTAAAGGAGTCCCAACGAAGGAAGCTTTCGAGAAGCTACTGCATTGGCTCGACTCTGACCGGGAAAAAGCCGGCGAGAAGTACGAGAAAATTCGATTCCGGCTAATTAAAATCTTCGTTTGTCGCGGTTGTTATGAAGTGGAAGACCTGGCAGATGAGACCATTAACGTGGTTTTATCCAAAATTGACTGGCTCGCGGCCAATTATGTAGGCGAACCCGGTTTGTATTTTTACGCTGTTGCCAAAAAAATTCACCTTGAGCAATTAAAAAAGAGACCTCCCCCCAACCCGCCCCCACCTGATCCGAAGCCTCCCGAACTCGAGCAGGTATGTAGCTATCTTGATGATTGCCTCGATCACTTACCCTCAGGAGAGCGAGATCTGGTGCTGCGTTATCATCAAGGCGATAAACAGGAAAAGATTCAAAATCGGAAAAAACTGGCCGAGGAATTGAAAATTTCCCGAAACGCACTGAGAATAAAGGTGTGTCATATTCATTCACGCCTCAGAGACTGCCTAGAGGGGCGTTTGCAAGAGCAATCAACTGAGTGAAACGCCTTGGCCCCGGAAGGCATATTTTAGTAGAAGGTCTGCCCCGATACCGGAAAGCAGCTAGAATGGCTCTTACTAACCATGATCAGGTGAAGATACGACAATATCTTCTAGGGCATCTCAGCGATGAGGAGCAGCAGAAGATAGAAGAGCGTATGATGCTCGAGGACGACCTCTTCGAAGAACTGGAAGTCTCAAAAGGCGAGCTTGTTGAAGAGTACTGCGCGGGTGGACTCACACAAGACGAGCATCAATGGTTCGAACGTAATTACTTAGCTTCCCCGGAAGGAAGACAGAGACACACCTTTACGGTTGCGCTCAATTGCCTCAAACACCCGGTTCCCACCCCCAAACGCCGCCCCTGGTTTGAGCGACTAGGATTTTTTTTTAAGTCACAGCCCTGGGCAGTTGCTACTGCTACTGCGGTCGTCGCCGTTGCTGTGATAGCAGTGATTTGGCAGCTTTCGCGCCCGGCTACGTCGCTTGCGGTAAGCTTGAACAGCAGTGTTATCAGTCGCTCGCCTACTGATAATCAATACCACCAAATACCATTGAAGGGAGATGTCGGGGAAGTAAGAATTTCTCTCATGCTTCCTCAAACTGCATCACCCCAAGTGAACTATCGGGTTGAATTAGACAATCGCCGGGAAATTAGAAATCTGAAACCGGCCGCGCACGACGGAAGCGCTGTGTTGGTAGTGATCCCCGCGAGGCAACTGCCGCCGGGATTCTATGCTTTGAGGTTGTACGAGATTAAGCCCGAAGGCACCGAACAAAAAGTGCCGGGTGATTACTTCTTCGAAATAACTAACTAGCTTTACTTAGCTGTCTCCGGCGGCGATACCACCAAATTGCGATTCCCAAGACCAGCAGTCCGCTAATACTCAGGATCTTCCAATCTAATACTGCACGGCCGGCTTCGGGTTTAGTATTAATAACCTGGTTATATTCGCCTTGAAGCGTAAATGCGGCCCAGTAATACGGCGAGTGCCACTCCGGTCGCTGCCGAATACTGTTTTGCGCCGCGCGCAAAGCTTCGGCCGGCTTCATGCCGTGTTGCAACATGTTGCTGTAGAAAAGCTTCATCAACTCGGCTGTCGCGGCATCATCGACTTTCCACAGGCTTGCAACCACGCTCGATGCGCCCGCATACATAAACCCTCGAGTTAACCCCACGAGACCTTCACCGCGTACATCCTTGCCGAGTGCTGTTCGGCACGCACTCAAGACCACCATTAGCACCGGCGCCCGCAACTCATAAATCTCCTGGAGTCCGATAAAACCGTCTATTTTCTGACCCTGGCGATTAACAGTCGATAACACCAGACCGGAGAATTCGGGCCGCTTGGGATCAAGGAACCCATGCGTGGCCAGATGCAGCATCGCGTACTGTGTTAGGTCCGTGTTTAGAAGTCGTTCGCGGGTGGCGGCGAAATCAGTGACCACTAAAGCGTCTTTACCGGCCAACTCACGAAGATTATTCAATTCGCGCGTGGCATAAAAGAGTGGCGTGATAACTGACGGATCAAACGAATCCCCATTGAGTTCGATGTCTCTCAACGCAGAATGCCAACGCCCCATGCCCGGTTGTTGCATAGCAACAATCTCGTCGGTGCCGGTTTCATCCTTACGCTCGGCGTAGTTTGCCGGAAAGATGGGATCGCCAAACGCTGCGAGGACTTTTTTCGCCGGTTGCCGTCGCGCCGCTTCTTGCCGAATGTCGCCCAGGATAGAACCGGAAGGGGCGTTTACTACGTCGAACCTGGCGACCAGGGGCTCCGTGTTTGATGAGAGCGGTAAGATCTGAAAGGGAATGAAATTCAGGGCCTCATCGGGCACGACAATGACCACGCGCTTGTCCAACTCCGCGGCAACTGGTAACAAGACCATGCGGCTCAATTCCTGAGAAGCTTCACTGAGTTTGCTTTCGACGTCTGCGACAGGCGGAAGCGAGAGCAATTCATAGACTTTTTTCGCCGCTGAATCGATCGCGGTTTCACCTGGCAGCTCAAACGTCTTAATCGAATCGCGCGTTATGGCCCAGACGTAACTTTTCTCCGGCCCAACGCTATACTCCAAAAGCACTGTTTGGCTGTCTCTGATGACTTCTTCCTGAATTCGTCGCAAGTTCCAGGCAACAGGTTGCGTGATTTGCTTGTAAGCGGGATAACGTTCATTTATGACGCCGGTGAGCTGATTGTATTCTGTTTCCAATTGCGATATTTCCGCATTCAGCGCGTTCAGCTCTGTGGCGTTGTAGGTGGGTCCCCTGTTGCTCAGCAAACGCGATCGGTATTCCGATCTTTGCGAGAGAGACTGGCGGAGTGACTTTTCCTGTTGTGCCAGAGCAGGGTCGAGGCCTGGCGCGAAGTTCGACTGAGTGCTACGCAGGAATTCTGCAAGCGAACGAGCCCGCGCGGATTCGCTGATCTCAAAAGCACGAACGTCGAAGCCACTGGTTGGCGCCATCCGATGCTTATGCATCAAGCATTCGATATAGGCTTGATAGCGATCATGAACTGATGCAGAAAAAGCTACGTTGAGATCACGGCTGGAAGAAACCAGATGAATTTTCTCGGTGACTTCAATGGAGCGCGAGAGATAGTCTTCTGCCTCGTTATATTTTCCACGTTTCAATTCCAGGCGACCGAGTGCGTAATAAATCGCTGATTGATTGAATGGGTCTGAAAGCCTGGTGAATGTCTCTAAAGCCTGCAAGTAATTGCGACGCGCGTTTACAACCCGTCCTTGATACTCCAGCACCTGTCCAAGCAAGCCCTGCACGCGCGCGGCTTCCATTGGATTGATGGTACGAGTGTAAACGTCCAGTGCAAACTGAAGGGCCTGCCTTGCAGCGGGGTAATCACCTGTCGATAGACGGACTCTGCCAATGTTTTCATAACTCGCTGCTGCCTCGAGGCCATCGCTGTCAACGCCGGTCAGAGACTGTTCGAAGAGGTTCAAAGCCTCTGAATACTTTTTCTGAAGATAGTAGGTCCATCCCAGTCCCCAGGTCGCATACCAAATCAGGTGAGGGTCTTGCGTTTTGTGATAGTAAGCTAACGCTCGCTCGAAATGCTTGACGCTATCTTCTGGTAAACCGTGTTCGGCGAAGACTTCCGCCAGTCCGGCGGCAATCTGGCCCATCTTTTGTGGTTCGGCTTCCTCGTCGATAAGACCCTGGGCTTGGGTAAAACGCGAAATACTGCTCTCCCACTCGGCTTTTCGGAAATCGATGAAACCCAACATTATCAGCGCGCCGGCTTGCGCGGGAGAGTTATTCAGGTCGCGCCAGAACTGTAGAGCTTGTTCGTAGCTTTGGGTGGCTTCGGCAAGCCTGTTTAGCACGAGGTAGCAACGTCCAACCTGCTCATAGCTGCGTGCAATTCCCTGTTTGTCTGAAACGGTTTCCCAGAGAGAGAGTGCCGCTTGCGCCGTTTGTAAAGCAATCGCGTGGTTATCATAATTCCGGCGATTGCTAAGCGTGAGGAGCGCTTGTGCCTTGCCCCGCGTGTATCCTGCTTGTTCGCTCAACGCGATGGATCGGGTGAGAATAGCGTCCACCCGGTTCTTATCCGCCAGTATGTAAGCTGCTGCAAGTCCATTCAGATTATCGACTTCCACTTCAACCGACGGCGTATCTTTCAACAGATCCAGCGCTCGGTTGTGACTGGTAATCGCGTCTTGCGGAGAGTTTAGAATCAACTGAAGGCGGCCCGCGCGATTGAGGACTCGAGCCGCCTCCAATTTTTCATTTACGCTAAGAAAAAGCCCAGCAGCTTCTTCCAGCTTCTTGAGAGTGTCTTGCCGCTCGGCCAGAGTGTTGGCATTGTCGTTTGCTGTGCCCGCAAGTTCCCGCGCCGCTTCGAGGGGGCTGGTTGTTCCTTGCGCCTGCAGACTTGCTGCAATACCCAGCACGACCAGCAACGTAAACAAATGCCGTATTCCGATTCGGCTCATGGCTCAAACTTTCGGACAGCGTTTACTCCGTTAATTGGCTGGCAATTCCCCTAATGAGACTCGGGCTAGCTGCCGTTGCGTAGTCTTCAGGTTTTCTTTGATCAGTCCGGCTCTTACTTTTGCCGTTCTGCGGCGGGCGAGGACCGGTTGTGAGAGGATAATTTTTTATCGAAGCGCACTCACAATTATCACCGGTAGGATCCAAGCCACCGCCCTTGCTGCCCATGGGATCCCTTGGTCCTCCTGTGCCAAGCTGCCCATCAACGAAGGCGCTGCTGCCGATGGATTGAAGCAGGTCCAACAAATCCTTATCAAGGTTTGGCTGGCGAGACTTTGCTTCCCGCTCATCTGTCTCGACCTGCTTCGAGGTACGCATGGTTTTCTCGAAGTAAGTCTCCAGAAATGTTTTCCAGCAAATCTCCTTCTCCTCCTCATTCGAATCCTCTTTCCGGTTCAGCTTGTAGTGGCCATACTGATGATCCCACATAGGGTTAGCAACCGGTTCAGACCACGGGAAGAAAACCGAGAGACCATGCGAGTATTGATATGTTGGCCCGCAAAACTCAGAACGCACAATGGGACCATAATCATCATTGTGGTCTCCTCTTTTCAGCACTTCCATAATCTGATCGCAAGCACCTCTGATTTCGTTCAGAATCCCTCCTGTTTCAGAGTCCTGTACGGGATTTTTGAGTTTGTCTTTCAGTCGAAAACAGAAATCGTAGAGGTCAGTGTAATTTTCCTCGTAGAAGCTCTGGGCCTCCCAATGTGCCAGCAGCATCGCGTCGCGGAGCAGTGGATTCTTTTCCGCGTAATCCAGGCCCTTGATTAGAGCTGCCGCGAGTTCGTCGAGTGGCCTTTGTAAATACCCGACTTTGTTTAGGTCACACATGGTCAGGTCAGAACTGTACCCGGCGAGCTGGAAGTCGAAGCAGTTGTAGATGTAGTAGTAGAAGATCTTTGTGATCATGTCTTTGATCTGGACGCTCTTCATCTCATCCTCGAAAGTCTCCTCAAGAAAGAGCCGATTCAGGCGTCTTAGATCTTTCTGATTGAGTGGCTGTGCTCGATGCTTTGTTACGAGTACTGCGGCTTCGACCCTCGAGGTCTCTTTTGGAAACACCTCAGTTTGCTCGCATAAATCGGGATTATCAAACTCATTAAGCACATGTTCAATGAGCTTTCGATCCTCCTGAATGCTGTCCTGAGTCAACCCACTTGCGTTTCCGTTAAGGCGACGTCGAAGATACTCTGAGACTCGATCGTTCCCCCCCTTTACCTTGTCAATCAGACCCCTCGCAATTGCATAATTGTCGTTCGGCAATTCGGCGGACTCCAGATCGTTGAACAGGCGAATCAAAATCTGTCTATAAGGCCAACTACCCACATACGCGGGACCTTGTGAGGCAAGCATATAGTTAGCTGTGCCTTTGAGTTCCAGGGCGACTTCCACTCCGCTCATCGAACAGCTATGAAAACCTATTAGCTCGAATTGGCCTGGATCGTTAGCCTTCGCAATCTCGCCTTTGAAGTCGTTCAAGATTTTTCCAAGGTCTGTCAATAAGAGTGAATGCTGCGGCGAGACGGGTTCCTCTGTTGCATCACGCTTTACAGTTCGATCATCTTTCCTGGAATCGCCGCCGTTGCTATGCGCGCTTACCTTTGCCCCTATCTCTAAGGTCGGCATTGCTCCGTGTTCGTCATACATGAAGAGATCATTGCCCACGATAATACCGTGCCCGATGATGAAGAGTATGTAGTGACGGGCGGGATACTCTTTCCGGCAAAATTCAAGGAATGCCTCAAAAGACTGTTTCGGGTTCTGCTCTTTGGACATTTCCTCGGAAGGTACCGGGGGGTTATACGGAATACGTTGACCGGTTCTTTCCTGAATCTTCGCTTTAATCTCCTTATCCCACAGCTTGTCCAAAACCAAATTTCGAACAAAGGGATCGTTACCCAGGAACCCGATATTTGACTGGCCTGGGTATTTGAGCTTTTCAACCATGTTCACGTCAAAAACGTGAACTGGCATGTTTACTGCGTACGGATCAAACTGAGCGATGACGTTGGCATCAGGATGATACCCTGCGTTTTTGATTGCTTTGAGTTGAGCAATAATGCCTGGGGCGAGCGGATTATCGCTGGCAAAATAAAACATCACTGTCCATTCTTTTGTTTCCGGCATTTTCATTTCCTCCTTCACAGGCCGTGTTTGGGACACCACGAGCGATGCGCTCGGGAGCTTTCGAGTGATCCATAGGCCTAGAGTGGGCTTTAGCTGGGCCTTACGTTTGGGTGCCACTGCTCGATCAGTTGGCGCCCGTTTCGATATGTTCTTCTCGATTAGTAATGGGCTGAACTAGAGAAGCATTTCGCAATTACTGCGTGATGTTAGAGAGGGATGCACGCCTCGCATCATTTCGACGCGCGGTCTTTGCCACTGATGAATAGCCTCGCGAAGAGCAGTTCCTTCTAGTGCAAATTAGATCTCGTGTCAATGCCCCTGGCCTCACGGGTGGTGCCCTAATTTCAAATTCTTTTCTGCGGATCTCTGCGGTCCTCTGCGCCTCTGCGGTGAATTTATTCATTAAGTGGATTTCACCGCAGAGGCGCA
>Ga0065712_10000125_pt1 | contig 81248 bp, 64 predicted proteins | sample MisRhiReplicate1_FD_59099 | JGI IMG/M metagenome (GOLD analysis project Ga0065712, IMG submission 59099) | Miscanthus rhizosphere microbial communities from Kellogg Biological Station, MSU, sample Rhizosphere Soil Replicate 1: eDNA_1 v3... | ecosystem: Host-associated > Plants > Roots >...
CGCGGATCAAATCCGCGTTCATCCGCGAAAATCCGCGGCAAAATTTATAATGCAAGAAGTAACGAGGAAACGTGCGATCGCGCTTGGCTTGCGGGCCAGGGTGCCGATGATTGCGCGCTTAGTTGCGTTTGCGCTACTCGTGTCGGGCATCGCCGTCGTCGGAATCTCTTATTACAAGTTGCGCAACGTCGAGAAGTTCAAGGCGAAGTCGGAGAAGCCCGAGCTCTCGAAGGAGATCTCCGGCATTATCGAGGGCTACGAACAACGCGTTACGAAGAACGATCGCCTGTACCTCCTGGTGAAAGCCTCGCGTGACGTTACCTTCTCCGATAATCATCACGAACTCGAAAACGTGAGCCTCGCGGTTTATCCGCCCGAGGGCGAGACTCCCGATCAGATCTCCGCGACTCGCGCCATCTACCAACCAGACACCAACGTTCTGTCTTTCATAGGCAGCGTCAAGATCGAGACGAAAGACAAACTGAAGGTCAACACCGAAGCCCTCTCCTTCGATCAGAACAGTGGTGTCGCGCAAACAGATTCGCCAGTCACCTTCGAACGCGAAAATGTGTCGGGCTCAGCGACTGGCGCAGTCGTGGAACAAAAAGCCAAACGGCTGGCGTTGAAAAACAATGTCAATCTGACGATCGCGCCTGAGGCGAGCGCCGCCTCGAAACGTGCGCGCCCGGTGACGATCAAATCCGCGCGAGGAACCTTTGACCAGCAGTCGCTGCAACTCACATTTTCCGGTGGTACTACCGTCGAGCAGGAAAACGACATTTTGAGTGGCGAGAACCTCAACGCTTTTCTCAACCAGCAAAAGCGTCTCGAGCGCGCTGAGCTCAGGGGCAACTCTTACATGCGCGTCATGGACCCGGGCCATGCCGCGGAGGTCCATGCAGTGAACATGGATTTTTTCATGGACAAGGACCAGCGGCTCGAACGCGCCACCGCCACAAACGATGTTGCCGCACGTACGCTCGACGGCGACGCGGACGTGCAGGTCAACGGCAGCAATTCGCTCGAAGTCACCTTCGAGGCACAGGGCGATACGAGTCTGCTGAAGCAGATAAACGCCGGTGGCCGCTCGGTAATCACGATGAGCGCGCCCAAGTCGAAGGCAAGTGATCCGCGCGCGGCGAACAAACGCCTGAGTGCCGAGTCCGTCAAACTCACCTGGCGCAGTTCCGGACGTGACCTTGAAAAAGCCGAAGCCGCGGGTAATGCAGAGTTGTTTATTGAGCCGGTGGTCAACAGCGCTCGCGCCGAACGCAAAAAATTGAATGCGCCACAGTTTGACTGCGACTTCTTTGAAGCCGGAAACCTGGCGCGCACTTGCAAAGCGACTGGAGGTTCCAAAGCCGTTCTCGATCCGGTGCAGCCCGCGAAGGACCGCGGGACACGCACGCTGACTGCGCAAAACATGACTGCGGTCTTTCTGAAAGATACACAGGATATCGAACGCGTCGATGCGCAAGGCGACGGCAAGTTCAATGAGAACGATCGCAATGGAATGGCTGCCAACGTTTCGTACGTCGCGGCCGACGAAACTGTCAGGCTTCGCGGCGGTGATCCAACTGTCTGGGATTCACGCGGCCGCACGAAAGCAATCGAGCTCGATGCGGATCTCGCAAACGACGTCTCCTACGCGCGAGGTCGGACCACCACGACTTACTACAGTCAGGAACAGACCAACGGCGCAACGCCTTTCTCAAAGACCAAGAGCCCGGTTTACATTGCCAGCGATCGTGGAGAGTTTCGGCACGAAAGCGGGCAGGCAACTTACTCGGGCAACGCTCGTGCGTGGCAGGACGACAACTACGTGCGCGGTGACAAGCTGGTCCTCTATGTCAACGACAAACGAATGGAAGCCAGCGGTCACGTGCAGACGACGGTCTACAACTCGAAACAGCGCGGCGAGAATAACGTGCCGGTGTTTGCCGCCGCCGACTCGATGTTCTACTCAGATCCGGATCGCACGATTCATTACGAGGGCAATGTCGATATCAAACAGGGTACTGATCGAATCACGAGCGGCGTAGCCGACGTCTATCTCGCCAAAGAGACGAATGAGATGGAGAAGACGACGGCGCAGCGAAACGTCGTGCTCACTCAACCAAATCGAAAGGGCACCGGAGATTGGGTCGAGTACACTGCGGCGAATGAGGTGGCAGTGTTGAAAGGCAATCCGGCGCGTGTTGACGACGTGGAGCAAGGCAACACTGAAGGTAATCGTTTGACGCTCTCGATGCGCGAAGGTAAAGTCACCGCCGACGATGCTCGTGGACCACTTTCGCCGGGCCGCGTCCGCTCAACGCACAAGATTCGAAAGCCTTGAGGCCATCTCTGCGGTCCTCTGCGTATCTCTGCGACCTCTGCGTTAATGACAACTTCAACGCAGAGGACGCAGAGATACGCAGAGGACGCAGAGAAAACTTAACCTTGAACGCTAGCCCCGATACCGCGCTTCGTAGCGCACATCTCGTGAAAAGTTATGGGCGCCGTCGCGTAGTCGATGACGTTAGTCTGCAAGTCGAAAAAGGTGAGGTGGTTGGTCTGTTGGGTGCCAACGGCGCCGGCAAAACGACGACGTTCTACATGATTGTCGGTCTTGAACGTCCCGATTCCGGTAGCGTCCTGTTGGGTGATCAGGACCTCACCAGGCTGCCGATGTACCTGCGGGCCAGGCTGGGAATCGGATACCTGCCCCAGGAGCCCTCCGTCTTCCGCAAGATGACAACGGCGCAAAATATTCTAGCGGTGCTTGAAACTACCGGCCTGCGTCGTCGCGAACAACTCAAGCGGCTCGAAGAGCTGCTCGAGGAATTCGGCATCGGCCACGTGCGAAATACACGTGGGGACGCGCTCTCTGGTGGCGAACGACGCCGCACCGAGATAGCGCGTGCCCTCGCCACCGAGCCGCAATATATCTTGCTAGATGAACCCTTCGCGGGGATCGATCCGAAAGCAGTCGATGATATTCAAAATGTAATACTCTACCTGCGAAACCGTGGTATTGGTATTCTCGTTACCGATCACAACGTTCGCGAGACGCTCGGCGTCACGGACCGCGCTTATATAATGGCGGAAGGCAAGATCTTCCGATCGGGCCAACCACGCGATTTGACGGAAGACGCCGAGGTAAGAAGACTCTATCTCGGCGAGAAATTCCGCATGTAAGGGAAAAACCACGAAGACACAAAGACACAAAATATAATTAATCGTTCTTCTCTTTTTTGTGTCTTGTGTCTTCGTGGTGAATGATTCTTTTAAGTCTTAGACGCAAAAACCGGGCCTGATAGGTTATAATCCTCCCGTGCGGCCAAAACCGCGATAATCCGAAAAGAAGAAGTAAGTTTCGGCAACCTGATCTGAGGAATGTCTCTTAAACTAACTACCAGCCTCTCCCAACGGCTCGTGCTGACGCCACAGTTGCGGCAACGCATCGAGATGTTGCAAATGACCTCGCTCGAGTTGAGCGATCTTATTCAGCAACAGTTGTTGGAAAATCCTGTGTTGGAAGAAGTGCCGACGCAGGAAGAGGTCCAGGAAATCGCCGAGAAGGTCCTCGATCATTTAGCCAGCTCCGATGCAGAGACGCCATTTGAACAGCGAGCTGTTGAAGCAGGGAGTGCGGAAACAAATGGTTCGGGAGACTCCGATGTTGTGTCGAGTCTGGCCGCTACGGACGGTGACGGCGGCGATATAGGGGAGGCGATAGCCACTGCCGACCATGAGGAAGGAACTGCGGAAGACGGAGTTGTTGACGAATCGCAGCGAGATGCTTTTGAGGAGATCGACTTCGGACGCGAGTTCCAGGACTATCTCGATCCCGGTTACAAGACGCAGGAGATCGAGTACAAGGAAGATGCTCCTACCTTCGAACAATTTCTGACACGCCCACCATCCCTGGCCGATCATCTCGAATGGCAGCTTCACATGAGCTCGATCGATAGCGAGCTCATCGATCCAGGCATCTGCGTGATCGGCAATTTGAACGCCGATGGCCGTCTCAACGCGACCAACGAAGAGATGGCGGCAATGGAGAAGGTTTCGGAAGAGGTCGTGGAACGTGCTCGTCAGGCGGTGATGCGTCTCGATCCGGTTGGCTGCGGCGCGCGCGACGTCAAGGAGTGTCTGCTGGTCCAGCTTGAAGTCTTAGGAGAGAGCGACAGGCTCGCGACGAAATTGATTGGTGAGCATCTTTCCGAGCTGCAACAGCACAAACTGCCTCATCTCTCGAAACAGATCGGCGTGGACGTTGAGACCCTGCTCAAAGAATTGGAGTTTATCCGCACGCTCGATCCATACCCGGGCCGGCGTTATTCGTCTGAAGAACCGATTCTCATCAGTCCCGAGATCTACATCGAGAAGCTCGACGAGAACGACGACGAATACATTATCTATTTCGCCGACGATGGCAGCCCGCGCCTGCGCGTGAGCCAGCAGTATCAACAGATGCTCAGCCAGGGCGTCAGTAACGAGACGAAGAGTTTTATTCGCGAGAAGATGCGTTCGGCGGTTGACCTGCTGCGCAATATCGAACATCGCCGGCAGACGATCTACAAAGTGGTCGAGTCGATAGTAGCGCGCCAAAAGGATTTTCTCGATCATGGCGTGCAATACATCAAGCCGATGATGCTGAAGGACATTGCTGAAGACATCGGAATGCACCTCTCGACTGTCTCGCGAGTGGTCAATCGAAAATACGCGCACACGCCCCAGGGAGTGATCGAACTGCGCCGCTTCTTTACGGAAGGCATGCTGAACGAAGAGGGCGAGGAGATCTCGACGCGCATTATCAAATTGAAGATCAAAAAGTTAATCGAAGAAGAAGATTCGCATAATCCAATTACCGACGATCAGGTAGTTAAAATACTGGCTAAGGACGGAATAAAACTATCGCGTAGGACGGTCGCGAAATACCGCGATCAAATGTCGATCCCCGGTTCGCGCGAGCGTCGCGCGGTTGTTTAAGCCCCTCTGAGCGCGACGCGAATTCAAGTTTAGTTATAACTGTTGTTGCGTCGAGCCTGACTTCGCTGGTTTCGTCTGGCTGGCGCATTGCTATCTTTTTCACCGGTTCGAGGAGGGAGACGACTGATGAGATTTGAATACACGGGAAGGCACGTTGAAGTGTCGCCGGCAATCCGGCGTCACGTCGAAGATCATTTCAAAAAACTCGACCATATTTTTAACGACGACACCACCCTGAATACCCACGTAATCATCGACGTCGAGAAGAATCGGCAAACTGGAGAGATTATTGTTTCGTGGCGTGACTATACGTTGACTGCCAAAGACACCAATGCCGATATGTACATGGCGCTCACCCGCGCCATGGCGAAGATCGAGAAGCAGGCAGTCAAACTCAAAAAGAAGATCATCGACAGAAGTCAGAGCGGTCAATCAACCTCGCGAGTGGCGCCGCAGCCTGATGGAAATGTGGAAGCCACGCCGCGCCCGCCGCGGATCATTCCCGCGCGCCGCTATGCAGTGAAACCAATGACCGCGGAAGAAGCGGCGCTGCGACTCTCGGGCGAGACGGATCAGTTTTTAGTGTTTCGCGATGCGGATACAGAGCGTTTGGGCGTGATTTATAAACGGAAGGATGGAAACTACGGCCTCATCGAGCCTTGAAAAATCGACGGAAATCCTTTTGTGCTTCTTTGTGGCTAAAGAGGGGCGGCCCTCAGAAGTGCCGCCCCTGCAATGACGATTAACGAACGCCCAAAATGTGAACAACCCAGGAAATGCAGTCTCCCTGTGACAAATAACGCACGCGGTAGCTCAGTCCCTGATTTCCTGGAGGACCGGCGGCAAGGAAGTTGCTATTCGCGAAGACGTCAGTATGTGAATCCCATAGCTTATTCAATGGTTCCCCATCGTAGCCATTCCAATCGGAATCTCTGTTGAGACCTGCGACATCCCCCTTGATCTGAATCGATCCTCCGGTTGCCGGATTCTCGATCCAGGTTCGCTCATCGCTAATTTGCGGAATCGACCTCAGGCCGCAATTAAACCCGCCCACCTGGCCATCCGCGCCAATCCTGCTGTGCTTCAGATTCGGGAAATTGGGTTTGATCGGATTAAGCAAGGTGAAGTGAGTGGCAGTGTGGGCGCCGGAGAACGTCCCTGGACCCAAATGGATATAAAGTTGGGCGCCTCTCGGAATACAAGGGTTTGAATAGACGACAATGAGGCTTGCGCCTTCTGAGAGGGGTAGCTTATTGCCGGGACCGGCACATCCCCCGTCACCCCACGGGCAACGATTGTCGGTGAGCGCGCTGTGCAGGCGGCTCACGCGATAGTCGCCATTGATGCCCGGCAGGATCTGAGGAGTCACGTTAGTAATGTAAGGAAAGAACGTGCCTGCTCCATTCCAGCACGGTTGCGGAGAGTTACCAAAGTTCTGGCCAAAGAAGGCTGCTCCGTTAGCGCAATCGGGTCCGAACACAACGGGATAGTTGGCTACAGCCGCCTGATCAATCTCGCCCCAAACAAGAAACGCATTTATCAGCGTCGATCCTGGTGGAATGCCTCGCAGCCTGATGACTCCTTGACCGGAGTTCCTGGTGGCCACGCCGGCGACAGCGTGATCTATTCCGCCCGGTAATGGAATCGCTACGTTCTTGAACGAAACTGGAACTCTACTCGGACTAGCAGTCGTGTCGCTGGTGCCGCTTTGCTCTTCCGCGGCGCGTTTCTCTACTTCGTCCGCGTCGAGATACAGATCGGTATCTACTTCTGTCTTCGTGTCTGCTCCGGGAGTCGAGCTGAAACCATCACTCTCTACCTGGTCGGTTTGGGCCTCGACCGCCTGAGTCGTACCTGAGTCGAGGGCTACGGGACTGTTGCGGATCGTAGTCATCGTAGCGACGCCAAGTATGAACAGCACCACGATGATAGGTATTAGCCTGTGAGTTTTCATTTGATGTTCTCCTTTTCTGGCACACGGGGGTGCCACTCACTCACGAGCCTTGCTCTTTTGAGTGATATTGGTTGAGGAGCCATTTCGGGCGAACACTCGCCTGAAGTGAGTCTTCCTTTAGAGTTAATCCATATACATGTTGTTACTTCAGGGCTAACTCGTGATCGAAGGGAGGTAAGGCGTCCCGGTCTTGATCACACTCGACCGTAAGGACCTCTTCACGAATGGGCGATGGATGGTGGCAGACTATAACTTTAGAAATCTGATTACAACAGATTTTGTTAGCCGATTTTTGCTGCTTGTTGCACTAGCTCGTTCATTCCGCATGTTGCGTAGTAAACTGTCTCGCATAGATGGTTCGCCAAACAACAACCGGCCCACCTGCTGCCAAGAGCAACGTCCCGGACATCGTAATCATCACCGGCTTGAGCGGCTCTGGAATGTCTTCCGCCACGAACGCCTTTCAGGATCTCGGATACTTCTGCGTCGATAACCTCCCGATCACGATGCTGCCGACGTTCGGCCGGCTCGTTAACAGCGACGACGACGATAAAGGAATCAGACGCGCCGCGCTTGTGATTGACATTCGCGAGGGTGGCTTTCTCGCTGACTTCGAAAAACAACTCAAGGCACTGCGAGCTTCAGGACTCGACGTCAACGTCCTCTTCTTCGAAGCTTCTGACGACGTTTTGCAGTATCGCTTCAGCGAAACCCGCCGGCCCCATCCCGCTGAGAGTGGGCAGGGGTTGTTGTCTGCAATCAGGGGCGAACGCCAGGCGATGTCGAAGATTCGACCGCTCGCCGATCAAATCATCGACACGTCGGAACACACGGTTCACACGCTGCGCAGCTTTCTGCTCGAGCGCTTCAGTCCCGATCGAAAAGGCGCGCCGATGCGCGTGCAGGTGATGAGCTTTGGTCACAAGTATGGCAACCCGGGCGACTTGGAGTTATTGTTGGACGTCAGGCACTTGCCGAACCCGCACTTCGTTCCCGAATTGAAGCCGTTGTCGGGTCACGACAGTCGCGTCGTCAAATACCTGCGGTCGCATGACGAAGTGCAGGAGACGCTGAAACGATTTACCGATTTGCTTTCTTACCTGTTACCGCTCTACAAACGTGAGGGCAAATCGTATGTCACCGTCGGTATTGGCTGCACTGGCGGCCGGCATCGTTCGGTGATGATTGCAAATGCACTCGCGCGTGCGCTGCGGCGCGCCGGCTTTGACGCTCATGCCTCGCATCGCGACGTGCGAAAAGCAAAACAGAACCGAGCCCGCTGATCAGCGTAATCGGTGTCATCTGTGGATACGGATCGAATATGACTACAGAAGTCAAAAGAGTTGCGGGCGTGATCGTTACCCACGGTCACCTCGCTGGCGAATTGCTCGCCGCTGCCGAAATGATTGTTGGCCCAATCTCACACATCGTCGCCGTTTCGATCGGCTGGCACGACGACGTCGAAGCCGCGCGAAACGAGGTCCAGCGAGCGATATCCAGTGTCTCTCAACGCGGCGGCGTGCTGTTGCTCACAGACATGTTTGGCGGTACGCCGACCAATATCGCTTCAATGTTCCTGGAAGAAGGTTCGGTCGAAGTCGTCACCGGAGTGAATCTGCCGATGGTGATCAAGCTCGCAACCGCCACCGCGGAAGACTCACTCGCGGAGATTGCGCGCAAGATCTGCGACCAGGGACGGCAGGGAATTTACCTCGCCGGCGCTTTGCTCGCGCCGCCATCGAAAAACGGAGCTGATTGAAAGTGGCTGAACGCAGACTCCAGGTCACCAGCCGCCTCGGTCTTCACGCTCGCGCTGCCGCTAACCTCGTGCGTGTCGCGAGCAAGTTCAAAAGCAGTCTCACCATCCAACGCCTCGACGGAAATGCTGAAGCCGACGCGAAGTCGATCCTGAGTATCCTGACGCTCGCGGCCAGTCGTGGCACCGCCTTGCGAATTGTTGCCAGCGGTATCGACGAGCAGGAAGCGCTGGATGCCGTTGTCGGTCTGTTCTCGCGCGACTTTGATGAACCGGAAAAGTCGAATGGCGAACAGTTTTCTCCGGCGACCGAGGAGTTGCGCTGTAAGGGACTCGGTGTTTCAGACGGCATCGTGATCGGGCGCGTGCTGCGATTACAGGAAGGCACTCGCGACGTTTATCGCGCGCAGATCGCGGAAGAGGACATCGAACGCGAGCGACGACGCTTTCGCGCTGCCGTCAGGCTTTCCAGGCGCCAGCTTGAAGCAATCAAGGATCGGGCGGAAAAGGAGCTTGGTCGTGGGCATGCATACATCTTTGACGCACACCTGCTTTTTCTCGAAGACGCAAAACTGACGCGCGACGTCGAAGGCTACATCGTCAAGGAACGCTCGAATGCTGAGTGGGCTGCGAAGGTTGTCGGTGACCGGCTGCTGTCAATCTACACGCAGATCAACGACGAGTACCTGCGCGAGCGAGGTTCCGATATCGAAGACGTGATTCAGCGCCTGCTCGCTAATTTAACCGGCGAAGGTCCTAAGTATCCGAACCTTTCGGAAGACGCCGTGATCGTCTCGCCCGATCTCCTGCCATCGACGATCGCAGAGCTCAACCTGAATCACGTGAAAGCGATCGCCACTGACGCCGGTGGTTGGACTTCACATATGGCAATCATCGCGAGAGGCCTGGGACTGACTGCCGTCATCGGTTTGCGCGATTTCTATCAACGCACGCGCACTGGCGATCAGATCATCGTCGATGCTCGTCATGGAGAAGTTATTCTCCACCCGACCGAGACTACGATCGAACAGTATCAATCTACTGATCAGACGTTTGACTCGACTGCTGAGGCAGGTGTTGCCGAGTCAGGTCCAGTGCTGACGCGCGATGGTGTGCAGATTTCGTTGCGTGCCAATGTCGAACTTCCGGCGGAGTTTCAGGCGATTCATGCTTTCGGCGCGTGTGGCGTTGGACTGTTTCGCTCTGAGTTTCTGTTGTCGCGGCCGGGAATGATGAATTCGGAGGAGGCGCAGTACGAAGTTTATAAGTCGCTCGCTGAGGCGGCCGGAGAGTATGGCGCGATCGTTCGCCTGTTTGATGTTGGTGGTGAAGTGGGATCCGACTTGAAGGAGCGGGAAAGAAATCCTGCGCTTGGTTTACGTGCCGTTCGTTTCGGTCTGCGCAACAAGGAGATCATGCGCAAGCAGGTGCGTGCGATTCTTCGCGCGGCGGCTGCGGGACGGCTGAGCCTCGTGATTCCGATGATCGCGGATGTCGCTGATGTGCGACTGGCGAAGCGAGTGATCGACGAGGAACTCGAGCACCTGGCGAGTGAGCAAGCAGTCTTTTCCAAAGTCAAAATCGGCGCGATGATCGAGGTGCCTGCCGCGATGCTGACGGCGGAGAAAATCGCCAGTGAGGTCGATTTTTTTGAGCTGGGTACAAACGATCTGGTCCAATACACACTCGCGGTCGATCGTGGAAACGACAAAGTCTCCGAATGGTTCCGCACGTTGCATCCCGCAGTGCTGTATGGAATCACTCGCACGCTACAGGCCGCGCGAGAAGCATCGATTCCGGTGATCGTCTGCGGCGAGATGGCATCGACACCTGCTTATGCTGTATTGCTTCTCGGGTTGGGAACGATCGACCTCAGCATGATTCCGGCGCTGATCCCTCGAGTCAGGGGAGTTCTCTCTCAGATCAGTGTGGATGAGGCGAGGGAAGTCGCGTTGAAGTGTCTTAATGCAGCAACGGCTGATGAAGTCGAAGAGCTGGTGCGGAGCGAGTTCCGAACGCGCTGGCCCGGGCTGTTTCCACCGAATACTCTTCCTAAATCCCACCAGAGCGCCGAATGAAGAAGCAACTCGTCAAGCTGCTGATCGCGAAATCCATACTCGACACAGTCCTCGTTGGCACGATCGCGGTCGGATTCTATTTGAAAGCATTTCCGCCGGTGTTTCACGGCTGGGGTGAAGCGGTTGCGGCATCGCACACTATCTCCGGCTGGGCAGTGAACAGTTCTGATCCGTGGCGACGTGTTGAGGTACAGCTTTTCATCGACGGGAAATTTGTTGGAACGCAACTGGCTCAACAATCACGCCCGGATGTACTCGCGGCTGGATGGTCCAGGGACGAATGGAACGGCTACAACTTCGTCGTATCCGGTTTGAGTGCCGGAACACACGAAGCGCGTGTCTACGCCCTCCATTCAAGCGGCAACGGCGCGCGCTATACATTGCAGTTGCTCGGCGATCCAATCAGGTTCGAAGTTGATGCAGATGGTAATTGGCGGTAACTCTGTGCAACCCCAGGGACCCTGAAGACGATTTCGAACCGAGCTTGTCGATATCGGAGAATTTATGTCTCCAACTGTCTTCGTGACCTTTGGGTTTGCGGCGAGTTCGAGAGCTCACGACTGAATGCGCTTTCGAATCCAGTCCGCTAACTCTCCTTCTGAGATAGCACCCTCGGCCAGGTTTACGAAGGTAAGAACTTTGTCGTCCTGAGTCGCATTGAGGTCGACCCCATTGAGTATGAGAAAAGTGCGAGCAGCCACTAGTGCGGTGCGCTTGTTGCCGTCAACAAATGGATGGTTGCGAACAATTCCGTAAGCATAAGCTGCGGCTAAGGACGCCAAGTCCGGAGGCGGTTCACCATATGCGAGTAGGTTCTGTGGTCGCGCCAAAGCAGACGAAAGTAAGCCCTCATCTCTCAAACCCTCGCTTCCGCCATGCTCAGCTATTTGCCGATGATGAATCGCTGTTAGCGTTTCTTCGAGAAGCCAAATAATCTTCGTCATGACGACTATTTAGCCAGCTTCCGCAACGCATCTCGATCCTCGCGCATGACACGTTCAGCAATCTCAACTTGCTTGGCAAACTCGGGATTGTAGGCTGTTAATTCGATTCCGTTCTTCGTCTCGATTGCATAAAGGCTGTCTCCTCTTTTGACTCGAAGTCGCTCCAAGATTTCCTTAGGGAGAATGACGCCTACCGAGTTGCCGACAGTTGTTACCTTCAAAACGCTCATACAAACCTCCATCTAGCCTAGCCATCCAAGAACGCCCTAGATATTATAACGCATGTTATAACACAGGCGGACAAGTTCCAGCTCTTCGTATGTGAGCGACAGTTGCGAACCGTCGCGTAGAGAATATTACTTGGGCCAAAGATCGTGGCAATGGTCTCCACTGAGACAGAGCACGCCACAGGCACAGAGAAGAATAAATCCTTCATGCAAAGCGAAGACACGCTTAAGTCATCGACACTTGCCTTGTGGGAGATTGTGTCGGTAATCATTTCGTGCTTGATTGCCGAGTGGGTGTTCCTTGCTTTTTTCGGCCCTAACAGCATCGCGATGGGAATTCCTGTCGCCATGGCTTTCACACTGATGATCTTTTCTCACCGCGCCTACGGCGAGACTCTGCATGATCTCGGCTTTAGGTTCGACAACTTCGCCGCCGCCGTAAAACTGCTGTTTTTACCGACGCTCGTCGCCATGGCTTTGATCATTTTTGTCTCTGCTTTTTTATCGGACAAGTCGTTTGTCGTCCGTCCGCTTCGTTGGCGGTTTTTGCTGGTGCCGCTCTGGGCGCTGTTTCAGCAGTACGCATTGCACGGGTACATCAATCGACGAGCGCAGGTGGTTGCTGGCAAAACCTGGAAGAGTGTTCTGCTTGTCGGACTCCTGTTTGGCATTGTTCACCTGCCAAATCCGGCGCTCTCCGTGCTCACCTTCGTCGGCGGCGTTATCTGGGCGGCTGTCTATCAGAGAGAGCCCAACCTTTTTGCCCTCGCCCTTTCACATGCATTGGCTTCGAGCACGTTGGCTATCAGTTTTCCTGCCGACTGGATAAACAACCTGCGCGTCGGCTTCAAATACTTTGGCTAGTTAGTGCTATACCCGTTTGAACAGTGGTTTGCTATAATCCCCGAGCCTTGCAAGAGAACAGGTCGGGCGGTTGCTGCCGGCGCAAGCCGGGAGAGGAAAGTCCGAACACTACAGGGCAGCGAGCCCGCTAACGGCGGGGCGCTCCGCAGTCCCGAGCGGACTGCTTGAGCGACGACAAGTGCAACAGAAAACAAACCAGCCTACGGGTGATGGGTGAAATGGTGCGGTAAGAGCGCACCGGCGCGTGTGGTGACATGCGCGGCCAGGCAAACTCCTCGCGGTGCAAGACCAAATAGGGAGGCGTCAAAAGGGCTGCCCGCCCGAAGCGGATTTCGCGCTCGCGCGCATACGCTACGACCTCCGGGTAGGTCGCTCGAGCCAGCCGGCAACGGCTGGACTAGATGAATGATCGCCGCTTCGATTTAAAATCGAAGTACAGAATTCGGCTTATAGACCTGTTCCGTATTTGCAGGGTTAACTTTTTTGGACGTCACAAGAGAGGCGACGAGAGATGGCTAATCGCAAAGGCGTTTTCATAGGCGCATACGTTCCGACCCACCTCAAGGAATCCTTACGTCGCCGCGCGGCCGCCGAGCATCGGACGCTCTCGCAGGAGATCACGCGGATCCTGGAAGAGGCGGTGCATGGCCGTGGTCTTCCGCCAGGAAGTCTCGATCGTCGCACGAAGGAGTCGCAACCGCGACGCCGCGCGAGCGATCCAATGCCTCGACGTCGAGCCAATGATGAACCGTACGCCGGCGGCGGTAATCGAGCAGGTGACGAACGTTAGACAGGATTACAGGATTTGCAAGATATTGATCCGTCAATCATGTAAAATCCTGCAATCATGTCAAAGTACCTGATCATTGCCGGTCTTCTCAGCATCATCTTCGTTCTCGTCTATTCACGCGTACGCCCTTACCTCCAGCTCATTCAGAAAGTTATTAGCTCTCTTAACGTCGCCACTGACATCAACGCGTCAACAGCTACGCGGCAAAAGTCGCCGTCGAAAAACAAACTGGTTCGTTGCGATAGATGTGGGACGTGGATTCCCGCCGAGCGTGCGTTGAACCTCAACTCGGGCCTCGCGACCTTCTGCTCGCCTGAATGCATGGCGAAAAAATCGGCCTCAAACGAACGCAAGATCGCGGGTTAAGCTGCGTTACCCGCTTCGCGAATACCTCTGTCGGTGTCTGTTATCCAGAGCACCACCAATCCCACGACGAAGAAGAAGATTAGTGACAGCAATGCCGCGCGATAGGAGCCGGTGCGCGCGATGACGATGCTGAACAACAGTGGGCCCATCCAGGAAGTTCCACGTTCTGAAACTTCATACAGACCAAAGAACGACGCTTCTCTACCTGCCGGGATCATCTTCGCAAAGAGCGATCTCGAGAGTGCTTGCGAGCCGCCCAACACCAGCGCAATGGCCGCAGAGAGGACCCAGGCTTCGGCCACAGTGTGTAAAAAGCGGTTGGCGTAGATCACGATCGCCGCCCAGATGATTAACGAAACGATGATCGCGTTCTTAGTCTTGATCAGGTAGGCCAGACGTTCGAACAGGAGGGCTCCAGGAACTGCGACGAATTGAACCATTACAAAAATCTCGAGCAGGAAAACGGGATTGCCACCCGGAAATAGTTCCTGTTCGAGAAACGCGCTCGCGGCGAAGATCACCGTCTGGATGCCGTCGTTGTAGATCAGGTATCCGAGCAGGTAGCGCGCGGTCAAAGGCAAGCGCCGCAATTCCTTGAAAGTGGAGACAATCTCTGAGAAACCTGCTGAGATGTAGCCCTTGCCCGGCGGCAACTGCTTCTTCATGGGATGCGATTTCAGCAGAGAAAACGTAATCAGCGCGAACCCGCCCCACCAGACGCCCGCCGACAACAGCGACAGTCGCACCGCTAGACTAGTAGAGATCCCCAACTGTTCCGCTCGCAAAACAAGCAGCAGGTTGAAGACGAGCAGGATCGCGCCGCCAAGATAGCCGTAGGCGTAGCCGCGGCTCGAGACTTTGTCAGCCTGATCTTCTGTCGTGATCTCCGGCAGAAAGGCGTTGTAAAAAACATTCGACGCGCCGAAACATACATTCGCGACGATGAACAAAAGGCCGCCGGCAAGATAAAGATTGTCTTTGATAAAGAACAAGAGACAGTTGGCCAGGACTGCGATATAGCAAAATAGGACCATCAGTCGCTTTTTCAGATCGGAGTAGTCTCCCAGCGCTCCGAGAATTGGCAGTAGAAACACCTGAGCGCCTACGGAAATCGAGACACACAAAGTCGGCAGCGACTTGGCGGTGACAGCGCCGAGTGGGCCAAGATCGAGAACGACTCCGTTCTCGCCGACCGCAGCCTGGGCCAGCCGCGTGAGGTAAGGACTGAACAGGGCGCCGACGACGGTCGTGTAGAAAGCGGAGTTGGCCCAGTCGTACATCTTCCAGCCAAAGATCTCGCGCTTGTCGTTTTTGTCAGCCACAGGTTTTTTTTAACCACAAAGGCACAAAGACACAAATTTTTTAATGTTTGAACAGATTTTGTGTCTTTGTGTCTTCGTGGTGGAATAATGCCAGGATGGCAGGCGTGATATCGGCAAGTGTTTTGATCCGAGCTTTGATTTGTTCACGTTGAGCGCCCCAGATGATCGTGGGCACAGCGTGCAGCGTGTGATTGCGTAACGACAGATCTTCGATATTGCCGTGATCGCTCGTGAGTATAACTGTAGTGCGTTCCAGATCAAGCCTCACCAGCAGCTCGCGGATGAATCGCGTCAGACTGGTCAACACTGTCTTTGCCTTTTCCATGTCCTGCTCGTGGCCCACCTTGTCAGTGATGAAGTATTCAAAAAGCGTGAACCGGTTTTCGTGTGTGATTCGTGCAAGCACCTCCGCTGCCTCTTCCTCAGTTCGCTCTAAAACGTCCACGCCTCTTTCGATCAAGAGCCGGTTCGTGAAATCCATAAAAACAGCAGCGCCGCTCCTCATGTCGGCAAGGTTCCTGAAAGATAGACCAGCCGCCTCGACCGCAGCCGTCGTCGCCGAGACCCAGCGCGGACGTTCCGTAAAGAAACGATCGGTGTAGGCATTCGCGAACGTGACTGGTCCAACACCGGCATCGCGGAGTTGTCGAAAAATTGAATGGTCGTTGATGATCTCAAGTAGAGCTTTGTTTGGAAACCCTTGTTTGTGATAACCGAGCTGTGCCGGGGCGTTCACGCCAGTCAGGATCGTGGTTTGACCGGAAGCGCTTTGCGGGCGCCCCTCGACGCCGAGACACGCGTCAGTCGCAACGACGATTCCATCCATGAACTGTGCGGGCGGCTCATTCTGGAAAACGGCTAACGGCGCGGCATCGGGGAGGTTGTCTAGCGGATTGAATGGACCTCGCGCGCCGATGCCCAGGCCGTCGATGAAGAACAGGAGGACCGAGGCGTCACTCGTCGTCATGCAGGAGACCACGCTCGCGATAGAGATTGAGCTTGTTGTGAAGCGTCTTGAGACTGATGCCTAACAACTCGGCGGCACGCGTCTTATTGTTCTTCGTCTTTTGCAGAGTGCGCATGATCATCTGTCGCTCGACCTCTTCGAGCGGTGTGCCGACGGGCAAGGTCAGCGTGTCTTCATTGCGCAGCCGTTCGCGTTGTTCGATCGGGTAAGGCGCGAAATGGTGACGTTCAATCTGTTCGCCGGAGCAGATGATGACAGCGCGTTCGATCACGTTGCGGAGCTCGCGCACGTTTCCGGGCCAGGAATGAAACTGGAGCGCATTGAGCGCCGCGGGACTGAGAAAACGCGCGGGCCGCCCGTGTTTTTCTGCAAGCTGTGTGACCAGGTGTTGCGCGAGCAGCGAGAGGTCTTCCTTGCGTTCGCTGAGCGGTGGCAGATGAATGCCAAATACGTTGAGACGATAGAGCAGATCGCTGCGCAGCTTGCCTTCGGAGACGGCTTGTTGCGGATGACGATTAGTGGCTGCAAGTAGTCGTACATCCACTTCGATCTCTTTACGACTGCCGAGACGGCGCACGGCCCGCTCTTCGATGACGCGCAGGAGTTTCGCCTGGAGCAGCGGCGGCATCTCACCGATTTCGTCGAGCAGGAGGGTGCCGGTGTCGGCGAGCTCGAAGCATCCCTGGCGCCGCGACGCAGCGCCGGTGAAGGCGCCCCTTTCGTGGCCGAAGAGTTCGGATTCCATCAACGACTCAGGGATGGCGGAGCAGTTGATGGCTACAAACGGACGGTCATGGCGCGGGCTCATCTTGTGAATGGTCCGGGCGACGAGTTCTTTGCCTGTGCCTGATTCGCCGGTGATCAGAACCGAAGCTGATGAGGGCGCCACTTGCTCGATGAGGGTGTAGACTTTGCGGATCGAATCCGAGTTTCCGACGAGTTCACCGTAGATGCCACGATCTTGAAGTTGTCGCTTGAGAAGTTCGTTTTCTCGTTTGGCTATCTCGAGCTCGAAGCTCTGATCGGTAGGCGTTGACATCCCGATCAGTTTAGCACAGCCAATCCGTGGCTTTACCGCGAATAGTAATCAGCGATTGCGTGGGCTAAATCGTGCACGGTCTGCCGGCCGGGTTGAATATCAACGTGCAGGCCGTATTCGACGGCGGCGGCCGCCGTAACTGGGCCAATGCAGGCGATAGCGACGCCGGGGAGGGTCTTGCCGAGGTCGTGTGTGTCGAAGAGTTTGGCGAGATTTTTGACGGTCGAAGGGCTCGTGAAGGCGATGCAGTCTCCGCTGCCCGCAAGCATTGCGCTTAGCCGGCCGCGATCAAAGTTTTCCGGCAGAACGGTTTGATAGGTGGTGACTACGTCAACGCGCGCGCTGGCTTCCTCAAGCGCTTTGGGCAGGTAGTCGCGCCCGACTGCCGCACGCGGCAGCAGAATGTTGAGTCCGTGAAGACGCTCCGCGCCGCCGGCAAACTCACTGAGCGCTGCGAACACGCCTTCTGCGGTCGATTCAGAAGGGATGACATCGACATGAACGTGCGCCTCGTGCAATTTCTCCGCGGTCCGTTGGCCGATAGCGCAGACCTTGATCTCGTCCAGATCCGCGACGTTGAATCCGCGCTTGATTAGCCGTCGGAGGAAAAACTCAACGCCGTTTGTGCTGGTAAAGATCAACCAGTCGTAACCGTACAGATGATCGAGCGCTTCGTCTAAACGCTCATAGCTGTCAGGTTCGCGAATCTCGATCATGGGGCAGACGATGACTTTGGCGCCGTAGCTTTCGAGCAGCGAGTTCAACTCCGCAGCCTGCGCCGCCGCGCGAGTCACCACCACGGTGATTCCTTGTAATGGCTGATTCATTTTTTACAGGATTTGCAGGATTAGACAGGATTTACATGTCAATCCTGATAATCATGTAAATCCTGTAAAAAGCACCCTACAATGTTGCGCCGCGTTCAATTAACTTTGCAGCCAATGTCGAGCCGATCTCTTCCGCCTGTTCGACTGGTCCAGATAAACGATCGCGCCAGATTTCAGAACCGTCTGGCTTGGCAACGAGACCGTCGAGATTGAGTAGATCCCCGTCGATCGTCGCATGCGCGGCGATGGGAAGCTGACAGCCACCTCCCAGCCCGCGCAGGAATGCTCGCTCGCCCAAACATGCAAGCCGTGTTTCGGGGTGGTCCAGTTTCGACGTCGTCTCCACTGCGTGCTTGTCACCCTGTCGAGTCTCGATGGCAATCGCACCCTGGCCAACAGCCGGCAACATCTCATTGATCGCGATCCGCCTGCTAATCCTGTTCTGTAAACCGAGCCGCACCAAACCCGCAGACGCGAGAATCACTGCATCGTACTGGCCTTCGTCGAGCTTACGTATTCGCGTATCAACGTTGCCGCGTAGATCTTTGACCACCGTGTCGCCGCGTAAAGCCTTGAGCTGGGCCAGTCGTCGCTGGCTCGACGTTCCTACCGTCGCACCGCGAGGTAAATTCAACAGCGAACCATTTTCAACACTTAGATCCGGACGCAGCACCAACGCGTCGCGCGCATCTTCACGTTCGCAGATGGCACTGATCAATAGCGCTTCCGGCAGTATCGTCGGCAAATCCTTGAGCGAATGAACTGCGATATCGATGCGCTCATCCAAAAGCGCGTCTTCCAGCTCTTTCGTAAACACGCCCTTGCCGCCGATGATCGACAAAGGCTCGTGCTTCACATCGCCGGTGGTTTTGATTATCTCGATCCGAATCTCGGTTTGTGGGTTCAGAAGCAGTAGCCGCTCTCGCGTTTGTTCAGCCTGCCATAACGCGAGCTTGGACCCGCGCGAACCGATAACGAGAGGGCGAGGCATGCGTGTCACTCCTCGAGACCAAAAGGATCTGGCGGAGCCTGCGTGGCATCAGGCTCGCTGGTCTCGTAAAAGCGACGCATCTGGTTCATGATTGGATGTGAGATCTTGTTAACGGTAGACATCAGCAGCGACTCGATCGCCGCCTCCTGATCTTTTGTCAGATTTCCGAGTCGTTTACGCTGGCGCGCCATCTCCGTCCGGGCAATATCCTGGAACTTCTCCCGCAACGCGCCGATGGTTGGACCAACGTCCATCAAACGAAGCGTCTGCTGAAACTGCATTACCTCCGACTGCACGATCAGTTCCGCTCTCTCAGCCTCGCGTTCGCGCTCGCGAATGTTCGACGAGATCACAGACTCCAGATCGTCTATGTCAAAAAGGAAGACGTTCGGAACGTGTCCGACTTTCGGGTCAATGTTTCGAGGGACGCTGATATCGATCAGGCACGTCGGACGATTGCGACGCCGCTCGAGTGCTTTGCGCGTCTGTTCTTCGGTTAACACGTACGTGGGCGCGCCTGTCGAACAGATAACCATGTCAGTCTCGGCGAGAAACTGATCCATTTGATCGAACGGAATAGTCGTGCCGCCAAACTCGTCCGCCATTTTTCGCGCCGACTCTTCAGTCCGGTTGGCGATGAAGACGCGCGAGACTCCGGCGTTCACGAGATGCCGCGCAGAGAGTTCCGCCATCTCTCCAGCGCCGATCAGCATGACCGTGCAGCCCTTGAGCGAGTCGAAGATCTTCTTTCCGAGTTCGACTGCCATGTAGCTGATCGACACCGCGTTTGCCGCGATTCCGGTTTCGTTTCGGACTCGCTTGGCGACGCGAAACGTGTGATGGACCAAACGGTTGAGAACTCGACCCGCGGTTCCTGCTTCGACCGCCAGTGAATACGCGCGTCGCACCTGTCCAAGCACTTGAGGCTCGCCGACTACCATTGAATCGAGCGAAGAAGCTACGCGAAACAGGTGGCGCACCGCTTCTTCATCGGTGTGGCGATAGAGGTGCTTGTCGAGAAAACCCGTGGGCAGATGGCCGGACATGTCGAGGAATTGCGTTAACCTTCTCACGCCAAACTCAACCTGGTCGCTTGCCGTTGCACTCAGAATTTCAACCCGATTGCAAGTTGAGACGATCAGTCCTTCACGCACGACATCGCCGTCAACGAGGTGGCGCAGGCCATTGGCACACGCTTCGTCGGTAAAAGCGAGTCGCTCGCGGATCTCCACCGGAGCTGTCTTGTGATTGACTCCAATGAGAAGAATGGACATCTAAGTTAACCAAAAACGTGATAGCCGGGGAGAAGCCGGGCGCCGAAAAATGTACAAAGCACTAGTGCAAATCCAACTACGCCGAGCCATGCCGCTCGGCGGCCGCGCCAACTCGCGGTTGAACGATAGAGAGTCAAAACAAAATAGAGCAGCCACGTGAGCAGCGCAAAGATCTCTTTTGGATCGTTGTGCCAAACTCGGCCGGAGCGTACAGACGACCAAATCATGCCGGTCACGATACCCAACGTCAGCAGCGTCAATCCGACTCCGCCCGCCGTTGTAGCCAGTTCGTTAACTGTTGTCAGGGATGGCAGGCGATGAAAGGTTGCGCCGAACGTCTTGAGTTTGAGTTCACGCTCCTGAAGTAAATACATCACACTGGCGATAAAGACAATGAAAAATGCTGCGTAAGCGAAAATCAAAAGAGTCGTGTGTATCGGGAACAACCAGGTTGCCGAAAAAGCTGCCGGGGCGTTTGTCGAGTCGGAGCCGATGATCAGCGCGATAAATGTTAGCACTGAAATGAGCGGCATTGTAAACGCGCCGAGCGCCTGCGCGCGATAGCGATAGAGCACGAGCGAGTAGAGAGCGACGAGCGCCCAGGCCAGAAACGAGAGTGTTTCCCGCAAAAAGAAGAGCGGATAATGGCCGTCGATTACCCAATCGGCGATCAAGGCGCAGGTGTGCAAGACGAACCCGGCGATCATCGACCACTCGGCGACACGCTGCAAAGAGCGCCGTTTATTTACGAACGCCAGGATGGAATGGATTGCGGCGATAAGATACGCAGCCAGAACTGCCAGCAGTAACGATCTCATTGGAAAGGGATTATCTCGCGCCAAGGTGCAAAGACGCAAAGCCTGTTTAGACAAGATTGCAAGATTCAAGATAACAGGATGCTGTTCTAAATCTTGTTAATCTTGAAAATCCTGTAATCCTGTCCAAAATAACTGCACAACGCTATTCTAATGACAGACATCGTAAGTTCGCCGGCTCGCCTGAGGAGAAACCAATGCTTTCGCCTGTATCCCGCCTCTTTTTCTCAATCATACTGTTGTTTGGAGTAGGGCTGTTCTTATCTGTTGAGTCTCAGGAGATCGAGACTTTGAAGACTGACACCGATCTGGTAACTGTTCCCGTAATTGCTACCAACCCCAACGGCCTCTACATAACCGACCTTCGCCAGGAAGAATTCACAATCACAGAAGATGGCGTCGCGCAGCAGATTGCATTCTTTGGAAAAGTCGCTGCTCCTTTTCATGTCGTGCTGATGCTCGATACGAGCTCGAGCACTCAAGACAAGCTCAGGGAAATCCAGCAGGCAGCTTTCACGTTCGTGCAGCAGTTGCAGCCGGCTGATCGTGTCAAAGTGATCTCTTTTGACGACAACGTTAAAGATCTAAACGAGTTCACCAACGATCGAGAAGTCTTGCGGAAGGCGATCAATGGAACGAGATCGGGCCAGGGAACGAAAGTCTACGACGCCATGGATCTGGCAATGAATACGATCCGCAAAATTCGCGGCCGTAAGGCGATCGTGATTTTTACCGACGGCATGGACTGGCACAGTGACAGTGCAACATTCGAAGGCAACGTACGATTTCTTGATGAAGAAGGAGTGATCGTCTACCCGATACGCTACGACACGCGCGCGACCACCGAACGCCTGGCCCGCGAACAAGCTTCTGGAATCTCGCCACAGTTGCCAACAATCAGTGTCATTCGACAACCTCCTCCCGCCGGCACGACAGCGCCCACGTTTCCCAGCGATGATCCAACATCAACATCCGGAACTCAGCGCCGGACTGGTCCACTCGGACTCCCGTCAGCGGACGAGATAATGCGCCGGCGTCGCGAGGAGGAGCGCAACAGATATCCCGATCCGAGTCGGAATCCAGCCCCTACTGGCGATCCGACCGAGATTCCTCCCGATCCCAACGATCGCAATGCGCGAGTGCCACGCGTGCCGGGCTCGACAACACGCACAGAGCGAACTGTGCCTACAAGACCGGATGACTCGATCACCGCGATGCTTGATGCCGCTTACCTGACTGCTGACAGTTATCTGAAAACGTTGGCGGAGAAATCGGGCGGACGGCTTTTACGCGCAGACACGTTAGGCTCGTTGCCTGACGCGTTCTCGCAGATTGCCGCCGAACTGCGCACGCAATACATGCTTGGGTATTACCCGCTCAACAAGGAGCGCGACGAACGCTATCGCAGAATCAAAGTCACGACTGCGCGCAAGAACGTCGTGATCCGCGCCCGCCCCGGTTATCTCGCCACGGATGCACGGTAAATATTAGCCACAGATTTACGCGGATGAACACGGATCTTCCTTTCTGTGTTCATCCGTGTAAATCTGTGGCTCTTGCTGCCTGGCTTTGACCCGTGCTACAAAAACCACTCATGCCTGATCGAGCCGCAGCCTGGGAACTGTTGTGTGAATACACAAAGGGCGATAGCCTGCGTAAACACGCCCTCGCCGTCGAAGCCGCCATGCGCGCTTGCGCGAAACGTTACGCCGAAGGACCTGCCGATGAAGATGAGTGGGGTTTAGTCGGACTGCTCCACGATTTCGACTACGAGATGTTTCCCACACCCGATCAGCACCCCTTCACAGGCGCCAACATTCTCTGCGGCCGCGGCTACTCCGAACGAATTATTCGCGCCATCATGGGCCACGCCACTTACACCGGCGTGCCGCGCGATACAGACATGGCCCGCGCCCTCTTCGCCACTGATGAACTTTGCGGCTTCCTCGTGGCGTGCGCCCTCGTGAGACCCTCGCGCAGCCTCGACGACATGGAAGTCTCTTCAGTTAAGAAGAAACTGAAAGACAAGGCATTCGCGCGATCTGTAAATCGCGACGACATCAAACAAGGCGTCGAAGAGTTGGGAGTAAGCCTGGATGAACACATTCGCTTCGTGATTGATGCGCTGCGTCCGGTCCAGAAAGAAATCGGGTTAAATACGACGAGCGCCTGAGGTCACCTGTGGTCCAACTGGCTGCTGTGGCTCGATCAGGCCTCTGCGCGAACTCAGGATCGATGCGCCGACGAAGAAAGCGAGTGTCAACAATGTTGCGAGAGTCGCGGTCAGAAACGCCTGAAGTTTTCGACGCCGTGCCGTGTGCCGGTAGACAAAGATCGAGGCGAAGATTATTGATGCAATGGGAAGCAAGAGGGTAGAAGTCACCAGCAAACCGGGACTGGACCATGCTTTCACTGCGAAGACACCCAACACGAGCGCGATGCAGGAACCAGCGCCCACAATCGCCGCGAACAATGAAGCGGCTAGCACAAGCTTCAATCGCATCCGGGCGGGTTCCTTGTTCTGATCCTGTTGTACAAACGCTCCTCCTTGAACTGGTGGGCGAAAGGCGCGCCAAGGATACCACAGAGACGGACCACAGATGATCACTAGAAGCGCCCTGATTTGGCTATCCCGCCAGGAGAAGTTAAAGGATTTCGCCACTCGCTTTCGCTACTTCAAAAAAATCACGACTCGCTTCGTCGCGGGGGACAACATCGACGAAACTATCCCCATTATTCGGCAGCTTAATGCAGAAAATTGTACGGCGTCGTTCGATCATCTGAACGAATCCGTCGGCAGTGCCGACGAAGCGGAAAAAGAAGTTGTCGAGTATCGGAACATACTCGCCAAGATTGACGAGACAAAGATCCGCTCGAACGTTTCGATCAAGCTGACGCAGTTTGGTCTTGGTATCGATCCGGAACTGGCCTACCGCAACGCGAGACGAGTTGTTGAAGAGGCCCACCGCCGTGGGAATTTTGTGAGAGTTGACATGGAAGACTCGAGCGTTACCCAGGCGACGATCGATATCTTCAAGCGACTGCGCGCCGAGTTTGGCTTGGACAACGTCGGGATCGTGTTGCAGTCGTACTTGTATCGCACGCTCGCGGATGCGCAAGAGCTAGTCAAACTTCCCGCGCGGATTCGTATCTGCAAGGGCGCGTATCTTGAACCACCGGAAGTAGCATTTCCTGAAAAGAAAGACGTCGATGCGAATTACATTAAGGTGATGCAGGTGTTGTTAGCGAGCGGCATTTATCACGGCATTGCGACGCACGATCCAAAGATGATCGATGCGACGATCGACTTCGCCAAGCGGGAAGGTATCGGGAAAGAGAAGTACGAGTTTCAGATGCTCTACGGGGTACGGCGTGATTTGCAGCGACAGCTCGCGCGCGACGGTTTCAACCTGCGAATCTATGTCCCGTACGGAAAACACTGGTATCCTTACTTCATGCGCAGGCTGGCTGAGCGCCCTGCGAACGTCTGGTTCGTTTTGAAGAATCTCGCGAAGGGCTGATAGCACATGAGCGACTGGTTCTGGATTCTGTGGTGCATCCTGGGAGCGATACTCGTTGTCGCCGAAATCTTCACGACTGGCTTCGTGCTGCTGTGGTTTGGCATTGGCGCGCTCGCAGCGGCCTTCGCGGGTTTCATCGGCATCAATAGTCTTGCTATTCAGTTTCTAATCTTCGCCGGTGTTTCCGTCGCACTGACAGCCGCGTCGCGCACGATCTTCATCAACTACTTTTCACGCGAGAAGAGCGGGCAGTCGTTGCGCAGCGGCGTTGACGCTCTGCCGGGGAAGATCGGCACGGTTGTTTCTTCGAGCAAGGGAGCGCTTCACGAAGGCGCGGTTAAGGTGTTTGGCTCGACATGGACCGCGTATCCCGCGCCAGGTGAGCCACCATTGGAAGCGGGGGAACGCGTCTGTGTGGAAAGCGTTGAAGGTGCTTCAATCTACGTGAAACGGATCGGGGGCGAACCCGATTGGCGCCCGAAGTCGCTGGATCAATGAACCACGGATAAAACGGATAGATACGGATTTAATATGAAATTAGATCCGTATCTATCCGTTTTATCCGTGGTTATTTATTGTGGTTCGGTATCGGCTTCGTAGGTGTCGTCGAGCGTCTTATCTTCTTCGAGTGGTGGCAGCTCGATCGTGATTCTATCAGTGGCGGGAGGTTCGAGGTCGTCGCCGGAAAAGTGCGCGAGCACCACGGTGATATTGTCTTCACCACCGCGATTGTTCGCTTCGTCGATCAACGCGTCGCAGGCCTTTGAGAGATCGCCCTTGCTGTTGAGTACGATCTGCTGAATATCGTCAGCCCGTAATTTCCCCGATAATCCATCACTGCAAAGCAACACCAGATCGTCCTGGCGCAGGCGAATCCTGCCTGTAACCGGCGTGACTTCGCTCTGCGCGCCGAGCGCCTGGAGGATCACGTTACGGAACATGTGCGTCTCGGCTTCCGACTCACTGATCTGCCCGACATCGACGAGTTGCTGCACCAGAGATTGATCTTTCGTGGCGAGACGAATGTGATCCTTGCGTATGACGTAGCCGCGACTGTCGCCAACCTGCACGAAATCCAGGCTCTCGCCGCGGATGGCGGCACCGGTGAAGGTCGCGCCCATGCCGGCACAGCGCGAATCTTCCTGGCTCCTGAGGTGAATGGCGTTGTTGGCGTAGTGAGTCGCACTCTTCAAACACTCAACCAAATCCAGATCAGGGCTGCAGGCGGTATCGCCTTCGCCCATCAGCATCTTCCTGACGGAATCCACTGCCATGCGACTGGCTACATCGCCCGCCAGCGCTCCGCCCATGCCGTCAGAGACGACGAGGACGAGCCCTTTGTCGCCCAAATCCAAACGGGTCAAGTTGTCGGGTGGCGTGATGCCATCGGAGCCCGTCCATGTTTGTTCGGTCGAGAGATCGAGGACGAGAAAGTTGTCTTCATTGCCACGTCGAACTCTGCCAACGTCTGATTTGGCGTATAACTCAACAATCATAAAAGGAGAGCGTATTAGAGAGTCTGGCTGAGAACCGGGAGATTGTAACCCTTCTGTAGTTTGGCTGTCACTCGCTTATCTCCGCGTACCTCTGCGTATCTCTGCGATCTCTGCGGTAGAACGGTTTTTACCGCAGAGATCGCAGAGATACGCAGAGGTACGCGGAGAACTCATTAAATCTTGTCTAACGCCTGATCCAAATCGGCAATAATATCGTCCGTGTCTTCGATCCCGACGGAGACTCGGACAAGCCCGTCGGTAATTCCGAGACGCTCGCGTTTTGCTTCGTCAACCGAGGCGTGAGTCATTGTTGCCGGGTGCGAAATCAGCGTCTCGACACCTCCCAGACTCTCCGCCAAGGTGCAAAGCTTAACAGACTCCAGCACAATGCGCGCCGCTGCCAGCGAGCCGACGTCAAACGCCACCATGCCTCCGAAACCGAGTTGTTGCCGTCGTGCCAGCGCATGCTGCGGATGCGAAGCAGAGCCGGGATAATAAACCTTCCGCACTTTTGGATGCTCTTCGAGAAACGCAGCGACGGCACGTCCGGTTTTGTCGTGCTGTTCCATACGCAGCGCGAGCGTTTTCGTACCGCGCAACACGAGCCAGGAGTCGAACGGCGACAAAATCGCGCCGACACTGTTTTGCACAAAGCCGATCCAGTTCGCGTCCTCTTCGTCGTTCAAGACAACGATGCCGCCGACTCCATCGGAGTGACCGTTCAGGTATTTCGTCGTCGAGTGCACAACAATGTCAACGCCGAATTCCAGCGGGCGTTGCAGGTAAGGCGACATGAACGTGTTGTCGCAAACGACGCGTGCTCCGGCACGATGCGCGATCTCGCTGACCTCTTTCAGATCCGTAACAATCATCACCGGGTTCGTGGGCGTCTCAAGGAACACCATCTTTGTGTTTGGCTTGATCGCGGCTTCGACATTCAGCGGCTCGGAAGTGTCAACATAATCAAACTCGAGGTTGTAGTTGGCGAGTATGCGATTGAACAGGCGCGCCGTGCCGCCGTAAGTGTTGTCAGAAACGACGACGTGCTCGCCTGCTTTCACGAGTCGGAGGGTCGCATCGATCGCCGCCATGCCGGAGGCGAACGCGAAACCGAAACGGCCGCCTTCAAGTGCCGCGACGTTTCGCTCGAGCGCGAAACGCGTCGGGTTCTGAGTGCGCGCGTATTCGTAGCCTTTGTTTTTTCCAAGGGCGTCCTGCGCGTAAGTCGATGTTTGATAGATTGGGACCGTGACCGAACCGGTGCTCTCGTCGGGTTCTGATCCGGTATGAATGGCTGTAGTGGCGAAACCCATATTATTGCTCATCAAAAATTCCCTGGCTGCGATATCGTTCCGCGCCGTCAGGAAAAACGGTGACTACTCGTTTTCCGGGGCCGAGACGTTCCGCGATCTTATACGACGCAGCGGCCGCGGCGCCGGACGACCAGCCACCAAGAAGCCCTTCAAGCCTCGCGATCTTCTTTAGTGCAGCGCAAACTTCGTCGTCCTGGACCATCATGATCTCATCTGCCAAAGACCCGTCGTAAATCTTTGGAATAAAGTCGCGCTGTCCAATACCTTCAATCTTTTTAGGACCTGGTGGTCCGCCGCCATAAATCGATCCTTCCGGTTCCACCAGCACACACAGCACGTTCCGGTTGAGTTTCCTGACCGCTCTGGCGACACCGCAGAACGTGCCCGACGTTCCCGCGCCGATCACGACCGCATCAATCTGGCCGTTCATCTGCTCGATGATTTCGCGCGCCGTTGTGAGTTCATGAAAGCATGGGTTCGCATTATTCTCAAATTGCTGGGGCACAAAGCTGTCCTTGATGTCACCGGCTAATTCGTGACAGCGGCTAATCGCGCCTTTCATGCCCGCTTCGTTTGAGACGTATTCAATTTCACCGCCGAGCGCTTCGATAAGCTTCATTTTTTCCTCGGCAAAGCCTCGCGGGACGCAGAGAATAACACGATAGCCTCGCGCAACTCCCACGAGCGCGAGCCCGATTCCCGTGTTACCAGCAGTTGGCTCGATGATCGTGGCGCCGGGTTTGAGCAGTCCTCTTTCTTCGGCATCGCGGATCATTCCGAGCGCCGCCCGATCTTTAACCGATCCGCCGGGATTAAGCCATTCGATTTTTGCGTAAATGCCGGCGAGCGGCGGCTTAGCGAAGCGGGAAAGATAAAGGAGGGGAGTTTGGCCTATGAGATCGAGAACGCTTTCTGCGACGCCGAGAGCCATCGAACGGATGGTAGCACAATTAATACTGGATCAGACTGCCTTCGCGTTTAGCGCGGCGGACCGCGCGTCCAAAAACCCAAAGCGAGAAGGGAAGCAGCACCACGAGGAATCCGAGTAATACGACGAGAGGCTGCGTCACTTGTGCCAGACCATGGCCCTCAATCAAGACTTGCCTGATACCGTCGAGGCCGTGAGTTGTCGGAAGAATGAGCGAGATGTTGCCGAGCTTCGGGCCGGCGTATGTCTTTAGTAACTGAGTTGGGAAAAACACTCCCGAAAACAGGGCAGAGCCCGCGCCGATAAATATTCCAAACGGATCGCCGCGCTTGAAGACCATCGCAAAACTCGCCGAGAGGATGCCTAAGCACGAAAGCACGACGGTTGTAAGTAAAAGAAAAAGAAATGCAAGAAAGAAACTGCCGCGAAACTGAACGCCAAAGAAAACTCTGCCGAAGAAGAGATAAAGAAAAGAGAAGAACGTCGTTTCGAGAAAGTCCCAGGCAGAGCTTGCGACGATCACGGTGGGCAAGTTTATGGGTGTCAGCAACACGCTCTCTAGCGTGCCTTGCATCTGCTCCTGCCGGATTGAATTCGCGAGGCTGGAGAAGCCGGTCATGAAGTAATTGAGAACGGCGAGGCCCGTAAGCCAGGTGGCGAGCGGATCGCGCCATTGTGAAAACTGTGGATCGGTGAAGCCGGCAAAGATCTTCGAGATGAAGAAAAGCGTGGTCACGACAGCGAGCACAGAGACGATTCGCAGAAAGAACTGCATGCGGTAACTGACGAACAGGCGAAAGTCGCGCGCCACGAAAGCGAAAATACGTCGGGGTAGTAGTTTGAGTGCGTTCATCGGCTTTTTAACCACGGATTACACGGATCTATCCGTGTCATCTGTAGTTTCATACCTTTCCAACACATCGAGCAGCGTTGCTCGTTCGGTTTCAATGTCAATGATTCGTTCACCGCGATTTTGCACCGTTCTGATCATCTCATCCAGGGAATCGTCATTGTGCTGTCGTGTAAACGAAATCTTTTCGCCGTTCGAAGTGGTTATGTGTACTCGCTCAGATTCCGACGTGAGATCGCGAAGCTTTTGCGGAGTATCGATTGCTCGAATGCGGCCGCGGCTGATGATCGCCACACGCGCGCAGAGTGTTTCTACTTCCGCGAGGTTGTGCGACGTGAAGAGAATCGTCACTGGCGGATCCTGCTGCGCAAGGGAGCGAATCATGTCTCTCATATGCTCCGCCGCCAGCGGATCGAGTGAACGAGTCGGCTCGTCCAGCAAAAGTACAGGCGGACTCGCCAACATCGCACGCGCTACTGCTAATCGCTGCTTGTTCCCTGTTGAAAGCTCACCGAAACGCCTTCGCGCAGCCTCGTCCAACTCGAGCTTAGCGAATAGATCTTTGATGCGTTGCTTTGCAAAGCGATCCGCGAGGCCGTGAAGCCGCGCAAAGAATAAGAGATTCTGTTCCGCAGTGAGACGCCAGTAAAAGCTTCGCTCCTCGGCTGTTGCCAGGCCAATCTCTCTGCGCACGTGCTCGTCCTGGTTTACGCTGTCGTGACCTCTGACGGTAACAGTGCCGCTCGTCGGTTGGACTAGAGTCGCAACGATCTTTGTCAGCGTCGTCTTGCCTGCGCCGTTCCGTCCAATCAAACCGAAGATCTCGCCTGTGTGAACGTCGAACGAAACTTCGCGCAACGCTTCGACAGGCTCTTTTACGGGACGGCGGAAGAAAGTACGCACCCGCTTGAACGGCACGGGATAAGTCTTGGAAAGATTGTCGATGGAAATGGCGAGGTCACTCATCGAGCTCGTTGTCGTGGATCGAGGTATTCCCGCAGGCCGTCGCCGATGAAATTGAACGCGAGGACAGTGAGCGCGATGGCGATGCCGGGAAAGATGAGCGCGTGCGGCGCGGCTTGCAGAGTCGATAAGTCGCGGGCCTCTTCAATCATGACACCCCACGAAGGTGCGGGCGGCGGGACGCCAAGTCCGAGAAAAGAAAGCGCCGCTTCCGAGAGCACCGCACCGGCCATTCCCAGGCTCGCCTGGACAATCAGAGGTTGTATCGCATTCGGAAGAATGTGGACCAGCAGGATACGCGCATCACTCGCGCCCAACGCACGCGCTGCCTGAACGAAGTCATATTCGCGTACCTTCAACACCTGGCCTCGGATCAGGCGCGCATAGCCGACCCAGCCTATGATGCACAACGCCAGGATCAGTTTATTCAAACCCGCGCCGAGAAACGCCACCATCGCAATCGCCAGCAGCAGACCGGGAAAAGCCAGAAACACGTTGAAGACGTAACCCGAGACAAATCGATCGACCCAGCCGCCGTAATAACCTGCGATTGCGCCGAGAATCGTTCCGATAATTGCAGACACGGTGACGACGATGATTCCAACGCGCAGCGAAATACGTGCGCCGAAGACGACTCGCGAAAAGATATCGCGGCCAGTCGAGTCAGTGCCGAACCAGTGTGCCGCTGACGGCGGAAGATAGCGCATCGACAGGTCTGTGGCGCCGACGTCGTAATGCGCAATCCAGGGCGCAAACAGCGCCACGATCACGAGCACGACGACGATAGCCAGACCAATGATTGTGAGACGATTCATCCGACTCTAATCCGTGGATCTAACCAACGGTAAACCATGTCGGTGAGCAGATTCGCAATGATGTAAGTCATGCTGATCACGAGGACGCAGCCCTGTACGACGCGATAATCGCGCTTTCCGATTCCGTCTTCGACGAGCAGTAATCCGAGTCCGGGCCAGCCGAAGATCTTCTCCGTAATAATGGCTCCGGCGAGCAACACTCCGAGCTGTAATCCAAGAATGGTGACGACCGGAATCAAGCCGTTCTTCAAGACGTGTTTGTAAACCACCGTTCGCTCGCTCAGGCCCTTGGCGCGAGCGGTGCGAACGTAGTCTTCACCTAGCTCCTCGATCACCGACGAGCGCACCATGCGAGTCAGGATTGCTGAGAGTGCTGCGCCCAGCGTGAACGCCGGGAGGATGATGTCGCTCCAATCAAATCGTCCTGACGGCGCGAGCCAGCCGAGTTTGACGGCAAAGATGTAGACCAGCATCGGTCCGATCACGAAGCTGGGCAGACTGATGCCGAGCAGCGCAATGATCGACGCGACGTTGTCGATAACGGTGCCTCGATGTGTACCGGCAACAACGCCGAGCGGGATCGCGATCAGGATCGCGATGGCCATGGCGAAAATGGCGAGTTCTATCGTTGCCGGGTAACGCTCGAGAATAAGATCGAGCACAGGTCGATCGTTGCGGAACGACAGACCCATGTCGCCGCGGAGGAGCGAGCGCCAGTAATCGGTGTAGCGATTGTCTGCGCCGTGCCAGACAAAGTGTCGCTGGTCGTTGCCGTCGCGTGGAAAAGAGAAGAAGAAGGGAGGACGATCGAGCCCGTGCTTTTGGCGAAACTGCGCAAACTGTTCCGGTGTCGCTTGCTCACCCAGGACGGCGACAGCCGGATCACCGGGGACGAGTTCGATTAATAGTGTAACGAGAGAGACGACGGTCCAAACAACCAGCAGCAGAATAAGCAGGCGTTTCAGGATGCTCACTGCGGCGCATGATAGCACGGAGCCACGGATTACTCGGATAAACACGGATTAATGATCCGTGTTTATCCGAGTAATCCGTGGCTCAAACTAAAAAACGTAGCCCGGAGTACGGTCCGAATACTCGCACAGCCCCGACAACCGCGCGCTTACCAAACCGCACCCCGTGACTACGTATCTGGTTGCAAACTTTTAGCTGCAACCAATGCCAATATCATCCCGGCCTTCTGCCCATGTGCAAGGCCGCTATCCCGCCGGTCAGGTTTTCATATCCAACCTGATCCAAACCCGACTGCTCCATCAGGAGCGAGAGTTGAGATTGATCCGGAAACTTCTGCACCGATGCCGGTAAATAGGTGTACGCGCTTCGCGAACCACTGATTAGGCCACCCATCCACGGCAGTAGTTTTCTGAAATACAGATTGAACAACGGTCGAAGCATCGCATTCGCCGGTCTTGAAAACTCGAGCACAGCCACCCAGCCGCCCGGCTTCAAAACTCTCGCAAGCTCCGCCAGCCCACTTTCGACATTCGCCAGGTTTCGCAATCCAAAAGCGATCGTCACCACATCGAATGTGCCATCTCGAAAGGGCAGATCCAACGCATCACCCTCGATCAGGCGAACGCGACCAGACGTCTTACCGGCAGCGATGGCCAACATCGGCCGGCAGAAATCAGTTCCAACAACTCCTGCTCCCGTAATTTCAAATAGCGTCAGCGATAAATCGCCAGTGCCACATGCGACATCAAGTATGCGCGAACTGCTCGACGGAAGTTTTTCGCGCACCCGCTTCGCAACAATCCGGCGCCAACGTTTATCGACGTTGCCGGAGAGTAAATGGTTCAAAAGATCATACCGCTTCGCGATCGAACCAAACATTTCGCGAACGCGGCCCGCATGCTCTTTTGCGGCACTTCCGTTCTCAGACACAATTAAGCCAAATCTGATGGAGGTTTGGTTGCAAGACGCTTGCAAACGGTTTGTGATTACAAGGGATTGTCGTTGCCTGCTGGTTTAGTCGCCGGTTTTGGTGATGGCGCTGGCGTCGCGATCTCACCGAGTACTTCATATTGAAGACGTCCTTGCAGCGCCGCTTTGAGCTGCAATGTCTCGCCGGCAACCACTGTTGCCACGCTCGTAGTCTTAAAAAGTCGATTAGCGACTCGCTGAATGTCCGCAGCGGTTACGGATCTCAGCAATGCGATTTGATCCTGCGCCTCACTCAAATGATAAGTGTCCATATCGAGCCACGCATCGGGAAACGACTCCGGTTTGCTCAGCACGGCTGTCACTTCGTTGATTACCTCTGTTTTCGCTCGCTCCAACTCATCGGGAGTAGCCGGTGTTGTCATTAATGAATCGATGACTTTCCGCGCATTCGCGAGTGTGTCAACAGCGGCCGCAGTATTAACCGTAGCGCCCATTACAAACGCTCCGGGCAGTACGTAAGCACCACTTCTGACAAAGACCGGTTGCTTAGCTAACTCCGGAGTTGTGCCTTGCCACCGTTGCTGCGCGAGCCTCGCCAGGAGCTCGGCAGCGTGAAAGTCGGGATCAGTTCGAGAAACACCGCGCACAGCCAAACGGATCTCTACACTTGGTCCAGGAACATTGACGATCAGTGTTCGTGCATCGGGAGGAGTAGGTTGGCGAAAAGTCGTCGGCACGATCTGTTCGCTTTTACGCCAGGGGCCAAGTAACTGGCGCAGAGTTCGCATGGCGCGTGGTTTTGTCACTCCACCGATGACCGCAAGAGTCGCGTTGTTTGAATTCAAAAAGCGATCGCGAGCCTGCATCAAGTCGGCGCGTTCAATTCGCGCGAGGTCTCCGGGTGAACCAGCGGCTGGACGCCCGTATGGAAAGTCACCAAACAATCTGGCCGCAATTGCGCGGTCGGCGACTTCAGATGGCGCAACGGACAAGTCGCGGACGGTTTTGATGCGCGCCTCGCGCATGCGTGCCACGACCTCGGGTGTTAATTGTGTAACTAACAAAGCATTGCGCAAGACTTCCACAATCTGCTCGAATTCCGCAACCTTGCCAACCATCGTGATCGTGGTTGAATCGTAGGTCACGCTTACGTTGAGTTTTCCGCCCATTTCGTCGGTGAAAAAATCGACTGTGGCTGGATCGGGAAAGAGTAGATCGCCGAGCAGTGCCATTTCACCTGACTTACCGGTCAGGTCAAACGCGGCGCCGCTGTTGATTCGGAGCTTCAGGATTACGTCCGGGCTTCCGGGTTTTAGCCAAAGGAGAAGGCGAAGACCGTTTAGTAACTGTTCGCGCTCTGGTTGCGAGGCAGTCTGGGCGTGCAGGGGTTGCGCCAGCAGCGCAAGGCAAAGGAAAGATACGCCCGCAAAGGCGCAAAGGCGCAAAGGCAGACTTTTAAGCCGCAGTGACTTGAGTTCTTTGCGCCTTTGCGCCTTTGCGGGAAACATCATTGGAAGCTCGAAGCGGACCAAAACATCTTAGATGCCGGGTCTTTGCCCGTCAACCGTTTGGCTTTTGAGTGCATCCTAAGCCCTGATTGACAAAGGGATCTGGTCGATCTGACCCGGCAAAACGCACAAGAGTATGTACTTGCCGCCCTCTCGGGATTAATATTCGCCCGATATTGGTATCTTTTTGCGGCGCGCAAGTTTTTTCCATTCGGATCGTAACTTTTTTCTGGGTTTAGGTAACTAAAGCAGGAGCAAATCCTGCAGGATCGAGTGCTTGATTGCCCGAGAGAACTACAGACGAGCTTTTGCTGCAAGAAGCAGGCGAGGGTGACCAGGCAGCCTTTCTGGAGTTGTACAACCGATACCGGGAACCAATTTTTCGTTTCGCTTACCGGTTGCTGGGCTCGGTTGAAATTGCTGAAGACGTAACGCACGACTGCTTTCTCAGCTTGATTCGCAAGCCTGAGAATTTTCGTCCTGAGCGAGCTTCTTTGAAAACCTACTTGTATGCGGCGGCGCGAAACCTGTCTATGAAGCACTTCAGAAGCCAGGGACGCGAGACCGGAATGGACGAAGTCAACGAAGAGCCGCAGGAATCGCCGAGGCGAGGGCCTTTGCGAAGATTGCTCGACGAAGAGTTGGCGGCGCAGGTCAGAGACGCCATCTTCAGTTTGCCTCCACTGCAACGTGAGGCGCTCATTCTCTTCGAATATGAAGGACTGAGTCTGAACGAAGTCGCCGAGATTGCCGGCACAGACGCGGGCGCGATTAAGGCGCGGCTTTACCGGGCGCGAGAGGGTTTGAGAAGGGTTCTCCAGCCTTACTTGAAAAGCAATCAGGAATTGAATAGTGGTCGGGAAATTGTTACTTTGAGGGAGGCCTGAGATGAGCGTTGAGCCGGAAGAGAGGTTTGTTTCCGACGATGAGCTCAAGTCGTTGCTCGAACGCTGGGTCGCGCCAGGGCCTTCGAGAGTTCTCGACAAGCGAATCGAAACGAGTTTTGCAAGAGAATTTTCTGGTGCAGAACGGCTGTCTCAGCCGGTGCTGCTCCCCCACAGGCGAGAAGAGGTAGTATCGATGAAGTTTTGTTCCGTATGTAAAGAAGAGTTTGCTGATAAGTTCAGCTTTTGTCCCGTGGACGGGACGCCACTAACGCCGGTTGCGGCCCAGGTCGAAGATCCGAGTGTGACGGTTGCCAGGGATCCAAGCCTGACCGTCAGTAGAGACAATCAGGCGGAGGCGACCGAGTCTACAGCGACCCATTGGGTAAAGCCGGTTGAGAGCGAACCGGTTTACGCTGCTGCTTCTTCCGGTGGTTCTACAGCCCTGGCGCTGCGAGACGAGTATCACCTCACGTTCCTGGACGACGCCGGCCTGGTGTCGCGTCTTAGCCATGAACTCAAAGATGTTGCCCACCAATATGAACTGACGTGGCCGGAATTCAAACGGGATCCGTTTGGCTTTACGAAGCGAGCCTTTGTCGGTTATGGCCAGAAGGTGCGCGAGTTTTTGGCTAAGCCAAATGTTCTGCTCGCGATGGGCGCGGCTGTGTTGGCTATGTTGGCGCTCGTCGGCGTCGTTATGCTGATGGATCGCTCGCAGGGCAAGGGATCGTCACGCGCCGGCCTGATTGTTTTCGCGGTGATTGCGGGCGGTTTGCTCGTGGCGCTGTTTTCTACGTGGCTGGGACGCGAGCGAGGTGCGGCCATAATGGGCGCAGAGCCTTCTGACTCGCGCAGTGTAGTGTTCGCGATGGTCTCGTCGTTTGTGTTCCTGTTCGCCATTCTCGGCGTCATCATCGGCGTCGATTACCGGAACCGGCGACAGGCAGAGTTGATGGCGCAGAATAACGAAGAGCTTCAAGTCGAGCAGATGCTCGACATTCCTAACGAGCAGCCGACACCCGATCCGGGCACTGCCGGCTTGAACAAGGGCAGCGGCGGTGGCAGCAAGCCCAAGCCTGAAAGAGCAGCGGGCGGCGGTGGTGGCGGTCGTGAGGAACAGAAGCCCGCGTCGTTTGGAAAGGTGCCGCAGGCATCTTTGGAAGTTCCGCAGGTAGTGGCACCCGATCCGAAGCCACCTCAAATCAAGAATCCGTCATTGCCAGTGGCTGCGACAGTGGTTGCCGATCCTATGCTGGTGCCACCTGATGCACGCGTGTTGCCGTACGGTGATTACAAGTCCAAGAGCACCGATCCATCGTCTGGTCCAGGTACCGGAAACGGTATTGGAACTGGACGGGGTGGCGGTATCGGTCCGGGCGAAGGCGGCGGTCTCGGACCAGGTCGCGGCGGTAACATGGGTGGTGACGACTTCAACGCCGGTGGCGGTGGACCGGGCGGCGGTGGTGGTGGCGACTATTCCAAGATCTTTACCGGTAAGGACGTCACTACGAAGGCTCGCCTGATTTCGAAGCCTGAGCCGCAGTACACGGAAGATGCGCGCAAGAACCAGATCACGGGCACGGTAGTGCTGAAAGTGGTGTTTGCGTCATCAGGGCAGGTGACGAATATCAGAACTGTTTCGGGTCTTCCGTTTGGATTGACTGAAAGAGCGATTGCCGCAGCGCGTCAGATCAAGTTTGTTCCGGCGACTAAGGACGGACATCAGGTCTCGATGTGGATGCAGCTCGAATACAACTTCAACCTTTACTAAGACATAACCACGGATAAACACGGAGGCTGACACGGATTGCTTTATCCGTGTCAGCCTCCGTGTTTATCCGTGGTTAGCTGTATTTCTCGGTGAAGCGTTTGATGCGCTGAATTCCTTCCTGAATCTGTTCCATCGACGTCGCGTAAGAGATCCTGACGAAGCCTTCCGCTCCGAAGCCCGCGCCGTCAGTTACAACGACGTGTTCCTCTTCAAGGAGTCGTTGCGCAAACTCACCAGAAGTCTTCAAGCCTTTATTCAAACAGCCACGCACGTCGGGAAACGCATAGAACGCACCTTCAGGCTCACTGCACTTGATCCCCGGAATCTCTCGCAGTGCGTTCAGTAACCACGCGCGCCGGCTAGTGTATTCAGCCAGCATTGTCGCTACAGACTCCTGCGGCCCGTTGAGCGCTTCGACTCCGGCCCACTGAGCGATTGAATTGGCGTTCGAAGTTGAATGGCCCTGGACCTTGCACATTGCCTTCGTCCATTCGCTGGGCGCGAGCGAGTATCCCATGCGCCATCCAGTCATCGCATAAGTCTTCGAGAACGATCCCGCGATGCACAGGTGCGACCTCACTTCCGCGGACAAACTCGCCGCACTGAACACCTCGCCCGGAGGATAAACAAAACGCAGGTAGCATTCGTCAGAGACTACGTAGATTCCGCGCTCGGCCGCTAATTCCATGATCTGCCGAAACTGAGCCGGAGGCAGTACGCGGCCTGAAGGGTTCGAAGGAGAGTTCAGAATCAGAAGCCTGGTTCGCGGCGTTATCGCCCGCTCGACCTGGTCCACACTGAGCACGAAATCAGTGTCTTCGGTTTCGATGAAGACCGGTGTACCACCTGCGAAAACCACAACTTCAGGAAACGTTACCCAGTACGGCTTCGGAATGAGAGCTTCGTCGCCTGGATTCAATAAAGTCACGACGGCATTGAAGACCGCCTGCTTGCCGCCGGCAGTCACCATGACTTCGCTTGTTTGATACTCCGTGCCGAATTCTCGCTTGTAGAAATCGATGATGGCGCGATTGATCTCGCGAATGCCGCCTGCTGCTGTGTACTTCGTGCGGCCGGCGCGCATTGCTCGTGCGGCTGCTTCCTTGATGTTGTTGGGCGTATCGAAGTCCGGCTCACCCGCGCCGAAGTCGCAAACGTTTGCGCCTGAGGCACGCAATGCGTCAGCCGCCTGCATCGCGGCCATGGTGGCTGATGACTGCATTCGAGAGACGTTTTTAGAAACCGGGAATGGTGACATGGCAGGAAAAGTTTTCATCCTTGATTCATCTTCTCTTTCATTCGTTTCTCGACAATGGGCGGGACTAGGCCGGTCAACGCGCCGCCAAGCTGAAACACTTCTTTAACCAGGCGCGAACTGACGTATGAATAAATTTCGGCGGGCATCATGAAGACAGTTTCAATGCCCGGCTCGAGACGCCGGTTCATCAGCGCCATTTGCAGTTCGTACTCATAATCGGAAATAGCGCGAATGCCTCGCACGATCACGTCGGCCTCCTGGGCCACAGCATAGTTAACGAGCAGTCCACGAAACGAATCGACGCGGACCTTGCAGTGTCCCTGACTGATGTCCTGAAGGACCGCGGTAAGCATCTCATGTCGTTCCTCGAGCGTGAAGAACGGTTGCTTGTCGGGGTTGACCAGTATGCCGATGATTATCTCGTCAAAAAGCTTGCAGCCGCGCTCGATGATATCCAGGTGGCCATTGGTAACGGGGTCAAACGAACCGGGGTAAATGGCGCGTCGCATTTGATGGATGGTAAGCGTAAAAGGAGTATCCTGTAAATCCTGAAAATCATGCGAATCCTGTTACAGGATTTACAGGATTGACAAGATATGGTTCAATACGCTTTGACAAATTGACGTGGTGAGTTAAAGCGACTTGCGGCCACGTAAAATAATCCGCTAAACAGCTCGATGAGTCAGTTTCGCAGGCTCCGCGTTGTTAAGCGCGGGGCCTTTATCATTGCCAATTGCCAAGTTCCGTGTGAGTGTCAGGAGTTCTGCAATTGGCAATCGGAAATCGGCAATACTTATGAGTAGCCTTCTCGAAACACTGAAAGAACGTATCGTCGTCTTCGATGGCGCGATGGGCACTAATCTGCAGGTGCAGAACCTGACGCTCGACGACTTTGGTGGGCCACGCTTTGAAGGCTGCAACGAGAACCTGCTCGTCACCAGGCCCGACGCCGTCGAGAAAGTGCACACGGGTTTTCTCGACGTCGGCTGCGACGTGATCGAAACGAATTCGTTTAATGGAACGCCAGTCGATTTTGCCGAGTACGGTGTGGCCGACAAAGCATACGACATGAATGTCCTCGCTGCGCGTCTTGCCAAACGCGTAGCTGCTGATTACTCGACGAAAGACAAGCCGAGATGGGTCGCCGGCTCGATGGGGCCGGGCCGCAAACTCCCAACCTTGGGCCATATCTCTTACACCGATCTCAGAGACGCCTACAGCGTGCAAGCGCGCGGACTGCTCGACGGCGGCGTTGATCTATTCATTGTCGAAACCTGTCAGGACTTACTGCAAACAAAAGCCGCGCTCGCCGCGATCTTTGCCCTCTTTGAGGAAAGAAAAACGCGCGTGCCTGTCATTGCCCAGGTCACGATCGAAATCTTTGGGACCATGCTCAACGGCACCGAGATCGCCGCAGCGTTGACAGCCCTGTCGCCGTTCCCGATCGACGTGGTCGGTATGAACTGCGGCACCGGACCGAAGCACATGACGGAGAGCATTCGTTACATCTGCGAGAACACGCCGCTGCCAGTCTCTGTGCTTCCGAACGCAGGACTCCCTTCAGTCGTCGAAGGCAAGATGCACTACGACGAGACCCCCGAGAGTTTCACCGCGCAACTGGTCCATTTCGCGAGCGACTTCGGCGTCAATATCGTCGGCGGCTGTTGCGGCACGACGCCTGCGCACTTACGCCTCGCCGTCGAAGCGATGCAGCGAATCACTCCGAAGCCGCGAAGCGCGAAGACAACTCCGGCAGCGTCGTCGATCTATTTTCAACAGCCGTACGTGCAGGATGCATCGTTCTTAATTGTCGGCGAGCGTGTGAACGCGAGTGGCTCGAAAAAGATGCGCGACTTGCTGAATGCGGTCGATTGGGACGGACTTGTCGCACTGGGCAAAGAGCAGGAACGCGAAGGCGCGCACATTCTCGACGTCAACGTCGATTTCGTCGGCCGCGATGGTGAAGCCGACATGCACGAGCTGGCATCGCGCCTGGTGACGAACGTCAAGATTCCTCTGATGTTCGACTCCACTGAATGGCAGAAGATGGAGGCTGGACTCCAACATGCCGGCGGCAAGTGCATTCTGAATTCAACTAACTACGAAGACGGCGTGCCGCGCTTTGTCAAAGTGATCGACCTGGCGAAGAGGTACGGCGCCAGCGTCGTTATCGGAACGATCGATGAAGACGGAATGGCCCGCACGAGTGAGGGCAAAGTCAAGATTGCGACACGCGCTTACGATCAAGCGACGAAGGAATTAGGTCTGCCTGCGTCAGACATCTTCTTCGACTCGCTTGCGTTGCCAATTTCCACCGGCATTGAAGAGGACCGGCGCAACGCGCTCGAAACCATCGAGGCGATCAGGCGAATCAAAGCCGAGCTTCCCGGCGCGTTCACGGTTCTGGGTGTTTCGAATATCTCGTTTGGTTTGAATCCGGCCTCGCGAGTGGTACTGAATTCTGTCTTCCTTCACGACGCAGTTGAGGCCGGTCTTGACGCCGCGATTGTCAACGCGAGCAAGATAGAGCCGTTGAATCGCATCGGCGAACAGGAACTCAAAGTCGCGCGGGAGTTGATTTACGACCAGCGCCGGTTTGAAGGAGATGTTTGCGTCTACGACCCGCTGACGGAGTTCACGAAGCTCTTTGAAGGCGTGAAGTCGAAGATGACAAAGAAAGCCTCGAAGGGCGAGACCGTTGAAGAGCGTTTGAAGAACCACATCATCGACGGTGAAAAGATCGGGCTCGAAGATGAATTGAAGCTCGGTCTCGAAAAATACTCGGCACTCGATCTCATCAACAACATCCTCCTCGACGGCATGAAGGTGGTCGGAGATCTCTTCGGCAGCGGCCAGATGCAACTGCCTTTCGTGTTGCAGTCGGCCGAGGCGATGAAAGCCGCCGTTCGCTTCCTCGAGCCTTTCATGGAGAAGAAGGGCGGCGCGACAGCCAAGGGAACGATGGTGCTCGCGACCGTCAAGGGCGACGTTCACGACATCGGCAAGAACCTCGTCGATATCATCCTGACCAACAACGGCTACAAGGTACTGAATCTCGGTATCAAGCAGCCGATTGAAGCTATCCTGCAAGCCTACGACGAACACGGCGCGGATGCGATCGGAATGAGTGGTCTGCTCGTGAAATCGACGTTGATCATGAAAGAGAACCTCGAGTTGATGAACGAGCGGGGCATCAAGGTCCCGGTCGTGCTCGGCGGAGCTGCATTGACGCGGCGCTATGTTGAAGACGATTTGAAATCGCTTTATCACGGGCAACTGTTCTACGCGCGCGATGCGTTTGCGGGTCTGCACACGATGGACCAACTGGTGGGAGGCAACGGACACGAGACGGAAGTTGCTGAAGGAGCGGTGCTCGAAGTTAGCGAAGATCCGGAAGACCTGATCGGTGAAGAAGCTAAGCTTGGCATCCGCAAAACAACCCGGTCACGTGCCACGAAGACTGGTGACACCACCCACACGACCCGTTCCTCCGTGAACCCTGATGTTCCCATTCCCACACCGCCGTTTTATGGGTCGCGTGTCGTTGACGATATCAAGCTCGACGACGTGTTCGCTTTCGTGAACGAGACAGCGCTGTTCAAAGGCCAATGGCAATTTAAGCAGGGCAAGCTGCCGCCGGCTGAGTATCAGGCTCAGGTTCGCGATAAAGTTCGTCCGATCTATGAAGAGCTTAAGGACCGTTCGAAGCGTGAAGAGTTGCTTGTGCCGAAACTGGTCTACGGGTATTTCAAGTGCCAGTCAGAAGGCAACGATCTGATCGTCTACGACGAGGACAGGGAAGTGCGATTCACTTTCCCGCGCCAGCCTGCGGGAAAACATTTGTGTCTTGCTGACTTCTTTGCATCGCGCGACTCAGGGAAGATGGATGTGGTCGCGTTTCATCTGGTGACAGTAGGCCGGCGGGCAAGTGAGTATTCACACGAGTTGTTCAAGGCAGACAATTACGCTGACTACCTCTACTTTCACGGACTGAGCGTCGAGAGTGCAGAAGCACTTGCTGAATTGTGGCACAAGCGCATTCGTGAGGAGTTGGGAATAGCAGGCTCGGATTCGCCTGAATTGTCGCGCTTGTTTCGTCAGGAGTACCAGGGCTCGCGTTACAGCTTCGGTTACCCTGCCTGTCCCAATCTCGAAGATCAGGAGAAGCTCTTTACATTGCTGGACCCGGGCCGCATCGACGTGGAGCTCAGCGAAGAATTTCAGTTGGAACCAGAGCAATCGACTTCGGCTATTATTGTCCACCATCCGGAGGCAAAATACTTCTCGATTGAGTGAGTTCCAAGTCTTATCCTGGTTCGAACGTTTCGCTTTCAACTTCGTCCGGCGCATGAATCAGGGCGCCTGGAAGCGATTCTGGACGTGGTGTCAAAGCACCATGGGCGCCGGCTGGATNCATCTNTCCACTTACAACATCATGAACGTNTACGGCCTCGAGCACATCGAGGCTGCTTCACGCGATCGACCGCTGCTGCTCGTTGCGAATCATCGTTCCTTCTTCGATATGTACGCAGTTTCGACCGTGCTCTTCCGCAAGACGAGTTGGCGCAAGCAGTTGTTCTTTCCGGTGCGAGGAAGGTTTTTTTACCAGTCGCCGCTAGGGTTGCTGGTAAATCTGATCATGGGATGGTGGTCCATGTATCCGCCGTTTTTCGCGGGCGGTGATAATCCGATTCCTGAGAAGCGGGCGTTTGACAAGTACTCCTTTCGTTTGCTCACAGACCTAGCACACACTGGACCAGGCAACGTCATCGGCTTTCATCCTGAGGGCACGCGCAACAAAAGCGCTGATCCATATTCATACCTGCGCGCGCAGCCTGGAGTCGGCAAGTTGATCCTGGATGCGCAGCCTCAGGTGATTCCGGTGTTTATCGCGGGCTTATGTAATAGCCTGCCGAGGCAAGTGGCGCGAAACTGGAACCGCGAGGAGGTCATTCGAATTCACTTCGGGCCGCAGTTGGATTTGAGCGAGCATTTCGCGAAGCCTGATCGCTTACGCACTCACAAAGAGATTGCCGACGCGGTGATGGAGAAGATTGCCGAACTCGGCGAAAAAGATAGATCCATCAACAGATTACACACAAAGTCTGTGCAATCGGTGCAATCTGTGGATGAAAAGTGATGTCTGTCGTAATCGTCAACCCAGCGTCAGCCAGCGGCAGCACGGGGGATGCGTGGCCGCGAATCGCGAGTGACCTGCGCTCGCAATTTGGCGCGTTTCGAGCGGTGTTCACTAAACATCGGGGTGACGCTGCCGCGCTCGCCGCTGACGCTGCACGCAAGGGCGCGCGATTTATTATTGCCTGTGGGGGCGATGGCACTGTTTCAGAAGTGGCCAACGGCATTCTCTCATCCGGCAAAGACGTCGAACTCGGTATTCTCCCCAGCGGCACCGGGGGCGACTTCCGGCGGACGCTCGAGATTCCTTCGCACAGTCGTGCCGCTGCGCGAGTGCTTCGTAACGGTCGTACTGTCCGCATCGATGTAGGGCGAGTGTCGTTCATCGACAACAACAGCACCGAGGCGATGCGCTATTTTCTCGGCGTCGCCTCTTGTGGGATGAGCACCAGGGTAATCGAACGAGTAAAAGCAGGTGGCCCGGATTGGTTACCCGCCAACACTCCGAAGTGGCTTGGCGGCCGCATCTCGTTTGGCGCGTCTTTGCTGCAAACCGCGATGCGCACTGTGCCGACGCGCCTCGTGGTCCAACTCGACGATTCTCACGAGCGCCAGGTTGTTGTCTCGAATCTTTGCATCGCAAACGCGCGCTACTTCGGCGGCGGGATGAAGATCGCTCCTGATGCAAAACTGACCGATGGAAAATTTGATATCGTCGGGGTGGGTGATCTGAGTGCGGTAAAGATTTTTACCAGCGCGCCGCGAGTTTACTTAGGTTCACATCTTTCCATGCCGGAAGTAAGTCACGCGCTGGCCCGCAAAATCACCGTGCGAACAGCCGATCGCGACGTTGCAGTCGCGCTGGAAATCGACGGCGAACTTCCCGGAAAACTTCCCGCCACTTTCCAGATCATCCCCGAAGCCCTGCGGGTGCGAGTTCTCTTGCGAACCTAGCCCTGATTAGCATGTTACCTGGGTAAAAGCTGTGGGGATCTGTAACGCCTGGGGCTATAGCGAAAGCATCCGCCTCGATGCGGCTGCGCGCACGGCTTCAACCACATTAGATCCCCGAGCTTCTGCTGCCTTAAGGAGTGCCTCTATAAACGCCGAACGAATTTGAGCGTCATTGCCTGGGATCGTAAACGAGAGCCAAGTTGACGCTATTAACGTATCTGCCTCAGATGTTCCAAGCTGCTCCCTGAGATCCCAAAATAAACCGCCCCACACCTCACCCCCTTGGAATATCTCCGCCCCTCCTCCTGTTGGAAAGTCTGTATATGCTTTATTATTTTTCAGGCTTCGAATGAAGGGTGTTTTTAGATTAAAGAGCTTGCCCACTTTCTCCCCCACATTTGGAGTATTTAAGAAGCTGCATGCAAAGTAGTCGGCGAGTCCTGATTCAAGTGCGCCAAATGCGCCTCCCGAAATTCTATTCTTGGTGGTGATTAGGACATGATGGTTGTACTCGCGTAACGCGACGGAGGGGTCTTCTGCCATCCGCCTATCAATAACAATTCGATTGTTGATGTAGTAGGCGTTTGGCGACTCCATTGCTTCAATAGAAACCCTCACGGCGTTACTCGGCTTCGGGAACCCTATTCGATCCAAATAACCAAAGTACCGCGTAAGAGTGTCCTGGAGACTTTGCTCGATTGACTCGGTAAGCAAGTCCGACTTCTCGAAGCCAACCCTTCCAGAGGGCGAAGGCAGCGAGGGTCCGCTGCCGGGCTCCCGCTCTTTGAGAAAAGCTTTGATGTTTGCCGAAAGCGCTGGGTCTGAAATTAATCCAGATTGCAGCAAAAATTCCAAGTTCGATGCAGCGCGCTCTGGATCACCAGTTTTGATCATTTCAAGAATCCGAGTGGACTCCGCTTTCGATCGTTCAAGCACAATCTCAGCCGTTCTCTTGTTGTCTTCCAATTCGCGCTGTAACCTGCCATTTACGACGGTTACCACTGCATTTCCAGCCGCCGCTGCTGCTGCGGCAAGGATTGCAACGATGAGTGGATTTCGCCAAGCCGAGGCCCGTTGCTCCAGCCTCTTTAATTCTAACTCGGCGTCCCGATTTTTCTGGTCACGCTCTTTTAGCGCCAACTCAACCCTACGAAGCTCAACATCGGTTAGCCACTTCTCGCGTTCAAACGTTGAATCTTCAGACATAATGCCCTCTAAGGAAAGCTGACCTAGATATTGATTTTCATTCAGTGCGCCATGCCTGAACGGGAACAAGTTTCAGTTAACAGTAAAAGCCAGCTTATTCGACTGTTTCTTTTGGACGGTTACACCGATCGAGATCTTCTGCGCCGCCTTCCACGCCGTACCGTTTGGGTGTTGAGGAGGAATGGCGAATTTGATCTCCTCGTTGGACCAGGTTGAAATAAATGCGGGGTCGAGTTTGGAATCATCTATGGTGAGTTCACCTTGTGTTGCCCCCAGTGTGGTTCCTTTGAGTGAGACTGGTGTTCCTAACGGGCCGGCAGTTGGAGAAATTTGAATCAACGAAGGCTCGATCGTGAAAGTTAGTTGATTGGTATTCTGCCCTCTCACGAACAGCCCGACTCGAATTGTTTGTCCGCTGATAAAATCGCCACCTTCAGGGTTGGTATCAGACAACCTGAATTTCACGCGCTCATTGGACCACTCTAACGGGACTACATCTATCTCCTTGTTGTTTATAGTGATTCTGCTGCCGTTTTGGGTGGCACCCAATCCCACACCGGTAATGGTGATTTCCAGTTCAGTCCCTTTCCTCTCGGTTGCTATGGCCGTTAGCACTGGTGTGTCGGTCGTTACGAGTTTTTTACCCAGATATGCCGCATTACCCAAACCGATCAATACCATCAGCGCGGGCGCGATGTCCGGCAAGCCAAGATTTGAGGGAAAAGGTGGACCATTCGGTGTGTAATCAGGCACTGCACCTATGTGGCTAAGCGTGACGTTTACCGCTACGAGGTAAATAACAATCGCAAAGACGGTCCAGGTAATCGTCTGAATCTTTGTAAGTTCCGGAAAGCCTTTGTCGTCCTGGAAGACCGCCCCAGGACCACTGTTTGCCACCGTATCGGTCGTCGTTGAAGCTGTTTTCTTTGCCGGATCAGCCGGAGCGGGAGGAGGTTTCTCAATCTGTCCGCTGGAAATCTGTGATTGTGTAATGCTCTTAGCGGCTACCAGCGTTGCCGCATCGAAACCAATCGCGATGAGTACGTTAGGTGGGATCTCAGCTATCGCTTCGATATATCCTTTCTTCAGCCTGGCAGCGTAGAGCACTGCATACGCAAAAACGATGACGGCGGTCCACAGGAAGGGCTTGAGTTTCGATGTGCTGGGCCGTCCATCTTCGCCGATAACCAGCCGGAAAGGATTCAAACTTCCCGTTAGGAGCCAGATCACCAGCCAGAGCGAAACAAGCGCGACCGCACCCCATCCGTATGGCATCAACCTATACTTCGAGATGTAGTACAAGTACGGGAAGAGGAGCGCAATTACGGCTACGATAACCAAGCGCGCGAGACCGGGTATACGAGGTATACGAGACATAGCATCTTGCTCCATTTCGACTTGAAGCTTCTGTTGCTTAATGGCGTTTTGTAGTTTTTTATTTCAGGGGGTCTGTCGGTGCCCTTGATACTTAACGGAGGAAACGGTGTGAGGAACCGTCCACTGGATCGGCCGGCGGGTTACATCAAGGCTGAATCAGGTAAATTACTCCGTCCTGAGCGCGATAATCGGATCTACGCGCGTGGCGCGGCGGGCGGGGACGAGGCACGCCAGAAGCGCTACGGCCATGAGCACGATCGATACACCAATGAACGTCAGCGGATCGGTCGGCGACACTCCATAAAGCAATCCTACAATCACGCGCGACATCGAGAACGCACCAATCAATCCCAGCACAAGGCCTATCAAGGTCATGATCATTCCCTGTCGCACAACCAATCGCAGAACGTCGGCTCGCCTGGCTCCCAGCGCCATTCGAATGCCGATCTCGTGCGTTCGCCAACTGACGGAATAGCTCATCACGCCATAGAGACCGACCGCCGCCAGAACAAGAGCGACGCCCGCGAATATACCCAGCAGCAGCATATTGAACTTACGCGGAGCGACTGAGGTCCCCAACAATCCTTCGAGCGTTTGCGTTCGCCAGATTATCTGCTTTGGATCGAATGCCTTCACTTCCGCGCGCGCCGCAGGCAGCAGTTGCAATGGATCCTGAGCTTCAGTGCGGATTACGAGATTGAGCCGGCGCTCGGGCTTTTGAGCATATGGAACGTACATCTCGGGCTGGAGCTCGGCATCGAGCCCCTTACGCCGAATGTCTCCCACCACGCCCACTATTTCGCGCGGAATCTGGCTTTCGCCGTCAAAGATGATCCGTTTTCCAATCGGGTCCTCGTCCGGAAAGTAACGCTTCACGAAAGCGTTGCTGACGACGATGAGCGCAGGCGAAGTCGCCGTATCTTGGTCCGTAAAACTGCGGCCACGCAGCAAGGGGATGTTCATTGTGTGAAAGTAGTCAGGACCGGCAACCGTGTAATCGGCGACGGCCTCCTCCCCGGGTTTGAAGGGAACATGGCCTTCGATTTGAAAACTCAACTCAATATCGAAATCGGTGAGTGGAACATTGCTGACCACCGAAGCATCGCGAACACCGGGAAGGGCCTTCATCCGTGTGATGAGCTGCTGGAATGCTGCTGCCTGCTGCTCGGGTTTTGGATATGTCGCTCTGTCCAGCGGAATATCGAGCGCCAGCACGCTCCGTGGATCGAAACCCGGATCCGTTTGCAGCAGATGCCAGAAACTATTGATTAATAGTCCTGCGCCCGCGAGCAACATCAACGATAACGCAACTTCAGCCACGATCAGGGCGCTGCGCATGCGGTTACGCCCACTCTGCGAGAAGCCGCGCCCGCTTTCTTTCAGCATGTTGCCCGGATCAGGTCTCGAGGCGTGCAACGCCGGCGCAAGACCGAACAAGATACCCGTCAACGTCGAGACACCGAGGGTGAAGAAGAGCACATAACGATCCAGGCTGACGTCGTGCAGTCTCGGCACGTCCGCTGGTCCATAAGCGACCAGCAGATCAGTTCCCCAGCTAGCGAGCAAGAGACCGAGAGCGCCACCTGCTAACGCCAGCAGAACGCTTTCGGTTAAAAGTTGCGCCGCAATGCGGCCACGACTCGCGCCGAGTGCCATTCGAATAGCGACTTCCTTTTGTCGCGCAGCGGCGCGGGCGAGCAGGAGATTGGCCACGTTGGCGCACGCAATCAGCAGCACCAGACCGACCGCGCCGAGCATCACGAGAAGTGCGGTGCGATAGTCACGCGTGATGTCTTCGTGCATCGACACTGCGTTAAAGATTACGTTTGTGTTGGATTCGGGCGACTGCCGTTCGATTTGTCGTGAAAGAAGGTCAAGATCAGCCTTTGCCTGTTGAACCGTTGCACCCGGCTTGAGCCGGCCGATTACCGGGAGAAACCTGTCTGCGCGTTGTTCGCGCATTCCTTTGGTCAACCATTCCTGGGAGAAAATCGGCTCCCAGTAATCCTGGTTCTCGTCACTGATCGGAAACTCGAAACCGGCGGGCAGTATGCCGATGACGGTAGTTTTCCCGCCCAAATTTATCTCGCGGCCGATGATGCCTGGATCACCGCCAAAGCGGCGTTGCCATAGACCGTGACTGAGAACGATCACCGGCGCCGCTCCAGGTTTATCTTCTTCGTGTGTGAAGACGCGACCGAGCTCCGGCTTCACGCCAAGGACCGAGAAGTAGTCGGCACTAACCGCGGCGCCGATTAAACGCTCGGGTTCACCACCTTCGGTAGTCATCGTGCCGGAACGCTGATATGTGGCCACGTATGCAAGCGTCGTTGACGACTGCTGTACGTCAAGTAAGTCAGGCACTGAGAAGGTGCCGCGACCGTCAAGAGCTTGATTGCGTTGCTCAGTCGATACCATCACGAGTTCCTGAGGCCGTTCATAAGGAAGCGGTTTCAGCAGAACGGTATTAACGACGGAAAAGATTGCGGTGTTGACGCCGATGCCTAATCCGATGGCGATGATTGCCACAGCGGTCAGGCTCGGTCGCTTCAACAACATTCGAGCGGAATAGACGAGGTTCTTCCAAAGCACGTCCATTAGTCACTCCTTTGTCAGGCAGATCAAATGCAGAGATGGTCGATGATCTGGAATCAAGGATCGTGCCAGTTCAGGCGAGCTAATCCTTTGCGTAAAAACAAAGGAGTCAGCAGCATTTTCATTTCATAAATGAGATTGCACGATCCCATTTTCGACAATGGTTGGACACAGTCAGTACCACCTGCGATAGCAGGTGGGTGCGCAGCCGTGCGGCGACTGGCCTCATCCCGCGGGCCTAACGGCTGCGCACCCACCCGCTACCGCGGGCGGTACCGACCCGATCCAAATTCGACTACTGACTTTTGAGGCAAAGCCCTTCGCTGATTCTTTTGTGCTTCTTTGTGGCAAATTTCTCTTTGCCTGCCTCGCTAAAACTTCTATGATGACGTTGGCTCATGGATGAAAGACGATCGAAACCCCGGCTGAGCGTTTATCTCGATGCGGTGTGGCATGGCGGCGAGGAAAGACATTCCGCCCGCGTCACCGATCTTTCCGAAGGCGGCTGCTACCTCGATACCGTGGGCGAGGTAATGGTCGGCGAGATCGTTGCCTTTCGCGTGCTGCTTCCTGACGGTGACTGGCTTTACCTCGAAGGTGAAGTTAGGCATCATCGCCACGGATTGGGTTTCGGCGTTCAATTTGTCGATCTAAACGAAGAACAAACGGAGAACCTGTCGCGTCTGCTGAAAATCGCGAGAGAAGCCGGACCAGAGGCTCCAGCGATTTCCGCAGACCTGGTTGAGGATTGAGATACTCCTGTAAAGTCTGACCTTCTGTGGTCCACGATTAAGGAACTCCCCCCAGAGGTCCTCACAATGTAGGCCCGCCACCGAGGCGACAACAATCATCAGCAATGGCGATTCAAGGCACTTTGAAAACAATGAGTCTGACCGACCTGCTCCAGTTTCTGGCAGCAGGCAGAAAGTCAGGCACACTCAAATTCGATCTCGGCAAGATCACCAAGCAGGTTTATTTCAGAAACGGTCTCATCGTCGGTTCAAAGTCGAATGATCCGCGCGAGTACCTGGGCCAGGTGCTGTTGCATTACGGGAAAGTTAACGACAGCCAACTAAAAGCCGCGCGCGAACTGCAGCGGACATCGGGCGCCAAGCTCGGTGAAGTTCTGGTCGAGCAGGGATACTTAACTGAAAACGAAGTGCTTGACATCCTCAAGACGCGCACACTCGACGCGATCTACGATCTATTTGTTTGGACCGATGGCGACTTCGAGTTTTATGACGAAGAAGTGCTGCCGGATGATCTGCTGCTCATCGAAGTCGAGCCAACCACGGTCATCATGGAGGGCATTTACCGGCTCGACGAGCTGGCGCGGTATCGAACTTTGATTCCGTCCGATCGCAGTATCGTGGAACTCAACCCCGGTAAGACTTCTTCATTGAGGCAGGGTCAGGACTTTCGGCAGGTGCTTCACTTCGTCGAGAAACGGATGTCGGTCGCGGAGATCTGCTACCACATGCACGCATCTGCATTTCACGTTTACGGCCAGTTGTACACACTCGTCAGTGAAGGTGTTGCGCGTGTTGCAGGTGAGTTGCCGGAAGGGAGTACTCCGCCGGTTGTTGAGATCGAGGATCTGCCGGAGAGTGTGACGGAGATGGTTTGGTCGGCTGAGCGCAAGCTGGAACAAGATCCTGAGGGAGCTCTGTTGATCGTTCAGAAGGCTTTACAGGAACAACCAAACAATCCCGAAGCTCAATTGCTGCTGCCCACCGCGGAAGAGAAATTTGTCAAGCATGTCTACGCAACCGGCGGGCTCTCGCCCCGCTCAGTGCCGAAGTTGCTGGTTTCACCGTCTGAGCTGACGAACCAGCAAATCGATCCGCAGGAGGGATTTGTGCTTTCACGAATCAACGGCTCCTGGGATGTGCAGTCGATCCTTTCGATCTGTCCCTTTCGCGAAGCCGATTGCCTGCGCATGATCAGGAAACTGATCGAGCGCGGCATAATCGGTTTAGCCAATTGATCATTCAAGCGTCAACGGCCACAAACAGGCACAAAAGGGACAAACGGTTCCGTTAATATTTGTGCTTCTTGTGCCTCTTCGTGGCCGTTAGTGCTTGAGTTTGCCCGGATTACAAAAAACCTGCGCGCCACGGGATGCGCGAGGTTGCGCCAGCGAGATAGCGCACGCTCTTTCACGATCTCAAAGCCTGCCAGGCTAAACATCTTGCGCCAATCATGCTCCGCCTGAAACGTGCATGGTCCAGTTCGACCACGCCATTGCCGATCGTGTGTCCAACAGACCAGACGGTCCCACCAGAGCGAAGGTATGTCTTCGTAGATGATTGCTACACCGCCGTCTCGCAACACTCGGCCTACCTCGTTGAGTACCAGCCTGGCGTCCTGGGCATGATGCAAAACGTAGCAGAGCAAGACCGCATTGAAGCTCTGGTCTTTGACGGGAAAGTGCCGCCCGTCATACGGAAGGTAATTGATGCGAGCGGCGGTGCTGTTGCCGACGTCCAATCCGACCACTGTAGTACCGAGCATGCTTTGGAGATGGTGCGCGATGAAACCATTGCCGCAGCCGACGTCGAGGACGTTCGCGTGTGGTGGAAGCACTCTGGCGACTTCAAGCGCCATGTCGTAAGCTCGTCCGACTTTGCGGCGTCTGCGCATTCGCTTGAAGCGACGTTTGATGGTTGTGATTAGAGTTGTCACCAGCGGTGAGCAGTGCAACCCTGGTGCCTCAAAGGAGCGACTCAGTAATCAAGAAAATTCGCGGGAAAAGCGAGCGGCACGTCAAGTGGAGCAAATATGCGTCGCAAAGATTCGCTGACAACTGAAGTCAGTTTTACAGGATTGCAGGATCCTATGGCACAATGCGGGGCATGACTAAATTCTTGATGACTACTCTGTTGCTGACTCAAACACTGCCCGCCGGTTACTGGCCGCTCGAAAAGAGCAAGCCGCTCATCGACAAGACACAAACGATTCGCCTCGCTCCGGATCTTTCAAAACTGTCCGATGGCGAGCGCAAGGCAGTCGCTAAGTTGATCGAGGTCGGCCAGATTTTTCAGAAGCTCTACGAAGAACAGCGACATCCCGAAGCGCTCTCCTCTTATCACGCGCTCGAACAACTCGATAGGCGAACCAATTCCACCCCGGCAACACAGAACCTGCTGACGCTCTATCGTCTCTTCCAGGGCCCAATCGCAACGACTCTCGAAAACAAACGCGAGCCGTTTCTTCCAGTTGAAGGCTCCAAACCGGGAAAGAACATGTATCCCTGGGGCATCACCAACCAGGAGATTGACGAGAAACGTAAAGACCTTCTCGATCCGCGAACCGTGGTTCGTTTTGCGACTGCCAAAAACCTGACCGACGACATCGCCACACTTAACAAATACCCCGCGCTCCAGACGTTGAATTTTGGGCTCCTGCCGCGGTTGCATGCCTTGCTCGCGAAACGCGATGAGAAATCGTTGTACGCCGTGCCTTATTCCCTCGCTTACGCAGACGATTTGATGAAAGCTTATGGACTGTTAAATGAAGCGGCTGATGCAGTCGAGAAAGACGACGACGAGTTCGCGAGGTTCCTGCGCAATCGCGCGCGCGATCTCTTGTCAAACGACTACGAGTCGGGCGACGCAAGTTGGGTTACCGGCCATTTCAAGAATCTGAATGCTCAGATCGGTTCCTACGAAACTTACGACGACGAGTTGTTCGGTGTGAAGACCTTCTTCGCGTTTTGCCTTCTTCAGAATCGCCAACAGGAGACCACTGCATTGCGCGAGGCGATGAAGGGACTTCAGGCGCTGGAAGACTCGCTTCCTTACCAGAACCACAAGAAAGTCCGCGAGGACATTCCGGTTGGCGTCTACGATGTGGTTGCAGACTTCGGCCAATCACGCGGTGGAAACACCGCCACGATTCTCCCAAACGAGAGCTATCTCGCCCGTCGCTACGGCCGGACGATACTGCTGCGCGCCAACATCATGCGCGACCCAACCATCTTCGAAGGCACTTCAAAAGTACTCGCGGCAGCAATCGGGGAGCAGCAGGCGAAAGAACTTACTCCGGACGGAAACTTCTATCGAACGCTGTGGCATGAAGTGGGGCACTACCTTGGCGTTGATCGGACTAAGGACGGGCGCGATCTCGACGAGGCATTGCAGGACAATTCAAACGCGTTGGAAGAAATGAAAGCTGATCTCGTGTCTTTGTTCGTTGCCGAAGCGTTGCACAAACAGGGCTATTACACTGATGCGCAGTTGCGGAGTGTTTACGCCGGCGGGATCCTGCGCGTGTTGCAGAACAATCGTCCGCGACGCGATCAGCCTTACAACACGATGCAGTTAATGCAGTGGAACTTCTTTCTTGAAAACGGGCTGCTGAGTTTCGATCCGGCCACGAGCAGGCTGCAAGTTCACTACGAGAAGTATCACGACGTCGTGGCTAAGATGCTGGAGAAAACTCTCGCGGTGCAGTATGAAGGTGACAAAGCGGCGTCTGACAAGTTTATCGATCAATACACGACGTGGGACGAGAACCTGCACGGCGTGATTGCCGAGAATATCAGGGCGCAGCAGCAGTATAGGTTCCGGGTGTTCAAGTACGCCGCCCTGGGTGAGTAAAGACGCGAATAGGTCGTATAAGAGTCCGATAGGACCTATATGACCTATCTGCTTTTACTTTCCGGCCTGGCTAGTCTGCTGCGCGATTTCCAAATACGCCTTCAGCCTAATCTCCGGCAAGCGGAACCTATCCGCTGCCGCCTTCGCCCGATCGAAATTTGTGAATGCCAAACTGCCAAGCACGCTCGACATCTGGGTCGCCATGTTCCCCACGCTGCTGCCGTTCTGTAGATTCAGTTCGTCATCTTCAAAGTATTCGTTACCGAACCCCTGCAACACGCGTGCAGCCGCGCAGAGCTCATTGATCTGATCGATCAATGGCTCGACGATCTCGAACGGCCGCTTGGAATCGTAGCGAGAGAACGCGCGAGCAATTTCAAACAAGGCGCGCATCTGGTCTTCATCCGGCGCCTGAAGCGATGGACTCAACATACTTCGTGCTTGCTCGAGGAGATTGATAGCGTTGGCGCGCTTCTGTCCCGGACCGATCTGATTCGCGATCTGGGCCAACTGTGCGGCACGCACTCTCGGATTGCGCAAGCCGGCGATGCCTCTCAGCGCTTCGTCAGCCTTCCCCTTGTTCATTGCTTGAGAGATTCCTTGTTGTTCAATATTCGTGAGCAGCTCGCGACGCTGGTATACATTGGAAACGTGATCGTTGATGATCTGCCTGGCGCGAGTGATATCGCCGTTGCCGGCTTCACGAGTGGCAAGTTGCAGGTAGAGCTGTTCCTTGAGTTCCGGAGGCGCTTTTTCAAGAGCCTGGAGCGCCGTGTCAATAGGACTGTTTGTGATCGCAGCCTCGTATCCTGCTGGAACTTCAGAGGGCGGCGACAGAGTGGCGTTTATGTTGAGTTCAGCCAGCTTCTTTTCCACCGTTGCCATGGTTACGCCCGCGATCGGCTCCAGGTTGGTTCCCCTCGTTTGCAGTTCCGTGAGGATGCTCCACGCAGCGGTTTTTTCCTCGCCATCCGGCGAACCTGACGGTGACGAGTAAGAGAGTGCCTCTGAAACTGCCTTTTGAAATAATTCCCTGTACTTGTCATCCGGCAGCAGCCGCTGTCGTGAATCTTCGAGATTAGGCGCTTCTGTTTGTGAACTCTTTTGCGGACCTGGAGCGAACCTTAGCAGGTTCATCGCGAGGTTGAGAGCTTCGGAGTTCTTCAGCAGCTTCTCGTTAGTAAGTTTCCTGACGATTTCATTTGCGAGTTCCGTGGCGCCCTCGGGATTCTGCCGCTGTAGCTGCGAAAGAGTGCCAATCAGATTCATGGAGTACCCGGTCTTTAGACTTTGCCGCGCGATTTGCAACGCACGCTTCGGATCGCTTTTCATCACCTGGTTCGCGATCGAGAGCTCCAGCTCACTATCCTGTGACTGCTCCATTCGATTGCCGTTCAAGTCGGTTGCCGTAGAGCGGAGAAAACTGAGGGCGGCATCCGGATCTCGGGCCGCCAAAGTTTGCACGATCTCCTGACGCAGTTGCCACATCGCTGAATACTGTTGTAAGTACTGCTGATCCTCGATATCGAGTGTTGCAAGAAACTCCTTCACACCCAGCATTGCATCTGAAAGATATTTCAACGCTCGCTTTGGATCGGACTCCCAGAGGATCTGTGAGGCTTGCATTTGTGACCTGATACGGGTGAGAGGCGATTTGATTTGCGCAATGAGCTCGTCTATGTCGGTCAACAGCGCGAGGCCCTTTGCTTTCACAACCTGCTGGTTCTTGCTGATTTTCAATTCCTGATCCGTCGCCTGTCGTGACTCAACAATCTTGATCTGGTAACGACCTTCGGTTGTGTCGGTCGGATCCAGTGGTCCTACCGCGAGACGATAAGTTCCTGCGGCCACCGCGACGAAAGAAACGTTCTCCATGCCTTCGTCGCCGGTAGGCGAATCGAATTCGCCAAGGCTCTTGCCGGCCGGAGAAAAGACTTTGACGACAACGTCAATACCGCGCTGCTCGACGGCAACTTGAATGTAAGTGTTTTCTTCGAGTTTGACGATGAACTCGTGCACCTGACCCGGACCCAACACGCGTTCGATTGGAGTTCCGCTGAGCTGAACCTGTGCCGGGTATTGAGCATTCCCGGTCACAGCAAAGCAAGTAAAGAAGGAGACGAGGATCAATGCCGGTAGTTTACCCATGGGAGCATCTCCTGCGGCGGTTTGAATAGTTGCGTCTTAAGACGCCGGGAGATGGGAAAGAGTTCCCCGAAGTAGGAAGTTTATTTCCGAAAGGCATTGCTGCCGAGGAAGTTCTCACGCAGATACACGACAGTGTCGTGCAGGGTTTCGCCCGGATCACGCGGCTTGAAGCTGAGCTCGCGAGCGGCTTTCGAGCAGTTCAGATACCAGAAATACTGCGCCATCTCGATCGCGCCCGGTTCCACCGGCGACGCGAGGTCCCACTGTTTGAAAAGAGAATCCAGCAAGTTTGCGCCCGTAATCGCAATTCTCGAAGGCAGCGCAAACTTCGGCGCCGAAACCTTCGTTAAGCGCTCGAGCCGCCCAAAGAACTTCGAGAAGGTCCAGTTTGCGGCGCCGAGTAGATAACGCTCGCCGTGCCGTCCTTTCTTCATCGCCACTCGAAAAGTGCGGGCCGCGTCTCGCGCATCGACGAAACTCACGCCGCCGGTCGGCACCGCTCCAATCTTGCGGGCCATGAAGTCGAGTATGAGTTTGGTTGAACTAAGACGGTCGTCTCCCGGACCCAGGAGCAAGCTCGGATTCATAATAACAAGTCGCAGGCCCTTGCCCTGGAAGCGTTCCAGAGCGGACATTTCCTGGTAGGCTTTGCTGGCGTAGTAAGGCCAGCGCGAGATGATGTCGAGTGGGACCGGGTACGTTTCATCAGGAACAACGTCGCCGTCTTTGGTGACCGCGATTGTTCCGCTGGTGGATGCGAGCACGATTGTTTTGACGCCTGCGGCTTTAGCAGCGTCACACAGCAGGCGTGTGCCTTCGACGTGGACGTCATACATAGCGCGAGCATCTTCGCGTTCGCGCGATACTTTGCCGGCGAGATGATAGATCTCGCTGATGCCTTCGACTGCGCGTTTGTTGTCGTCAGCGTTTGTGATTGAACCGGCAAAGGTCTCGACTCCGAGATCGACCAGCCAATCGGGAATCGACGTCGCCATCACGCGAACGTCTTTGGCGCCTTCTTCGGTAAGTTGACGGACGAGGTGTGAGCCGAGGAAGCCGGTGCCACCCGTGATCAGTGTGACTGCGCGTTGACGCTTCTCGATCGCTGCGCGCCGCTTCGTGCCGGTGGTTACCGGGGTGATGCGGGCCGTGCGTTTGCCGGGAGTTTTGGTAGGCATACCGCTCTTAACCACAGATGACGCGGATCAAAGCCACGGATCAAATCCCGACTAAATCCGCGGCTTTGATCCGTGTCATCTGTGGTTCCTCTTTCTTGCGCTCGCTCTTCCACAGCTTCCGCAATCCTTTCGCGTCGAATTGGTGGCGTGTGCCGTCGCGAAGATTTACGACCTCATGCCTGACGCGCGCGGCAATCAACCGGTAAGCCTCGGCTCGCGCCATGCCCTTCGTCATCTCTTCGAGTTCTTCGATGGAGAGAAAGCGTCCGATGCGAGCGCCGACATCGCGGCTCTTGATGATCGTGGTCCCTTTGGGCATTGCTTCGTAAGTCCCATCGAGATACATCGGCAGGACACCGACGCGAGCGTGCAATGCGAGATACCCGACGACGGGCTTGAAGTCGGCCATGATTCCCGTCATCGAGCGTGTACCTTCCGGGAAGATGAGCGCGTTGTATCCCTGGTCCAGGAACGATCGCGCGTGACGAAGTGACTGCCGCAGCGATCCGGTGCGTTCCATCGGCACGAGATTAGTGAAGTTTTCCATCACCGCTCGTTTGTACTTCGTGTCGAAGAAGTAATCGGCGGCGGCCAGTGCGACGAGATCCTTGCCGTATTCACCGAGGGCCATCTTTGTGAGACCCATGTCGAGGTGCGAACAGTGATTCGCGGCGACGATGAAATTGGTGTGGGGAGGAATGTTCGAGCGTCCTTCGTAGTGCGTGCGCAGAAACTGATCGTAGAGGAAACGTTGCAAGAAATCGCCTGCCTTGGTTCCCGCGGTGCGCACAAGGGAAGGTACACGGATTTCTTCGTCCTTCTTTCCATCGTCCGGCCGAGTTTCCTGTTTCGCTGAAACGCTCCCGTGACGGCTGACCACACTCAAAAGCTCTTTCACATCCTGTATTTCATTGAATCGCTCGGGCGCAGAGATCGAGCCACCGGCGCTTTCGATGGCGGTCGCGAGTTCGACAAACATCAAGCTATCAAAACCAAGATCGCTCAGTCGCGACTCGATCGAGACTTCAGATCGCGGGCGGTTTGCCACCGTCGCTACAACTCCCAACAGCCACGACGCCTCGGCATTTGCAGTCTCTTGCACACTGCTACGACGACCTGACTTTTCACTCTCCTCGAGCGATTGCATGATCTGAGTGACTTCGCGTCGCTTCACCTTGCGAGTGGCAGTTCGCGGCAATTCGATATCGGTGAAGTGCAAAACCTTCACGCGCTTGTAGTAGGGCAGGGAAGCTGAGACTTCGCGGAAGTGCTCTTCGACGAGACGGTGCAACGCCGCGCGCGAGAGGGAAATGTCGTATTCGTCATCCGCGACCACGAGGCAAGCCACCTTCTCACCGATTCCGTCCGGCAAACCGACGATACTCAACTCCTTGATGTACGGAGAGTTGGCGTAGATCTCTTCAAGCTCGTCCGGATAGACATTCTTACCGTTCGTATCGACGATGATCTCTTTGGAGCGGCCGACGAGATAAAGATTACCGTCATCATCGACGCGACCGAGGTCACCCGTGTAGAGCCAGCGTTCGACCAGTGTCTTGCGCGTCGCAGCCTCGTCTTCGTAGTAACCGAGCATCACATTTGGACCACGAGCAATCACTTCGCCGACGCCGCTGGCATCCGGCTCGGCAATCCGCACCTCGACACCCGGCAATGGCTTGCCGACAGTCCCGGTGAGCATGCGATTCTCCGGTCGCGTTACCGTCAATACCGGCGAAGCTTCAGTTAGACCATAGCCTTCGAGAATCGTGAAGCCGAGACCGTGAAAGTCGCGCTGAATCTTCTCGCTCAACGCAGAGCCGCCACTGATGAAATAGCGAATGCGTCCACCCAGGCCCTCGTGAATCGGATAAAACAGCACCTGGCCGAAGTTGAGCGGTGTCTTATCGCGCAGCCACGCATTTGCGCGGATCACATTCTCGGCGGTCTTGCCGATCCAATCACTGCGTTCGTAAAGCCGGTTCTTGATGCGACGGTGCAGGAGTTCCCATAATGCGGGCACGCCGACCATGCCCGTAACGTGACCGTTCTTGATAGCGCGCGCGAGCGCATCGCTCGTGAGCTCCGGCAGGTAAGTTATCTGTGCGCCGCGGCTGAGCGGCGTCAGAAAACCGGTCGAGAACTCGAACGTGTGGTGCAGTGGCAAGACTGACAAGACGCCGTCGTGAGTTGTCATATCAAAAACCGATGACAACATCGACACCATGCTCGTCAGGTTGCGATGCGAAAGCATGACGCCTTTTGGTTGACCTGTCGTGCCGGAAGTGAAGATTAGCGAAGCGACGCTTTGCGCGTGCACGCGTTGTGGCAGCAGCGCGATGCGTTGATCCTCGATCTCTTCATCGGGCAAGGCAAAAACGTCTTCGTACGTCCACAGCCGAGCGCGCCCTTGCTCCTGGAGCATTTCGCGCAGCGTCGGATGATCGTCGATGATGGCGTCGCTGCAAATGATTGCGGCTGCATCTCCTGCGCGCGCAAAGTTGAGAATCTCGTTCGTGGTGCTTTCGGGATCGCAGGGGATGCAAGTAGCGCCTGCTTTCAGCACGCCGAAATAAGTCATGCCCCATTCCGGCGCGTTACTGCTCACGAGCATCACGCGGTCGCCGGGTTTAATGCCTTCACTCGCGAGAAAGCCGGCGACGCGCGTGGCGAGCTCACGCAGATCGGCGTAGGTGTACTGTTCCTTGCGGCCATCGCGCTCGATTCGCATCGCCACTCTGGTTGCGTGGCGCTTGGTTGAAGTTTCGAATAGCTCGAGCAGATCGCGATACGTGTAAACACGCTTCGGTGCGGCCCGCATTTCGTCTTCGAGCGTTGGAAACACCCACTTCGTGAGTCCCGGCAAGTGAATGTTGAGCCAGTAGTCGTACCAGTCAAACTTCTCCGGGTTCCAGGTGAGGAGCGAGCGTTCGTCTTCACTGATGCGCTCGAACAGCGAGCGCACGTTATCTGAACGAAACACGTAAGCGTTCTCGACAGTGAACGGGCGAAACATGTCGAACGCTTCGGTTGTTTCGCGCGTCAGCTCTTCGACTCGCTCGACGCTGTTCTTGACGAGATCGATCACTTCGCCAACGCGCCCGCCACCCCATCGCGGCCGCACACGTTCCAGCAACGACGACGCCTTCTTCGCCGTTGCGTTGAACATCGGCACAGACGTGCTCTCGAATTTCGAGACCGTGACATGCCGCGGCTCCATGCGCGCGGCAACACGATTCAGGATCTTGACGCCGGTGTCCTTCTCTTCGAAGTACTTACGTTTATCGAGTCCGACGAGACCGATGATCCGTTCCATGTTGTTGGGATTGGAGTCGCCGGTTGCCGCTTGATAGACCAGTTGCGGTTCCTCGATGCATGCTTGAGCCGCGACCGCAAGCATCACCGACGCGACCTGGTCCACCGGTGTAATGTCGAGAATCAACTTCGGATCAGCGGGAATCTGCGTCTGGCCTTTGCGAATGAGAAAGATGATCGGCGCAGTCGTGGTGAAGCCTTCATTCCAACCGGGAAAGGGATAGGAGAGCGCAGACTCGACAATGCTCGGGCGCACGATGGCGCGCACCATTCCAGCTTCAGCGGCGACGAGCTGTTCGCCGAGCGATTTCGTGTAAGTGTAAATGTTGGGCCAACCCCAATACGCGGCACGCTCCACGCCGAGGTCAGTTAAACGAGTTCGCGTCCAGACTTTTCGTTCGCGCGCGACGGCGAGCCCGAGTGCGTCGGGATCGTCAACGTCACGGCCTTCTTCGTTGAGCCGTTTGCGCGCGAGCTCGCGAAAACGCGCGGTCATCATTGCATCGCGTGCTTCGTCCCTGACACGATCGGCGAGCTTGGCGCAGTCGGCGATCTCCTGGTCCACTGAAAACTGGACGCCTTCCAACTCGCGTTGGCGCGGGAAATAACCGATCACGGGATCGCTCTCCCAAACAGCGCCTGAGCGATTACCGGCGACGAAGCAGGTGGAGACGTGCACGAGGGCAGGACGTTTCATCCGGCGCGCAAAAGCAATCACGTTTTGCGTGCCGACGACGTTAGTGCGCAGGCCGCTCTCGAGCGTGGGATTGAAAGTTACGTTTCCGGCGGAGTTGATGATGACGTCGATGTCGCCGGCGATGGCCTGTGCTTCTTCTTCGCTGTAGCCGAAGTTTGGTTCGGCAATATCACCGCCTCTGACTACTACTTTGTCGCTGACGAAACCTTCGAGCGCGCTGCCGTAACGTTCGCGCAGCGGATCGAACGGAGGAGAGGTAACGATGTTGTTCCAAAAACGATTCTCAGATTCTTCCTGCGAGCGCGCACGCACCGTGAGATAGATCTTGCCGACATTCGGGAAGCGATGCAGCAACATGCTCAGCGTCACCTTCCCGAGAAAACCCGTGCTTCCGATCAGGAAGATACGCCGGTCGTTGTAGATTTCAGTTGGGGAAAGCTTCATAACTTCACCAAAGAAGTCCATCCACAGATTCGCAGATTTCTGTGCAATCTGTGGATGGCTTTATTCCATGTCCGCGATGCCGATGATCGGCTGGTGCAGCATCGTAATCTCCGCGGAGTTGCCCATGTAACTGCGCGCCATCGCGATCGCTTCCGTCAAATTGTCCGCTCGTTCCCAACCGAGAATCGCCGGGACGTGCGCGTTTTCAGCACCCGCTGCAATCACTTTCCCGACGTGTTGCCGTCCGTTTTCTCCCCAGTACCACATGAAAAACGGGTGCGCGCCGTGATAAGCGTTGCCGCGCCGGTACATTTCGATGTAGCTGGGATTGTTCGCAAACTCGCGCTCGTACTTCTCGCGCAGCGTAAAAGCGTCGCGCGTTTCCGGCAGCAAGCGATTGAAGAACTCGATATAGCTCGGATGAAACTGGTGATCGAACTCGTCGTAGCACGGGTGATGCAGGATCATCACGCCACCCTTTTTCAGCAACGGTTTGTTGCGATAGAAATTGAAGTGATAACCCAGCGCCATCACCTGGACCAGCAAAGGATTCAGGATCGAGTAGACGTTGTACGGCGAAATGTCCGGAATGCCCGTGATCAGAATGTCGCACTGGCCGCTAATCGGAATCGCGTACTGCTCAAAACCCTTGGCGACGATCTTCTCGTGCACCAACTCCGTCTTTCCGGCATGACAGGCGATCATCTCGTATTGCGAAGGCCGTGAATGCAAAAGCTTGCGACGCGCAGGACGCGGCAACTTGCTCATCGTGTAGCGCATCGCCTCGAACTTCATGCGGTCGAAGGCGCTGAAATCGTCTTCGTTGCGCAGCAGGAAATCCATGTCTGCGCCGTACATGCGGTTGTTGATGGCGGTCTCGATATGGAAAACGTTTAGCTGTTCGTCAACGATCTTGCCGAGCCGCGTGACCTTGTGATTCAACTCCGAGCGGGCCGGATCCATGTAACTGTCTGAATCACGAATCGTCTGCGGATCGTGATGAGCTCGCAGCGACTCGTAATCGCAGAGTCCGACGGCGACTGATTTGTGACCACCATCCATTGGCACCAGATTGATGTTAGCGTAAATCAACAGGTCGCTTTCAGCGCAGCGGCGATTAAGGACGAGCGGCTCCTTGTGTCTTGTCTCGCCGATCTTGATGAGACCGTCGGTCCATTCAGCGTCGTGGTTGTAATAGCGGTCGGGATAGTACTCGGAGAAGATTCGCGGCCCGACCATGCGCTTCATTTCCCACTCGGTCATCTTACGGTGCAGGGAATTGGCGATGATGATGTGAACATCGTCCACTCCATGCCCCGCAAGCATGTCGAGAACAATTTCCAGAATGGTCTGGCGAATATCGGGCGTCGCCATCGGCGGCAAAGGGAGACTGATATCGTCAACCGCGACTGTCACACGCATCCCGGGCTCGAGTTGCGCAAACAGCGGATCGCAGCCGAGCGGATGATTGAGCGCGTAACGTATCGCGGCTTCGCGATTGGGCAGGCCCTTGATCGATGGATTCGGATAAAGCACGCGCGTACCGATCGGCAGGTCTTCGAGGATGAAGTCTTCACCGGAGGGAATGATGCGCGGCGCGCTGTCCCGATCGATGTAGATTACAGATTCGTGCGTCTTCCGTCGGAGTTGAAGTGCCATCTTTGTTCTGAGTTTTTCACCACGAAGACACTAAGACACAAAATTCATTTTTTAAAATTAGTGCCTTTGTGTCTTTGTGGTTAAGAATCATTTCAAGTTCAGTATCGGCCAATCGTGGTGCAGGGCTGTTTGTCGTAAACGCATGTCCGGGTTCACCACCGCCGGATGACCAACGATCGACAGCATCGGCAGATCACTCATGCTGTCTGTGTAAGCGTAAGAGTCGCTCAGGCTGATCCCTTCGCGCTCAGTAAACGTGCGAATCCAGGAAGCCTTCGTGGCGGCGGCCATGACCGGCGGCAGCAGGCGACCCGTCGCCATTCCATTTACAAACTCGAGCCGGTTCGTGACGTACTCAGTAATTCCTAAATGGTCCATCAGCGGCTTGACTGATAGATCGAGCGCGCCGGTTATCACGACCTGCCTGAGTCCTAACTTCCGCGATTTATCGATCAGCTCGTAAGTCCCCGGAAAGACCGCCGGCTTGATCACGTCTTCAAACAGTTCCTGCGCGAAGTAACGCAGGCGATCCTCGGACTGGCCCTTGTACCGCTGGAAGTAAAGGTCATTAAAAACTTTTCGGCTATACTGGTCCGTCACCGCGAATACCGGAAGGCTTAGAAGAGTAGCCGCACTCTTCTTGAAACTTGCCATCAAGCCTTGCTGGCGCCGCGCGTAAAAGGACAGGGTATGCACCAGGTTGGTACTTACTAAAGTACCCTCGAGATCGTAGAATGCTGCCCCTGCCAAAGCTTTCCTCCAGACGAGAAGCCAATATACCGTATCAAAGCGGATTTAGATAACCTGAAAGCAAAAGTATTACACACTGTATGCTATCACTAGACAATCAGAGGGCATTTGATGAGAAATCTTAGGAAAAATGGCAAAAAGCTACAGCTCTTCGTAGTGGCAAGCGCACTGCTTTTCAGTGCTTTGGCATGTAATCGCGGTGCTTCGGAAAGCACTTCGAAGGTTGATATGGGGGACGCGAAGGTTGCGGCCGACAAAATCGCCGAAGCCGAGGCGCTTTACGACGGGCGAGAAGACTTGAGTAAGGCCCGAGCGGCAGTTGCGGCCCTGCGCCAGGCTCAAACCGCCGATTACGGCAACTACGAGGCAGCCTGGAAACTCGCGCGCGCAAGCTTTTACGTTGCCGAGCATACCGACGTGGACTCCGAACGTGAAGACATGTATCGCGAGGGAATCGACACCGGGAAAGCGGCAGTGCAACTACAGCCCGACAAACCGGACGGGCATTTCTGGCTCGGCGCCAACTACGGCGGTAGCGCGGCCCACAGCACTCTCGCCAACCTCTCGAGCTTCCAGGACATTAAAGGCGAGATGGAGACAGTGCTGAAGCTCGACGAGAGTTACCAGGGATATAGCGCGTACCTCGGTCTGGGCCGGCTTTACTTGCAGGCGCCGCGAGTGCTTGGCGGCGACGTCGCGAAGGCGATCGAGTATCTGGAAAAGGGAGTCAAACACAATCCGAACAACACGCTGATGCGTGTTGATCTGGCGCAGGCTTACGAAGCGAGCAATCGCGATGCTGACGCGAAGAAGCAGATTGAAACGTTGATGGCCATGACGCCCGATCCGAAGTACGCCCCCGAGCATAAGGACGCTGTTGATAAGGCGAAAAAACTCCTGGAAAAAATTAACCACAGATGACGCGGATTTTAAATCGGGATTTAAATCCGGATTTATTCCGTGTCATCCGTGGTTACTTTTTCGTTAACTGCCGGATCTCTTCGAGGGTGCGTTTGTGTTGCTCGAGTTTTTGACCGGCCTCGCCGAGTTTTCCTTGAGAGGTCAGTCGCTGGTAATCCTCAAACTCCTGAATGGCCCTGTTGACTAACTGCTGCAAATCCGGAGCCGGTGTTGCTGAGGGCGCAGGTTGATTTGGTTCAGGAGGAGCAGGAGCCTTGGCTGCCGCCTCACCAAACAAGCTATTCATTGCCTCCGCAAACGTCTGCCCGTACGCAAGTTTTTCCTGCGTCGCCAGCACAACCAAACGAAGCTCCGGCATCGGACTATTCTCGGACTGGAGATACACAGGCTCGACGAACAGCAGCGAGCGTCCCATCGGTATCACCAGCAAATGCCCACGTATGACACGCGATCCCTGCTGGTTCCAAAGTGTGAACTGCCCGGAGAGCTGCGCGTTCTGATCGATGCGTGCTTCGATCTGAAGTGGCCCATCGATGAGTCTTGACTTGGGGAAGTTGTAGACCAGCAGCTTGCCGTAGTTTTCGCCGTCGCTGCGGCCGGCCATCCAGCCGATCATGTTGTTTCTGCTGGCGGGCGTGAAAGGCAGAATCAGCACAAACTCATTTTTCTGCTGCTCGCCCGGCAACTGCATCAACACGTAATAAGGATCTATGGGAACGTTCTTTTTCTTGTTCTGCTCGTCGAGTGTCACCTGCAACGCGACGTTCCAAACGTCCTCGCGTTGGAAAAACACCTTCGGATTTTGCGTGTGATAAAGACCGTAGATCTCACCCTGAGCACGCACGAGCGTTTCGGGATAGCGAATGTGCGCCCGCAGATCGGCCGGCATTTGACTCGCATCCTGGAAGAGATTCGGAAAGACGCGCCGGTATGCGGCGATAATCGGATCCTGGTTGTCGAACACGTAGAAACGAGCTGTTCCGTTGTACGCATCGATCACGACCTTGACGCTGTTGCGAATGTAGTTAAGTGAGTTATCCGCAACTTCGTGATGACTGGAATAAGGAAAGTAAGACGACTCCGTGAAACCGTCGATCATCCAGAACAACCGGCCCTCGTTGGAAACCACGATGTATGCATCTTTATCGTAAGTAAGAAAAGGCGCAACGCCGTTGATGATCTCGCGAATGTTCCGGTGGATGAGCACACGGCTTTCACTCGTCACATCGTTGGAGAACGGCAGCTTGGAAAGATCGCCAACGCCCCAGGCCAGCAGCATGCGCCGCAAGCGATTACCGATTCTTATCCCACCGATCCCCTCGTAAGTCGTGGTGGCGTTGGTATCGCCCTGGGGATAGTCAAACTCCTTCTGCCCTGTCTTTACGTAAACGTAGCGATCGGTCAACTCCCCAAAATAGATTTCGGGACGCGTTATCTTCACCTCGGCCGCACTCGACTCCACCGGCATATTCGATAGCACAAACTGCGGCAGACCTTCGGGAGTGAAGCCGTTGGCGCTGTTCATCGTCACACCGTAACCGTGCGTATAGATCAGTCGTTCGTTGATCCAATTGCGCGACGACGCCGGCAGTTTCAAATCATTTATCTCGCGCGGCGCGATCATCATCTGGCGCGTTTGGCCGCCCGTAATGTAGCGATCCACATCGACGTCGGGAAAATCGTAGTACGTGCGGATTGCCTGGATCTGGCGCAACGTGTCTTGCAGCGCTCGCCAGTCCCAGAGACGAACGTTATCAAGACTTCCGCGATTGTTTGCCAGGTCAAGACCAGCGACGGAATTGTCTGCGTCAAAGTCGCGCAGCTCAATCTGATCGAGTCCGAAACCCTTTCGCGTCCATTCGATGTTATGGCTGATGTATGGCGTCTCGCGATCGATCTCGTTGGGCTTCACTATGAAGCTCTGAATGTAAGACGGTACGAGCACGACGCCGATAACGTAGGTGACAATCGGAAGAGCGAGAGCGATGAGCAACAAACTGAACCGCCGCACCGCGAAGGCGTTCACCAGCAGGATGATTGCGGCAATGATCAGCGCGACACAGACGAAGAGAAGTGCCGGGAGGGTGTAGTTAGCTTCCGTGTAAGTGACGCCTGAGAAGGTCGTGTGGTCATCCCAAAGGAAAGGGAAACGCGAGAGATAGGTGCGCCAGCTCAGCAGCAGTAAGAAGAGCGCGAGAGCGCAACAGACCGCTCTAAACGCCGCTCCTGAAGACCAGCGAACACTCGGCTTGAGCACAGTCTGCGGCAGGCCCAGCAGTGAATACGCGATGGCAGCGCAAAGTATGATGAACGTTACGCCGAGCAACCACGAGCTGAGCAGATCGTAAAGCGGCAGCGAGAAGAGATAGAAGCCGAGAGACTTCCCGAATATCGGATCGTAGATGTTTGTCGCGGGCTGGTTCCAATAAAGCGCGAACTCGCGCCAGTGCTCCTTTTGCTGGAAGCCGTAGATCAGTCCAAAGATGGCTGAGATCACCCAGCCAAGCGGTCGAATTACTTTTGCCGGTGAGAACTGAAACGGCTGATTGTTGAGAATGACCGTTCTGCTTTCAAAGGCGTAGGCGCCAAACAGTCTCTGGAAGAGCAGAAACGTGGCGCTCAGCAACAGTGCAGTGAGTATGGCAGAGCCGAAGAAGAGTGCGAGTTTGGCTTTGAAGACGTACCAGTAAACTGATGAATAACCGAGCGAGTCGAACCACAGCGCGGAGATGTAAATCGAGAGGATCCGCGAGAGTGAGATCAACAGCAGGAATGCGGCTATGACGAGCCAGAGTTTTAGACGACGCCGTTTGCGTGGTCCTACATCGATCACGTCTGCGTTCCGGGAGTTTCTGCTCACGCGCTTAGGATACCCTAGTTTCGTCTCTGCGTAACCTCTGCGTACCTCTGCGCCCTCTGCGGTGAACTTCCCGTAAGACGATTTACCGCAGAGGGCGCAGAGGTACGCAGAGGTTACGCAGAGAGATTTCTTTGTTCCCGTGTATAATCGCGGGAATGTTAACGCCCGAAACAATACTACAGGGCCGCTACCGGATCGTGCGCCAGCTCGGGCAGGGCGGCATGGGCGCCGTTTACGAAGCTGTCGATCAACGTCTCGACACTACGGTCGCTTTGAAAGAGACGTTGTTTGCCGACGAGCGTTTGCGAAAGCAATTCGAGCGCGAGGCGCGGCTGCTCGCCCGTTTGCACCATCCGGCGCTGCCGCGCGTCAGCGACCATTTTTCTGAAGGCGACGGACAGTTTCTGGTGATGCAGTTCATCCCCGGCGACGATCTGTCGGAGATGATGAATCGCAAACGCGGTCCGTTTCCCGCCGATCAAGTCCTGACCTGGGCCGATCAGTTGCTCGACGCGCTCGACTATCTTCACACACAAGATCCGCAGATCGTTCATCGCGACATCAAGCCGCAAAACCTGAAACTAACCGCGCGCGGGCAGATCATCCTTTTGGACTTCGGACTCGCAAAAGGACAGGCCGGGGAGATCTCACGCGTAACAACTTCGGCAAGCATCTTCGGCTACACGCCCAACTACGCACCGCTGGAACAGATCCAGGGACTGGGAACTGATTCGCGCAGCGATCTCTATTCGCTCGGAGCGACACTTTATCACTTGATGACCGGAGTGAAGCCGCCTGATGCATTGACGCGCGCCGCTGCGCTCGTGAATGGCCAGCCCGATCCGCTGGTGAAAGCGAGTGAGGCAAATCCGGCGGTCGCGCCAGCGGTGGACCACGTGCTCGCGAAGGCGATGGCCCAAAGTCGCGAACAGCGTTTTGCGTCTGCGTCGGAGATGCAGAAAGCGCTGCACGCCACGGAGCAGGCTTCAACCGTAGTAAACCGCGGTGAGGCTCAGACGAGGTTGTTTCCACCGGCCGCCGCCGCGAATACCGTAGCGACGCCGACGCAGACAGTCGCCCGCAACGAGACGGTAACCGCAACAGCAGGCGACACAACGGTGGTGAGACCAGGTTCACGCAGACGAGTATGGCCGTGGGTAGTGCCGGCAGTCGCGCTGTTGGTTCTGGCCTGTGGTGTGTTTGGATTCTACGCCTTGCAAAAGCGGAACAGCGACGTTGTGCAGGTGACGAACACCACGCCAACTCCAGTTGAGAGCCCGCCCGTTAACACGCCCACAGTCGCTCCGCCGCAGAACAAGAACGACAACACGCAACACGTCGAAGAGCCCACCACTCAATCCACACCTGCGCCGAAGAAACCCGAGAAGACCGCGCGCAAAGCCGAGAAGAAAAATCCCGAGCCTGATGAGCAGGAGCCGCGAGGAGTTGACGCGCAAGGACATGAGGAAGAGCCTCCTGATGTGCCGGTGCCACCAAACTTTCGCGGTCCAGCGCGACCGCGGCGAGGGCAAGTCAAAGTTCTGCCTGGCGGCGTGATGATTCGCACTTTCCCTGATGGGACACAAATAATAACCACGACCGACGGATCTCGAGTCCTGATTACAAAAGACGGAAAGAAGCAGGTTCTTAATCCAGCACGGCCGAATCGTCGTCGAGCCACTCCTGAACCGGAACCATCACCATTTTAACCACGGATGACGCGGATAAGATCGGATTTTCATCCGTGTCATCCGTGGTCAAAAACTGATAAGGAGTAAGTAATGAGGAAGTTTTTTGTGCTGGTCGCGATTTGCGCGTCGCTGGCAATGCTCAATCCCGCAAACGTTTCCGTTCGCGGAAAGAGTGAAACACCCGTTGCTGTAAACATCAGACTGACGCCGCCGCCTCCGGTGTTCGACGATAAAGAACGGATCGCCGAGTTGAAACAGCGTCGCGAGCGCGTGGCCCAAAGCGTCGGCCCGCAGTCGTTCATGATTCTTTTCAGTACCGAACCGCGAGTCTACACCAACGACGTCGATTATCCGTATCGCCAGGAAAACAACCTCTACTACCTCACCAACCTGAAACAGAAAGGCGCGACGCTCGTCCTGCTACCGGGCAATACAAAGGTCCGCGAGATCCTGTTTCTTCCACGGCGCAATGCCGCTGCCGAAACGTGGACGGGCCACATGTACACACCTGAAGAGGCAACCCAACTCTCGGGCATCAGGGAGATCTGGCAAAACACCGAGTTTGATCCGTTCATCAAAGCGTTGCGCAATCGCCAGCCCTACCGGCCCGCGCCCGAAAACGTTTTCATGTCTGATCTGCCCGCCGGCACGCCGTTGACGAACGACCACGGCTTTATGACGTTGTTCGATGCCGCGGCTAAAGGCGAGGCAGGACTGTTCATGTTGGTGCCGGGCGACGGGGAAAGTCGTGAATACAAACAGGAGCAGCGCTTCGCTTCGGAGTGGGCCAAGACGGCCTCAGGCTACAGCGTCAAGAATGCGTGGCCCATCTTCACGCAGATGCGCCTGGTGAAGTCGCCGATGGAGTTGCGCCTCCTACAGCACGCGATGGACATCAGCACCGAGGCCCATCAGCGCGCCTGGGCGGCGGCCGGCAGCGCCAGGTGGGAATATGAAGTCGATGCCGTGATGGCCTACACTTTCAAGCTCAGGAACGCCGACAACTGGGGTTACCCGGACATCGTTGGCTGTGGTCCAAATGCCACCACGCTTCATTACATCGAATCGCAGGCAGCGGTGAAACAGGGTGAGCTGCTCTTGATGGACGTGGGCGCGGAATATGATCACTACACCGCGGACGTAACGCGCACGTTTCCCGTCAATGGAAAATTTAATCCGCTACAGGCCGCTGTCTACCAGATTGTTTACGACGCTCAGGAAGCAGTAGCGAAGGCCTCGAAGCCGGGTGCTACGTTGTCAGACGTAAACCGCGCGGGGACCGAAGTGATCAAAGACGGACTCTTAAAGCTTGGGCTGATCACCGATCGCAACTCGATGCAACACCGGCTCTGGTTCATGCACGGAACGTCGCACTGGTTGGGCATGAACGTGCACGACGTGGGTGGCGGATCGAAGTTCGTGCCGGGAGTGGTGTTTACCAACGAGCCGGGAATTTACATTCGACCTGATGCATTGGACCAGATGCCGTTTGGCTGGAAGCAGGAAGACTGGGACAAGTTCAAGGAGGCTGTCCGTCCGGCGTTTGAGAAGTACGAAGGCATTGGCGTCAGGATTGAAGACGACATGGTCATCACTGCGGACGGCGTACGCTGGATGACGGAAGCCCTGCCGCGAAAGCTCAGCGAGATCGAGGATTTCATCGCCAAGGCTCGGCGCCAAACAGAATAGTTAACCACAGATGACACGGATCAAAGGCGCGGATCAAATCCGTCTTCATCCGCGTCATCCGTGGTTAATGTTTTCGGAAGATGCTTCGTAGCCACCCTGAGAACCACCTCAGGGCTGTTCGAAAAAACCCGTGCTGTGGCGGCGGTTCGCCCACCGCCGTCGCTGCTTCGGCGCCCAGGCTGGTGAAGAACTGAGTCGCCATCATCTTCGCCGTGCCCTGAATCATTCGTTGGCCAACACTCGCAATCGTGCCGCCAACCTGTACGTCGCCCGAGTAACTCACCTTCGTTCCGTTTTCGCCTTGCTCGAGATCAAGATCACCCGAACCTTTAAGAAATCCCGGCGTGCCTTTGCCGTCTACGACGATGCGAAGGTGTTCCGGTTCTCGCAGATCCTCGAGCCGCGCCGTCCCGTTGAATACCCCTTTGATCGATCCAACACCTGTTCGAATCGTTGCTGCAAACGTGTTCTCAGCAGTTTTTTCCAGACGTTCACAACCGGGAATACAGCGTTGTAACACCTCCGGATCTACGAGGCATTGATAGACGCGTTCGCGAGGCGCGTCGAGTTGGTGAGTGCCTTCCAGTTTCACTGCACGTTGGCCTTCGCCGCCTGAATCGCGCGGCGCGTGTGTACCTGTGCGAGGTGACATCGATACTCGCCGGAAGCATAGAGATCCGAATTCGGATCGATCCCGTCGCAGACGTGTGTGGCGGCGGTAGCTGTTGCATCGTCGTCAAGGTTCGTTCCGGTCAGAGATCCTTCGACACCCTTCGCGCGATAGGCTTTGGTGCCAACACCTGTGACGCCAATCGCGGCTGACTTGCACGAGCCATCGTCACCCAATTCGAGATGAACGGCGATGCCCACGACTGCGAAACCGGAAGCTGGATGAGGTACTTTTTGATACGCCTGGCCGAAGCGACCGGATGGTTTTTTAATACGAATCTCGCGGAGTATTTCGCCGGGCTGAAGATCGGTTGTCAGCAGATCGACAAAGAAGTCTTCAGCTTTGACTGTGCGATCACCGTTTGGTCCGACTAAGACCAGGTCCGCTCCGAGCGCGAGTACTGCTGCGGGCCAATCGCCGGCCGGATCCGAGTGCGCGATGCTGCCGCCAATCGTTCCTTTGTTACGCACCTGCACGTCGCCAATGCTCTTCGCACATTCAGGGAGCAGCGGGCAGATGCGTTTCAGCAGATCCGATGACTCCAACTGATAGTGCGTCGTGGTCGCGCCAATCAGAATCTGATCGCCTTCTTCGCGGATGTAGGCCAGCGACTTGATGCGTCCGATGTCCACCAGCAACTGCGGTTGCGCGAGACGCAGTTTCATCGCCGGAATGAGGCTATGTCCACCTGCCAGAACCTTGGCCCCATCAAGGTCGCTTGCCAACAACGAAACCGCTTCTTCCAAAGTGGCGGGCGCCTGGTAATCAAATTGTGCCGGAATCATCATTCACTCCTTCTTCATCCGCGTTCATCCGCGGCTAATAATCCGCCAGACATTCTCGGGCTTGATCGGCATATCCAGATGCCGCACTCCAAATGGCGCGAGTGCATCGACTATCGCGCCAACGATTGCCGGCGTTGCGCCGATGGTGCCCGCCTCGCCAACGCCTTTGACGCCGAGTGGATTCACGGGCGACGGAGTCTCGGTGCGGTCCAACTCAAAATCCGGAATGTGTTTGGCGCGTGGCACTGCGTAATCCATCAGAGTGCCGGTCAACAACTGCCCCTGCTCGTCATAGACCACCTCTTCATACATCGCTTGTCCGATCGATTGAACGATGCCGCCGTGAACTTGCCCGTCAACCAGCATCGGATTGATCACTCGGCCGCAATCATCGACCGCGACGTAGCGTAGAAACTTGATGTCGCCCGTCTCGTGATCGATCTCGACGACGGCGATGTGGGTACCGAACGGAAACGTGAAGTTCTTCGGTTCGAAAAAGTAAGTCGCCGAGAGACCCGGCTCGGTGTCCGGAGGCAATTCCTTTGCGAGGTGCGCAGCGAGTGCAATGTCCTGAATCGTTAAACTCGATTTGCCCTCGGTCTGCGGTTCGGGCAATGCGCCTGCCGGTGCTTCACCAACAGGCACGACGGGTTCGGACGTTCCGGTAGCGCTGGCCGCTGCGGCTGCCTGAAGCGAATACTTCCCGCCCTCGAACGAAAGGCGTGACGCATCAGCCTTGAGCATGTGAGCCGCAATCTTATGGGCCTTCTCTTTCAGCTTTTCAATCGCCACATAAACTGCGGTGCCGCCGACAGCAGTGGCGCGGCTCCCAAACGTGCCTATGCCATACTGCACGACGCCCGTGTCGCCGTGAATCACGGTCACGTCGTTGATGTCAACGCCTAATTGATCGGCGGCAATCTGCGCGAATGATGTTTCCTGTCCCTGGCCGTGCGGCGATGCCCCGGTCAATACGGTGACTTTTCCGGTTGGTTCGATACGAACAGTGGCACTCTCCCAGCCGCCGGCGGGCATCGCCTGGGATGGACCAAGCGCGCAGATCTCGACGTACGTCGAAACACCGATGCCAATGAGACGGCCGTCATGCCGGCCTTGCTTCTGCTCCTCGCGAAGTTTCGCATAACCGACGATCTCTTGTGCTTTGTTCAGAGCGGTCTCGTAGTCGCCGCTGTCGTAATCGAGACCGGTCGCAGTGTGGAATGGAAACTCGCTTGGCGACGGAAAGTTTTTGCGACGTACTTCGGCGGGATCGACGCCGAGCTCAGCAGCGACGAGATCCAGCGCGCGTTCGACGATGTAAGTGGCCTCGGGCCGCCCCGCGCCTCGATAAGCATCAGTGGCCATCTTGTTGGTGAAGCACCCGATGATATTCATCTGAATGGCCGGGATCTTGTACGCACCTGAGAGCATTAATCCGGTTAGCGTCGGAATCGCGGGCGTAAGCAGTTGGTGATAAGCGCCGAGATCTGCAAAGACGCTGTAGCGCAGGCCGGTGATCGTTCCATCGTTCTTGAATGCTATTTCGACGTCGCCAACCTGGCCGCGCCCGTGAATCGTCGCTTGCATGTTCTCGCGTCGTGTTTCGATCCACTTGACGGGTTTGCCAAGTTGCATCGAAATCCAGCCCAGTAGAGCTTCTTCTGCGTAGACATTCAACTTTGATCCAAAGCCGCCGCCCACCTCGGGAGTAATTACGCGCAACTTGTTTTCAGGAATTCCAATCATGAGGGCGACCTGGGTGCGCATGAGGTGCGGTATCTGGGTTGAAGACCAAATGGTCAGCTCTTCTTCACCGGGAAAATAGCGAGCGAGCACGCCGCGCGGCTCCATCGCGATTGGCGCAAGACGGTTGTGAAGCACGCGCTGTTTGACGGTGCGATCGGCCGCCGCGAATGCAGCGTCGATGTCGCCCTCGCCGGAGGTCAACTTGTACGCGATGTTGTCGCCAAAAGCTTCGTGGATGACTGGTCCACCCGCAGCGGCTTGTTCCACGTCAGTCACCACCGGCAGCTCTTCATAATCGACCATCAGGAGATCGACAGCATCTCGCGCTGCATACTTGTCAGTCGCGACGATTGCGGCGATGGGATGGCCGACGAAGTAAACCTTGTCTGTTGCGAGCACTCGATGATCGGGAACTTTCAAATCGGGCAGGGCACTGGCGCACGGCACTTGTCCGATCTTTGCAGCGACGTCCTGGCCGGTGTAGACGGCCACAACACCCGGTGCGGAGCGCGCGGCTGACGTATCGATGCCGGTGATTTTGGCGTGCGCGTAGATCGAGCGAACGAAGGTTACGTGCAACGTGCCCGGCAGGGCGACGTCATCGACATAATGTGCCAGTCCTCGGATCAGACGAGGATCCTCTGTGCGTTTTACTCGTTGGCCAACGTAGTTATTGGGCATACCTGCCTCCCATTGAGCTTCGTTCAGTTCAACTTTAGCTTGCCCTGCGGCGTCAGTAACGTAACGGCAACCTAAAGGTTGAACTCTGAACTTAAGATCCAGCGGCCTTCTTCGCCGCGTATTCAACTGCTTCGATGATGTGCTGGTAACCAGTGCAGCGGCATAGATTGCCGTCGAGACCGTGACAGATTTCTTCGCGTGATGGCGATGCATTCCTGTCGAGCAACTGCGCCGCGCTAACGATCATGCCGGGTGTGCAGTAGCCGCACTGTAATCCGTGTTTCTCCCAAAATCCTTCCTGAACCGGATGCAGTTCGCCGTTTTGCGCCAACCCTTCGATAGTCGTTACCGCAGAGCCGTCGGCTTGAACAGCGAAGACGGTGCACGACTTTACCGCCTGCCCATCGAGCATCACGGTACACGCGCCGCACAGCGACGTTTCACACCCAACGTGCGTACCCGTCAACTCCAAAACGTCACGCAGATAATGAACAAGGAGCATGCGTGGCTCGACCTCATCCGTATGAGAGACACCATTCACGCTCAGATTGATAGCCTTTTTCATGAGCTACCTCACTTCTGAAAATTTAGATTGTGAAGAATTATTCTGACGCGAACTTCTAAGCCACTTTGCCGCGAAAGTCAATGCTAGCCGCAAAAAGGCACAGAAAGCACAAAAATGATTTCCTGTTTGTGCTTCTTGTGCCTTTTGTGGCTTACACCGTGGCTTTATGAATCCGTCGCTTCAACCGGTGAATCGTGCGGCGGACCACTTTGAGCTGTGCGTGATCGTGAGCCGTGAGCGCCGCCTGCCGTTGCGTCTTCAACTCACGAATCCGCGCTTTGATGGAGCTCTTGTCAACGCCGACTACCGCGTGATGCTCGTGTTGAATACCCAAGGCTTTCGAGAGCGCCACGATCAAATGGTCCTTATTCATCTGCGTGTAGCCCTGGACGGCTTCGTGCTCGATACCTTTCGCCATGTCGCGCAGCTCGGCGACAGTCTTGTGTTTCAGTTGTTCGTACGTAACTTCTGCCATTTGCAAGCTCCTATTCAGTGCTGTGTGTCACTGCAAAAATCTGATCGAGATGATGCCTGAGGTGAACGACGTAATCGCGTATCAAATACTCGAGCGTCGCCGGTTTATTGCGGTCCACTGAGTTGAACGCGATTTGATCCAGGCTATGGCTTTCGCGAGCTTTCGTCAGGACGTTTTCCGGTATGACTGAAACGACGTGGAGAAGATGAAGATTGTAAGCACTCCAGAGCTGGATCAGGTCAGGCCATGACTCGTCGCGGTACTTTTGCGAACTTACCCAGCGCTCCTGTTCATAACCGGGAAAAACGAGATCGTCTGTAAACTGCGCGCGAACGAAACGCTGGTGGTTGTTGGCTGCGGAGTCAACTAAGTGACCGAGAATCTCTACCGGCGCCCAATTATCTTCAGACGTTCCATGACGACTCTGTTCTTCAGTGATACCCTTCAATCGCGCGGTTGCGCTCAGAATCGTGTCGCGAAACTCCGATAGAAACTGATCGTAGCCATTTATTGTGGACATGATTGCGGGATTTTACAGGATTAACATGAAAATTCTGTAATCCTGTCTGGAACCAGCAGCATCGAATAAGCGTTTAAGTGGCATGCGACGGTTGTCGAAAATCTTTGCGGTGATGGCGGTGACGTTGTTACTACTGGTGGTCACCGGCACCTACGATTTCATTTCAGATAAGGTGCACTTCTACGTGCGCGTCGCCAGACTCTACACTCAAGCTCCCGATTCCAGGATTGCGATGCCGCTTGAAGACGTCTCGAAGAAGGCAATCGCCGACACGTGGCATGCGCCGCGCGGAACAGGACGCCAGCACGAAGGTCAGGACATCTTCGCACCGAAGGGAACACCGATTCTTTCCGCGACCAGGGGGCTAGTCTACAAGATCGGTGAGAACAATCTCGGCGGCCAGACAGTTTCCGTAATCGGTTCAGGTGGTCGCGTTTACTATTACGCGCATCTCGACAAGTACGCTCCCGGGCTGGAAGTCGGAGAGTGGGTCTCGCCTCGCACGGTGCTCGGCTATGTTGGGACCACCGGAAACGCGCAAGGCACGCCGCCTCATCTTCACTTCGGTATCTACACGACGACCGGCGCAATCAATCCGCTGCCACTACTAACCGATCGCACCACGCCCACACAAACAGTCCGCCGGTTACACAAAAACCAATCCGTGCAATCTATGGATTGACTCTTCCGCAGCTCCGGGCTTATTGTTTCGCGACAACTCAATATCCCCGTCGTAAGGAGCTCACGCATGCGAATGCGATCCCGGTATCTTCCTGTCTCGATTCTTGTTCTCGCCGTAGTCATCTCGGTTTTTCTTCTGGCCCCACGATCTGGAGCAACCAGTTCGCCTCAGGATCCGCCAACGCCACCCGCGGGAGGCGGCGGCCAGGAACGTCCCGGCCGTCCGGAGCAGCAACCGGAAATAAAACCTTACGATCGTGTGATCACCAAGGAAGCGAAGTCGGATGAAGGTATCTTCACGATCCACACAGTCAAGGAAAAGGTCTATTACGAAATCCCCAAGAGCGAACTGATGAAGGAGTTTCTTTGGGTGAGCCAGATCGCCAGGACGACGCTCGGCGTCGGCTACGGCGGGCAGGCTGCGGGAAATCGCGTCGTGAAGTGGGAGCGGAAAGGCAATCGCATCCTGCTGCGAAACGTTTCGTATGACGTTGTCGCCGATCCGAAGCTTCCCGTGTCGCGTGCAGTGCAGGCTGCAAACAACGACACGATCATCATGGCGTTCAATATCGAGGCACTCGGAAAAGACGATTCAGCCGTCATCGACGTTACTAAACTCTTCACCAACGAAGTGACAGAGTTTAGTGCACGCACTCGTCTGCGTGCTCGTGGCTTCGACGCCTCTCGGTCCTTCATTGAAAAGACCAAGTCGTTTCCGACGAATATTGAGGTCGAAGTTTCGCAAACTTACACGTCCCCGCCGGACATGACACCCGCCGGCGGTGGCGGCGGACCACAACCGCAGCCCGTGCCAAATCCGTTTGCGCAGGGCATGCGTGCCGGGACAAATGCGACAGTAGTGATGCACTACAGCATGGTGAAACTTCCCGAGAAGCCGATGATGCCGCGTCTCTTTGACGAGCGAGTCGGCTATTTCACGATTCGCAAAATCGATTACGGCATCGACGAGCAGCGCGCCCCGCAGCGTACTTACATTACTCGCTGGCGGCTGGAAAAGAAGGATCCGAATGCTGAGATCTCCGAGCCAGTCAAGCCGATCGTCTATTACGTCGATCCGGCCACGCCGACGAAGTGGGTGCCTTGGATCAAGAAGGGAATCGAGGATTGGCAGCCTGCATTCGAAGCAGCCGGCTTTAAGAATGCGATCATCGCGAAGGAAGCTCCGTCGAAGGCTGAGGATCCTTACTGGGACCCGGAAGACGCGAGATATTCAGTTATCCGGTATCTACCATCGACGATTGAGAATGCCTCCGGCCCGCACGTGAGCGATCCGCGCACGGGTGAGATTCTCGAATCGGACATTCAGTACTACCACAACGTGATGAACCTGCAACGCGATTGGTACTTCCTGCAGGTTGGCCCACTCGACGCGCGTGCTAAGAAACTTCCATTGCCCGACGATCTGATGGGTCGGCTGGTTGAGTATGTTATCGCTCACGAGGTCGGACATACGCTCGGCTTTCAACACAACATGAAAGCAAGCGCGACGTATCCCGCGGATAAGGTGCGCGACCCGCAGTGGCTCAAGACGATGAGCCACACACCGACGTTGATGGACTACTCGCGTTTCAACTACGTGGCCCAGCCCGAAGACAACATTCCGCCGGAGTCTCTAATTCCGGTGATTGGGCCTTATGACAAATGGGCGACGATGTGGGGTTACAAACCGATTCCGGCAGCAAAGACTCCGGACGACGAGAAGAAGACGCTGGACGAATGGGCCAGGGAACAGGACACAAAACCCTGGTTGCGCTTCTCGACAGCGGATTCGCGCGGTTCTGATCCCGGTGAGAACACGGAAGCCGTCGGCGACGCGGATGCCGTTGCGTCCACCGCGCTTGGTATCAAAAACTTGAAACGCGTCGCGGATATGCTCTTGCCGGCGACGTCGCATCCAGGCGAGCCGTACGACGATCTCGAGGAGCTCTACGGTCGCATGTTGGGCCAGTGGGCCATCGAGTTGAATCACGTGACGGGGATTGTCGGTGGCTTTAATTCGCAGCAGAAACACGCTGGACAGGAAGGCGTGCGCTTTACGATTGTTCCTAAAGAACGACAAGTGGCAGCCGTGCGCTTTCTTAATGAGAATGCGTTTGCCACGCCTTCGTGGGCGATCAAGCCTGAGATACTGAGACGCATCGAACCTTCGGGCGCGATCGCACGGGTGAACGTTGCGCAGGAGCGGATCTTGAACTCGCTTCTGAGCAATGCACGTTTCGATCGTCTGGTTGAGCAGGAGGCAATCGATGGAATGGCTGCGTACCGGCCCGCGGACTTCATGGCTGACGTGCGGCGCGGCATTTGGAGTGAGCTTGAAGGTGGTCCAGTCCGCATCGACGTCTACCGGCGCAACTTGCAGAACTCGTACATTGACTTGCTCTCGGCGAAGTTGAATGTGCGACCGTCTGTTACAGATGATTATCGTGCGCTAATCAAATTGGAGCTTCGCGATTTGAGCACGGCAATCGGTGCGGCGATGGCGCGAGCTACCGATCGTGAAACTCGCGCGCATCTTGCCGATGCTCGGGACCAGATTGCGAAGGCGCTGGATCCAAAGTTTGCCGCGCCGGCGCCGGTGTTACCGTTCAATCCGTTCGGGTTTGATGATGAATTGAAGTTGGACTCGACGGCGTTGGATGATTTCGATCCGCGCGATTGCTGGCCTGACTATGCGATCCGTATCAGGCCACGAAAGGAATAGGAAAATAGTTAGCCACAAAAAGCACAAAGTCATTGTTGTGCTTTTTGTGTTCTTTGTGGTTCGAGCAGGTTTGTCGTGTGATCTGTGACGCTTGCGTGCGTTGGATTCAAGACCGGAGGTTCGTATGCGGTTTGCTCTAACTGCGGTTGCTCCGGCCGGGGCCGAATCAAGAGACCGGCGATGATGTGTCCAATACCTGAGGTCGCGGGCAGCAATCCAAACAGCCAGATTGTCTTCACGACCGGATCGATTGCGAACGGAACCTGAGAAATTATCTCAGGCGGCAACTTCAGCACGAGGGCTGCCGAAAGATAGTACAAGAACACTGTCAGCCCAACGCCGGAAAACAACGAGACCACGCCTTTTGAAATGTGATCCTCACGCTTCTCCGCCGGTGTCTTCCTCTTTCGGAACTCGATCCACGGACGAGCACGCTTGGGCCATTGCGACTCAGGTGAGATGCGCGCGATCTCCTGATTCATGCGATCAAGGGCGCCGGAGACCTCGTCCGACACATGGTCAACCTTGAAGTCCTTGATCATCTCTTTGATCTTCGGGAGCGGACCGCGATCGCTTCTCGCCACAGCCTCGCTGAGCGCAACGGCCTTCCCAATCACTTTGAGATTCGCGCCACAGATACGGCAATACTGCGTCGATTGAGACTCTGTACCGCATTGAGGGCAGAACATAATTTCGAAACGTGCCTGAAGCTTGTTTAGTTCCTTCTGAAACGAACAAGTCAGGAAGGGCGGCTTGCCCCCGCTGCTGGAAGAGCGGGGGCA
>Ga0065712_10067740_pt1 | contig 80637 bp, 87 predicted proteins | sample MisRhiReplicate1_FD_59099 | JGI IMG/M metagenome (GOLD analysis project Ga0065712, IMG submission 59099) | Miscanthus rhizosphere microbial communities from Kellogg Biological Station, MSU, sample Rhizosphere Soil Replicate 1: eDNA_1 v3... | ecosystem: Host-associated > Plants > Roots >...
GGCGCCACCACGTCGAAGACCTGGTGGCGCCTCCCACACGTGGTGTTTCGTCAGTAACTCTCTCGATCTACCTGTTCAACCCAGCATTTCACTCATCGAGATGATCTGCTCGGCCACCTGAATCAGCTTTTGCTGGCGGCTCATTGCCTGACGCCGCATCAGGGTGTAGGCCTCTTCCTCGTTGCAGTCCTTCATTTTCATCAACAGTCCTTTCGCCAGTTCGATGCGTTTGCGTTCGGCCAGTTGCTGGTCGCGGGCGTGGAGTTGCGCGCGCAGGGCCTGGTCGCTCTCGAAACGGGCCATGGCCACGTCGAGAATGGGCTGCAGGCGTTGGGCCTGAATGCCTTCGACGATATAGGCGCTGACGCCGGACTTGATCGCCTGACGCATCACGCCAGGGTCGTGCTCATCGGTGAACATCACGATCGGGCGGGGCTGGTCGCGGCTGACCAGGACCACTTGCTCCATGACGTCACGACCGGGCGATTCGGTGTCGATGAGGATCACGTCGGGGCGCACCGCGTCTACGCGTGCGGGCAGGTCGATAATGAAACCGGATTCGTCGATCACCTCGAAGCCTGCCTCGATCAGGGCGGTTCTCAGGCGACCGACCTTCTTTGGCGTGTCATTGATCAGCAGGATACGCAGCATGGTCACGTTCTCCTTCAACGACGGGCGGCGACGGGCACGTTATCGGCCCAGGCGTTGATCTTGAAACTGCGCGCATAGGCCGCCGGATCATTGCCGTCCCAGACCCTGCCATCGATCAACTGACTGCTGCGCAACGTAGCGCTCGGCACCTCAATGCCCAGTGCCTCGGCGGCCTGTCGATACAGTTCCAGGCGCTGGACACGCTCGGCAACGGCCAGATAATCCGGGTCTTCACGCAACAGCCCCCAGCGGCGGAACTGGGTCATGAACCACATCCCGTCCGACAGCCATGGGTAATTGACTTGTCCCTGACCATGGAAACTGACGGCGTGGTGGTCTTCCCAGTGATTGCCGAGGCCGTCGCTGTACTGGCCCAGCAGGCGCGGCTCGATGCAGTCCAGCGGTGTGTCCAGATACTCGGCACCGCTTAGCAGTTGTGCGGTGCTGCGTCGATTGTGCTCGCTCTCCTCGATGAAACGACTCGCTTCCAGCACGGCCATGACCAGCGCTCTGGCGGTGTTGGGGTTCTGCTCGGCGAATTCGCGGGTGCAACCCAGGACCTTGCCCGGATGGTCGGGCCAGATGGTCTGGCTGGTGGCCATGCTGAAGCCCAGTTGTTGGCTGACTGCACTGGCGGCCCAGGGCTCGCCAACGCAGAAACCGTCGATACGGCCGGCCTGCAGATGCTGAACCATCTGCGGCGGCGGCACGACCACACTGTTCACGTCGTCCAGCGGATGAATGCCCTGGCTGGCGAGCCAGTAATAAAGCCACATGGCATGGTTGCCGGTGGGAAAGGTCTGGGCGAACGTCAGTTTCGGACCGCTTTGGTGCACGCGTTTGTCCAGTGCCTCAGGAGTGATCACGCCACTTTCCTGCAGGCCGCGTGACAGGTTGATGCACTGGCCGTTCTGGTTCAGCCCCATCAGGATCGCCATGTCCCTGGCCGGACCGCCGCTGATGCCCAGTTCGACGGCGTAGATCATCCCGTAGAGACTGTGTGCCGCCTGCAACTGGCCACTGACCAGCTTGTCTCGCAGGCCGGCCCAGGAGGTCTGGCGCTTGAGGTTGAGGGTCAGGCCGTAAGGCTGGGCAAAGCCCTGGGTCGCTGCTACCACCAGCGAGGCGCAGTCGGTCAGGGCCATGAAACCCACATCCAGGCTGTTCATCTCGGGCGCATCGCTGCCGTTGACCCAGTCCAGCGCATTGCTTGTTCGTACGTTCATGGCACTTGCTTCATAAAGGACATCCAGAAAAAAGGCGTCGTCCAGCCCCTGCAAGGTGCAAGTGCCGGAACGACGCCGTTGTCCGGGCAGCGCTCCGTCGTTGGAGCGCGTGCCGATAACGGTTTCAAGCAAGGCATATGCCAGCGCTCGACCGATCAGGGTAACAAGTTTTTTGCATGCCTCGCGTGCAGGGCCTTCACGCGGCTATAATCGCGCCCCTGAATTCAGCTTCTCACGAGCCTCGCCCGCCCATGTATAACCTGGCCCGCCAGTTACTGTTCAAGCTTTCCCCGGAAACCTCCCATGACCTTTCGCTGGACCTGATCGGTGCCGGTGGGCGTCTGGGCCTCAATGGCCTGTTGAGCAAGGCTCCGGCCAAAGTGCCGGTCACCGTCATGGGGCTGGAGTTTCCCAACCCCGTAGGCCTGGCGGCCGGTCTGGACAAGAACGGCGCGGCCATCGACGGCTTCGCGCAACTGGGCTTTGGCTTCGTCGAGATCGGTACCGTCACGCCGCGTCCGCAGCCGGGCAACCCCAAGCCACGGATTTTCCGTCTGCCCCACGCCGAAGCCATCATCAACCGCATGGGCTTCAACAACCTGGGGGTCGACAATCTGGTCAGTCGTGTGCAGGCTGCGAAGTACAAAGGCATTCTGGGCATCAACATCGGCAAGAATTTCGACACGCCGGTCGAGCGCGCCGTGGACGACTACCTGATCTGTCTGGACAAGGTCTACGCCCACGCCAGCTATGTGACCGTCAACGTCAGCTCGCCCAATACACCGGGCCTGCGCAGCCTGCAATTCGGTGATTCGCTCAAGCAACTGCTCGAGGCCCTGAGTCTGCGCCAGCAGGAACTCACGCAGCGTCATGGCAAGCGTGTGCCGCTGGCCATCAAGATCGCCCCGGACATGACCGACGAAGAAACCGTACTGGTCGCCGCCGCGCTGATCGAATCCGGCATGGACGCGGTCATCGCCACCAACACCACCCTCAGCCGCGAAGGCGTCGAAGGTCTGCCACATGCGGACGAGGCGGGTGGATTGTCGGGCGCACCGGTTCGCGAGAAGAGCACTCACACGGTGAAGATACTGGCAGGCGAGTTGGCAGGGCGCATGCCGATCATCGCTGCCGGAGGCATCACCGAAGGGCGTCACGCGGCCGAAAAAATGGCGGCAGGTGCGAGTCTGGTGCAGATCTACTCGGGCTTCATCTACAAGGGGCCCGCACTGATTCGCGAATCGGTGGATGCGATTGCGGCAATGCCGCGTCAGCAGGTCTGAATCGCAGGCAAAAAAAGGGGCTCTTGAAGAGCCCCTGGGCTTTTGGCCCGCCGTCCGGATGGGACGTGCATGGTATGGGTGTAGATGGTCAGTCAATAAAGCTTTGATGGACTGGTCGGGGCCTGTGTCTCCAAAGGCGCGTTATCCGACCGCGTGAAGTTCGTTGAGTCTGTGGATTCCCGCAGTGCCGGTCATACCGTCCCAATTGTCGCCGCGTCCTTCTCGCCATCCATTGATCCATGCCTGGCGTACTGACGGTAGAGTAAAAGGGCAAAGCTCACGGGATTTACCATGAACGCCGTACTGATATCCGCGTAAAAATGCTCTTTCCAACGGATCACGCTTAAGTCTTCTCATAGGGTATTGCCCTCGTCTGTTGACTGTTATATCCCTGAGACCTCACGGTGAGGTCGGGCAGAAAGGTCTGCCGTTGGTGCCCGCTGCCGGCGTCGCGGGCCTTGGTGTCAGAACCGTTGCGGTAATGACCTGAGGTGATTTCTAACCAAAGCGTCGGACCCTGTGAATGATCGTTTTGTCATAAGCACGTCACATTTAGGTCTGTCGGGCGATAAGGAAGGTCGGGCTTCAGCACCGTTTTTTGGCGCAAGCCTTTTGACGCGGGCGTTTCAGACCGGATTGAGAGCGCGTCTCAGATGCGGATGATGGCTGAATGCTTTAAGCGTCTATTCGACGAAGGGTCGAGATGTGACTTTTTGTTGCCCACTTCGTCGGGTTGAATAGCCGCTCTTCATATAGCAAAGCTATGTTGAGAGCGTGATGGATTGAAAACTGCCGCATTTACGCTGCCCTGGTCTCAAGGCAGGTTTCATGCGGCGGATCGGCACATTCAACGTGCCACGCAGGCGTTCTCCAAGAAAGGCGCCTGTTTAAAATCTGGTCGGGCAATGCGTTGCCCACCGCTGACGGCTCAGGCCCTGGAATACACATGTCGGATCGCTACGAACTTTTCCTCACTTGCCCAAAAGGCCTCGAAGGACTGCTGGCCGAAGAGGCCACGGCCCTCGGTCTCGAGGATACCCGCGAACATACCTCGGCCATTCGCGGTTCGGCCGACATGGAAACCGCCTACCGGCTGTGCCTGTGGTCCCGTCTCGCTAACCGCGTGCTGCTGGTGCTCAAGCGCTTCCCGATGAAGGACGCCGAAGACCTGTATCACGGCGTGCTCGACGTTGAATGGCACGACCATCTCGAATCGGATGGCACCATCGCCGTTGAATTCAGCGGTCACGGGTCAGGCATCGACAACACCCACTTCGGCGCGCTTAAGGTCAAGGATGCAATCGTCGACAAATTGCGCACGCCGGACGGCGAGCGTCCTTCGGTAGACAAGATCAATCCCGACCTGCGCGTGCATCTGCGTCTGGACCGTGGCGAGGCGATTCTGTCCCTGGACCTGTCCGGTCACAGTCTGCACCAGCGTGGCTATCGCCTGCAGCAGGGTGCTGCGCCCCTTAAGGAAAACCTCGCCGCCGCCATCCTGGTGCGTGCCGGCTGGCCGCGTATCGCTGCCGAAGGTGGCGCGCTGGCTGACCCGATGTGTGGTGTGGGTACCTTCCTGGTCGAAGCCGGTCTGATTGCTGCCGACATTGCACCGAACATCAAGCGTGAGCGCTGGGGCTTTTCCGCCTGGCTGGGTCACGTGCCAGCCCTGTGGCGCAAGCTGCACGACGAGGCGCTGGCACGTGCCGAGGCAGGCCTTGCCAAACCGCCGCTGTGGATCCGCGGCTATGAAGCCGACCCACGTCTGATCCAGCCTGCCCGCAACAACATCGAGCGTGCGGGACTGAGCGACTGGATCAAGGTCTACCAGGGCGAAGTCGCCACGTTCGAGCCGCGTCCGGATCAGAACCAGAAAGGTCTGGTCATCTGCAACCCGCCGTACGGCGAGCGTCTGGGTGACGAAGCCAGCCTGCTGTATCTCTACCAGAACCTGGGTGAGCGCCTGCGCCAGTCGTGCCTGAACTGGGAAGCGGCGGTATTCACTGGCGCGCCTGATCTGGGCAAGCGCATGGGCATTCGCAGTCACAAGCAGTATTCGTTCTGGAACGGCGCGCTGCCCTGCAAGCTGTTGCTGATCAAAGTGTTGCCGGATCAGTTCGTCACCGGCGAGCGTCGTACCCCCGAACAACGTCAGATCGAGCGCGAAACGCCCGTCGAGACCGAAGTCGAAGTTGAAAGAAAATTCAACAAGAACGGCAATCCGATCAAGCCCGCTCCTGTGGTGGTCGAACAGCCACGCTTGAGCGAAGGCGGGCAGATGTTTGCTAACCGCCTGCAAAAGAACCTCAAGCTGATGGGCAAGTGGGTACGCCGTGAAGGCATCGATTGCTATCGCGTGTACGACGCCGACATGCCCGAGTATTCGATGGCCATCGACCTGTACCACGACTGGGTCCATGTGCAGGAATACGCCGCGCCCAAATCCATCGATCCGGAGAAGGCTTCGGCACGTCTGTTCGATGCGCTGGCGGCCATTCCGCAGGCGCTGAACATCGACAAGAGCCGCGTCGTGATCAAGCGTCGCGAGCGTCAGAGCGGCACCCGCCAGTACGAGCGTCAGAGTGCGCAGGGTCAGTTCCTGGAAGTGAACGAAGGTGGCGTCAAGCTGCTGGTCAACCTGACTGATTACCTGGACACCGGTCTGTTCCTCGATCATCGCCCGATGCGCATGCGTATCCAGCGTGAGGCGGCCGGCAAGCGCTTCCTCAACCTGTTTGCCTACACCGCAACCGCCAGCGTTCATGCGGCCAAGGGCGGTGCGCGCAGCACCACCAGCGTCGACCTGTCACGTACCTACCTGGACTGGGCACGCCGCAACCTGTCGCTGAACGGTTTCTCGGACAAGAACCGTCTGGAGCAGAGCGATGTCACGGTCTGGCTGCAGGCCTGCCGCGAAGAGTACGACCTGATCTTCATCGATCCGCCGACCTTCTCCAACTCCAAGCGCATGGAAGGGGTGTTCGACGTGCAGCGCGATCAGGTCGAGCTGATCGATCTGGCCATGGCGCGCCTGGCACCGGGTGGCGTGCTGTATTTCTCCAACAACTTCCGCAAGTTCGTGCTCGATGAAAACCTCGGCCAGCGCTATGCCGTCGAGGAAATTACCGCGCAGACCATCGATCAGGATTTTGCCCGCAACAGCAAGATTCACCGGGCCTGGAAGATCACCGCACGCGCCTGACGCAGTGTCTGATGAGCGAATCTTTGCGCGACTTGCGCAGGTTCGTTCATCATCCACTAGGCAAATTACTGGCGAATAGCTATAACCAATGCACAGCCAGCGTGGCGCAACACCCTGTTGGCGTCATGAGTTGTGTTTATGGCGGCGAAACGGTACAGGCTCAGGGTGCTGGGCTTCATCAGTGAACAGGTTTCAGCGTGGCTGGTGGCGGTTCTGACGATGCTGGTCGGTGCTGCACTGACGGTCATGCTGGCGTTGGCTGATCACGAGGCCTATCAGCATCAGTTACGCCAGCGTTTCGATATTCTGGCCGGCGAACGTTTCAGTCGCATTCAGGAACGTCTGGACCGCCAGGTCAGCAGGCTGGACACGGTCCGCCGCTTCTTTCTTTTTTCCCGTGAAATCACTCGCGAAGAATACGGTGGCTTCGTAGGTCCGCTGTTGCTCGGTACCCAGGCCTATGGCTGGAACCCGAGAGTCACCCGGACTGGACGGGCTGCGTTCGAGGCCGCGGTGCGCAAGGATGGGGTGGCGGATTTTGCGATTCGCGAGCTTGATGAGTACGGCAAGTTGCGCGTTGCAGGCGTGCGTGATGAATATTTTCCTGTGCTCTTTCTGGAGTCGATGAGCGCATTACCGGTGCCGTTGGGTTTCGATATTTACTCTGAGCCGATCCGTCAACTGGCTCTGGATCGCGCGCGGCTGCTGAACCGCATCACAGCGACGCCTCGTATAAAACTGTTGGGGCTCGATCCCGCCAATACGCGCGGCGTACTGTTGATGGCGCCTGTGTTTTCAAGCGCCAATGTGGCCGGCGAAACGCCTGAGCTGCGAGGTGTACTGACGGCAGTAATCGGTCTTTCGCAATTGATGACTGTGGGGACAGCGGAACGCGACACGCTGGCGGTCACGCTCATCGACCTTAACGTGCAACCCGAGCCTGAGCGCGTGTACCTGTCTCCCGCCAAAGCCGCCACGAGTGAGCTGTACCAAAGCACACTGTTGAGCCTGGGTGATCGGGATTATCTACTTGAGGTCCGTCCCACCGAGCTGTTCCAGTCAAATAATCGGGAAACGTCCAGCAATGTTCTTTGGTTCGGCGGGCTGTTGAGTCTGATGCTCAGTGCCTTGCTTTACAGCCTGATCAGCCAGCGCCAGCGCGCCCTGACGCGTGTCGAGCACCGTACCCGGGAACTGCGCGTGCGCGAGCGAGAGTTGAGCGTTGCCAACGGGCAGTTGCGCAACATCCTGAATTCGGCGACCGAAGTCGCAATCATCGCGACCGACCTCGATGGTGTCATCGATACGTTCAACCTCGGTGCTCAGCGTATGCTCGGCTATTGCGATGAAGAGGTGCTGGGTCGCTTCGAACTCAAGGATTTCCAGCATTCTGTATCAGCAGATAACAGTGGTGTCAGCGAGGCCCATGTGCTGCAGGGCATGCTGAGCGCGGCCATTCATGAAGGCAGCCATCCGGCCCGCGAATTAACCTTTCAGCGACGCGACGGCAGCACACTGGTCGTCAATATGCTGGTCACGGCCGTGCGCGACGATCAGGGGCAGTGGATCGGCTGTCTGGCGGTGTTTACAGACATGACCGAGCACCGACGCGTGCATGATGCGCTGGAAGCGCAGGGGCAGTTGCTTCGTAAGCTAGGCTCTCAGGTGCCTGGAGGCATCTATCAGTACCAACTGGATGCCGATGGCAGCTCGCGGTTCAGGTACGTGAGTGTCGGAATGTGCGAGTTGTTCGAACTCGATGAAGCCCAATTGTTGATTGATGCCGAGATCCTGCTTCAACGCATTCACCCCATGGACCTGACCCGAATCAGAAACTCCATTATTCCCAGCGCTCAGCAACTGACGCCATGGCGTGAAGAATACCGGGTTCAATTGCCGAGCAAGGGGCTGCGCTGGTTGCGCGCGGCCTCTACACCCGAACAGCTCGAGGACGGTGCGGTGTTATGGCATGGATTCGTTTCGGACATCTCTGACCTCAAGCGGGTCGAGCAGGAGCTGCGTGAACTGTCGGTCACCGATGTACTGACCGGTGCTTTCAACCGTCGATACTTTCAGGACCGGCTGCAGGCCGAACTCAAACGCATCGACCGTCACGGTGGCCATCTGTCGATCATCATGCTCGACATCGACCACTTCAAGCGCATCAACGACCGGTTCGGCCACGGCGTCGGGGATCAGGTGCTCAAAGCCATCTCGCAACGCATCACGCATCGGCTGCGCACGGATGACGTGTTCTGTCGGCTGGGGGGCGAAGAGTTCATGGTGCTGTGTCCCGGCACTCAGGGCGCCCAGGCCTATCAGTTGGCGCTGGGCCTTCGCGAAGAGCTGAACAGGGCGGGCATCGAAGGTGTGGGTCGGGTGACGGCCAGTTTCGGAATCGCCAGTTGGCGGGAGGGCGAGGGCGTCGACGCGATGCTGCTGCGCGCCGACTCGGGCGTCTATGCCGCCAAGCAGGCGGGCAGGGACAAGGTGGAACCAGAGCAGGCCTGAGATTCAGCGCCTGCTCGTTGTGGTCTGGCGTGGCTCAGGGCTGCTGGATCGATACCGTGGTATTGCTCAGCTTGGGCTGACGGTAAAGATCGACCAGTACTTCGTCGAGTACCGACGAGGCACCAAACGGACGCGGGTCATTCAGGATTGCCACGACCGCCCAGGTGTTGCCGTTGCTGTCACGGCTGAAACCTGCAATGGCGCGTACGGTATTGAGGGTGCCGGTCTTGATGTGTGCTTCGCCCAACAGAGGCGTGCGTTTCAGGCGTTTGCGCATGGTGCCATCCATGCCCGCAAGTGGCATGGAGCTCATGAATTCGGCGGCATACGGGCTGCGCCAGGCGGCCTGAAGGATCACCGCCATTTCACGGGCGCTGACTCGTTCGGCGCGCGACAGGCCTGAACCGTTTTCCATCACCAGATGCGGTGCGGTGATGCCTTTTTTGGCCAGCCAGCCGCGAATCACCCGTTGTGCGGCCTTGGCGTCGTCGCCGTCGGCGTCGCTGCGAAACTCCTCGCCAAGGCTGAGAAACAACTGCTGAGCCATGGTGTTGTTGCTGTATTTGTTGATGTCGCGAATCACTTCGACCAGATCCGGGGAAAACGCCTTGGCCAGCAGCTTGGCGCTGGAAGGCACGACGTCGACGCGGTTCTTGCCCAGAATGGTGCCGCCCAGTTCCTGCCAGATGGCGCGCACGGCACCGGCAGCGTAGGTCGGGTGGTCGAGCAGCGACAGGTAGGTCTGGGAGTTGCAGCCATTGCCCAGTTGCCCGGTCACCGTCACGTTGACGCTGCCATCGGGCTGGGTTACCGGGTTGTAGCGGACATCGCCCGTGCATTGTTTCGAGGCGACCGCCTTGACCTGATTGTCGATCCTGATGGTCGCGATGGGCGGCTCTACCGAGACCAGGATGCGGCCATCATCGTTGCGGGTGACAAAGCGCAACGCCTTCAGGTTGACCATCAGCGAATCAGGCTTGACCAGAAAGGGCTTGTTGTCGTCGTTGCCATCGTCGTTGAAAACCGGCAACTGCGGCTGCACGAAGTGGCTGCGGTCCAGCACCAGATCACCGGTGACCTGCTGGACGCCATTGGCGCGCAGGTCGCGCATCAGCAGCCAGAGCTTTTCCATGTTCAGCTTGGGGTCGCCGCCGCCCTTGAGGTACAGGTTGCCGCGCAGCACGCCATTACTCAGGGTGCCGTCGGTGAAGAACTCGGTTTTCCATTGGTGGGTAGGGCCGAGAATTTCGAGTGCCGCATAGGTTGTGATCAGCTTCATGGTCGAGGCCGGGTTCACCGATACATCGGCATTGAATACAGTCGGTGTGCCGGGGCCGTTGAGCGGCAACATGACAAGCGATAATGCGTCATCGCCAAGTTTGCTGGCCTTGAGTGCCTGTTGGACCTTGGGGGAAAGTGTGGTGTTGATGACGGCCGCGTTTGCGGAGAGGGCCAGTGGCAAGAGCAATGAAGCGATCAGAAAAGGGCGAAACGACTTGATCATGAAGAAACCCTACTGCAGGAGGGGAAACAAAAAAGAGGGCATGGATGAATTCCCTCGGTCATTCTGAATATTTGAATAACAGCAGCTAACTGCGAACAACTATAGCGAACAGGTGAAGATTGACGCTTGAATGTGCAGGGTTTTCGTAATACTGAAGGTCCACGCCTGCAACCGGCGGCATTATGCCCCAAGCAGGGGGCGCATGTGATGGGGCCGTGACCCTGAACCGCTATTTTTTTTCCAGCACGCCCCATCTGTCAGTCAACGCATCGAACATTGCTCCCCGCCTTCATTTGTCGGGCTTTTACCTGCCCGAACTGGTAAAGTGCCGCCCGATATTTACTGATGAGGATTGTCCCATGGCTACGAACCGTTCCCGCCGTCTGCGCAAAAAACTCTGCGTTGATGAATTTCAGGTTTTGCGGATTAGCATTGATTAACCACAAATCTTGTCAAAATGAATGTCTTTGCCATCTCAATTCTCAAGCAACGATCCCTCCCCGTGACAGCCTCGCGATCTACCGAAGCCTTTACCACCCTACTCAAGAAATGGTTAGCCATCTGGAAATGCAACCCTCACCTTGCAACGTTCTCAGTCCATTTTGAGCGCTAATTGTTCGAAAATTGGCTACCTATCTCCCACCCCTGTACCGTCGAAAATCCTCAACTAGGCGGAGCGGCTTAACAATAATTTCGGTCAATCTCCGCACTCAGTCATTCGATGCGGCAGCTTCAATTCTCTTCCAATACCGATGAACAGTAGATAGGGCTAAGCCTGTTTCGCGTGCAATCTGCGATTGATTCATCCCTCCCGCTTTGAACTCGCGAACTATGTTTTCGCTTTCCTTATTCTGAGGTTTGCCGGGCTTGCGATAGGCGATCTCTCCATCAGCAATTTGCTCAGCCAGAATTTCTAGTCCTCCTTCATTCTCAAATGCCCGAAGTTGCTTCAGGGCAGCATCAATGAGGATGGGATAGGGTACGCCGCGCCGGTTTGACAGGCATAGCGCTAGGAGGGCTACAGGATCTATTCGTAGAGCATCAGCAAGGCTTTCGAACTTCTCTAGGGTGATACTTGTTTCGCCTCGTTCAAGGGCGCTGAGTTTGGATTTCGCGGAGGCGTCGGAAAGGTCTTCGTGTCGAAGCTGACGCTGCAGACGCAGGGCTCTGATTGCGCCTGCGAGGGCGATTCTAAGTTGCATGGCTCACTCAAAAGTCAGGATATAGCCACACAGGAGGGTTTCCGTTAAATATCAAAACGAGGTAGTATTGCGCATATCATGAGTTGGACGGTGGAAGAGGGCGATCCATGGCGATTCTTTCTTGAGCTGGCTTTGACAATTTGCGGAAATCAGCTGAGGCCGTTTCCCTGACCACGAAGAGCTGGCGCTAAACCTCCAGTAAGCCCTCCCGAAGTCGGGTTTATCACGGATCATGAATTTAAAGAGGCTACAGATGATAGGAGTTGTCGATGAAGGACTTTTGGGAGACAGCGGAGCTCCTCTCGACGGTTCAGGACTCAACCTTGAAGAGGCGATCAGGGCAGCTAGGAAGCACTACAAAAGGCTGCCTCTCTGCGTAGTCGAACAGTGGATCATCCTAGACGCTATCGTTACCGACGAAGAGAGAGCGAAAGTAGCCGCGGCGGGCTGCCAGCCAATGTTCATGTTTGCCTACAAAGTCGTGCATGACGAGCAGCGCCGATTCGAGCCTGGTCATTGGGTGCGCTCAAGTATGGGTACGGCCTTCGAAGAGGGCTTCCTGTTCGTCACACGTAATTCCGCCTACGTGTTGCTCGGGCCCGGTCATCGCAAGTCTACTTCCATCGCAGCAATATTTTCCCTTTTCTAATTACCAACCGGTTTCTGTTGGCGAACTGACGTACACCAGCAGCTTGAGGCGATAAATGTTCAGAACCATAGACGGCGACCTCATAGGCGTCCCAGGATTGTTCGGCGAGGGCGTGTCCCATTGGCGTGGAGTGTCAAGGCTGCTCCGAACGCCTTGGTACCACTTGACCCTTAGCGTCGAAAACGAAGGTCGGCTCAGCGAGTGTGCGGTGATGATTGACGACACGCGCCAGCTTCAAGAGATGCTGGTGAGTCAGGGGGCAGATCTGGCTATCACCGAGATTATGGCTGTGACGCCGTCGTGGATGAATAAGACCACAGGATGGCAAATGGAGCCGTTAACGAGGGTAACAGTAGGCGAGGACAGGGCTGGCTCTGAAGTCTGCTTGTTGGAGGTGGCTAAGGGAGCGGTGTATCACACCTCACATCAGCAAGACTTCAAGATCGAGGCACTGACCAACCTGAGGCCCGTCTTTATCTCAAGCATGATTCGATCAGCCTGAATTTGACCAGTAATCCCCCGATACCAGCGCGCCTTGGTGCGTGTGCAATTCCTGATAACTCCATACTGACCGCAACCGGAGCGCAGATATGCTGGATACGATAGACGTCAATTTCCACGGAAAACGCCACACAGACTTTGATCTCACGCGAATCATCAAAGCCCAAGCACAAGGCTTCGATATGCCTGTCACCGCGTATCTCTGCGGTGTATCGATCCGAGCCCGAGCTGGCATAGGCGTGGTGTTTGGTCACAACCGAAAAGACCAGTATGGCCGTTTTGGCGATGGTCATTTGATCCGCACTTCTGATGTGGTCAAAGTCGAGCGTGAAGGCAGGTTTTGGGTGATGACGACGGAGAATAGTCGTTACGTCTTGGCGACGTTCCAGCGAGAAAATGGCCGTGCTAGCATGCAAGATTTTTTGCGTCTTGCTCAGGGTCAGTACCATCCGACCCCTCCAATGTTGCAGTGATGATTCAGCGGGGCGTTGACTGTCCTGATGCTTGTCATAAGTCCCGATTCGAGGTGGGGTGATGCTCCTGAAGAAAGGCGAGGTCGTCTCCATTGCTTCTGGAATTTTTGAGTCGTACAGCCGGGAAGGGCCGTTTGTAGCGACCCAAGATTTCGATCTTGGTGCATACGTTGCTAAGACCGTATCTGCTGATACGGAAACTTGGGAAGTCACCGGAATGCTTTGGGAGGTTCCTCGACTGCTTGTTGAGCAAGGTCTCCTTGTAGAGCTACCTTGTCGGCGAGTTCATTTGGGGGCATCAGGTGAAGTTGATCTGACGGAAGAGAAGAAGGACTTTTGATTGGCCGTTTTTTATAAGCCTCGATCGCTACAAATGGGCGTAGAGTCGCTTGCCGAGAGTCCCTGGCGTGCCCCTCCGGGGACGGCTGTCGTACACCAAGCCCCTGCGTGGCTTGACCCTGACGGGCTTCCATCCTCACGTCTTCGGCCGTGCGGCCTACGCGCTCCGCTTGCCTACGGCGCAGGGTGACGAAAGTAAAAGAATAGACTCTGATAATTCGTAAATATAGGAGACGCGGCGCTTGCGTTAAACACGGGGCGCTGTCTTTTGCAGGCGCGCAAATTTTCTTTTTCGACACCCAATCAACTTAGGGTCGGCTTATTTTAAGCCTCCTAGTCTTTAGCAAGTCTCGCTCTAGCTCAGAAGAATAATAAACAGTCGTGATGGCTTTTTGCGACTGCGCCCTGAACTGCTGGTAGCATATGCTCAGGCGCTGGATGATTACTGTATTTATATACAGTTACCAAGTAGCGGCTATCTAACCTGCACCGGCACAGGTAAATGCCCTGCGTTGATGCTGACGCGTATCAAAGAGCGATGCTTGTGCTCGGTCTGCTAAGCGCGCCTCTAGTCAGGGAAGCATGCCAAATATTGGAATTTGTATGGATACGACTCAACACCTAAATACGGCAGCAACCGGTAACGCTCCATTGCCGTTCGATGCGACTCTGCTGTTCAAGGCGCTTCAGTATCAACTGCTAGTGGCAGTGGAGTATTGCTACGATCTCGCACCAGACGAGTGCCTGTGGCTTGAAGTCATGGGGGATGTCACTGTTCCTGGCAAAATCCAGACAGAGGTCAAGCTATACACCGATAACCTCACGGATAGCCATGCCAATTTCTGGAACACTCTAAAAAACTGGCTGCACGAAAACTTTGATCGCACATCCTTTAGGAGTCTGGTACTGCTAACGACCCAGGAGTTCGGAGCGCAAACCCTGCTCAAGGGTTGGAACAGTGGGTCTTCTGCTGAGCGACTCTCGATCTTGGAAAGTATCGTCGCATCGTCTCAAGCCAGTGCAGAAAGGAAAGCGAAGAAAGAGTCCGAGGCCGGGGAGGACATTTCCAAGCTGTCGAAACCTCAATCGCTTCAACAATACGTGATGGCTCTTAACCGCCGTGATGCATTGATGGACGTGCTGGAACGGATGCACATAACAACTGGCGCCGAGTCACTGGAGCAACGTCTTCTGACTTATGAGACTCGTCATCTCAAGCCCATTCGAGCGTCCAAATATCAGCAGTTCATCTATGAGCTGTTGGGCTTTATGTGCAGCCCGGAGCTAGTAATCAACGGGTGGAAGATCACACACCAAGCTTTTACTGACAAATTGTCCGAGCTCACACACCGGTACATGAAGCATCCGAAAACTTTTCCCCCAGTAGATATGGCGGCGCTCAAAAAGGGTATTGATGTCGAAGAGATTCGGCCTATGCCGTTTGCTCGGAAGATTTCAGAAATTGGCGGGGAGCAGTACCTGAAACGGGCAGCCCTTCACCGTGTAGTAGCCCAGACAACGATCTCCGAGCTGTACACGGATGGTGTGCTCTTCAAGCATATGGTGGATCTTTACCTCAGCAGCCATCTTACACAGCATCAATACGGACGCGAGGCAGCGATGCTCGGCTGCACGGGAATTACCTGTCCAACACAGCTGAGTACCCAATCCATGCTGTTCTTTCTTGAACGCAACGGCTTGCCGCCCGAATCGTTCTGTGGCTTGGAGCACACGATGCCCGAATTTCGTAATGGCATCTATCACATGCTCGCAGGAGAGAGGCCCGAGGATGCGGATGACGAATTTCACTGGAGGCTTTGGTGATGACCACTCAAGTCTCTGATCACCTGTATACGTTGCATCGAACGCCTTTTGCGTTGGCACCTGTTATCCAGAACTTCTATCAGCACTGGGATCCGGTCGAAAAGGATGTACTGCTGAGCTATCTCATCCTTCCCCTTGTCACTTACAAACCCATGCATGCGTTTTTGCACAGGGCGCGACGGGACAGTTCGCTGCGGACGATGGCCTCTGATTCAGAAAGGCTCATTGGATTAGCTCTTCGTGTTGAGGAGTTCAAGCCGATCACCAATGCTTCCCTGCTTATACTGGCCGCTGAAAAAAGCCTTGAAATCACACCCGAGCTCTCTGTTTTACCGGTTCGGAAGCCGCAGTCGGTCAACTCAGATAAGTCGTTACTGAGGTACAGCGAGAAACTCGCCATGGTGCTGTCTGGCGAAAACGTTGTTTCCATTTACAGGATGTTGGGGCTTAAATCGCTATGAAGTGTTACGTACAATATATCGGTATCGTGGATAGTAATCATGACGTCCACCACGTCCCCTTTGAGCCTGGTCTCAATATCGTGACCGGCAAATCTTCCAAAGGTAAAAGTGCGATTCTCGACATTTTCGATTACTGCCTAGGAAGCTCCGAAGACACCATCCCTGAAGGCATTATCACGGATCGTGCGAAGACATTTTTTACCGTATTGCGCTTCCCGAGCATGGCGATTGTCGTAGGGCGAGCGGCGGCCAGCAACCGGTGCTTTTTACGTGAGATTTCCGGGCCGGCTGTGGACGTGCTTCAGCTTATCGAAGACGTGGATACGTTCTTCACTTCCCATTTTTACCAACCCAAGGCTGATTTCCTTAAGAGCCTGGGGCGCTATTTCGGTGTCACGCTTGAGAATATCGATACAGATCCGCTGCAGCAGGAGATGACCGGGAAGTGGAGCGCAACACCTTCGGTGCGTAGCTTCCCGTCGTTTATGTTGCAGCATCAGAACCTAGTGGCCAACCGGCATGCGGTCTTCTACCGGTTCGAGGAGAAGCGCAAGCGTGATCAAGCAATTGATCACTTCAAGATCTTCATGGATATCGTCGGAGAGGATTACTTCGATCTTGCGAAGCTCCGCACTGACGCCTTGTATGAGCTCAAGCGCGCAAAGGCTCAGATACCTAAGCAGGACAAGATCAAGGAAGGCTACATTTCCGACTTCGGTACGTTGCTGAAAGAGTACGAAGCGTTCGCTGGCGTGCCCCTGACGGAGCTCACCCCTGAAGAAATATTGGCAAAGCCCAAGCCTGCTTTGCAGCGCCTCACCGGCCTTTCTGTCAGAGTTGATGGCCAGTCCAGCGCTTTCGAAACCAGGCGGACTGAACTGCGTGAACAGAAAGCGCTACTGATGGCCAGCATTCAGAAGGCGCTCAACACTCGCTATCTGTTGAAAGTATCCACTCAGCAGGCGTCGGGTTTCGCGGAATCAGTCACCGCGCTACCTATCCCTACCAAAACCAACCTTGAGCACACGGCGTGCCCCGTTTGCGCGTCGCAATCAGATGTGGCTGAAGACGAAGCCAACAAGTTGTCTGCTGCGATCCACTGGCTGAATAGTGAGCTTAAGGTATCAACCTATGCCAGGGAAGGCTTCGGTGAGGAGTCTCGAGCGATTGATGAAGAGCTCAAAAGGATTCGTAGAGATCTCGGGCTCGTAGAGAAGGCGCTGAAACCCCTTGACGATGAGGCGGATCGGTTAGAGAAGTCGAAGTCCGTCGATGGCGCCGCTCAGAAGGCTAAAATCAAACTTGAACTTGCCATTGAAAAGCGCATTGCGAACCCCCCATCCGAGGCTACCGGTATGGTGGAGTTCTGGCAAAAAGAAGTTGATAGGTTTGATGAGCTCATGTCCCAGTACGACGTAGAGTCAAAGCTATGGGCGCTTCAAAACGATATCAACAAAAAAATGAAGACCTTTGGGCGGGATTTCGATTTCGAAGATACGTATAAAACCGGCTCTTTGAAGTTCGACGTAGAAACCTTCGACTTATGGCATGAGCGGCCTATCGCTGGTAATCAGTTCAAGAAGGTATTTCTGCGCTCGATGGGCAGCGGAGCCAACTGGTTGTACTCACATTTGACCCTATTCATGGCGTTGCACTACCAGTTCGCAGCTTATCCAAAATGTAAGGTGCCGCCGATCCTGTTTCTTGATCAGCCCACGCAAGTTTATTTCCCCTCTACAGATGACGCCGAGGCATTCGAGGCAGGTGATCTACGTGGAGATAGAAAGACCGCCAAGACCGTTGACGAGGACGTTGACGCCGTTTCAAAAATGTTCAGCAATCTGGCTAAATTCTGTGATGTGACGCACAAGGAAACCGGCGTCATGCCACAGATTATCGTGTGCGACCATGCCGATAGATTGCCGCTGCAAGGTAACTATGTTTTTGAAGATTTCGTGCGCGCGCGGTGGAGAACACGTGGGCTTATAGCAGAGTAATCTGATTCGTGGCCAAGGGAGGTCACCCCCCTGGCCGCGCATTTTAAAAAGAGAGAAGCCCGGTCGGCTACAACGATGTCTTTTAGGAGTTTATGAGCCATGGCGGTTAGTCAGCAGGTTACCCATAGCCTGAGCATTAAAAAGCTCAAAGGCATCTCGTCTTTGGATGAGATCCGATTTGATGAGAAGCCACTCACAGCTATCCTGGGCCCTAATGGTTGCGGGAAGTCGACTATCTTGCATGCTTTGGCTTGTTGCTACAAACCTACTCCAGGTTCGGAGCAACATAATTGGCGATTTCGGGATTTCTTTACGCCGACTACCGACGCAACCTGGACGGGCAGTGCGCTGAAGATGCTTCATTCCCATCGGGACGGTGCTACCCAATTTCCCAACTTGAAAACGACATATCAAAAGAAGGCAGGGCGCTGGGCGCCTCGCTATTCGAGTCGTCCTGAGCGATACGTTCGATTCGTAGGTATCAAATCATGCGTACCTCGCATTGAAGAGGAAACGTACACATCCGCAATTTCCTATCAGACCGAGGCTCACGTGGATGCGACTTTAATCATGGCAAAGATGAGCGCCATATTTAATCGAAGCTACACGGAGCTAAACCTTCACCGTGCTCATTCCGGTCGGCGATATACAGGTCTCGTATGGGGTGGGGCCCGATACTCTGCGCTTGCTATGGGCGCTGGCGAACAGAGGGTATTGGAAATTCTGTCGGTTGTCTTTAACGCACCTCGATATGGCCTCATACTTATTGACGAGATTGATCTGCTTTTGCATACCGCCGCTCTGCGGGGATTGATCGATATTCTGTTTGATCGTGCGCAAGATAAATCACTGCAGATTGTTTTCACAACTCACCGAGAAGCGATCCTAGAACTTCAGGAGAAAGTCAGCATAAAACACATTCACACGGTCAGACCTGAGCTTAAGACTTACTGTTTCTCCAATACCAAACCTGATGCCCTCCAGCGACTGACGGGGGTACCTGATCGTCCGCTTGAGGTCTTCGTAGAAGATGAAATGGCGCTCGCCATTGTTGAGCATGAACTCTCCCGCTTGGGAATGAAGCGCGTTGCTAATATCACCCCATACGGCGCGGCGACGAACTGTTTCACATTGGCTGCAGGCTTTATCCTTAGCGGGGGACATAGCACAGAGCGTCAGCTGTTTCTGCTCGACGGCGATCTATACGTGACGCCTGAATCTCGATTGGATCGCGCCAATGCCGTACTTAGTGGCACGGAGTTCTACGCTGAGGCTCGACGAAATCGCTGCCTTGAAGGTATCCGAACGCTGCGCGCTTTTGATGGTGCTCCAGCTGCACCGGAAGCTCAGCTCCATAGGATGATCACTGGCCTGCCCCCTCAGCAGGATGCGGCTGCGGATGAAATCATTGAAATTGCGAGCGGGGTCGAAGCGGTCGGCGATGTCCATCTATTCGTCGAAAATATTATCAGAACACTGAATGTCCACCGACACTCGGGATTTTCTTCGATAGTCAGAACTGCGGCGCTGTCACCGGATTGGGAAGTGTACGTGCAAGAGCTGCGTGCTTGGCTAGAGTTGCAGCGACCTCGTGTAATCGAAGACCGTGCTCACGGTGCGCAACCTGTCGAGGTTGCCTAAAGCTCCTGGCGGTAATAACTGCTCGCGCAATGTGCAATTGCAATGAGAAAGCGAGTGGCAAAGGCATCCAGTCGTACGTGTTTTTTGAGTAAGCTGGCAGTGCCTCGGCGGGTAACCATCAGAGCACTGCTGATGCTTTTTCTCGTTTCGTGCTGTACGAACAAATCGCATGGCGAATGGGCATTTATCGCTTTATGAGAAAACTCGGGTCGTGGCACATCTGCTAGCTCCTTTCTCGCACAATCCACCAGCCTTTCCCGCAAAACACACCGTCTGTGGACTCAGACGCAGGACTGGCAGCATATTACGGTGCTGCAAAAGTGTCGACATATCCCGTCCAAGAAATTACAAGTATTTGTAATGAATACAAGTAGTTGCGGGGTTTTAAGCCTTCCTTTAAGATGGGTTCAAGGCTCTCCGCCAAAGCTCTGGTCGGCTTGAAAAAGAGAACGCCCCACCCGCTCAAACAATTTGCTATCGGCATCCGGATTTCCCGGTTATTCGCTAGCGACAAAACGCCCAGCGCAGCGACAAATCCTGGAATTTTTCAGATGACTGACTTCGTCAAGACAGCTGCATTTGCAGCCAAAACATCCCTCGCTTTGAAAGGCATCAAAGTCCGGCACGGTATCGCGCTGGAGGTTGTTGCTGCGTTTCTGGGCTACAAAACATACGCCGCGCTTGTGGTAGAAGAGAATCGCGAGGATCTGAAATATCACTTGGCTGATGCCGAGGTCATCGTTCTTAACTACTCGGGCGGTCTCTCCCGGCTGACTGAGCTCGGGGTGTTGCAGGCCTCCATTGTTCAGGATTTCATCGATGCTCTCGTCAACTGTCGCGACGGTGTGTTTTCGGATCTGCCAGATTTTCTCGATGACTACATTCAACAAGAACTTCGGGATGTAATTCTTTCGGATGAGAGTGTCATCAATGCCGTAAATCGCGTGACAGGGTCTGATCCATTTTCGGTCGAGCTGGATGAAGGCAAATCGTTCAGCGAGCCCCTTTGGGGTTCTTCTGATACTTGGGAAGTGTCAGGCTTTGGCACAGTCTATGGAGTGGATGATCGGGCCGATGCCGACGATGATGATCATGAGCGCGAGGAAGCTATCCACTGTTTTGGCTGGGTCAAGTTTTCTAAAGCGGGGAGGGCTGGACTGAAATTTCAGAGGAGCGGCGGTGAGTTTGTCGAGAGGTGATCTACCAACTGCCTTAGCCGTGAACAATGACGTTTTACCCGGCCCGGGTCATATAGGGTTGAGACGCTTTGGGAGAGGAGGGCGAGTTCCTACGTCTCAAACCAATCTCAAGCCACCGGGTGTGTCGACGGCCTCATCCTTTTCTCGCCTCGCTTCACTCATGCGCATCAGCAGACTCACTGCTCCTTGGCGGGTGATTACTTCACAGATTTGTAGAGTCGTGATTTGGCTTTCTAGTATCCCTTGGAAACGGTGGTACATCGCATCCGCAGCGTCCAGTTTCAGCCAGTTCGCAAGGTTTCGTTCGAAACGTTCAATTTCGCTTGCTCGTAAAGGGTGTGGTGGTTTTTTAGCTGCCATGCATGTGATCCTACTGATTAAGGGTAGTACCCGTATGTAGATTGACTTGCCTCAACGGATACAGTTCGTCGTGCTCTCATTTTGCTCTCGCAGGCTCGACGCTTGTGCTTTGTACTGTTTAGAGAAACGCCTCTTCTACCAGGGACTTCATGCTGCTCGCGGCGGTGCCTTCTAAGAAAAACTCCTGACTGCTGATTGCAAAGCGCACTGGGTTGATGTGTACGACCGTCGCATCATTCGCTAAAGCTGCGAATGGCAATTCTGCGGCAGGATAAACGATCCCGGATGTGCCTATCGATATGAACATGTCGCAGTCTTTCGCGGCCTCTAATGCGTTCGTCCAGGCTTCATCTGGAAGCATTTCGCCGAACCATACGACACCTGGTCTCACATACCCGTTACACCTCATGCATCGTGGTGGTTCGATACGAATCCCAGCTTCTGGTAGTGGTTCAGATTGCAGAGGGGCCTCGTATGCGGCGCCGCAGTCGATGCACCGTGGCGAGTGCAGGCTGCCATGTAGATGAATCACATCTTGGCTGCCGGCTCGTTCATGCAGGTCATCAACATTCTGGGTGACGACAGTCAGTTTGAGCGCGTGATTGGCGAGCTGTGCGATTGCATGGTGTGCGCCGTTAGGTTGGGCCTGGGTGACTTTGCGTCTACGCCATTCGTACCACCCCCAGCAGAGACTTGGATCTGCACGGAACGCTTCGGCTGTCGCGAGCTTCGACGCATCGAAGTTTTCCCAGAGGCCAGTGAGTGCATCTCTGAAGGTCGGAATACCACTTTCTGCTGATGCGCCGGCGCCGGTAAAAACTACGACGTGTCTTGCTGCGCGAAGGTGCTGTGCAATAGTGGTAATGGGCATGGCTAATCTCCTCAATTTACTTTTGCCGAGGCCCGATTTGTTAGCGAGGGCGTCATACGTTTTCTGGGCATTGGGCGTGCCGCTTTGCGGACGGCTGTCGTAAACCGAGCCACTCTGTGTCTCGGCCCGGCGGGCTTCCATCCTCACGCCTCCGGCCAGTGGCCTGCGCGCTCCGCTTGCGTTGCATTATGAGCGCGCATCACCTTTCATCTAGTGGTTAAGGGTTCACTAAGCCGCTAGTGAGGCCCGTCAGATCACGTCTCAGATTCTGGCCGACTACTGCCGTCGTGCAGCGAGCACAAGGTGCTGACCCATCTGCCGCCTACCTGTTTACCTGGCGCGCCGCAGGCCGAGCACGTCTTTAGTGAAAGCTGGATCGCTACGTCAACCGCGCCCCTGCAATAGGCATCCCCGCCATCATAGAAAAAATGAAGTTCTCCAAATTTTGATTTGATCTGCCCGACAGTGACTGCTGGGACTTCGGGATGCCTCTTAAGATAATCCTGAATCGTGTCACACAGAGCAATCAAGATTTCCCTCCACCCTGGGTCACAGTAGATTTCATCGACTCCAGGGTCTGAGAACATCTTGGGATACCGCTCTCTGAATTCTGTGATTTCGAGTTCGGCTAAGGCTTGGGGAGGCTGGCTCATAGTTTCCCGACTATCTGCAAAGTGAGGCGACGCTTTCTTGGGGCGGTGAGTTGCTTCAGGCATCAAAGTTGGCCAGGCTCACCGCCTTCATCGTCGCTGGGAATCCTCCAGTCGCCTTCCAAGGGGATGACTGGGCTATGTTGAAAGCGACCGAACGCTGACCTCACGTCGTATGGAAGGAGCGGAAATGAATTCCTACCCACCAGCAGCTCCGGGTAAAGCTTGAAGATCGTCAGTTGGTGCAAGGGGATTGTCTGAATGTATGCGAGGAGATTTCCTAGGTTGATGCTCACCCTGGGGTTCCCAGGAGCTTGAAACTCGTCGCTCATTGCATGCGAGATGTTCCAGTCGATCACGTTAATATCGACGTCGGGACGTGCTTCAGTCCAAGACAAACCTTGCTTCGTGACGTCGTGATAATTTTGATAGCCAAGGCCTCTGGCGAGAATGTCCAGGGCTTCAGTATGTTTAATCGGTACTGCGCCTGGCCAGGTTTTGAAGAGGAAGCGAGCAGCCCTTTTCATGCCTGAGTTACGTTCGAGATCAGCTGGGAAAACAGGAACTATCATTGCGCAAACTCCGGTCGATGGCGGTGTCGGCTGCCCGCAATGACGACTGTCGAATGCGTGAAAAAAGAAGGGGTGTTTCGCCTGTGACGAAGTCTTTGCGTGCCGACCGCGCGATCCAGGTAACCGCTTGATCGGAATGCTACTGATGCACGGTCTGTGGGTCAACTAGCGAGTCAGCGGGTGGCTGCGATGTTGTCGACTGAGGCCATTCTCTAGTCCCTGTGTGCTTGATGATGCTGTGTTTTCCGCGTGCTTGTAGCGGTTGACCCATTGGCCATGGTCAGGCTGCGCACTGCCATTGGTGATGATTGAGTCACACATGGTTCTCCGACCGGTTAGGAAGCCCCTGATGCGCGGTGCGTATGCATCAGCTAAGGGGCGTGTGTCAGACAATTTTTGATCGTTCGATGCCGCTTGGGGGCAGTCCTGAAGCTAAAAATGCTTGATGTGGGTGATGGCCAATTAGTAGCTTGGCGGCAGTCACGCCACAGGCGTGGAATTCTCAAGGAATAGAAATGCAAGATTTCACGCATGGCGATAAAACGATTGAATTCACGTCATTGGTTGGGGAAGTAATCGGTAGTGAAAAACTAAGTGAAACACATGTGTCCTCATCTGGTGGCGGTGGCTATGTAGGCAGGGAAGGCGGGCATGTCAGAGCAGCACAAATCAGCTCAACGAGTGTGATCAATCATGAGTTCTGGGTGCGGGACGACACGGGAATTGAGCACGATGTTAAGTTGAAAGGACAAGACATCCCGTTACGCACCGGTCAGCGAATTACCCTCATCAAGGTCAAGCATAAAAATGGATCCGGAAAAGGGTGGTACAGCATCATTGTGAACCACAGCGCCGCAAAACATTGGTTTTTGAACAGCGCTCCTGCGTTGAACCAGCTGCTAGGCCTTCAATCACTGCACTTCAAGGTAATGATGATCGGCATCGCAGTTATTGCAATCCTGGGGTACTTAACCGGCGCTTACATGTTTGCTTTTCTGGCTGGCGTTGGATATCTGGTCTACCGGTACACAGTAGATTTCAAATGCTATAAAAAGATGGAAACGCGCTTGAATCTACATCTTGAGCAACTGGCACAGCAGGCGTACGACAACGACCGTGCTCGCCAAACTGTTTGATGCTGTTTGCCTACTATTTGCATGGGCTGCAATGCTATGCGGGCTGAACCTTGGCGGACATACCCACCGGCTACAGCTCGCATTGCCTCGTTGCTAGTTCAACGATACGAGAAGGGGCCTGGGCCGCTGGGTGGCTGCGCTTCTACCTCAAAATAACCGGTTCAATAAGTCTCCAATCTGCGTCCCGGCATACCGAGTTTTCAACTGTTCTAGCTTTGCTGCTTTGCGCTCCCCAGTGGTGAGGCTGAGCCCATGTAGCGCATTTAAAAAATTTTGGGAATCTGCAATCTCGGCCCGCATCGGCAGCCACGTGGACTGAGCTTGCTTGATCAAAGTATCAGCTTCTCGGCTCAGACCCTGTGATTCAATGAGCTTGTTACTCTGGAGGGTCGTACTGAGGTCGACCAATGTGTGGTCAAGCTTTTCCAGTTGTTCTGCCAAACGCTCAACGCTGTCGAGGGAGACAGAACGTCCATCGACATAGATCGCGTCGTCCTGTACGCAGTAGATCGCTAGCGGGCCTTCGCCGCCACCAGTGCAATCCAGCGCAAGGACATTACCGAGACGAAGAGGGTGGGGAATCCAAGTGTGACCCACGCATACCCTCCATGCGCCGCTAACACCGCCTCTGTAATGCTTGATAATGCGTTCACGCCCCCATAGCGCGATTTCCTCAATCTGCGGATTGTCCACGCTTTCGACAAACTCGCTCCACGACATGCCCGCCGGGACATCTGCATGGACGACTCCAACGATTCCTCGTGTGCATCCGATTTCAATAACAACAGGAAGGCTCTCAAGCTTTTCGATAATCATGGGCTTGGATTCATCAGAGATCGTCGACCACCATCCAGCTCCCTGTGAGGCATATCGGGCACTAGGGTCTCGCCGATACGCGTCTATCAGCATCCATTCGTGATTGCCTTGGATTGTATAAAACCAAGGCTCACCGAGTAGCTTTAAACCATCCAGAACGCCGGGGCCACGATCAATCAGATCACCTACCGCTACGACCCTATCAACCTCCTTGTTGAAGCCGAGCGCATAAAGGCCTTTGTGAAGATCGATAGTCTTAAAATGGATATCACCGACCACGAAGTCTCTGCCGTGGTCGTTCTTCGCAAGCCTCAAAACATTGGTCATGACGTCACGAATTTCCTACGCTGATTGTTGCGGAGAGGGCGATTTCATGAGACAGGCTGGGTCTCAAATTCGTAGCCGTAAGATCTATGAATTATACCCTACGGAGCCTTTCTACAGGGCGCGTTTGCCAGCAATGTCAGGGACTGAGAATTATCCCGCGAGGTATTTTCTCTGCCATATAGCGCGCATCTATATTGTTAGGCGCCGGCGCTCGTTGCCGTTGATTACATGGCACGGTTTGCACAACGCTTGGAGAGTTGCGGTCTGGTGAGCGTCATGGAGGAGCTGTAAAGCAGAGTGTCCTGTCGGCAATGAGAACGGCTCTTTGTCCAGCCAGTCAAAGCGGGAAAATATTTCCTCAATCTGGGAAGTGCTGAGCGTCTGAATGATCTGGGCGACCATAACCTTGAACTCGGGGGACACATGGTCAACTTCGGTAGACGGATTGTTCTTGCATCGTTCACATACAGGATGCATCGCTCTGTAGCTAGAAATTATAGGATGCGCAGCATCCCGGAGTGCGCGATCCAACCAAGCCATTTCGTCTCGAGGGTTGATACACTGCGTCCATGAGACTCCGCGCCAGCCATGAACTGGAAAGTAGCCTTGGAAATCGTAAACCGCTCCTGGGCGGGTTAGCTTTCGAAAGCGGGTAGGGCGCAAATCTTGCGCTGCACAGTGGTAATGTTTCTGATGAATTAGGTCGGCGATGATGGAGGACTCAAACTCTTGTCCGAAATCGACCTCCGCGATCCTCCCCTGGATCATCTCTTTCAGTTGCGTCTTCGTCATTCCCTGGAAGAACTCTTTGCCTCGGCTCATTGTAATTCCTTGAGTACGGTGTTCGAGCAGTGCAGCGAGTAGCCAGTCACCGGGGTAAGTGGCTTGCAATGGTGGTCGGCTCAGAGAGCGAACGGTAGGTGTGAGGCTCGTTGGCCACCCGCCAAGGCAAGGATCGATCAACCACCTGCGTGAGCAGGGCACAATTGGTCTGATAGCGAGTCATCGTCTCTACACGCAAGCCTCACTGCCTCGGCGACGCTGAGAGCGCGGGTAGGTATCCAAAGATTATCCATGACAAGATATCTCTGTTGTGTGACTTGATTGCGCAGCTTGAGGGCTTTCAAAATGTCATCAATGACTTTCAACGTAGCGTTTGCAGGCTCTGTCTCGAACGTGATGTCGAACACCGCCGCATCCAACTGCAGGTAGTTTTTGCTGTTCGTCGGAGGCATGATAAACGGGGTGACTTTATCAGCAGGTAAAATCCACCCATTCAGTTCGTCGAACTCAGTCACCGGAATCCAGCCACTGTTGCCACCTGGTAGCTCGTACCCCCCTGCGCCGGAAGCTTTTGCGACAATCGTGCGAGTGGCGTGGGCAATAGGCGTTTGCGGTGGGTAATCTACTTTGAAACGCTTAACGATTTGATCTGCTGGGCTATCGTTTCTTAGGTCGAAGTCGTAATAGCGGCCATGTGGTTTAACGAACGATAGCGTTACGTCTCCTACCAAAAAATTGTAGGCTGTGGTCATCAGTAAACTGAAAAGTCCAAGCGATGCCAGAGCAGCGAAAGCTTTGGTAAACCATCGTTTTGGGCGACCATAAGGGGCTGGTCGTTTGAACGATTTTGGTGTTTTTGCCGTGCGTCGATTTACCAAGATTTCGAATCCAATACTGGGTGAGTTTCATCCCTGTTGCCTCAAACGCCAGGCGCGCTCGCGGTATTGAAATGAAAGTCTATCAGCTGGGTCGCGAGAAGCTAGGTTGCCGGCTTTCAAGGCACGTAGAGTCAACGAGCTGCTTTCCTTTTTGTCATGAAATCTATCAGATCTTTCACAACGACATTAGCGGCGCTGTCACTTGATAGCTCGGAGGCTCGTATCCGTCTGACCTCTACGCCTTCCCACGTCAAAGGAACCAAGCGCTTATCAGAATCGGCAGGTGATTCGCGATGATAGGTATCTCCGTCGACTTCAATAATGAAAGTCAGACCTTTGAACACCGCAACGAAATCGGGCTCGAGACGATTGTAGGCTTTGCCTATCCGTACGAAGACAGGAAGCGGAGCGACTGCGAGCTGTGCGCGTGTCATTGCTGTGAACAGGGTGACTTCAGCCTGAGAACGAAATAGAAGACCTTGGTGTTCCCTTGAGGCAATGTTGTCGCTCCGTACTCGTCCTTGATTGGTTACCCCTTCACCTTTCACGTACCGAATAGCTTCCTCTCGCCAATTTTCGGAAGCCTCTCCTATACGCGGGGCGATGGTCACCCCGTTTAGGGCCTCGTCGTGAAGCGCTGAATAGAACGGAGTGACCACGTCATAGATCGCTTTCCCCGTCGCTTCGCGTTCAACATTCGTGATGGCGTAGTACAGGGGTGTAGGCAGCGCGACCATGAGCTGCCAATAGTTGACGCCGAAATCAGTGTTGATCAGCTCCGCTGTGCATTCGCCGGAGACCAAACGGCGATGGCACGAGCGTCTCCTAGAAGCTTGAAGGCCTCGACCGCCCCAGCAGCCAAATCTTCCATGTTAAACGGTGAAAACATCATATGCTCCAAGGCTGAGAGGCGCAGGAGGTAATCCTCCGTTTGATCAACCTAGTTTTTTTCTATCACCTTCACAAGCGGCACGCACTTTTCGCGGCTCAAACGAGATTTTAGTCGACGTCTAGTAAATAGAATCTCGCCGTGTTGTCGATTTTCTGTGGAGCGACAGTGCCGCTTGCCGGGGCTCGCTTCTCTAGAGTTGATCGGAGATCGGTCTACTACCAAGTACCGAACACGACAACTTTCCCTGCGTGCGCTCTCAGACGACACACCAAAATACAACCAACCCCAAGTGCTGGTACACATACTTTAGTCAGACACGTACAAGTGCGTCGCGGAAGAATTCACGTCAGCTTGAGGTCGTTGCAGGCGGCGGAGGAAGCAGGCGCGTAGCATGCGCGGCCAGACGTCTCATTTGCGCGAGTGTTAGGCCATCCCGTGCCTGAATCGACATTCCTTCGAGCATTGTATTAAGCGCATCGGCCAACGAACTAACCTCAGTTTCGACGGGCAGCTGTCCTTCAGATTTAGCTCTCTCCAGGCGTTTCGCGAACGAATTTTTCCCCTCTAAACGCAGTGCGTTGATAGCTGCTCGAACTTCACCCGAGTCTTCGGAAACACTAGCTGCGGCCGTCACAACCAGGCACCCACAGGGAGCTTGCGGTGATAGCAGGATGCGAGCAGCGGAATCGAAAAAATTCCGTACAGCAATATGCAAATCGTCCTCGGCGTTCAGGGCGAGCCAGGCAGGATTCCAGTAAAGATGCTCGTAGAAATCCACGGCCTCTACAAATAGCTTTGCTTTGTTCCCAAAGGCGGCATAGAGGCTGGGTGGGTTTATTCCCATTGCAGCACACAACTCGGCTACCGATGCCAGTTCGTAACCACGGTGCCAGAACACGTCTAGGGCCTGGGTCAAAGCATGGTCGCGATCAAAGCTCCGCGGACGCCCCTTGTGACGCGCAATTGGGGATGATTCGGTACCCGACATGGTTTCGTGACCCTCGTGCATGATTACCAGCTTGACATGATCTGTAGCGGTCACTATACAATGATGATTCTGTAGCGGCCACTAAATATTTCTGATTCTGTAGCCCGTTTCGACCAGGCACGAATCGTAATCTTTGGAGGGAAATCTACAGGTACCTAAATTGCTGTGTAACAGGCCCGACCTCCAAAGGCTCTGGGAATCCGTAACACGAGCTGGATCAAGTAGGTACTAAACTTGTTCAAGTTTCTATATATCAGTTAGGAGCAACATATGAGCCAGACCACTTATGTACAGGAATATCAAGCTATTGTTGAGGTGCTAAGTCAGTATAACGATGGCTGTAGGCAGGCAGAGAGCAGTATCATGAAGCCTGCCTTTAGCGATCAAGCAACCATCTTTGGTGTTAATTCGGAAAACAAGCTCGCTGGTGGCCCTATTCAAGGGTTATTCAATGCTATCGATAATCCGCCATTTCGTCCCTCTCCCGAATTTTGTGGCGTAATTGGAAGCATCGATATTGTCGGTAATGCAGCTAGTGCTCGCATCGACAGTAATAATTTTTCGGGCTATTGCTTCACAGACTTTCTCAGCCTTTTGAAGATTGAGGGTAAGTGGACTATAGTTTGCAAGATTTATCATACGCACAAGATCGAGTAAGTAACTTTGCACGTTTCGCGCCCTTGCTTAAGATAGATGCACGGGCGCTCAACGTACGTGCCTTTTTTGATGAATATAAAACCCGGTGATGCTCTCCTGAAGGATCACTGCAGACTGCTTCTACTGAAACGAGGCAGCTATCAGGAAGGGTGTGGCTAACTCGTAGAATGATGAAATCAAGTTAGGCAATTTCGATTTCCGCTTCGGTGAAGCTCTTTGATCGTCAGCTATTGCCTCAGCCCTACGAGAAAGGGCTGCTGATTCGAGCAGATAATTTGCACACATCTCTGCTCCGTCACCTCTCAAGACGCTGCAAATTTGCGAGGAGGTTGAGTGCGCTCAAGGGGGTATTCGTTAGATCTAAGATGCCATCTAGAACTTTTTTGTTTCGGCGGATTTTGCAAGCAACCCTAGGCGTGCTGAAGACGCTTTGATAGCCGATTGCTGGTAAGTAGCCAATCTCAGGTTGGCCGAGAAGTTTGTTACCATCGAGAAGTTAATCTCGTAGGCGCTTGAGTACGACCTGTTTCGTAACAAGCGCCTAGGATTTAAAGCTAAAATTTGCTCAGTTAAAATTTACGGCTTTCATAGGTTTGGTGTTCACATTCAACTCAAAAATATCAGGCCTGGAGTAATGACCACAAACGTCGAAATCCATGTTGGACTTATTCAAGATCGAGAGATCGACATCCGCATAAATTTCAGTCTCACAATCGTATACAGGGCCCGCCAGCACCTCGCCCATCGGACTCACGATCATGCTACCACCACGCATGACGTACTCGTCTGATTTGAAGTCCAAACCAAATGCCTCTTGATAGCTCTTCGGGTATTCCTCAAGCTTGATGGCTTGGCACGCCGAAAGTACGAAAGTGCGCCCTTCGAGCGCTATATGCACCATTGAGCTCGCCCAGCCTTTACGATCATCGGCGGTAGGCGCGCAATACAACTGCACACCCTGTGCGTACATCGCCTGACGGAATGCGGGCATGTAGTTTTCCCAACAAATGACATTGCCTATCACGCCAATGTCAGTTGGGATTGCATCAATCGTCGAACCGTCACCAAACCCCCAGATGATACGTTCCTGGCCTGTAGGCATTAGTTTGCGACGATAGTTGGCAATGCCTTTTCCCGGGATTAACGTCACCGCTGTGCAGTACAAGGTGCGACCAAAACGCTCAATGATCCCCATGACCACAATTACTTTTACCTCATCCACACACTCAGCGAGTACCGCCAACTCAGGCCCATCGAGTGAGACCGCCCCCTCAAAATATTCGTTATACAGCTCGCGACCGTTTGCACTGCGATTGCCAACGACGCTCCCGAAGCTTTGGCCTTTTGGGTAGCCACCGATGAACGCTTCTGGGAACACTGCCAATTTTGCTCCCTGACCTGCCACTCGATGCAGGATCTCACACGCTTTTTCCACGCTTGCTACTGGAGCAAAAGGAATTGAAGAGGCTTGAATAACTGCTATACGTGCCATGATTTTCTCCTAGTACTTAGAAATGTCGTTGTCTTTAGTTTCTGGAAGTATTACCAGCAATACGAGGAAGCAAAGTGCTGAGACCACGGTTAGGTAGAGCGCTGGAATATTTACGTCACCGGTCGCCTTGATCAACGCTGCTGCGATGAAGGGCCCTGGGCCGGCTAGAGTGGCAAGGGCGAGGTTATGACCTAGAGCCGCGCCTGTGGATCGAATGGATGCCGGGAACACTTCGACGAGAAGCACAACGTCCATCACCGCAGTGATAGCAACCAACACTGCGAAGATCACCAGCGCTGCTATGATCAAGGAGTTGCTGCCGCTGTTTAGCATCCAGAAGATGGGATAACCCATAACTGTCAGCCCCCCTGCAGAAAAAAGTACGAGCTTGCGACGGCCTATGGCATCGCTCAGGCGTCCAATGATTGGATTAACGATGCAGTAGACCACCAACGCGATGCTGCACAACCAGAGTGCGGTGCTCTTCGGTAATCCAACAGCGCTTACTAAATGGTTGTTCGCATAGGTGATGAAGTAATAAAGGGAGACACCAAATAACGCAGAGAATGCGTACGTTGTGATGAATGCTTTGCGTTTAGCCGCTGGCGTTGGTGCTACGACGTTTGAAGAACCCCGCTGTTTCACCAATTCTTCATAGACTGGCGTGTCACCAAGCTTGCGTCTGATGAACACTGCTACGCCAGTCATAATGATCGATGCCACGAAGGGAATGCGCCATCCCCAAGAGGTCAATTGTTCCTCTGTAAGGCCTGAAGACAGTAGTGCAGCAGTGAAAGTGCCAAACAGAAAGGCCAGCCCGGCAGTACCTGTAATAACGCTGGCTGCGGTTGCTCTGCGATTATTCGGCGCACTTTCTACAATGTATATCCCAGCACTAGACCATTCGCCACCGACCATCATTCCCTGCACAAACCGTAGGGTAATGAGCAGGATAGGAGCGGCGATCCCTATCGCGCTATAGGACGGGAGGAGGCCAATGAGGGTAGTACAAATGCCCATACCGAATACGGTTACTATCAGCACCGCGCGGCGGCCGAGTCTGTCGCCCAAGGGGCCGAAAACCATCGCACCAAGTGGCCTGGAAAGAAAGCCAACTGCAAATACGGCTAACGAGGACAACATTGACACGCCAGGTGCAGTTGATGGGAAAAAGAGAGCGCCAATTACGCCTGCAAAGTAGCCGTAGATTGCGAAATCAAACCATTCCATAAAATTGCCGATCCCCACTGCGATCGCTCTTTTACGAATATCGATATCCGCTGATCGGGCAGGGGCATTCGCCCTGCTGACTGAATTCTGTATTGTGCTCATAAGACTGCCCCTAGGTTGGTTTTTGTGTTTTCCTTTGGGGACATCCTAGAAACCGTCCAGCGCTCCTAGCAAACGATTAGAAAATATGAAGCGGATTAACGTACGTAATATCTCTCGAACTGATATGAACCTCCTTCTGACATTTCATTGTCTGATGACGGAGCGCAGTGCTACGCGAGCCTCGGCCGTACTGCATGTGACTCAGGGGGCTGTTAGCTCTGCGCTCAAACGCCTGCGGGAGCAGTTTGGCGATGAGTTGTTCGTCAGAACGAGTGACGGTATGCAGCCAACGCGGAGGGCGCTTGAAATTGCTCCCATGGTCGCTGAGGCACTCTCAACCGTTTCGTCGTTGCTGGGGGCTGACACGGCGTTCTCACCTGAGGAGTCTCACTACGTATTCAATCTGGCTATGTCGGATGATATTGAAGCATTTCTAGCTCCTAAACTTGTGGACGCGGTGTCCCGAGAAAGGCTCGGCATCCGATTTGCGTTTCACCAGACCAACAGTTCACTGTGGAAAAGTGCATTGCATGATTCGAGCATGGATCTAGTGATATGCAGTGAGCCAAAGGATTTCAGCACCAATTATTCGTCTCAGGTGCTTTTTTCATCTTCCTACTCTTGCCTTTACCGCCGAGGAGCTTACGGTGTGCAAGCGTTGAGTCTGGATGAGTATCTTGCCGCCGAGCATGTGCGCATATGCTTTGACGGGAGGCGGGGGTTTATCGATGACATTTTTGAGAAAGGAGGGCACACCAGGAAGGTCACCGCTTCTTTCACGCATTTCGCAGGGTCGCTGACAACGCTTCTGAGTACTGATGTCGTTGCGACAATCCCAACCTTCGCGGCGCTGGCATTCTCTCAACACATGGCTCTGACCACATGCCCAGTCCCGCTGGCAGTACCATCCTTCAGATCCTTCATGGTTTGGGACGTGGCCAAGCAGGACAATCTACAACATGAATGGATCAGAGCTTTTATATCTGATGTTACTCAAGGATTGTAGTCATCCGTTCTTGCTGAATATAGCTGCTGATGAACTGAACGAAGTGATGTGGATAAATAGCCAATATATCTTTCCTGACCATTTAATCATGATTAACTGATGAGGTTGGAACTCTGCTCTTGAGAGCAGAGGCAGATTGTGAAATTTTCCCCATGTTACGATCAATAAAGATCATAATCTTTATGCATTTTATAATCGCGAGCGGCTTAACGCATTGAATTCATTAGGCTAATGACAAAGCGGCGTCCATATTGAGTGGGCGCCACTTTGTTTATAAACAGAAAATATTAGACCAGTTCTTTGTCTTTGATGTCAGCGATCGGGCCGAGAATCGAAGGGTCAAACTCTATCAGTGGCGCGCCGTTAGCGAAGCGCTGAGGAAAGTCGGGGTTCGCCAATGCACCTTTACCAAGCGCGATGACACCAGCGCCATCGTTGAGAACCTCTTCGATATGATCAACTTGGTGGAGGCCACCGTTGCTGATGATCGCTTGGTTTGGCGCGTAGCGATGAGCAAGCTTCACCAAGCTGTCTCCAGAGTCAACAAACGCAGGCTTCCAAGCTTCAAACTCAGTCAAATGAATAAAGTCTACGCCGGCATCTGCCAAGGATCCAAATACCGCCTCTGCGCCAGCTTCGCCTTCGGCCCACTTATGGTAGAAATCGTTAACTTTACCCTGGGATATACGTACGCCCACGGTAGCGCTGCCGACGGCGTTACGAACAGCTTTGTACACTTCAAGAATCAAACGAACGCGGCTTCGTACATCGCCGCCCCATTTGTCAGTCCGCTGGTTGGAGAAGTCTGTCAGAAATTGGTCTAGCAGGTAACCGTTAGCACCGTGGATCTCGACTCCATCGAAGCCAGAGATTTCGATTGCTCGAGCAGCTGACTTGGCAAAGCCATCAATTGCATCTGCGATATCTTCCTCGGTCATCACCCGTGGAATTGGGTACTGGCCATTGCCGTAGTAGAAGCCCATCTGCTCACCCTTCGGAGTCACTGCCGATGGGCCAGCGGTACCTTGCGAAAAACGGTTGCCTTGACTGAGCGCACCCGCATGCATCAACTGAGCAAAGATTTTGCCATCATGCTTGTGAACTGCGTTCGTAACAGCATGCCATGCTTGAGACTGTTCGAGATCAGTGATGCCAGGCTGGAACAGGTAGCCCTGAGAAAATTTTTGATCGGTGTAAATACCTTCAGTAATGGTAAGTCCAAAACCACCTTTTGCGAATCTCTCGTAGTAATCAACCTGACGCTGCGAAGCAACGCCTTCTGCGCTCGCACTGATGCGGGTCATAGGCGCCACAGCGAGTCGGTTAGCCAGGCGAACCTGACCGATATCGAAAGGAGTTAGAATCTGCTGTTGGTTGATGGTCATCTCATATCCTCATCAGTTAGCATGGAAGCTAGGTTGCTAAGGACGGTATTCCCTTTATGGTGTCAGCAGAAGCCACGCTACCTGATATGGCGGTTTATCGTTATGGGATATTAAAAAATGCAGCTTGCTGAAGTTGAAGCCTTTGTCGCCATCGCGTCGAGTCATAGCCTTTCAGGAGCAGCTCGTAGACTAGGGGTATTGCCGATGACTATATCTCGTCGGCTAGCTTCGCTTGAAGAAGAACTAGGTGTCAGGCTCGTCCACAGAACTACCCGATCTGTCTCGTTAACACCTGAAGGCGAGCTTTACCTTCCCTATGCCCAGTCAATGCTCGACACGGATGAGGCTGCGCGTGCCGCGATACTCACCAGCGCCGGAGCTGCCAGTGGCATCCTCAAGGTAACTGCGCCCACTGTGTTTGGCCAGGCAGTCATTCTTCCAATGATACCGGAACTACTTGAGAGCAATCCTGCTTTGCAGATAGATCTGACGCTGTCAGACAATAACCTAGATATCGTTGGCCTGGGCATTGACATAGCTATCCGGATTGCGACGCTGCACGACTCAAGTCTCGTCGCCCGTCATTTGGCCGAAAATCCTCGCGTCATTTGTGCAAGCCCTTCTTACCTAGAACGCAAAGGAATGCCTTGTTCATCGGAAGAGCTGCGGACACACAATTGCATCGGGCTGCACATGATGCCCTATTGGCCTTTGATAAAAAATGGAGAACGCTGCTTATTTAAGGCCACCGCTGCATTCAGCGCAAATAGCGTAGAAGCAGTTAGGACAGCAGGAAAGTTAGGTCTGGGCGTCGTGATGCTCACCTACTGGGACGTGCGCGCAGACTTAGCCGAGGGCAGCTTGAGAGAAATCATTTTGTCTGACGCAGTCCCTGAGCGTTTGTCCATCACGGCCCTGCTACCCACGCGTCAGCTTGTACCGTACCGGGTTAAGGTTTTTCTCGATAAGCTAGGTGAAATTCTTTCCTCTCTGGATGTATAACTTAACGTTCGACTAAGCGACCTGTCGTCACCTCCAAAGCACGCATGGCCAAAGTCACATGACACTTTTCTAATTCTTAAAGGGGGCGAGTATTGATCGACAGATACAAAATTTACTAAATTTAAGTACGAATAAAATAGTTTCGGCAGAGTGCCAAGGCTGAGGGCGATTCGATCGCGCGCAGGTTTAAATAAAATTTAGAAAAGACTGCCTTTGGGTATCTGAACCTGATCATGAAGAGATGTAATTAAGCGATTCAGACTCGCAATGGTAGACGCGGGCGTCTAATTAACGGCGCGCCCGGTCTCTGCATTTGTGATTCAAACAGAATCTGAATATTTACTCTTCAGGAAATCAACAAAAACACGTAACTTTGCAGGCATCTGAGTACGGTGCGGGTAGTAAAGGAAGAAAGGTTCACTGGGAGGGCAGTAGCTATCAAGTATGATCTGCAATGTGTGATCGGCTAGCTGCGCTTGTGCAAACTCCTTAAACACATACGCAATGCCAATGCCTTGACAAGCGGCAGAGACTACGGCCCTCATTTCGTCAAAGATTACGTTGCCAGCTACGTTAACCTGTACGTCCCTTTCCTCTATTCGGAACACCCACTCGTATAGTTGCCCGCGAGGGTGGAGCCGTTGTCGAATGCAGCGGTGCTTCAACAGATCCTGAGGCGTTTGTGGCACGCCGTGCTGCTGCAGATATTTTGAAGAGGCAACAACAATACGGTGCTGCTGCGCGCCCAAGGGTATACCGACCATGTCTCGCTGTACGGTATGACGCTGACGAATGCCCAAATCAAAACCATTGGCAACGATATCAACGGGCTCATTGTCGACGGATATTTCGACGGTGATTTGGGGGTAAATCGTGAGAAACTCAGCCAGATACGGCTCAATCATTGTTACAAAAGCGACGTGTGATGTATTAACTTTCAGCTCGCCGCTGGGTTGGTTGTAAGACGAGCGTACTAGCTCGATCGCATCCTCTACAGATTCAAGCGCGGGCGCCAATGCGGATAATAATTGCTTGCCGGCATCGGTTAGCGAGACGCTGCGGGTTGTGCGATTCAAAAGCCTCGCTCCAAGAGCTTCCTCTAATTGCTTGATGGTTTTTGATATGGCGGTAGTACTGACACTGAGTTCGCGTGCTGCACGAGTGAAGTTGAGAGTGTGAGCGACCGTGACGAAAACAGACAGCGCAGGCAATAGACAAGGTGAGTAAGCAGCGGTTACGGGCGTCAGCATTTCTTTATCAACCTATGGTTCATAGCGTGTGAACATTAGAGTCACTTATCGTCAATCGTCCTCGCGCTTAAGCTGGGCATCCTTGATTGATTGACGCATGAGGATGTTGCTTTGCTTACAAATCGTACACCAAGATCTGAATATGAAAACCGTTGGAAGCGTGCTCAGGCTACGGCACGGGCTAGCGGTGTTGAGGCGCTCGTGGTTTGGGGGAAGGGCGGCGGGACGGTAGATACAGCCAATGACCTAATTTATCTCGCTAACTATTGCCCCGTATTCCCATACATTCCTGACCTCCCTGGGGTCTGGGCGGGGTTGTCCCATGGCGCGGTGATTATACCTGTCAATGGCGAACCTATTCTGATCACTGAGACAGACGCCATCCGCCGAGATGTGGTTAGCGTGCAGGACGTCCGCTCAGCGAATGGCTTCGTTCCCGACAAGGTAGCGGAGACCCTTCGTGAGCTAGGGTTGGGTAATTCACGTGTCGGCCTAGTGGCAGGGCCATGGTTGGTAGCGTCCATTTATAAGCGACTGCTCAACTGTGCGAAGGGCGTTGACTTCATCGAACTGGACTATGCAATCGAAGCTCTTCGAACCCATAAGTCCGAGTTTGAATTCGAATTGCTTCGTGAAGCAGCGCTGGTTGGTAACGCCGCGATGGAGGCTATGATGAAAAGCGCCTCCACTCCCGGCACCTCGGAAGCTGATGCCGTGGCTGAAGCCTATAACATTGCCATCCGGAGAGGGAGCGCCATGATCGACGCCGCATGCTCCTCGGGCCGACATTCAGCTTTGTATTCTGACGGCATGGCACCTAACTGGACGACCCGACCGCTTGAGTCGGGTGACATCTTTCACTGCGATATGTATGGAGCTGCCGTCGAGGGCTATTGCTGGGATTTCTCACGATCTGTAGTAGTAGGCGGCAAATGGAGCGCAGGTCAAAACGAGGCGTATGACGGTGCGATTGCTGCAATTGATGCGGGTGTTGCGGCATGCCGCCCCGGCATTTCTGCCCACGCTCTCCACGAAGTTGTGTTCGCAGAGCTGAAAAAACGGGAGATTTACTGCGGTTATCCGTTGCATGGCCATTCGTACGGCATCGGCTGGGAATCCCCATGGTTGGTACCTGGAAATGAGACGAAGATCGAAGCAGGTATGTCCATAGCTATTGAATGTATGGCAGGGCGAGACGACATTGGATACGTAAAGTTCGAGCACAACGTTTTGGTTCATGCTGACAGGACTGAGCTCATCTCAACGTGTCCAGCCCGTTTATAGAAGTCAGCCGTCAAGTGTTCCGTGCCCGTGGCAACTTCGTGCTGCGGGCACGGCAAATTCGTTATTTCAAACGTTACCACCCACAGACAATATTTTTGCTATTTGGTTGACGTTCAGTTTTCTTGATCCTGACTACCGCGTGCAGTGGAAACTTGAGGAAGCGGAAACAACAGCTGTTACTCATCTATAAATTCGGTAGTCAGCATCCAAGAAGTTTCACGAATAACGCCGGGTAACTGTAGTGGTGCTAAAGCCTTTCTAATTCTTACTACCTCGAAGTAATATTTTTTTAGTAATCAAACCAGAACGCCAAATTTTCACATGCCTGATTTCTGTTTGTACACGTGAGCATTTGGCATGCATAAATTTTAGTTAACGAGGCGATTTTTATGACCCATCTTTATTCTTCAAATACACCGCTTTGTGTTCAAATTGTATTGCGTTTCATGACGATCTCCGGTCGAATTATCCGAGCTAAGCATGCGGCTTGAAGGTTGAAGTCGACAGATAGAACACCTGCATTTCCAACCTCAGAAGTTCAAGTCAGAACTCCAGTGACGCGCCATCTTCGGGGATCTCTACGCGACTTTCGATACCGTGCTGTTTGACGTAAGCGAGCAATTCTTTGCGGGTCAGCGACATATGGTTGACCGCATCCATGTGCACAGCAACGATTTTCGCGTCTTTGGCTGCCTTGGAAGCGCGGAGTACATCTTCCTCGCCCATGATGATCGCACCCTCGAATCCGTTCACCTTGGCTTTTCCTGCGTTGAGTACGATAACTTCAGGGTGATATTTCTCAATAGTTTGGTCTACCTCTTTACGCCAGATAGTGTCGCCGGCTAGGTAGAGAGTTTTGTAGCCTGGTGCTTGAAACACAACGCCCATGGCCTCGCCCAGAAGTTTCGCGAGTGGGGGAGCGGCATACATCTTGTCTGTGCCGTGCTGGCCACCCGTCTTGGTGATTTTCACGCCGCCGAATTCAGCTTCATCAGTCAGTACGCGTACATTTTTGAAGCCTTGGGAGCGGATCAACTTCGCATCCTCCTCGTGCTGGGTAAACAGCGGGATGTCTTTAGGCAGCGCTTTCTGTGCGGCATCGTCCCAGTGGTCAAGATGCGTATGAGTGACGATGACAGCGTCTACACCAGAGATCACTTTTTCGGGCGACTCAGTCAGATCAACCAAGGGATTGCGCAGGTCACTACGGTAGGTATTTTCAAATCCTGGGTAGGTACCCTTTTTGGACAGCATCGGGTCGATCAGAAAGGTCGTGCCGCCGTAGGAGATTTTTACCGTTGCGTTGCGAACTTGCTGCAAGTCGACTTTATGGGCCGCGTCCGGGGAATTGAGAGTCTCGGAGCTCGCAAATGCCGATGAGGTTGCGGCAGTGCAGGCAAGGCCAAGGGCGATTGGAAGTGTTTTAAAGTTCATCTCGTTAATCCTGTTATTGCATCAGTGACTCCATTCTTGCCCAATACTCTGGGACTCAACAGTGGCCTGATTGACAGATTGCGATATAATCGGGCCATAAAACCTGCGCTGTTCTCGAATGTGAGGCTGACTGATGCAATCCACACGCGTTGCTGTTCTGGCTTTTGACGGAGTCAGCCTGTTTCATCTTTCCGTCCCTGGAATGGTGCTTGGAACAGCTCAATCTGCACCCGGTGAACCTCATTACGAGGTCAGTTACTGTGCAGAGGCTCCGGGAATGGTGATAAGCGACCAGGGCATAGGCTTAGCGGTCGATCATGGCCTGGAACTGATGGAGGCATCCGACGTAATTGTCATTCCGGCGTGGGGTGATCATTCGGTCGCAGCGTCTGCAAAGCTTGTGCAAGCCTTACAACGTGCAAATTTCCAGGAAAAGCTCATCGTCGGGCTATGTCTGGGAGCATTCGTGCTCGGCGATGCCGGGCTTCTTGATGGCAAAGAAGCAACCACTCACTGGGCAGTCAGAGACGAGTTTGGGCGACGGTTCCCAGAAGTTCGTTTCAGGCCTGAAGTGCTCTATGTCAGTGATGGCAACATCATTACCTCTGCAGGAACCGTTGCGGCAATAGATTGTTGCCTTCACTTGGTACGGCAGCGGCTCGGCGCCGATGTAGCGAATCGCACCGCAAAAATGCTGGTGACACCGCCGCACAGGCAGGGCGGCCAAGCTCAATACGTTGAGCATCCTGTGCCGCAGCTATCCAGCGAGACTCACTTGTCTGATGTGCTGGCATGGGCTCGTATGAATTTGGCCAGTGATCTGTCGCTCGACGTAATGGCGGACATGGCGAAAATGAGTAGGCGTACCTTCACTCGTCGATTCAGGGAATCGACTGGCAGTACCGTCTCAAAGTGGTTGAATGCTCAACGCGTTGTCAGAGCGCAGGAGCTGTTAGAAACGACTGACCTGCCTATCGAATGTGTAGCCGGTGAGGCAGGATTTGGAACGCCTTTATCGTTGAGGCAGCAGTTCGCTGTGCACCTCGGCACGTCGCCTTCTGAGTATCGGCGAATGTTTTTCCGTGAAAAAAAATTGGAAGAAAAAAAAGCGAACTAGGTGTTTTTCCAAGAATCAAGCTCGATATTACGCTTAATATATAAATACTAAGTTATTATAGTATTCAGTCCGCCGCTTAATGTGAAAAACCTTTCAGAGAAGCGACTTAAACCGCTCTCGATATTCCTTGGGCGTGACGGAGTATTTTTTTGTAAAGTTACGAATAAACGTTGACTCGTCACCTAGCCCACACTTATTGGCGATTGCTTTGAGTGGCGAGTTTGACGTCACAAGTAAGTGGTAAGCCGTTTCTAGGCGAATCTGCTCGACCATTTTACTCGGCGTGCAACCTGTGACTTCACTATATTTACGTGCAAAAGTTCTTTCACTCATGTTCATAAAATTTGCTAGTGAAGATATCGATAAATCGCTATTAAGATTGCTATTTAGCCAAGCGTGAAGGTCTGAGAATTGACTGCTTTTTGACTGTAACGTCAAAGATGAGCTGAACTGATCTTGATCGCCTGGCCGTTTTAAAAAAACAACCAGATGTCGTGCTACTTCGAGTGCAGCAGAATGCCCCAAGTCGGCTTCAACCATTGATAACGCCAAATCGATCCCGGAAGTAACACCCGCTGAAGTCCATAAGTCCCCGTCATTAATGAATATAGGGCCACGCCTTACGTTTACAAATGGAAAGTCTGTTTCCAATTTGTCATAGGCAGACCAATGAGTAGTAACGTGTCGCCCGTTTAGTTTTCCAGCTCTCGCTAGCGCAAATACCCCCGTACAAACGGAAACTAGACGCTTTGCATTTTCAGCATGCCTTACAAAATGTGTAAAAAACTTTGGATGATCACAAAATTTGTGGATGCCAGGCCCGCCTGGGACGATCAGCGTGTGCGCTCCCGGTGTTTCCGCTCCCAAAACCGCAGCGTTTAATGAGAAATTAGAGAAGATCTCAGTGGTTCTACTTAAAGAAAGGATCGATAAGGAGTAGGGGGGATGATCCGGGTCTGCAAAGTGGTTAGCCGCAATAAAAACATCCAAAGGGCCTGCTAAGTCGAGAAGGCTAACTTCGGGATAAGTCATGAACTGAACAGATCTTACAAGCATTTGTGTTACACCTTCCGGGAGAGCACCTTGTGGGTTCTGGTGATTTTGGCAGAAATCATCAATTTTTTGTCATGTTTTTAACTTGTTTTCGTCTATCGTAACTTTAACCTAGAACGCTGCAGCATAGCCCAATCTCACCTAGGGATAAATTTAGTAACACTTGAACATCCTTGTGCCATGTATTGGCAATTCGCACGGCCTAATTATTTTTTCGATTTGGAGATTGGTTTTATGTCGGGGCTTATGAAGAGCGCTATGGGGTTCGAAGTGAACATGGATGATGAATTTGCAGATAAGATTTGTAATATTCTTGGGCTGTTGGAGAGTGGTTCTTCAGGTGTTGCAGGATGTGAATTGAGGAAGGTCGCCGAATCGAATAGTTGGATTATTGAATTTTTTTGGCGCGACGAACAATCTATGCATGCTCATTTTCGATCATGTCAACTGCAAGAACTGATTAAGCTGTTGGCTTCTAGATCGCGTAAGATTGTATTCGAATGCGACAGTGAATGAGCCTAATACATATAGATTTCTCAGGCGATTAGTTACCAACCAGCTTTCTCTTAGTTAATCGGATTGCGGTGAGGAAGGCGCGCATTCCTTGGAGCTGTTGAGGCCTAATAGGCCTCAACAGAATTCCTCCTCAGAAGTCCAAAGTCACTCCTGTGTAAAGCGCACGGCCATCACCCGGGGAATGTAGGGATGCCTGGGCACCGTCCGGGTCATACCAAACATATTCATAATAACGATTTGTAAGGTTTTTCAGCTGTAGGTCGACACTAACTGATCGTGTCACTTTGTATGTTGCGCCGAGGTTCATCAGCACGTAACCGCCATACGTCCCTTTTTTATTTTCCCGTTCTAGGTAGTAATTGGTCTGGCCGTTCATCCAGGCCGTCAGATGTAATGCTGGTGTCGCGTCGTAGCTGATTCCCGCGTTGTAGAGGTGATGCGGGATGTGGTCGATTTCCTGACCTTTGCTGTTAGGCAACGTGGCACTCGGCTGGAGTATTTTCGAATATTGCCAAGAGTAGGCCATCCAGATATTGGTGCGTTCGTTCGGATACAGGTTCATCTGCAAGTCGTAACCCCAGCGCCGTGTTTCACCAACATTATCGGATTCGCCGCTTGGGTCGTTCAGCCTTCGACTAACTTCCCCCGAGGCCTCTTGCTGCCAATAAGCAACGCGCCCGTCTACCCAGTCATCCGGCGTGAACTTGATTCCGGTTTCCCAGCCCTCGTTGATCGAGGGTGCCAGATCGGTATCCCGGGGAGGTATCTTGTAAGCCGCCGCCCCGGTGCCCACTTGAAAGGTACGTCCCCAGTTCGCATAGAAGCTGGCAACGTCCCAGGGAGAATAGACAACGCTGATCTTCGGCTGCTTGATCAGCCCGTAGTCGTTGATGTCGTAATCTGTGCCGGTCATTTCATTAGTGAAGTCGCCCTGGATCTTGTCGACCCTGTAGGCGGGTACGATCTTCAGAGACTCGAAAGGTTTGATCTCTGCCTGGACATAAGCGCCATAGGTGTCGAAGTCGAACTGTTGGTCGCGGGTGGTAGCTAGACGTGTGCGGTCTCTAGTGCGATAGCGCTCACTTTTATTTTTCTGCTGCTGTACGTCTGCGCCTCCTTCCAAGGCGAAGTCGTAAAGCCAGCTGACTTGCGGTCGCCAGGTCACGGAGGTTAGCGCGCCATATTGCGTCTCGTAAGCGTCGCGTTCCTGTTGAGCGCTGGTGCTCCAGTATTGCGTCCAACGCCTGTCATCGAAGGTGTTGACGTAGGTCTTCGCTGACCAAGCGAGGTTATCAGCCAGGTCTGTATCAAAATGCAGACTGACTTGGTTCATGCGACGCGTACCCTTGTCAGTAGCGTTGAAGCTGTTGGTCATTTCCGGGTGATGACGTGCATCGTCTTCTCTTAGATAACCTGGCTCCTGAGCTTCAGTTTCGTAGTGACGAGCAATAAGGCCGATACGGTAGCTGTCATCGTCCGGCGTGTAGAACCATTTGCCAGACATTGAAAACTTGTCGGCTTCGGCATGATCCCGGTAGCCATCAGATTTTTGGTAGGCGAAAAAGTAATTCTGAGTCCAGTTGCTGCTCTCAATTCCCTTGGCCAGCTGTGCTTCTTGGGTATTGAAGCTTCCATAACGCAGCCGCGCCTTGTTGTAGTCGCCACCTGTGCGGGTGAACATGTTGACGTTGCCGGCAATGTTGTTCAGACCATAACGCGCATCGCTGGTGCCACGCACCACCTCAATGCTGTCCAGCTCCATGGGGAAAATCATGTCCATGAACGGCATATTGCCGTCGTTGCTGTTGCTCGGAATGCCGTCGATCAAAAGCTTTACGGCATTCACTTCGCCTTCACCGTTAAAGCCACGGAAGGAAATTTTCCCTGAGGTCGTGCCTTGGTTGAATTCGGTGAGCATGACACCCGGTGCGCGACTGAACAGTTCCCAGCTGTAATTTACTGGCATTTTTTCGAGGATGTCTCCTCCGAGAATATCCACCGAGCTGAGAACGTTGCTGGTACTCAAAGGGCCGCTTGCCGAGCCCTGAATGCTAACCGCACCTAGGGTCAGGGTTGAATTTTCGATTCTGCTGGCTTCAGCTAATGCCACTGACAGCGGGCTCAACGCGAGCACGCCTATAGAAAGCAGGGGCCAAAGGGGGCGGGACACAGACAATGCCTTTGCAGGGCGCAAAGTGGTTGAAGCAGGCATAGCACGCACTTCCTGATGATCAAGAAACTTTAAGGGCGTTCAGCGTCCATCGCAGGCCGCTAGAAGGATTTAAAGAGAGCAGCACCGCATGAGGTCAGCGGTGTTGTGATCAGGCGAAAGGGGATGCGCGTGGACTTAGGCTTGGCCAACGAACTCTCGGATGTAGCGTGGGCAACTCAGGATTTTCGAGGGCGGTATTGGGGGTGTACGGCGGTAGGTAGTGCCGGTAGTAGTTGGACGGTAACGCTGCAAGTCCCGCATGACCACAACAGCAGTCGCCGTGCTGCATGACAGGTTTCGATTGCGGCAGCTGCAGGGCATCAATTACTTTGCCGAGGTCTGCAGGAAGGGCGCTCAAGTTCCCACCTGAACAAAAACCACCCCAAAGCATCAGGCGCACGTCTGGTGCCTGTATCGCACGACTCATCGGCATGGCGAACAGATTGAGCAGGACAGCCAGACAGGCAATCCAGGGACGGAGACGTTTCAACGAGCTCATAAATGAAATCGCCGCGAAGGGGCAGCTATTTAGCCCGCTTTAAAGAGTGAAGTAAATTTTTCCTGGGTGCGCTATTTCGCCACAGGTCATATTGGATCGCAGGGAAGATCTCTTCGTCCAAACAAGACGCCTGCACCAACTGGTAAGCTCGCTCATCAACTTGTTGGATGATGGCTATGTCTCTACGCGCACTTCGAACACTGCTTGCTATTGCCCAACACGGTTCTTTCGTCAGAGCAGCGGACGCCGTTCATCTCACCCAGTCAGCGGTCAGCCTTCATGTTCGGTCATTGGAGGAGGATTTCAACGCGCTCCTGTTTGACCGTTCACGACGGTTGCCGGTACTGACGGATGCGGGCCATATCGCCGTGGAGCGCGCGAGAGAAATTCTAGCCTTGTATGACGGCATCTCCTCTGAGCTTGGCGGCGACAGCGAGTTACGGGGCAGGCTTAGAATCGGCGCCATCCAAACAGCACTGGCAGGCGTTTTGCCCCTCGCACTGTCTGCATTGCGCGCCCTGCATCCGCACCTGCGCATCACTGTTGCGTCGGGCATGTCTGCTGAGTTGGCCACGCGCGTAGAAGCGGGCGAACTAGATGTTGCGATCACCACAGAGCCGGTGAAACCACACCCTTATGGCCTGGTGAGCACGGTGCTTTACGAGGAAGGTTTCTGGATCATCGCGCCTGTGTCACTCGCGCATGAGGACTTGCAGCTTCTTCTCAAAAGTCAGCCGTTTATTCGCTTTGATCGTCGTGCCTGGGCGGGTCGAACCATTGAGCGGGAGCTTCGCACTATGCGGATGCGGGTGCAGACCAGCATGGAGCTTGATAGCCAAGATGCGATTATCCAGATGGTTTCAAGCGGACTTGGAGTATCCATCATTCCTCTCGCTCAGCAACAAGTCGAAAGCCTGACCACACTCGCCTTTGAGCCGTTCGGCACGCCTCAAAAAACCAGGCGCGTTGTATTACTGGAGCGCGAAGAGCGTCCGCTTAGGCGATTGGCTTCAGCCCTGGCGAACGCCGTGAAAGCTTATTCTCCGCACACCGACCCATGAGTGATAGTTGTTGTTTGCTGAATTTTAAATCGTTTTTATTTTAGAGTCCGACTTCTTATCGTGGTGCCCATCCAGACGCATTCTTGAGGGCGACATGAGCACTCCACCTACCGCAGACAATATCCTGCAGTCTCCTATCCTGATCATGGCAAAGCGAGCGGCGTTGATGCGAGCGCAGGGTAGGGATGTCATCGACCTGACATTGGGCGAGCCAGACTTCAACGCGCCGCCACACGTTCTTGAAGCTGCGCACGCTGCGCTCAGCGGTCGCCTGACCTACTCACCGTCTAACGGTATTGAACCACTTCGTCGCGCGATCCGAATGCGCATGAAAGAAATTCGAAACCTCGATTACGCCGATGATCAAGTGGCCGTCGGCTGTGGCGCCAAACAAATCATCTACAACGCTTTTCAAGCGACCCTCAAAAGTGGCGACGAGGTGATCGTGCCCGCGCCCTATTGGGCGAGTTATCCCGCCATGATTAAGATGTGCGGCGCGCGACCGCTGATTGTTTCGACTACAAGAGAACAGGGTTTTCGCCTCACTGCAGAGCATTTGGATGCAGCGCTTAGCCGGGCAACGTCGCCCAAGTGGATCGTCTTGAATGCGCCGGGCAACCCGTCAGGAGCGCTCTACTCACGTGAGCAACTGTTGGCTATCGCCGAAGTGCTGCGTCGATATCCAGGGGTGATGGTGCTATCAGATGACATCTATTCAGAAATTCGTTACACGGATGATCCCTACCAAACGTTGGCGACGGTGGCGCCTGATTTGAGAGACCGTATCCTGATCGTGGATGGCGTATCTAAAGTTTACGCAATGACCGGCTGGCGAGTGGGGTGGGGGTGTGGGCCAACGTCATTGATCACGACGATCAGCTCGGTTCAATCACAGAACTGTACTCAGACCAGCACCCTGAGCCAGTTGGCGGCGGTTTCCGCATTGACTGGGCCTCAAGCGTTGGTGGGCGAGCGAAATGCAATTTATCGACAGCGACGTGATGCCGCGCTCCAAATCCTGCGGGCCTGCGAAGCTATTGATGTCGCATGTCCAGAAGGCGCGTTTTATCTTATTCCTAGGATCAAAACGATCAATGATGATCAGGCCTTCGCGCTCAAGCTACTTGAGGCGGGCATAGCAACTGTTCCAGGTAGCGCTTTTGGGATGCCAGGACATCTCAGGCTTTCCTTTGCTACCGATGAGTCCATCCTGACCGCGGGCTGTGAACGTTTGGTGCAAAAAATCAAGGCGGGCGCATGACCCTTTCTTTGTTGATTGCCTTGTTACCCATCGCTTTTTTGATCGCGCTGGGCGCATGGCTCAAGCATCGTCAATTTCTAGCGGATACCTTCTGGGCGCAGGCAGAGCGCTTGGCATATTACGTATTGCTTCCTTCTCTTTTCTTTCACGGACTGGCGACCGCCAAGCTTGATGGAGTGCCCATTCAAAGCATGGTCTCGGTGCTTATATTGTCGACTGTAGTCGTGTCGCTAATGCTATTGGGAGCAAGAGCGTTGATCACTCGGGACAATGCGACATTCACGTCAGTTTTTCAGGGTGGCATACGCTTCAACAATTACGTTGGCGTTTCTGCCGCTGCGGGTTTGTTTGGTGTGCAAGGCGTAGCGCTGGCAGCCGTCGCGAACGCTGCGATAGTGCCTACAGTTAACATCCTGTGCGTACTTGTTTTCGCAAGGTTCGGATCTAGCGGCAGAATGACATTTAGCAAAGTGCTCAAGCAGTTGGCACTGAACCCACTTGTACTCGCTTGCTTCGCCGGCGGGTTGATCCAGGTCTTGGGCTGGGGGCTACCAGTTGGTATCGAGCCGATGCTCAAAGCCTTGGGTCAAGCGTCACTGCCGCTCGGTTTACTCTGCGTGGGTGCCGCGCTTGAGTTCGGGAGCATTAAGCAATGGCTACGCCCGGTCGGCTATTCGTCTCTGGTGAAGTTCTTAGTCATGCCGCTCGTCACGCTTGGAGCTTGTCATCTGTTCAGGCTTGAAGGGAAAGCTGCCATTGCAGCACTCCTGTTTCAGGCGCTGCCGACCGCTTCATCCTCGTACATCATGGCTCGTCAGTTGGGCGGAGATGCGCCACTTATGGCTGGGATCATCGCTTGCCAAACTCTTTTGGCAGGCGTTGCCCTTCCCGTCGTCATCTTGATAATGACCCATTGGATTGAGCTCTAGGGATTTATAGACATCGTTCAAGGTTGCAGCACTAATGCGGCACGTTCGATCGCTCAACAGAGGAATCTTTTGGCACTCAATGCTGCCATCGAAGCGGCGCGCGCCGGCGACCACGGACGTGGATTCGCGGTCGTAGCCGACGAAGTTCGGGCCTTGGCGCGACGTACTGCGGACTCAACTGGAGAGATCGACAGTCTTCTCGGCAACTTCGCGCGGCGGACGAAGGAGGTCACCCTGCAGATGCCACGCAGCTTAGAGGTGTCGAAAACCGGCGTTGAGTGTATCCAGCAGGCGAGGGACAGTTTCGACAAAATCCGCGATTCAGTGGATTCGATTCGAGACCAGAATGCTCAGATCTCCACTGCTGCAGAAGAGCAGCATCAGGTGGCCGAAGATATTAACCAACATATTGCGCAAATTCATGCTGACGCCCAATTGGTCGAGAGTGTTGCGCACTCAGCGTACGAGGGATCAGTTCGTCTTACAGACCTATCCGTACAACTGAAAGGGCTGGTAGGGGGGGGCAAACTCTAGGATGTGTTGATTGGTGATGCAAGCATGCTAAGTCATGCGAGCGGAAAAGCAGGGGCAGCAGCGTGCGGAAAGCTGAACATGGTCATCTGCTTACTTTTTGCCATATTCTAGGTCGTATACATGAAGTCGTCAGTCATGCGTGGCACTTTATAAGCCGAAAAGCATGGCCGCGTGATAGCACATCCAAGCGGCCCGCGGCCGAACTTCCAGATAGTTAAATTGATCGGCTTCTTACTCAAACGGGGCGGTTAATTCATTTGATCCAAGCCTGGGGATGACGTTGTGCCTGAAGTCAGCATGTCGAAAATTGATATCGACATACTGCCCGTAGAAGCGAGATTTCGTCGTTCTGCAAGCAGCACGCTTAAGTTAACTGGTCAACCGCTCGTAATGGTTGAAGCGCCCTCATGAACAGGCATAGCGGTGATGACCAGATCTTTAAGGAACGGCTCGGCGGCGACGCTCGCAATAGCTGGCGACGCCATGAAGGCGTCCATCGATGCTTTGTCCTCCCAGATGTATACGCTGGCAAAGGTACCCGTGTCGAAATCAGCCATCCAAGTCTTGCGGACGAGTCCAGGTACCTGCGCAATCGCTTCGGCGTACGGCCGCACCCAGCGCTCATCGTATTCCTCCTCGCTCAGCGTCAAGACATATCGGAAAATCTGCGCATATCTCATGGTCGTCTCACTCATTGGGCCTCAGCACATGCTGGTAGGAGAACGGTAAAGATTGTCACTGGCAGAGACAATAACTATGATGACTATACTGTTATAGGATATCCCTATATGTTCAGCTTGGTGGCAATACGTTATACGGACGCAGCCGCGCGGCTGAAATCTTTCAGCGCCGCTGCACGCGAGTGCGGTGTCTCGCAGCCGACCGTGTCCGCTGCGGTCGCAGACCTGGAAGCTACGCTGGGCACCGCGCTGTTCCTACGTGGTCGTCGAATGCTCGAGCTAACTTCAACAGGTACACGGCTTTTACCCAGAATCGCTGAGGTTCTAGACGCCGTGAATGCGCTGCAGGCCGAATCGCGCGATCTCGCTTCAACTGCACGATCCGAATTGCGGATCGGTTTCACTCCCCTTGCTGGCGCAGCGCGCGTGGCGGCTCTTCTTGACCCGTTCACGAAGCAGCACCCAGAAACCAGAATGTTCTTCTTTGAGTTAAGTGTTGTAGAGCTAGAGAGTCGTCTCAGCGCGGGTCAGTTGGACGTGATAATAGGCTGCGGCTTTCGGCGGGTCAGGACGCACAAACGACTGAAGCTGCTGAGCGATACACTGGTTCTATGCTCGAAGGATGCCGAAATAGAGGGGTTGACGGCTGTTCAACTCGCTACGGCTAGCAAGTGTTGTTTGCTTCTCACAGAAGATATATGCGGCTTGGCAACCGCCACCCGTGGGCTATTCAAGTCGGCTGGTCTTAATTTGGAAGCTTACCCAGGACGCGCAATGAGTTACGGAGCGCTAGAAGACTGGGTTGAACTGGGTCTTGGAAGTGCAGTGATGCCCCGTTACCACGTCAGAAACCGCGCAATCGCGCATTCATTGCAAGATGCAGTCGGCGTTCCACTGGCGCTGGAGGTGGAGGCTGTATGGAAGTCGCCTTTGGCCTCAGCCGAGCACGCCGCAAGTTTCTTGACCTACCTGCACCGCGTCGCACCGACGTTTGCCCGCGAGATGAATTACTGAAGTTTCTTCGTAACGCAGACTGGATGACTCTAGGAGATTCCATATGTGCATGGAGTGCGAACTTCGAAGTTATTGTTATTGGATGGCTCGACTGTCGCCTCGGCCTGGTTTACCGGATCTCAACGACCGCGCAGACGCATGATTGCTTTCTAGGGCTTGAGTTTTAGCAACGGGTTATGGGGTATCGACTGAAACGCCGTAGCGCTTGTGTCCTCTAGAAGTAATGCAGTACCTGGGGCGTATTGCGAGGATGGCGAGCGTTTAAGCGCTGGCACCCAACGCCCTAGCAATAGCTTGATCGCGAATGCGGCTCGGTCTTTTGGTGTGGTGGATCCACCACCAAGGTATGGAGGACTGCTGTGAACAGGGCAGGCGAGAAGCTGAATCTGACTATTCGTTGCTCTTCATCACGGGCAGCAATCGACCCATTGCTGCCGGTTGCGACAGGCAGCAATGGCCCAATCTATCTCGCGCGCTGCGGCGTCAGCACATCTTTGAGATAGGCATCCGGATCATGCCCATTCATTCGCGCTTAGATATCTAGGCAAATTTTGCCGAAATGTTGGTTGGTTTCTTGATACTTGAACGCTTCGACAATCTCACTCAAAGGGAAATGACGATCAATTATCGGGCGCATACCATCAGCATTGATGGCTCGGATCATGTCTTGCTGCTGGCTGCGGCTGCCCACCAATACACCCTGCAGGCGCACTTGCTTGATCAGTGCTGGTACAAAATTCATTGCACCGCTTACGCCACTCAGTATCCCGATGACCGAGATGTGGCCAGCAACCCTAATTGCAATCATCGATTGCTCAAGCGTTGCAGGGCCGCCGACTTCAATGATGTGATCAACCCCACGGCCACCCGTTAGAGCGCGTGCAGTTTCGCCCCAGTTAAGGTCTTTGCGGTAATTGATCACATGATCAGCGCCTAGCGTTTTCAGACGTTCAAGTTTGTCGTCGCTTGAAGAGGTCGCAATGACGGTAGCACCGGCCATTTTAGCGAACTGCAAAGCAAAAATTGAAACGCCACCAGTGCCTTGAACGAGCACGGTGTCGCCCGGCTTGAGTGAGTCATCGGCCATCAGGGCACGCCATGCAGTCAGACCGGCGGTGGTAAGCGTCGACGCTTCAGCGTGGCTGTATCCAGTCGGCGCGAGGGTGAACGATGTGGCTTTGGCCGTCACTTGCTCACGAGCGTAGCCGTCAATGCCATCACCAGGCACGCTAACAAAACCTTCAACCAGTGGCGCACCGCTGATCCAATCCGGGAAGAAGGTGCTGACGACCGAGTCACCCAACTTGAATTCAGTGACATCTGGGCCGACAGCAATGACTTCCCCTGCACCATCAGCCATAGGGATGCGTTTTTCGGTAGGGCCCCACATACCGCTGACGACCGCGAAGTCGTGGTAGTTCAGCGAGTTGGCGTGAAGGCGCACGGTGATTTCGCCGTGCGCTGCGGCTCGGACTTCGCTGCTGCCAACCATAACGTTTTCATAGCCGCCACCGGGTTGGACGAAGATGGTTTTGCTGCTCATGGGATTCCCTCAAGTTTTTTAATTACGCGAAATAACGAAATGAAAGATTAAAAATTACAATTCTATGGTCAACCTAGCCGCAAACTCATCAATCGCCTCCTCGTTGCGCCGGTAGTAAGTCCACTTTCCGATGCGGGTAGTAAGCACGAAGCCTGCACGTTGCAAGATAGCTAAATGTGCAGACGCGGTGGAAGGTGAAAGTCCGGCCTTGTGCTGCAAATGGGTTACACACACTCCTATCGCAGGATCGCCATGATCCTGAGGTGGAAAATTACTGAGTGGGTCTTTAAGCCACTCCATCATTTGCATGCGAGTGTCATTGCCCAGGGCTTTGAGCTGTTCGAGTATCATGGTCGGCAATGTTACGCTTTTTTCCGAAATGTTCAATGAGTAATCTGTTACCTCTCGCAAGGGTTTGAAGTCAAAAAGAATCATCCAGCTGAATCGACTCCACTTTCGTAGACGCACCGAATGGCTGCTTGGATTACCCCGCGCTGGTGCACATCCTCGGGTTATGCTTTAACGACCGCGCCTGACCCATAGCTGCCTGTTACCTAGAGGGCGGCTATCTCCTTAGCGCGGACGCTAGTTGACCCCTACCTGAACCAACTCCCGCTCGACTGCGTTCCGGTATTTTTTGCACTCAATCAGCACGATAAACTCGGCGCCCGCGAAGGCTTGGAATTTCGCCAGCACGTCGATCTGGTAGGTTGAGTCGTAGGCCTCGACCTTCACGTCGTGCTTCACCTCCAGCGATGTCAGTTCACCTCCCTGTTTGAGGATCCAGTCTCTGACCAAGAACTCGAATTCAGTGGCGGTAATTTCGAGGTTGGGATTCGCCATTGGAGGGAACATTCTTTTCCTTACCGTTCAGTCGAATTGGCAGTGTGCGATAGGTGCGCAGGGCTCGGGGTAGCAGCACCTAAGACTGTCGAATCCTCAAAATGGAATCGGCGATGGCTTGAGCATTTGCGTCCAGCGCTTCCATGGCCGACATCGCATGAGCGGCGACGCTTCCCACGCCATTTTCTGAAAGCCACTTGGTTATTTCTTCTATTGCTGCACCTAGTGCGTGCTGGTTATGCAGCAGCAATGTCAGGGCGTCCGCCGTGGCGATCTTGTAGTTCGAGTTATCTGGCATGGCGGTCTTCCTTCGGATGATGCACAGAGCCTAGTTCATCTCACCGCTGGCTCAAACGGTGCGGATAGTCGCATCGGTTTGCCCGATGATTTGGCAGAGCACGACCTGAGCTGACAGGTGCCAGAAGGCTGCACTCACCCTCTGTGCTTGCCCGCCGTGCTGGTCTGTGAGCACGCGCTGGGTAACACCTATCCACCCGAGATTCAGGTTTGCGTACGGAGCCAAGATTCGACCTTTTGCAATCTACCAACCTCGGAAAGCTTTAACCTTCCTGTATCTAGAGTCTCAAGCAGTCGCTGTCTCTCCGCACGAGAGGGGAACCAATCATCAATCTCGACGCTGCAGTGGTTGGACTCGCTCAGCGCCCATCTCACGATCATGTCCGCAGCGGCTCTGTAGTGATCGGCCATGAACAGGCGATGCCCATCCACAGACCATCCACGCTTTGCTAGCTCATTGGTCACGTCGGTGATGCCAAGGTCGCCAAAATAGTCGGTGGTGTCAGGATAATGAATCCCTGCCAATGACGCCTTAGCCACCCCGGAGTTCCGGTCAAAATACGAAAGGAAATGCCATCCACCCGTGGTGCTTTCTGGACGAGGGAAATTGATGGCGGCTTTGCCTGTTATGTAGTTTTCGTGGGAGACGCGTTTGAGGTCAAAATCGAGAATTGGCTGGGGATTCATGATCATGCTTCCGCTTGAAATTTGCGAGTTAAGATCAGGTTATTAAACTCCACGAAGTATCATCACATGGCAGATGTGCGACCCGATGAGCTAGCAGCGACGGAGCTTGAACGCGCGTGCTGCACGCAGTGAGCGCAGTTCATGCGCCTAATGTCAGGAGAGCCTGAGGTTGAAGCGCTGGGGCAGCGATGCGGGACATAAAATACTGAGACCTCGCGTTCCATACCAGCGTCAATGCGTGCCAGGCCGTTCTGACGCGCGGACGTGATGTTGGACTACTGAGAAAATGAAGTATTTGGTTACATTGGCGATGGCGTTGCGCCACTGCATGTTCGTTTTGCTCAACTAGGCTAGACGCATCCATGCAACCTCGCAGGTACCTGCTATGCCAAGACCCGAAATTCAAGCTTACAGCCAGGAACGCACAATTGCGTTCCTCCTGCACTTCACCAGACTCGTCAATCTCCCCTCGATCCTCCAGCACGGCCTCTACGCTGTAACCGAGCATGGCACTTTACGGAGCCGTCCAGTAATTAATGATGAAAATCGTTTTGACGGACACCTCGATGGCACATCGCTTTCTATTGGGTTTCCTAACTATCATATGTTCTACAAATATCGGCAGCTTCCAAATACGGAGTGGGTCGTCCTGCGTATACATCCATCAGTGCTCTGGACGAAGGACTGTGGTTTCTGTCAACGAAACGCTGCTACCAACGAGATGGCCCAGCAGCCACTCGAGAATCTGAGGACGCTGGCAGCTTTCCAAGGCATGTTCGAAGAAATCGAAGGCTTGGGCGCGCGCCAGCAACAAGGGCTGAAACCGTTCGATCCTACAGATCCTCAAGCTGAGGTGTTAGTCTTCGACCGAATTGAACCGAATCTCATCACAGGCGTAGCTTTTCAAAGTCAACTCGCTCGAAACAATCATGCTGGGCTCTGCGGAAATCGAGACCTGTTGACTCAAAGCGCTAATGGTGGATTTTTTGCTGCTCGCTCATTTGTAAGGTTGTACTGATGGCATCCAGACCCGTCTTCATACCCACGCCCGGGGCAGAGACCCTTGCGCGGACAACCTCGATAGATTTCAAGTGGTTCCCAGGCATGTCTTTGGCTCAGAAGCAGCGTTCGATTGACTCGCTGCACGCTTCTGCTAGGGAGACGATTCCAGCAGTCAGGGAAATACTAGAAGTGTCAAGTAAGTCTAAGGATAAACTTGGAGTAGCGCTGAGTGCTTTCAATCTAACTTTTACTACCCGTAAGCAAAATTTTACGATGAGCGTGGAATGCGCTTTCCAAGGAAGTAAAGTTTTTGAAAGGGGCGGCCCTTTCAAGGACTTGTTCACTCGAACCTCACGTGAAGCAAAGCTGGATGAAAGAATAAAGAATTCAGGCAGGTTGGTGAGGTTCAGCTTCTACGGTACAGATTGGCAACTCGAGCCTCGCACGGCTTTTTATGATTGGTTATATATTAATGCACTGAAAAAGCAGCCTATGAATGTGATCGACGAGATTTTGTCGTATTCGGCATTTACCGACATTGAATTTAATCCAGAGAAATCTATCAACTGTCAGGCTTACTCTATAGCTTTGTTCGTTTCGTTGCATAAGCAGAACTTGCTAGACCAGGCTACAGCGTCGAAAGAGTCGTTCCTCGCAACGGTGAGCAGAGTTCTCGTCTCAAGCGCAGGTGAGAGTGACGACGTTCAAGGCGATATGTTGAAGAATAGAGTTTAATGGGATATGTATCAAATAGGAGTTGGCAAGCCTCCTCCTATGTGAAATCCATCGGCTTATTAATTGTTTTGTTTTGTGAGCCCTGAGCGCTCAAGATACCTGCGAAGGAGAGGTGACAAACGGGAGGTGTTATATTTTTTTAACCATTCTTCAATATTCTCCACATTTTTTGGGAGATCCTTCCGCAGTTTAAGCGCAATGCTTCTATTTATCCCAAGTGACATAAGTTCTAAAACCCTAGGGTCGTAGCTTCCAAGTTCTATCATGGAAGGGAGGCTAAGAGCATAAGCGTGCTCTTCATGTTCAACCTCAGGCAGGCAGGCTCTCGTTATATCTGACCAAAGCGAAAAGTATTTGACTAGCTTGAATGTGATGTTACTGCTAATATTTTTGGTGACATGGCTAGCAGCTCTATCCACGCTTCGCCTTTTTGAGCCACTGTCGGATTCATCGCCTTGATTAATAGCCTCAGTATTTTTAGAAAGTTTGTCTAAAAACTTGTCAATAAAGTATCTGTGTGGCTTTCCAGACATCCACTGAAATGCATCATAAACTAATGTCCCGATCCCGATATATTCACCCCACTTGGAGTTGACTTCAGCTTCTATGTGGAAAATAGCATCGAGCCGTCGAGCGATATCATCGAACTGCTCATAGAAACTTTGATCCTCGAATGCAACTTCCTCGGATGGCGTCGTTGAGCGTTTAGAGTTTGGAAAGCTAGTAGGTATCCAAGCATATGGATCCGCCAAAATATCCAAGTAAAGCTGATTTTGTAGTAGTGGATCTACATAAGGATTCTGGCGGAGAAGCTCAAGGGGAATGGATAACTGATCCTTAATTTCTGCTAGTTGCCCTTCAAGCAGCTTGCGTCGTTCGTCGCTTATCTCAGAGGTGTCGAGTAGGCGGTCGAAGTGCTTTTCATCTGATACGAACAAATGCCTCAGATAACAAATGGTCGTGTAAAGATTTCCACCCTCTAAATCCTCGACAATTTCGCTGCGCGTCGCTGTGGCGAGTCGAATGAGTGTATCAGCATGTTCCTGTAGAATTGCAGTAGTGTTTGGTTTGATTTTCGTCTTATCGTCGTTAGTGAGCCTTGCTTCTCCCCACTCTTCGTCCTTAACCTCTAGGCAGTAGACTTCACCATAAAGGTTAGTGCTAATGCGTCCGGCTCGGCCAATTAGATTTTTGAACTCGAACGGGGTTAGCGGGGTTGTATCATTTTTGGGGCTGATAACAATAAGCTTGTCTGCTGGTAGGTTAACGCCTTGTAGAAGGGTAGAGGTGCATACTAGGCTTGTAATCGCCTCCTGCGAATATAACTCTTCGATCTCAATCCTTGCGATATCAGGCAGCCCTGCGTGGTGGAACGCGACACCGTTCTTTAGGGTTCTGATGAGCGAGTAATCAGGGTGGATTTCTTCGGATAGAAAGTCGATGAGTTCCCCGATAGCTTCCGATTGCTCAACGTTAGCGTTATTCGAACGAGGTAGTTCGAGGGCCCAACTCTCTGCAGTTGTTTTTCGAGGAGCGAAAATTATACAACTTTCGCCCTGCTTAAGATTCTGCAGGAACGTTGCAATCGCTTCGCCTTTTTTCATTTTTGCTTTGGAAAAGAGCTTTTTGGTTAAAATCGTGTCGCCAGATATTACAGTGCCGGTCTGGCTAAAAATTCTATACTCAGCTGTTAAGCTTCTAGGTAAGAATGTAATTGCTGCTCTCACTTGGAATACTGGAGTGGCGACTGTCGTCTCGTCTATGATCTCTAGTCCTGAGAGTTCCTTTAGAGGGGTAACGATATCTTCAATAAAAGGGCCGGCAAAGATGAATTGACTTTGAGGAAAACGGGCTACCAGACCATATAGGCAGTTTTCAAAGACCATTCCACGACCTTCTGCTTCGAGGTTATGGACTTCGTCAATGAATATGATAGAAGGAGCTCTTGTTGTCTTGTCTTGAAGTAGCTTGTTACATCGCTCAGGTGTTAGTACGTAGATAGTAGATTTGCCGTCTTCTTCCTGAGGGCGGTATGTGGTATATACATGAGCGTCGTCCTTAAGGTCTGACTTGAAGTCCATGCTAACTTGGTTGATTAGCGCTTTTGTAGGTACGATGAATATCGCTGTCTCAGCATTAGCTCTGAGTTTTTCAACAATATAGCGTCTGATGATGAACGACTTGCCTGCAGAAGTTGGAGCCGAGATCGCGACGTTCGATCCGCTTTGGATCGCGTACCAGAGCTTTGCCTGGTAGTCGGTGAATACAAATTTGCCAGCGCCTGCTAACTCATGGGTCAGGCGCCCCCTTGTTGTACCTAGCTCTAGGTCAAGTAACGTGCCGAAGGTGCTTAGGTACTTGCCATCTGCAAATATATTCGGAATGTGCTTGCTTGATAGCAAGTTTCCAGATCTGGATTGAAGGATGTAGCAAGCGCGCTGGTATGTAGGATTAGTTGGGGCGTAGAGATATAGAAGGGCTCCGAAGGAGTTGGCGAGGTTCTTCAATGCTTCGGATTTGCTGAGTGAAATTATTGATGCGAGCCAAGTTGCATGCTGGAGTTTTTGAGGGGGAACTGAAATCTCCTCAGTCACCCCTGCCTGCTTGCTAAGAAATAGGTGCTTCAGCAAATTGTCGTAAGTCTCTACGAAATCTTTATCCCTAGAGGCTTCGAGGGGTAGACTTTCTGAGTCCCTAATCATTTTTTCGCCTTCCTAGCTGCCTTTGGTTCTTTGAGTTGAGCTTTAAATTCAATGCCGTGAATTTGCTTAAAGAGTGTCTTCTTGAAGGTCTCAACGCTGCTCATTGGGACTAAGAAAAATTCAAGGAATAGTTTGCGTAGCTCTGACTTGTTTTGCAGGCGAGTTCTTATTGTGTTTACCGCTTCGTCGGAATGTTCTTTGATCCACTCGGCTACAAGCTCTTCAGCATGCTCTTTGTTGCTAGCCTTCTCCTCAATGCTGTCGATATTTTTATCGTCGTATATGAGCAGGATAGGAAAGATTTTGTTGCAGGCCTGGTATTCATCCGTGCCGGGGCGAAATGCTTTTAATAGCGCGTTTGCTTGTTCGAGAGTAAAGTTTTTCGAGATGTTGGAGCGTGCAATAAATAGCTCGTGATCTAACGAGCTTGGGAGGTGGTTTTGGTTGAACCTGTCAATGGAGTCTAAAGAGCTGCTGATTGCACCGCCTAGATCCTGATAGATCTTCGATTCTCCAATTAGAATCGAGATGTTATTATGCCTTTGTCCAAAGAATATTCCGTCGCCACCTTTAACTTGATCTTTAACGTTTGTAAGAAGACTAAGTTTGTGACACACCATCGGCGTTTGAAAAATGGCCTCGACCAAAAGGTAGAGGATTAGCTCGCCGTACTTCCCGTCATAAACAGGGTCTGTATTTGCGAAGAAACTTGACGCCATCGGGTAAGCGTTTTCGTCTCTCGCTTTGTATTCATCAAGCTCCTTACGGTCGAAAACGTAATGCTCGATTCTGCTCCCGACATACTTTGCTAGCGCTAGGCTTTCCTGGCGGTTTCCAGAAAACTTCAGAGACAAAGCGTGAGCTCGCACTTTGAGATCCAGCGCCTCGGGGATCCGATGGAAGTAGTTTTCAACCCAATCGGTTTTTACCGTGAGGCATTCACTCCAAGTAATATCCTCGAACAGCTTCTGCATCTGAATCCCTTTCGAATGGCTGTGTAGTGCCAGAATGATACTACAGCCGTTGCGCTTGGTACCGTCCTGACATGAGAAATCTGGACAGAAGGCGATTCTCCACTCAGGTCTATTACATCGCGGATCTCACCAGCGAAAGTCGGCGTGTTTAACGATGAAAGTTATTCGTTGTACGTCATGTCTCAGCGACCGGGGCAATGGAGCGCGCCGGCATGAACACGGAACCCTGATAGGGGCGAGATTGAAAGAGAACGGCTTTCATAACAGCGGGCTGTGAAGGGACACGCTATGGTCTAATCGAAGGGCCTTCGATATCAGCTCGAGACTCCGATGCTCCCACGTGCTCAGTAGCGCAATTGGATCTGCACCAAACCTGTCCCAATCCTGAGCGCCTGCTCTAACCGTCACGCGTCGCCCAAAGATCGAATCGCGCAGTACCTGGCGAACCGCCCTTGCTTTGAGTGCAGGCATAGGCTCGTCAGGACAATCGGTTAAAATCATAAAAGAAACCAGTCGGCTTTGGTCGTTTTGCCAAAGGTACACCGGCATGCATGAACTAGGTACTCACAGGGAGGAGCAGATGAAGCTATTTTTGGACTGTGAGTTCACACAGCTGAACCGAGATACGAAGCTTATTTCCTTGGCGCTCGTGTCCGAAGCCGGGCACGAGTTTTACGTCGAGCTCACAGATACATATCTAGTGGAGGACTGCAGCGATTTCGTGATCCTGAACGTGCTGCCTCAGCTCAACCTAGCGGCGCACGGGCAAACCTTGGTCGAAGCCCAATCCTCACTTCTCGCTTTCCTGAGTGATCTGGAAGGCCCTCTCGAGGTTTGCTCCGATGCTCCAGAATGGGATTGGGATTTCTTCTGCAAACTAGCCTACGTAAATCGCCGTTGGCCAGGTAACGTTGCCAATCGCGCGACTAACCTGATCCTGCTTTTCAGGCATCTCGAAGCGGATGATATCGGCAACGTGACGCTTCCGGAACTTCCACATCACGCGCTGCTGGATGCTCGCCTCTTAGCCGACCTTTATCGTCGACTGACTGCCGGTTCCAATCGAGGCACTGAACATGGCTGATGATCTTCGTACGCGTGAGTCTGTTAGGCGCAAAGCCCTCTGGACACTTTCGCACCTGGTGCCGGGCGACCAACAAGCTGTCGCTATTTTGAATGTGCTTGACGACATTGAAGACCAAGAGCGCGTCGACTTAAACCAGAGTCATCCACATCTCGATATTGATGCTGTCCGCAAAGCAGTCCTGATTGAGCGCCACAGTTCCGGTATCAACATCGTTGACGAGGCCAGTATTCCACAGCCGTGGCGTGAGCGTTTTCTACAAGCGAGCATCGGCTCGACGCGCTTGGTCGATGGCCCGTACGCCCATGACTGGGACAAATTTTTGACTCAATGGCAGGCTGAAATGAAGCACTTGGATGCTCACATGTCTGCAAGGCGTGCGCGTCAGCGTTAGGCGTCGGAGGGCACCTTCGATTGTCTACTTTGGATAGTGCTGACTATACTGGCAACACTAAATATCTGAGGTGTTACATGTCCCGTCTCGCTGAATTCCGCGCGCTTGAACAACAGCTTGCTGCCCAATTGGCAGAGCTTGAAACACTGAAAAACGATGATGGTCTGAAGCGTGAGATTGAATTCGAAACGAAACTTCGTGACCTGCTAGGTGAGTATGGTTACAGCTTGCGCAACATTGTCGCGATTCTCGATCCGCATTCCTCAAACCGCCGTTCTCCAGCAGCGGCTGAAACCAAGGGCACCCGTAAAGCTCGCGCTGTGAAGGTTTACAAAAATCCTCACTCTGGCGAAGTTGTCGAGACGAAGGGCGGAAACCACAAGGTTCTGAAGGAATGGAAAGCCGAGCACGGTTCCGACACAGTCGAGAGCTGGCTGACCCGGTAAAAGTTTGAGTACAAATTGAGGGCCCTGCGGGGCCCTTCTTTATGGGGGATAGGAAATGCTTCGTTCAGCAGTGCTTGAGCTGGCAACGAGCTTCAGGTTGGCAGTCGAGATAGTCGTAGAGAGCGGCAATGTTCCCACGCGGATGCTGCGGAATCATTTCTGAGCTCATGGGCGATTATTTGAACACCGTGGGGATTGGAATTCTTCTACGTCTGCGGGATGGAGGACGGAGCCCCACATGCCTGGCTTGAAGTCGATGGGCTGATCGTCGACATCACCGGAGATTAATTCCCTGACCGGCTTGGTATCTATGTCGAAAACCAGACGCTTGATACGGGGAGTGGGAGGAGGGCATCCGCAATCCTGGTTGATCCGATGCTTCTCAAAAATGTGCTACTCGACGGCAGACGCCTGACGTTAGCAGGGCGGGCGCGCCTGATTGCCAAGTTCAAATATGCGCCAAAAGACATAATATTCTATTAGTGCGCAGAGGCAGCTGTCTGTAGCTTTTGCCTTGCGGGATAATTGGTGGCTTCTAAGTTTGCGAGTGCGCTATTTCTCTATCGTTAATTTAGTGAAAGTTGTGTCTTGGCTTATTAAGTTAGTTTGTATTCAATACGGTCACCATTTAGTGGCGGCGAAGACACGCCACGGTACGTCGCCTTCGATCATGGCTCTAGGTGGTTCAGTTGCTCGTGATGTCTTAGGTGAGGTCTCCTGCTCTGAGCGCGAGATTTTATCCATTGCGCAAAGGCCTTGGCAGCTCTAGCCCTCAGCAGTCCGATAATGTTTTGGCGATCATGACAAGAGAGGGTTTCTATGAACATTGGCTGTCGATGAATATCACCCTGCAGCAATCAGAGCAGCTAGCTGTGAGCTGTGGAACTGCTCTGATCATATCTGCTTAGCGCGACCGGCCTGTACCGCTGCAGCACCCACACTGAGAGCCAGATGGAAGGGCAGAGATGGTATTTGCGAATGCTTCCATCGATGCACGCTCAGAGAGCAAGTTTCTTTTTTTGCGAGTAATGGTGACGGTAAAAATTTCATCCGGTTCTGCGGAATATTTGAAATGTTTTTCGATTTCCGTATCCAGCGAATTGGCAAAGTCAATTATCGCTTGTGCAACTGATTTGTCTTTCATTTTATGCTCCTTGCTCTGGTTTGTTTATATAATTCGGTCTTGGTTGAGTCTTTCTTGGTTCAGTTGAGTATAAAGCACGACGGCGGCCCTGTTCTGTAGTAAGAGTGACTTTCCATCAATTTCCAGAATAGGAAGCTTTTTGCATCTTTCGATGTTCTCGTAGTGTTTTATGTATTGGTCTCTAAAGGTTCGCATGATGACAGTTTTGTCAACCATGCCACCCTCGCAGCAAAGTGCGACAAGTTCAAGCGTGTTTATCACTTTAATTATATCTGGTACCACTGGTTTGTCTGGGTCAATGTCGCTAAGAGAGGTCATGTGATCCCAAAGCGGGAGCAATAGCTGCCGTTGGGACAGCAATTTTTGGTTTTTTTGAACGTGGTAAGATACATATACTGCCGCAACAGTAGCCGTACCAGAAAGAAGTGCGCCTACTGCGGATACTATGGCGATGATTGTTTCGGTAGTCATTATGCCCTTCGAGTCTTTCTTGACAATCAGTTCCTGATGCCACGGGCTGCCCGTGATTTGAGGCTAGGGCCGGCAGTTTACCGAATGTCGGGACTTTTTCTAGAGCGTCATGGTGAGATTTTAGGAACTCCCTGAAAAAGCCACCATCCCGAAAATCACCCCCAGTAACCACGTGGGCTCCAGGGCAGCAGATTTGCGAAATTAGGGCTTTTTCAGACTTTCCCTAGGGGACGTCAGCAGCTTGATTCTCGAAATTTTTAGCGGTTTTTAGAGGTGCTCGAAGAAGATTGAAGCTTCATTCTTCTTCCTTTCAAAGGCAACCACCTCAGGGTATCCATCCAGCCCAACGACCATGATGGGCCCAGGAGCCCGGCTACCCTCCAGCACTTGAGCCGGTTTTCGACGAGATCCAGAGCGAACTGGAGACCTCGATTGAGTTCGTTAAGGAAATGCTCCAAGGCTCCGGCGGGATAGGTCGCCGCTTACCATGACTCGTTGAGTCACGCCTTAGGCGTGCAGCGTCGTACCTCTATCCGGCGAAGAGGGAGCCAAAGCTATTACCGGCTGCATGGCATCGACATTCACGATGAGCGCTATGCGCAGGCTGCGTACGGCACACCGTGGGCATCTCACTACACGGCAGGCGCTTTATGCCCCATCCGTATTGCCATGTTTCTTTGAGAGGATGACAGCGCAGGCCAGATCATTTGCACGCGCTGTAGCTCCATCGCCTGAAGATCTTGCTGGTATTTGAGGCGCTTCAGATTGACCTTGAAGAAAGAGGGGCTGTGATCGATTTGGTTGGCCTTAAGCCTCCAGAAGACCACGAACGCAAATTTCGGTGAGAGGTTTTTATTCAGCTGATAGTAGGCCAGTGCCTTCGAGAGAATTGGATTTTGTTCCGATATCGCTAAGCGCTGCAGGGCCTTCACGCATGACTCCCCTCGCATTTTTTCGGTGAGTCGCTCCAGCTTTTTCTTGGTGTCGGATGCAGAGAGGCGGCGACCAGCTTCGAATACCGATACACCGAATCTAAGTATGCATTGTGAGCCGACCCACAGAACACGTGCCGTCAGGACATTCCGGATCTCGAACTGATATCGGAGAGACTCTTGATCACATAGCTCGCACGTCTCAGTGGGATGCTCATGATCACGTATGGCCTCAGTGAAAGACCATTCCTCAAAAGCTTTTGGCAAGGTATCGCCTACAGAAAGCGGGATGATGTTGTCCCAGACACGCTTTGGATAATCGTTCGTAGACATAGCAGCTCCGATCCCTGGCTGGTTCCTACCGCAGCATAACTGGTTAGACTTATTTTGCGATAGCGAGTCGCCGGCACATGAAGGATCAAACAGGTTGTCATCAAGGCGAGCCAGCGGCGTGTCAGAGGCTTGCATTCCAACCATCCATGGCCGACGGGTGAGAGATAAACCATTCCAGCAGCTTCTCGCGATCCGACATGATCAAGCGCTCGGCAACTAGAGTCATCCAGGCGACGATTAAATGTTGCCCGCAAAGCAGTTCTGATTGAGCGCCACAGTTCCGGTATCAGCATTGTGCGCAAGGCAGGTATTCCCCAGCCATGGCGTGAGCGCTTTCTGCAAGCGAGCACCAGCTCGACGCGTCTGTTTGATGGCCCGTATGCCTATGACTGGGACAAATTTCTGAATCAATGGCAGGCTGAAATGCGGCGTTTAGATGCACATAGGGCAGCTAGACGACCGAGACATGATGAGCCGTACTATTAGCCAGCTTCTGGAGGTAAAGGCCTAAATCCTGAAATCCAGCCTCACGCATTACCTCAGATACTTTCCCAGCGCGCTTCTCCGCTTTAGGCAGGAAAATCGCCGCCTGGTCAGTGTAAGGACGTGGGAGATCCTTCCAGTAGTAGGTTGCCTCAAATCTCTGCATGGCTCTGTGAAAGTCCATTTGCTGTTTGCAGTGCCATGACAATACAAACATGTCGAAATCGCGTCTTAGGCTCGCCAAAGCGACCTGATTAATTCCGTAAATCTTATACCGACCTGTGAGTGGGACGTTGACCCCGATCCGTTTCGCGATGTACTTAGCCGCAGCGAAGTGGTGGGAGCCTCCGCTGTTGATCAAGAACACTCGTCCGTCCCATTCCCATGTGGAGAAGTAATCGTGATCTTCTCTAGAGATGATCCGGATCTCGTCCCATCGGAGATTCTCTTCAAGCTTTTCTTGGGTAACAGGTGTGATCATCGGCTGGGAGTTGCGCTCAACCATGGCGTCCATGCTTTTGAACTTGCGCAGCTCTGACTTCGATGCGGAAAAGCCGTCGACTTGCTGAATGTCACAGTTCCAGTGCTGGATCTCCCTAACTGTGCCCAGGCTGAGAAGATCCTCTCGGACTAGGCTGGTCGAGCCGTAGTTTTGATAGGAGCCAGGAGAGCGTGTCCATCCATTGAGCCTCCGCCGGTACATCCGACTGGTCTCGTACCCCAAGTCGCCAAAGTCGTTCCAACGCACCACTTCGCTTGCGCTGATACCTTTTTCATGCTCAATCAAGTGTCTGTTCAGGCCGACGTCTGCACGAAGCAAGTTTATCAGGGTCGCCGGCTGGCCGAAGTCCTCCAGTAGAGAGTCGCGTAGAAATTTGATTGCTTTCTTAAGCATTGGCGCTTCCTATATGTCTACCCCGGCGCGATGCACGAGATGTCTCAGCACAGAATGTAGCACTGCGATATGGAAGGCTAACCGAAACATAGCTGCGGATTCCGGATGAGGTTGCTACGACCTTTAGCGCGAAAGGTTTATCTAGGCGACAGGATCAAATCTCTGTGTAAGCAGGGGGGAGGCAGACCAGTTTTCGGAAAGCCGCCTAGCTGTTCCTGCCGTGGTATGGCTTTAGGTCGTGGACGTTTTGTAGCTGACTCGCGGGCCTTTATCTGCACCGTTTGGTTGTTGATCCTTAGCGAAAGCTATTTCTTAACCAAGCCTTTATACAGCTCTCGGGCGGCAACAATCTGGACTCGAATCTCTTCAGGGTCAATCCTCATGCCACCACGAGGCGTGACCTGAAGCGTCTTTAAGCGGTTCGCAGCCTTGATGAATTCCCGTTCTTCCGCCTGAACCCACTCGGGGCGCTTGTCTTTCCAAAATAGCCAACCCATTTGCCCGGCCTCGTCTTTGATCGGATGCCAGCAGTATGTGGGAGCTGGAGGCAATGTCCAAGCAAGGAAGTGACCTCGGCTAGTATGCAAGCGGAGCGCGCTGGCCAGGATGGTCGAAGAGCGTAAGGATGGAAGCCCGAAGGGCCGAGACCCAGCGTACCGGGCCTCGGTTTACGACAGCCGCTCCCGAAGGGATACGCCCGACCGCCTTGATTAAAAGGTTACCGAATAGCTCGTTGATCAAATGACCGAGGCACTACTCCCTGCGCGCAAAGATCGTATGTCCTGCGCAATGCCACCTCGTCACCAGACGACACCCGGACATGGGTAAAGATCGTCGACAGAAAGCGTTTCCTTTCGCCGTTGCCGAGCTCAGACCAAATCCTCGGCTGTCCTTGCGCATCTGGGACTGCAAGGCGGTCGAGGAGATACTCTTCCAGGCTGTGCAGACGTTGTTGGCCATCAATCAAAATTTCACTGTTTTCGGCCAGTGCTCTTCTACCGATCTCTGGCTCGTACCAGTCATTCGTGAGGTAGCTCCCCAGATCCCCGCCTGACCATACTGCGGAGATGAAGCGAGACTTCTGACCGAGGTTCCACTCCAATCCGCGCGCCCAGGTTGAAACGGGCATGCCCATAACGAATCGCGCTGCCCATGGACAATGCTCATGAGCGGAGGATGGGTCTACGAGATACTTTTCCCAGTTGCCCACTAAGACCTCGAGGGGACAATGACTGACGGTCGGGGGCAGAAGACGCTGAGGCATATGGATCTGCCGGTCTGATGTTCCGCCGTCGGCGTAGCGTTTGAAAAAGGAAGTCATGGTTGTCCTGGGTAGCTCAGGTTGGTCGAAGTATTCGTGTAAGTACGGGCGCATCGCCAGGCGTCGACCGTTTCGATAATCAGCAGATCCCGATCTGTAGAGATATCGATCTGGCCGCTGTCGGCCAAAGCATGTGCATAGCCCTCGGCATAGGCTGCCGCGTTGTTGAATTCGGATGGGCAGGCTGAGGATTCGATGTAGCCGATCAGCCGCTCCCATGTGCGCCACTGACGGTTGCCGAGAATCGTGCAGGGGAAAGAAAAGGCGCCGCTCAGGCGCTGTGCGAAGTCATGTGTAGAGAGGGTCAAAGCTGTCGCTCAAAAAGGGTACTTACCTATGACAAACGGTTTCTTTCGGAAAACCTTGAGCCTGAAGTGAGTTTTTTTTGAAGATATATAGGTTTGCCCAAGCATGGCAGCTGGGACTGATGCGTTGGAAGACTGTCACACTAGGCAAGCGGAGCGCGCAGGCACGAAGATGGAAGCCCGGAGGGGCAAGATAGCCATTGAAAATGGCTGGCTTGATTCACGACAGCTGGCCCGAAGGGCGTGCCAAACGCCAGTCTGCAGGAATAAGCCTTCTGACTGAATTTTGCATGCAGTCAGCATTACTCAAACACCCTATTCCAGTCCCGTTTATTGAGCTCGCTGCACGCATCTGGTGCGCCACCGAATACACGTCCGGATACCTTCGCCAAGGTGGCCTCAGTCGTGTATTGAATTGGAGTCCCATCCTCCCCAATAAGCACCCCCTTGGCACCATTCAACAGCGCATGACCAGCCACGACATCATGAGCGCTAACAGGGTATAGCGAGATACCACAAACCCCGTCTCCTGCAGCAACTTTAGCGAGCCGATATGCAATGGATGGCATGGCGTAAAACTCTGCCGGCGCACACAGCTGGTTATTGATATCGGGCTTGTGAGTAGCTGCAGCGCTAACCATCACGGTGGACGTCTCGGAAAGTTTTTGATCAGAGAGGTCGACAACGATGCGATTGTTATTTCTGAGCAGATGATCCATACCCTTTGCCCAGGCAATGCAGTCAGAAATTCCCGACGGCGTAACAGGCGCGTGCACTACCCCAAGCACAGGTTTGCCGTCATGGAGCAACCCAACAGATATGGCTGAGCCTGCAAGGCCCCTCAAAAAATCGCTGGTGCCATCGTTAGGGTCGACCACCCAACAGAATGGATATCCAGTAAGAATATGGCCTGTTTCCTCGCCCCACCAATCGCAATCCACGAGGGCCAGCAGTTCGGCCCGGAGCAGGATCTCAATCTCGACATCGATTTCTGCTTTGTCTCCTGATCCTCTCCGTCCACCTGGACGTACACATTCCTGTGCCAATAAAACACCCGCTCGCTCTACGGACTCGATCACTTGGTGGAGAATGTGCTGCAGCCATTGATTAGTCATTGTGACCTTTCGAGTCAAATAAAAGGGGGGAGCTGAGACCTCTAGACGAGCGTACTCCTACCATCTAGCCGGAGCTGCGATTACGCCGTATATCGAGGTCGAAATTACGCATAACTAGACCGACTGGGGCTGCCCATACGTGCGCTACGACGCCTAGCCGTGTCTGCCGTCGGCTTACGACAATCCGGCAAGGTGGGGCATCTAGTCAGCGAAGCAGAATTCGACTTGCTGGGAGTTCGGCACTGAGCGATTACTTGATGGCTTAATTGAAGGACGTGGCACCGGCAACTCATCGCCCGTCGAAATCACCAGGTTTTTGAGAACGCCCTCATGGGTTAGATTAGCCAATTCCTCCTAGGTACGAAGAAGCAAAGCGCTAACGGACTGCCCGGACTCGGTGCAAAGAGTAACGGCCACGAGTGTCAGAGGGTTCACATTGAGTGGGCCACTCAATGCACTAATCATCTCCAACGTGGGGCTCGACTGGGCCCGCTCCAGTTTTGAGACGTATGTTCGACTGCTGACTTCGGCAAGGTTTCTTTGAGTCAACCCCTTGCCAGCGCGCATCGCTTTGAGCACGGCAGCAAACGCAGTTTTGAGCGTCATAAACACGTTCCTGATGAGCCAGTCCCTTTTAGCGTGGTTACGCTGGTGCAGCCATTCTAGGCATCTGACGACTAATACGGTACTTCTGCGCTCGATGCAGGCTAGCGATGATGTATGAGAGGGGAGCGGGCCTGCATACAATTATCCAGGCGGGCTACCCATTAGGACGTCAGTTCCCCGCTACGAAGCTGCGAGCTGATCTTCTATCGTTTTTTAGGTGGAGGCGGCGGTGGAGGCGGGGCGGCAGGTCTTTGGCTGGTGGTTTGTTTGCTGATACCGTCATTCACGTGAACTCTGCCGCCAGATTGGTTTGTCATGGGATTACCTTTTGATGGGTGGTGGAGGGGCCTTAGGTGGAGTTGCCGGGCGCTGAGCGAATGGCTTGGGTGGATTTGAATTTCCGCCACTCGGTTTGCGTGGTTGGGGCGATATACCTCTTTCCTCGTACATTGCGACCTCTATTTTTTCGGCGCTTTAGGGGGAGCAGGCGGTGGTGCTGAGGGGCGGATGTTAGCTGGTGCAGGAGGATTAACATTCATCCCCTCATTACCAGTTCGCTGTTCAAGCACGTGATGCCTAGGTTTATTTTCGTTATTCACTTCTGATCTCCTACTCTAGAAATTCGACTAGGTACACATCGCTGTTTGCAATCAAATAACTCTCGATCCCAGGTGTGTCTACCCACTCATTCTCTTCGTTCATCCAGCTCGGCTGTGTAATGAGGAAGTGCCCATCTTTAGGCTCGGTTGGCCATACTGCCGGGTACCCGAATAATCGCCGTCCATCAAGCAGGGTAAGCACCACGCTTTTGCCTTCGCGTTTGCGGAAGGCATAAATCCACTCGGGATACGACGAGCGAGAAGTCAAGGTCAACCACCTGCCAAATCTGTACAGGTAGTCGTGGTTCGAAGCGAAGGCTAGCAATAGGCCTAGAGATGTCGCCAAGCCTATTCCCCAAACGCCTTCTACTTGAGCCGTCCACTGCCCCAGCTGAAAATGATGGTCGCCGATGTAGAACAGTACGGGCTTGATGCCTGACACCAGCATCGTGATCAGCCCCGTGCTTATCAATGCTTGAACTGTGCGCTCAAACTGCCCGGGCTTTTTAACATCGGCCAACCAATAGAAGATCATGGTGGTCAGAAAGCCAGGAACAAGCGTCTGTACCAATGGGATGATTTTCGTTGCTAGATCTTCCATTGCCTGTCTCTCTTACTTGATTGGGCGGACGCCTGAGTCATCCGTTGGCTCAAAGCCGGTGCTTACACCGCTATCGTTCTTAACCATGGCCGAGAGAGCGGGCATGTCACCTTTCATCAAGAGAAAAACTCATCCCCAGGTATCTTTGATTGAAAGAGACGCATCAAAGCATAAAATTTGGGACGCCTTCGACATTTGAGATATCGCATTTGCTTGGGGCCCTTCGGCGGAGGGGGTAGGAGCCACATCTTCATTGAGCCACCGCCTGACTCTGGTGTGCGTAGCACAATGTGGCCGTGATTATCGCGAATGTAGCCATTCGCTATAAATCCTAGATGTAAGCCTGGATAGGAGTAGACCGAACCTTCGTGAAAGTAGGCGAGTGGACGGCCACAGTATGCATATAAGTGCTCGTCGTCATCTGTATACGCGATCGGCTTGTGTTGCATATCATAGAAATCTAGGCTCATGAGGCTCTTCATTGCAGCAATGGGAGAACAGGGCACTTGTGTGCCCCGAGCTCTGTTAAGCAGTCAAATTACTTGGCTGCTTTAGGGCGAATGACGATACGAAACGGCTGACCGTTTGCACGTCGAATCACCTTCCCGGTTTTGGTGGTGATGGTCATGCGATAGATGACCTCACCCTCCTCGTCGGGTTTTTCGAACATCTCAATCTGGGACATAAAATGTCTCCTGCTGAGGTAGTCTCAAACACAGAACTCGCTCCCTTGCGAAAGGAGCCCACAAGGGCTACCATCGCAAAGCTTTCTTCAACGAAGCGCGAGAGACATCTGGAGTCTGTTCAGATGTCTTTTCCCAAAGGCCGGTCAAGGTGCGAACTTGATCGGCTTTTTTGTTTCTGGCTTTCCACCATCTAGTCCAATGAAGGCTCAGAAGCCTCCTAGTAGCGCTAGTGATGAGTATGTATCGGAGCCATTTGCAAAGCCTATCATCATCATTTTGATGACGTCAACTGCTCATGTGTTATGCTGGGTGAAAGGTGACGGGCTTGACTGACTTTTAGATTCGATGGAGATGACATGATTGATTTGAGCGAGTACAGCCAAGCGCAACGGGAGCGCCTGGTGTACATCGATTTTCGCCTCTACTTCACAGGCGCCGTCTCACGTGCGGATCTCATGGATAGGTTTGGCGTAGGCGCCGCTGCTGCCACCCGTGATTTCGCTCAGTACAAGGATGTTGCTCCACAGAATACGGAGCTCGATTCGGTCACGAAGCAGTACGTGATACGCGAAAAATTCTCTCCTTTGATCGCGCACGCATCTGAGCGAGTTCTCACTGCGCTTTCGCAGGGATTTGGCTATGGTCTGGATTCGTATGAAAAGCCGCTGATCCCCCACGAGTCGGTTTCGCTGCTCAGCAAACCGAAGGTTGAAGTTTTAGCGCCCATCACCCGGGCAATACATCTTAAGCGTGTAGTAAAAATTAGCTACACCTCCGGTTCGGGTCAGTCAGAGCGAACCATCGTACCGTTCGCTATTGGTTGTGACGGTCTTCGCTGGCACGTCCGGGCGTTTGATCGGAAACGTAAAAAGTTCGCAGACTTCGTTCTAACTCGAGTGGGGCATGCTGAGCTTCAAATGGGGGAGAAAGCAGGAGACGAAGAAGCGCCGAAACACGACGATCAGTGGAATCGGATGCTTGAGTTACCTATTGTTCCGCATCCCGATAAAGACTCTACAGAGATCGTGAAGCGTGACTACGACATGCTTGAGGGCGTACTCAAACTACGGGTTCGCGCCGCCATGGCGGGCTACGTACTGCAGCAGTACCACGTCGACTGTTCACCTGATCACAGCATTGCGGACAAGGCTTACCGGCTATGGCTCAAGGATCCTTTGGCGCTCTATGGGGTAGAGAGCTCCATGTTCGCTCCTGGCTACCTACGTCCTAACTAATGCCAGCCTAAGGCCCAGCACCGTAGAAACACTGTTCGCAATAGGCGCCCTCTGTTCCTCAACCATTGTTGGCCAGTCGATTCAAGAGTGCCCGACTGGTCACCAAAGCTATATGAAGACGCATGGTTGAATGGTCTTCATCCGAAAGGCCTTTATGCGAACCATCTGAGTGCAACATCCTCATTAGCCCGTTGAGCATACCTTTCCCGTCCTGGTTCCATTCTGAACGGCTCTCCGATAGAAAGCCGCGATTGGCCAAGGCTTGAAAACCATTGTTCAAGCCAGATTGCGGAGGAAGGGTAAGCGGCCAGCGAACACACCTTCAGAAATCCTGAATTAAGGGCGATGGTGTCCGCCTATTTTTAAGCGGACGCGATCACCCTTATCGCCAGGATTCTCATGCGCCAACGAAGCTCTTACCCCAAACCCTTCAAGGCCCAGGTCGTGCAGGAATGCCTGCAACCAGGCGCCACGGTGTCCAGCGTCGCCATCAGCCATGGCATCAACGCCAACGTCATCCGCAAGTGGCTGCCGATTTACCGGGACAAACCCGTCGCTCCACTTCCCGCGTTCGTACCGCTGCAACCGATACCTAAAAGGCACGCTGATGAAGCGGTGGTTATCGCACTGCCGCTGGGCGACAAATCCATCACGGTCAAATGGCCCATCTCCGACCCGGACGGCTGCGCACACTTTATCCGGAGCCTATCGCAATGATCCGCATCGACGCCATCTGGCTCGCCACGGAGCCCATGGACATGCGTGCCGGCACCGACACGGCGCTGGCCCGCGTGGTCGCAGTATTCGGTGCGGCCAAGCCGCACTGCGCTTATCTGTTCGCCAATCGCCGTGCCAACCGGATGAAGGTGCTGGTGCATGATGGCGTGGGCATCTGGCTTGCCGCACGGCGGTTGAACCAAGGGAAATTCCATTGGCTTGGCACTCATCGCGGCCTGGAAGTCGAACTCGACGCTGAACAACTTCAAGCGTTGGTGCTCGGTTTGCCATGGCAGCGGGTTGGCGCTAACGGCGCAATCACATTGATTTAGCCTTGTTTTTGCGCTGTGGCAGGTGGATCGCTTTGGTAAAATCCACTGCATGACTTCCTCGCCCAATCTCGACCAGATGACATCTGAACAACTGCGCGCACTCGCTGCGCAGTTGCTGTCGAAGGTCGACACCATGGGCCGAAAGAGCCATCGTGATGAGACGATCATCGAGCAGCTCTCTCACGAAATAGCCATCCTCAAGCGCCATAAGTTTGCCAAGCGCAGCGAGCAAATCAGCCCGGCGCAAGGCAGCTTGCTGGATGACCTGCTCAACACCGACCTTGAGGCCATCGAGGCAGAACTGAATGCGCTTCGTCCTACCCCGACGTCGGACGAAACCCGCCAAAAGCCCAAGCGCGCGCCGCTGCCGCCGCAGTTCCCACGTACCGTCATTCGTCACGAGCCAGAGAACACCCAGTGCGTTTGCGGGTGCCAGCTTCAGCGCATCGGCGAAGACGTCAGCGAGAAGCTGGATTACACACCGGGCGTGTTTACCGTTGAGCAGCATGTACGTGGGAAGTGGGCCTGCCGCCAGTGCGAAACACTGATCCAGGCGCCGGTACCGGCCCAAGTGATCGACAAGGGCATCCCAACTGCCGGGCTGTTGGCCCACGTGATGGTGGCCAAGTTTGCCGACCATCTTCCGCTGTACCGACAGGAAAAGATCTTTGGCCGTGTAGGCCTTGCGATCCCGCGCTCAACACTGGCTCAGTGGGTGGGCCAAACTGGCGTGCAACTCCAGCCGTTGGTGGATGCCCTGCGCGAGGCGGTGCTGGCTCAGCGAGTCGTGCATGCCGATGAAACCCCGGTGCAGATGCTAACGCCTGGCGAGAAGAAAACGCACCGAGCTTATGTCTGGGCTTATTGCGCGACGCCGTTCTCGGCACTGAAGGCCGTGGTCTACGACTTCAGCCCCAGCCGTGCTGGGGAACATGCACGTAACTTCCTTGGCACGTGGAACGGCAAGCTGGTCTGCGATGACTTCGCGGGTTACAAGGCCAGCTTTGAACTGGGCATCACCGAAATCGGCTGCATGGCGCACGCTCGCCGTAAGTTCTTCGACCTTCATGTGGCGAACAAGAGCCAACTGGCCGAACAGGCACTGCACTCAATTGGCGGCCTGTACGAGATCGAGCGGCAAGCCAAAGAAATGAGCGATAAAGACCGCAGGCGATTACGTCAGGAAATAGCGGTTCCCATCGCAGGAAAGTTGCATGAGTGGATGCTGGCTCAGCGCGAGCTTGTGCCAGAAGGCTCGGCTACGGCCAAGGCTTTGGACTACAGCTTGAAACGCTGGGTAGCGCTGACGCGCTACTTGGATGATGGTGCTGTGCCCATCGACAATAATCCGGTGGAGAACACGATCAGGCCATGGGCGCTTGGGCGTTCCAATTGGTTGTTCGCTGGGTCTCTTCGTAGCGGTAAACGAGCGGCAGCGATCATGAGTTTGATCCAGTCGGCACGCATGAATGGACATGATCCGTATGCATATCTTAAGGATGTGCTGACGCGGCTGCCGAGGCAGAAGGCCAGTGAGATTGGGAATCTACTGCCGCATCAGTGGATGCCGGGCTGACCTGCGCAAGGTGACTCGGCTGAGCACTTATTCTAATTTTAGGAGAAAACCATCAAGGCTTTATCAATTGTACGGCCCAGTGGCGGCCGAATCGCTTCTGGCGAGAAAACCCTCGAAGTTCGTCGTTGGCATCCAGAATTAGATCCTTCCGAGGATCTCCTGATTGTCGAAAACGGCCGATTTCTCCATACCGATAGGGACGAAGACGATGACGGTATTGCCGTCGCAATTGTGCGCGTGAAAGCCGTGCGCCCCTTCATCCTCGCTGACATGCAAGCAGCTTGTGCAAGCTATTTTGAAGATGGCTGGCTCGCATGGGAGTTGAGTGACGTAAGGCCAGTCACACGCCCTGTGAGCATCCGTGCGGCCCGGGGTATTTACGAGGTAGATTTCAGCTTCTAGACGGACGCTGAACATTGAGCAAGATGTGTTGGGCAGACGCTTACAGCACGTCGAGGTTGTATGTAATTTTAAACACAGTTGGAGCCGCTCATGGATAAGCCATTGTCATTAATCGATGAGGTCGCAGCCGGCCTATCTGGCCTAGAGCAAATGCAAATCCTGCTCAATTCGCCTAAGAAAATTGGGATCTTTGAATCTCTTAAGATAGAGTTTTCCGAAGTATCTAAAGGACGTGTGGTTGTCGCTGGGGTTCCTGGAACACATGCTTACAACCCCATAGGCACGGTTCACGGCGGGTATGCAGCCACCATGCTTGACTCGGTATGTGGCTGCGCCACGCATACGATGCTGCAATCCAATCAGGGATACACGACTTTGGAGCTGAAGGTCTCCTACCACCGGCCGATCACCACAGAGACCGGCCTGGTGAGAGCGATCGGCGAAGTGATGAGTATCGGAAAACGTGTGGCTTTTACCAACGCTCGCATTGTCGACAGCAATGAAAAGCTTTTGGCTTCTGCTACATCGACTCTGCTTATCATGGAAAAGTAGAAAGCGCACAGCTTGCGCATGTAGAAGCTGTGCGCAGGTGCGCGATGTCCTTGCGAATCGCGCGCAGCGCTTGGTCGGGTGTCATGTCGAAGACATATCAGAACTCCTGCAGGTTCGCTTATGCGGTAGCAGTATAGTCACACAGGCGAGATACCCCAGTGGAAAGGCGCAGCGCCGCCCATATCATCGAACTTTAGGCGATGCTGGCTGGCACCTACATGCTGTAGCTCTGGAACAGTCTTGCAATTTCGGTCAGGACAGCGTTCATTTGCTGCGGGCGAACCCTCCCCAAAATGTCAGCACGACCTCCCCTAGCGGTAGGACAGCTGTTGCCCTAACCACCTCTGCAGCAAGTGCCTTAGTCAGGACATCCGAGGCTAGCTACACCAGCTTTCAATTCGCTAATTTAGAAATAAGTTATCACCAATTATCGCAGCTTGTCGGTTTCAGGATCGACAGCTGCTATTAATGTTGCTTTTGTGACTGAAGCAATTAGCTGTGATCGCAAGTGAGCCAATAATGGGAACGATATGCAGGAACTGACGAAAGCCCAGCAGAACGATCAGCGCGACTGACCTCGGTCGAATTTCAGACACTGACCCAGGTTCCGGCCGCAGTCGAGTGGTTGCCAACTTGGACAATTCTATTTTTCTCTGGCGGCAGGGAACCTGATAGTACATCTGTACTATTGTGATCGCGCCATAAAAAAGGTACTTTTTCAAACAAAGTTAAAGGCTGGGTGGACGCTATTATGAGTCGTTATTATGCTATCAGTGTCGTAAGCGCTGCGCTGCTTGGCTTTTCCGGATTTGCAAATGCTGATGCGAAATGGTGGTTGATATTTGGGCGTGGTGAAGAACCGAACAGAGAGTTTTATTATGCTGACGCCGGTTCGGTAGTTGAAGTCCCGAAACAAAGCGGGATGAAAGAGTTTGCAAGGGCACTGGATGTGCTGCAGGTCCACGAAATGGCAAATGGTCCAGAGTATGTCAAGTACAAATTTCAATATCAGTGTCAAAGCAAATTGGTCCGCGTTATTAGCGCAACTGCCCAGATGCGATCAGGAACTAAAGTGGATGCGCCTTTGCCGCCTGGCTGGATACCCCTTGCCGCTAATTGGACAGAACGCGGCTATCAATTTGTCTGCCATCCAGAAAGCGCCGAGAAGAACGGTATGTTTCCATTGCCTGGGCCGGATTTCAACGTTGCACAGTTGGCCGATGTCACTCGTAAACAAATCTGGAAGACGACCCCCGCCAATGCCATCGGCACTGCACCCGCAGTCCAAGAGCGGCCGGCAAAAAGTGTGATTAGAGACATGCAGATGATGTTGGGCGTTCCTTCGCAATGACTTTTTTCTATATGGGCAGCTACTCGATAACACTTATCGCCAAGGGGCTTACGTGAACAGGAACTGGATAATTCTCACCATTGCGCTGTGTACAGGCTGCGCGCAGATGGACAGCATTCCGGAGCTTTACTCACGCAGCCAGTGGAAAGGTCTACCTGCAGAAGACGCTGTGGAATTTTTTGGAAAGCCTGACCGGCTTGTACCTTCACAGGACGGCAATACCATTCAGATGCGATGGTTTCGCAACACGTCAGTAGTTCGCGAGGAAATAACAAACCGTACCTCTGAAATGCAAAATAACGTCATGGTACACACCAATTACATGGGCGATGTCCGCTATTCTAAAAGTTGCACAATTACTGTTACAGCAGATAAGCAGATGAAGATTGTTGATTTCGATGTAGTGTCTGGATCGCTCCTTTCGCAAGGATGTGCTCAAGTTGATAAGGGGCCACCCTAGGTAACCGTCCGGGCAAGTCATCTAGCGTAGCTGGCTCTATTGTTTTACGAGATTGCGCAACGATGAAGCTCAGCCCTCAATGTCGATCAGGGACTGCCGGGCATCATCACCCCAGTCAGACCCGATCAAAGCACTTTCTCGTGCTATCAACAATTGAAACGCTTGAGATTCCTTTCAAGCGTTGCTGGATAACTTAAACTTGCCGACTACGCTGCGAAGTTCATTAGCGAGCAATGAAAGCTCGTCAGCCGTTACGGCGTTGTCCTCTACGCCTTCCATGACGATTAAGCTGCTGTTTCGAATGCCGATGACGTTGCGATTGATATCCTCTGAGACCGAATGTTGCTGCACCGCCGCACTTGCAATCTGAGTGTTCATGCCCACAATTCCGTCTACTGCTTCATTGATCTGGTTCAGGCTGCCAGACGCTTGGCTCGCTGCCTGAATGCATTCCCTAGCTCGGGTTTGCCCAGCTTTCATCTGTTGAACAGCGGCATCAGTAGCGCCTTGCAACTGTTGGATGATCCGTCGAATTTCTTCTGTGGAGTTTTGTGTGCGCGAGGCCAGAGTCCGCACTTCGTCAGCCACGACCGCGAAACCACGGCCTTGCTCGCCAGCTCGCGCCGCCTCGATGGCCGCGTTAAGGGCCAGCAGGTTAGTCTGATCCGCGATGGTACTGATGACCTCGATGACACCACCGATTTCTTTGCTGTGTGTCGCTAACGCTTCGACTTTGCTTGCACTGAGCTCCACTTCGTTGGCCAACGCCTCAATAGCGGCACTTGTTTCAATCATAACTTTCAAGCCGTCGTTAGACGCACTGCTTGCAGATTCAGCGGCACGTGCTGCGCCCTCGGTATTCTGGGCCACGTCGGCAACGCTCGCGGTCATTTCGTTGATGGCAGTAGCAACCTGCTCGGTTTCAGCCTGTTGTGAGTTCATTGAGGCTTTGGCTTGGCCTATGGAGATCTCTAGTCGCTTTGCCGCATCTGAGACTGAATGCGAGCTACGCTCCACCTGGCTCAGTGAGCCAGAGAAGGCCGTTACCATGCGGTTAAGTCCCTCGCCTACATCACCGATTTCATCGTGGCTGTTGATTCGGACGCGCGCGCTCAGATCGCCTTGAGCAATACGTGCCGTCACAGCTAGGAGCTCATCAACCCCAATCCGCAGAGCCTTGTAGATGCCGACGAACGCATAGAGCAGCAGTATCGCAATGGCGATAAATAGCTCAGTGCCGAAAGTACGCTCATTACTCAGTGTATTCAGACGCTCATCAATTCGAATTCGCAGCGATTCCTGCATCTGATCCTGAGCTTTGTAAAACTGAGCAACGGCGGCGTTTCCACGCTCGCCCAAGGTGTTGGCATTCACGTTTGAGCGCTTGCTCGGATCAAGGTAGTCCACCAGGTCTTTACGCAGATTTTCCAGGTCGGTAATGGCTGTTGTTACAGACGGCTGAACTACACCAGATAATTTAGGCTCTTCTCGGCGAAGCAGGGAAAGGCTCTGCTGCAACTCTTGACGCATTAGCAGCTCCTGTTTCAACAAAGTCTGGGCAAAAATACGAGTGGTGTCGTCCAGAGGACGGTCAGCGCTAAAACCGCTGGCCAGACCGCGAATCTGTCCGACCAGATTTATTTGCCGAGGTAGACGTATAGAGCTTAGATCGATGAGGTACAACGAACCTGCTTCTTCGTCCAAAATCATGCCGGAAGTGGCCGTAATGTAGTAAACGAAATTCATTAGGTCGGTTAACTGGTCGTTCCACGCGGAAAAGATCACCAAAGGTGCTTCGCCTGCTTTGGCGCGTTCAACCAGCTGCACACTAGCGGTACGCAACGTCTGAACTCGGTCTGTCGTTGCCAGTTGGGTGCTAAATTTTGCGTCCTGCGCAGCAAGAGTCGCATAGGCATCGTTAAGCTTTTCAGCATTGCGTGCTGCATTGGCTACTGCGTTGGTGTCACCGCTGAGCATGCCGTGTGTCAGCGCCCTCTGAATCATGGTTAGACGCAGGATAGGGGTGACGTCCAACAAGTATTGTTGACCCACCTGTTCATGCTTGATGCCCGTGATGCTCGTGTTCAGTGAAAGCATCACCCGGGTGCCTAGCAGGAGCAGAGGAATCAGGACAATAAATCCCAAAATTGCGAATTTCATGGGGAATCGAACACGGTTGGTAACGAACAGGGCAGGCGCTAATAAATTCATCGGGTTCTCGATCACTCAAGGTCTGTGAGTGCTTTCTTAGGCGTTAAAAAGTGCCCATCTCTCATTTATGGTTATGAGGTAATGAAAGCATTCCAAGAGATCTTCCTCAAAAGCCGCTTACTCTCCTTTGTTACAGGATCGAATTGCCGCGCTTCTCTTGGTACGAAAACTATCGGCTGAACCGGGCGAAGCTGTAGGGAGGAATGCATGGATAACCAGCATAAAGGCTAAGTAGACCGGTAATGGCACCAGTTGGAGGTGCGTCCGGGCATCCCGTCTTGCGCAACTAAACCGGTCGCCACCTATGCGGTAGTAGCTCCGCAATCTCACTTGCCCGCTGCGTCGGCAGGCGCGTGAGGACGTCCTTCAAATAAGCATACGGATCATGGCCGTTGAGTCGCGCCGATTGGATCAAACTCATGATCGCCGCTGCACGTTTACCGCTGCGTAACGATCCCGCGAACAGCCAGTTCGAACGCCCAAGAGCCCACGGCCGGATTTGATTCTCGCACCAGTTATTATCGATGGGCACGGCACCGTCATCGAGATAGCGCGTCAGCGCTATCCAGCGTTTGAGACTGTAATCCAGCGCCTTGGCGATGGCCGAACCCTCAGGCACAAGCTGTCTTTGGGCGATCATCCAGGTATGAAGTGCGTCGGCGATTGGCGCTGCTTTTTCCTGCCGTATTCGCTGCCGATCACTCGGCTCCAGCTCTCGGACTTCTCGTTCAGCTTCGTACAAGGCCGCGATGTAGTTCAGCGCTTTTTCGGCGACCTGGCTCTTGTTGGTCGCGTGCAAGTCGAAGAACTTCCGGCGGGCATGGGCCATGCAGCCGATCTCCGTAACGCCCAGTTCAAAGCCTGCCTTGTAGCCGGCAAAGTCATCGCAGACCAGCTTGCCGTTCCAACTGCCCAAGAAGGCTCGGGCATGTTCGCCAGCGCGGCTCGG
>Ga0065712_10067742_pt1 | contig 73878 bp, 56 predicted proteins | sample MisRhiReplicate1_FD_59099 | JGI IMG/M metagenome (GOLD analysis project Ga0065712, IMG submission 59099) | Miscanthus rhizosphere microbial communities from Kellogg Biological Station, MSU, sample Rhizosphere Soil Replicate 1: eDNA_1 v3... | ecosystem: Host-associated > Plants > Roots >...
CGCGGATGAACGCGGATAAACGCTGATCCGCGTTTATCCGCGTTCATCCGCGGCTTTTTTAAGTTCAGCCAGGACCTCCTCGGGTTTCCACTCGTTACCGCTATAAATCTTCGCGATCTTCCCGTCCGGATTCACGATCACCGTCCGCAACGCATGAATGATCTGGTCCTTCTCGGGGAAGTACGTCAACCCAAAATACTGCGTGATCTCCTTGACCTGCTCCTTTGTTCCCGACGCGAACTCCCAGTGTGCGAACGTTTCGTTCTGATAGCGCTCCGTGTGTGCCGCGCCATAACTGCGCAGCACTTTTGGCGTGTCGTACTCGGGATCGATGCTGATGCTGAGTAAATGCGTCTTTGCGTAAATTTCCGTGTCTTTTCCCAACTCACGATCGATCTGCGCAAAGTTGTCGCTCATCAGCGTGCAGTAGTCCGGCACAGGACAACGGGTGTAGATGAAGGTCAGCAGTAATGCTTTACCGCGATAGTTTCGGATGTGAATCTCATGATCGTCCTGGTTGCGCAGGGTGAAGTTCGGAACCTCGTCGCCTTCTTTGGCGATGATCACCGCCGGCATCGCTGACGGATTGGCACTCTCTCTCGCGATGATCAGGTTTTCCAACCATGAGTGCGGACCATCCACAACGAGCGTCGCAGTAATCTCGTCGCCGGGCGCAAGGATTTGCAGATCTGATTCACTGTGCACCGTGAAGGGCATGGTCATCGCAGGCATCAAGTCTTTCACGTCTTCGTGAGAAACCGTCACCAGGTGCTTGTCAGGCTCGACAGCTACCACTTTGCCTTTGAAGTCGTAGCGCTTCTCATTCGACGTGCGCCGGCACGATGACGCCAGGCAAACACACGCCATCACCACGACCACAAACACTTTTGTGCTTTTTGTGCTTCTTTGTGGCTTCATTTCGTAGTGATGGGCTGGAGTTGCGCGTCGTAGAGGTGTTGATAGGTCCAGAAGTTAGCCATCACCCGATAGACGTAATCTTTGGTTTGCGAAAAACCGATTTCGGGAACGTAACGGTCCGCTTCTATTGAGTGCGAGCGAGCGATCCAGCGGGCGAGATTGTCTGCCCCACCGTTGTATGCGCCGGCCACCGCCTGCGGTTGATTCGGGAACTGCTGAAAAAGATTCGCAAGGTATTGCGATCCAAAAAGAATCGCGGTGTCCGGGTTATAGAGATCGTCTTGATCGAAGTCGCGCAAGTTGAGCTGCGTTGCGATCTCGTTTGCGGTGGACGCGATGAACTGCATCATTCCGCGCGCCGCGGCAACCGATTTTGCGTCTACCTGGAAGCGTGACTCCTGCCGGGCGATTGCGAGCACGAACCGCGGATCGACATTCCTTGTTGCTGCATGCTTCAAGAGCGACTCGCGAAAAGGAACCGGATAGAGAAGCTCAACCAGCTCACGAGGCGCGAGATCGAGAACGTAGTCGGGCGGCATCGACTTCCAGGCCTGCTCGCCAAAACGGACCGCGCCATTAGGAATTCCGGCGCGCAGCGAGAGCACGGCGATTGAGTAATCCTCGTCGGGACCAGCAGAGGTTTTGCGTGCGGCGAGCAATTCCGGAAGCGCCTCGTCGTAGAGTCCCAGCAGGAGCAGATTGTTCGCCACTGTATCCGGCGATTGCTTTACCAGAGGAATGCTATTGAACGGCGGTAATCGGTAAGCGGCTAATGCGCCGTATGCCGTCGCCAGGTACTTCAAAGCCTCTGCGCGGAGCTGGGGATCGTTTGTAAGTCTCAGGCTGGATTGCGCTGCGACGCGTGCCTGTTCGAATTGACCTGCTGCGCTTGCGACCTTGCTTTCGTTGAGCAGTGAATTGAGACGCATTCGCACCAGTGAACGAGAGTTACCACCCGTTGACAGGCCCAGCAGTCTCTGTGTAGCGCGGGCACCGTAGTACTCGTTACGACCATCAGGGATCGCCAAATAAGCCGCGATGGCATCTTCAAATCGTCCGAGCTGCTCGAGAGCATAGGCGCGCAGGAAGTTAACCTCTGCTGTAGTAGTGCTGCCCGGAACGCGGGTTCCACCCAGATCGGAAAGCTGCAACAGCTCATCAGCGTCGCGCACCACCGTGGACCAGCTTTCCTGGGCCATGTGAATGCGGAGTTGAGCAAACAATGCGAGCGCGCCGCCGAGATCGTTCTTGAAGCGCGCGCGTGTTTGTTGCACCCAGTTTAGCGCTTCCCCGTAACGTCCGGCTTCGTGCAGGAGATCGATGATGTTCAAGTATGAACGCTCAGGATTTGGCGCATCGGGAAAGCGGTCGATAAAAAGTTTGTAGGCGGCGACAGCGTCGTCAGTGCGCTTCATGCGACCGTAGCTGGAGGCGACATAACCGAGTGCATCGCGGGCGCTGGACGATTGCGAGTAAGTATCAAAGACCTTCTGAAATAGCTTGACTGCATCGTCGTACTTGCCTTCGAGGTACAAGCCGCGAGCGATCTGGAACATCGCGTTTGGCGCGGCGGCGCTCTGCGGACTGTGATCGATAAGTGCCTGGTAATGGAGTCGAGCGCCGGCAAAGTCGCGATTGAACTGGTAGACGGAACCACGCAGCAGGTGTTCCGCTTCTGAAAGATTTGCAAGCGAGCTTTTTTCGAGCTGATCCAACTGCCTGACGGCCTCGAGCGCGAAGTCGTCAGGGCGCGAAGCATCAGGCATCTGCATCACCAACCGAGCAAAGACATCGCGTGCTTCGGCGATCTTTCCCGCGCGGAGGTAACCCAGGCCCATCAAGGTGGCGCCTTTGCGCGCGATGCGAACGTTCTTCGATAGCGTTAGAGGCTTCGCACTGTTTGCAGCGCCCAGGAAATCGCCGCTTTCGAAGAAACTCTCCGCGAGGCGCAGTGTTGCAGCTTCGAAAAGCAGACTTGAGGGCGCGGTCGCAGTGAGTTGCCGCAGACGCTCGCGCTCGAGTACGAGATCGCCTGTCGAGCGCGCGATTTTAGCGAGGTGCCATAACGCATACTCTTTAAGCTTGGAGTCGCTGGATGCGATTGCTTGAAAACGGGCTGTAGCGTTGGCAAGGTCGCCTGTTCGCTCCGCGTTGCGTCCGAGAAGATAATCGTTTGCCTGCGCCGCTGCCGGAAGCGCGGCCGCGCTTATTAAGCTGCAAAGAAGTATTAGTCTCGCGAATAACATCTCTAATCTGTGTATACTATTGATGCCACAGAAGGCGCAAAGAACACAACCATGATTGCCGAGAACATAAAAACAGGACCACGCGCGCGCATGCTCGAGGGTGCTCCGCTCGCCGCGAGGATCAAGGAAGACGTCAGGACGGAGATCGAGCGGATTGTGCAAGAGCGCGGCGTTCGTCCGTGTTTAGCTGCGGTGCGTGTGGGCGACGATCCGGCGTCAGCCGTTTACGTCAGGAACAAAATTCGCGCGTGCGAAGAAGTTGGCATACGCTCCGAGCATCATGCGCTGCCTGAATCCACCAGCACTTCGGAGTTGCTCAATTTAATCGCTTCCCTGAACGCTCGTGATGACGTGGACGGCATTCTGACTCAGCTTCCTCTGCCAGCCGGCATTGACGAAACGGCAATTATCGAAGCAATGGATCCGGCAAAGGACGTCGATGGTTTTCATCCGGTTAACGCCGGGAAACTGGCGATGGGCAGACCGGTATTTGTACCCTGCACTCCGGCGGGCATCATTGAATTACTTGACGACTCAGGTATCGAGATACGGGGTGCGAATGCGTGCGTCGTGGGGCGCAGCCAGATCGTCGGGCGACCGATGGCGCAGTTGCTTTTGCAGCGAGATGCGACTGTAACCATCTGCCATTCGCGCACGCGCGACCTCGCCGCCGTAACACGCACGGCGGATTTGCTGGTGGTCGCGATCGGAAGAGCAGGTTTGATCGGCCGCGATCACATCAAACCTGGGGCGACTGTAATCGACGTCGGCATGAATAAGGTTTCCGATGAAAACGAAGTGCGATCGCTTTTCGGCAGCGAGGCAGACAAGCGTCTGGAAGTCGTAGCCAAGCGCGGCTCCACACTCGTTGGCGATGTGAATCCCGCCGAGGCTGCGGAAGTGGCGGGCATGTTGACGCCAGTTCCCGGCGGCGTCGGTTTGCTCACTGTCGCGATGCTGATGAAGAACACGTTGAAGGCCGCAAAACTCAGGCGCCTGTGACCTATGCTTCGCGTTGGCCTGACAGGTTCGATCGGCGTCGGTAAATCGTTTGTCGCATCTCTTTTTACTGAGCTTGGATGTCACGTGCTGGATGCGGACCAGACAGCGCGTGAAGTCGTCATGCCGGGCTCACCGGGTTTGATCGCCATTACTCAGGCTTTCGGTGAAGAGATTCTCAATCCGGACGGCACGCTTAATCGAAAACAGTTGGGAGCGGTGGTCTTTGCCGATGAACATCAGCGCCAACGCTTGAATCACATTCTTCATCCCTTCATCATCGCGCGCCAGGACGAAATCCTCCGCGAGTGGGAGACTCAGGATCCTCGAGGCATCGGTATCGTCGATGCGGCGCTGATGATTGAGTCGGGCGGCTACCGCCGCTTTGATAAACTGATCGTGGTCCATTGCCGGCCCGAAGTTCAGCTCGAACGCCTGATGCTGCGCGACAAGCTCTCGCGCGAAGAGGCGCAGAGACGAATCGATTCGCAGATGCCCCAGGAAGAGAAGCAAAGGTTTGCTGATTACTTGATCGACACTTCGGATGGATTCGAAATTACGAGATCTCAGACAAAACACGTGTACGAAGAATTGATTAGAGCCGCGGATTTACGCGGATGAACGCGGATCAAATCCGGCGTTCATCCGCGTAAATCCGCGGCTAAAAACTATGTTCCGACATTCGCGATTCTCGTGTATCTGCTCGCTGCTGCTGGCGTTCTGCCTGACGCACACAGGCTGCTTCGGCACTAATGAGCCCTCGACTTATTACGGCAAGGTCGTGACGCCGCGGTCGCAGGAATTTCGCTGGAGCAATGGTGGATTGCCACAAACATTCGATCCCGCGTTCGCTGCCGCACCTCCCGACACCGACGCCGTGCGCGCGCTTTTCGAAGGACTCACTGATTACGATCCGAAGACGCTAGCGCCCGTTCCTGCCGTAGCAACTCGCTGGGAATCGTCCAACGACGGCCGCGTCTGGACTTTTTATCTACGAGACAACGCGCGCTGGTCCAACGGCGAAAAAGTCACCGCGGAAGACTTCGTTCGCTCATGGGAGCGCACGCTAAAGATCGGCCCACTCGCTCCACACACAGAACTCCTCGCCAACATCGAGGGAGCTACTCCAAGCATCGCAACGCCGCATCGCTTCGGCGCTCGCGCAATCAACGATCACGTGCTGCAAGTCACTCTGCAACAGGCTGACAACAGTTTCCCGGCGCTCGTGGCACATCCCGTATTTCGTCCGGTGAAGGTGGCGGACGCCGATCGTACCAACCGGATCGAATCGCACGAGCTGATCTCAAACGGCGCTTTTCATTTGTCTGCTACTGAAAGCGATCGAGTGCAACTCGAACGCGCGAAGACTTACTGGGACGACGCATCAGTCGCGCTCGACAAAGTTACGTTTGTGAATACGACCAGCGCCGAAGATGCTCTCACCGCTTACCAGGCAGGCGAGGTCGATGCGGTTACGAACGCGCCGTTTGAACCCCTGGCGCTGAAGCTGCTCACACCTTACAAAGACTTCCACCGTTCGACCTTCGGCGCCTTGACCTATTACGGCTTCAATACTTCGCGCGAGCCCTTCGACGATGTGCGCGTGCGCGAGGCGCTGGCCCTCGCGATCGATCGTGAACGTATCAGCCGTGACGATCTACAAGGCTCGACTGAACCGGCGGAAACGTTCCTGCCGGAGGCTATGTCCGGAGAAAAGCCGGTGGTGGCGCATGCGGAAATGCTCCAACACGACATCAACAGGGCCAGGGAATTGCTCACCGAAGCCGGCTATGCAAACGGCGAAGGCTTTCCTGTCATCAGGCTTTTGATTAACCGCAACGAGCAACAACGCATCGTCGCGCAGTCGATCGCGGCGATGTGGCGGTCAACTCTCAACATCGAAACGGAGATCCTGGTCCGGAGTTGGGAAGAGTACGAAGCGGCCATCAGAGCGGGCGATTACGACGTCGTGCGTCGCGGAATGGTGATGCAGACAACGAATGAACTGGTAAACATGAGGATGTTGTTTGAACGTGACTCGCGTGTACTGCCGATCGAAGCAGAAAGCAAAGAACGGCCGACGCCTTCGCCGGAAGAAAAGCGCGTTGTCGTCGAGACAGAGTCGCAGGCGTTGAAGGATTTAAAGGCAATGCCGATATATTTTGCGTCGTCGTACTCCCTGGTTAAGCCATACGTTTCGGGGTTTGATTCGAATGTGTTGGACGCGCCGAGCTTGAAGAAAACGCGGATGAATACGAACTGGACGCAGCCGTGATGCTCGCCGCTGCAAAAATAATCGCTGAAGGCGGCGTGATTGCGTTCCGCACGGATACGTTCTACGGTCTCGGCGCGGATCCATTCAACGCGGCGGCCGTCGCTAAAATCAAAGAACTTAAAGGAAGGGAAGAGAACAAGCCGATCCTGCTGCTGCTCTCCGATGCAAGCGTCGTAGATCGTTTCATCGCGGATCGCTCAAAAGAATTTGAAGAGGTGGCGAAAAAGTTTTGGCCTGGCCCATTGACTATCGTGGGACGTGCCGTCGCGAACCTGCCGGCAGAGATCACCGCGGGCACTGGCACTGTCGGTGTACGTGTTCCGGCAGATGATGACGTTCGCGATCTCGTTCGTGAATGTGGCGGTGCATTAACTGCAACCAGCGCGAACCCTTCGAGAAGCGAACCAGCTCGTTCTGCTCAACAGGTCATCGATTACTTTGGGGACGGTGTTGATCTGGTGGTCGATGGTGGTGAGGTTACCACGATGGAGCCCTCGACCGTGTTGGACGTTACGACATTACCCCCACGCGTCATCCGCGAAGGTGCAATCAAGGACACAGATTTACACGGACGAAAAACCGATCTAAATCCGTAAAAGATCCGTGTTATCCGTGGTTAATTCTTCGTGAGACTTCGCACGAAACCCCAGTCCCCACTCGCGTTCACCTGAATGTTCCCCACATTCTTTTTAGCAATGACGATATTCGACTGGTACCACAACGGAAAGACAGGCACTTCACGGCTCACGATATCCTGAATCCTCCGGTACAGATCCAGACCTTTCTGACGGTCAAACGTGTTCACCGCCTCATCGAGCAGCGCGTCAAGCTCCTTGTTGCTGTAGCGACTGCGATTACGCGACGGTCGCGTTTGCGTCGGTATTTCCGACGTCGCAAAGAGGTCTTTGTAAAAGATCGGATCCTGATTTCCACCCACCCATTGCGTGTACGCAATCTGAAAGTTTCCGCGCCGCAATTCGTCAAACAGAGTGTTCTGCTCGGGCGTCTGAATCTCAATCGGAATCCCGACTTCCTTCAGATAGTTTTGGATCACTCCGGCGTATTGTCGTCCTGCGAGACTGCTGCCCGAGACTTTATAGACCACCGGCTTTTCGAAACGCATTCTTGGTCCATCGCCATCGGGATCACGAAAACCAGCCTCATCGAGAAGCTGCTTTGCCCGCGCGGGATCGTAAGAATAGGTTTCACCGGCGGAGTAGGCCCACGACTCTTCCGGAATAATCGAATGCGCGATCTTCCCGAAGCCGCGCAGCAAATTTTGAATCAAACTCTCGCGATCAATCGCGTAGGCTATAGCTTGACGAACCTTTACATTGTCGAGCGGCGGCGAGGACGTATTGAGGGTCAGCAACAGCACATTCGAACCGGGAAAGACCTTCACTTGCAGGTTCGGATCCTGTTCGAGCCGCTTTATTGCATCCGGCGACAGGCTCGTCGGCATCGGCGCGATATCGACCCTGCCCGCCTGCAGTTCCGCTTGCATCGCGTTCATGTCAGAGATCACGCGCACGCGAACTGTTTGCAATTTCGGAGCGCCTTCCCAGTACTCCGGAAACGCTTCCACATCGCAAACCTGCTGCGCGCTGTCATAACGGATAAACTTGAATGGGCCAGTGCCCAGCGGATGTTCTTTCTGCGACTCGTAACTATCTTTCGGAATGATCGCCACCGGCACGAGATTGGACAACAAGCCAACCCACGGCTTAATCAACGTCACTACAATCGTGCGACCGTCGGGCGCTTCGACGCTTTTAATGTAGCTGTGTTTGTCTGCTCCTGTTCCTTCGTTAAAACTGGCAGACTTCGCGAACTCACTGGAGAACACGAGGTCGAGCGTGTACTTCACATCGGCTGAGCTGAGCACTCGGCCATCGTGAAATTTGACGCCGTCGCGAAGAGTGAAGGTGTAGGTCTGACCGTCGTCGGAACGTTTGATATCGGACGCAAGCTCACCGGTGTAATCAAACTTTTCGTCTTTCTTTACGAGCGTATTGAAGATCAACGTGCGCACTCTCTCGCTCGCGGCATCGACCGAAGGCGATCCGATAGGGTCGATAGTGCGAATGTTATCACCGAGCGCGATCACAAAAGCATCGCTGCGTCTCCGGCAGCTCGCCGGCACGATCAGCAGCACTACGAGTGCGGCGGCGAGAAGAAATTTGCTCCTGCTCACTTAATGACGCCTCCATAGGTGTAATTGAGCTTGGAATTCAGTTTTGCTGTTTCGTCCGAGAGCTGTTGAAAACGCGCCAGGTCGAGTGGCGGAGGTGGCTCCATGATTGTTTTCGTCCGGGCGATTCTTTCGAGAGACTCCTGGATACGTTCCTGCGACAGCCGTCCGGCTTTTGCGGCTGCCAGCAATCCCTGGTAACCCCGGCGAATCTTTTCCGGAGTGGCGCAAATCAAAAGCATGTCCTCGCCGGCGAGAGACGCGCGCACAACTGCATCCTCGATTTCACAGTGACGAGATATCGCGCCCATCTCGAGGTCATCTGTAACGACGAGATGGTTGTAGCCGAGCTCTTCGCGAAGAAGCTTGGTGACGATGTTGTAGTTGAGCGATGCGGGCTCGAGCAGACCACCCGTTATCTCTTCTCTAATGTCGATGTTGGGAAAGCCGCCGTGACTGACCATCACGCAACGCACGCGATCGTCTCGTCGTTGGAAGAGCTCGATGTACGGAGCGAGATCCTGGGCGATGAGGTCGTCGTGCGATAGTTGCACGACCGGCATCTCGTCGTGTGAATCGACTTCACCCGCGCCGATTCCAGGGAAATGCTTGAGACAACCGAGGCATCCGGTGCCTTGAAGGCCGCGCATGTAGACAGTGGTGTAACCGAGGACCTCGCCTGGCGAGCGCCCATACGATCTCGAGTAAAGGCCGTTCGACAGTAGATCCCGATCTTCGGTCATGATCGACATGACGGGCGCAAAGTTGATGTTGAAGCCGAGTAAGCGCAGGACTTCACCCGTGATTCTGCCGAGCGCGCGTGCGGCGGCGAGATCCCCGTGGTGGCGAATCGTGCGGGCCGGAGGCATCGGCGTGAATATGCGGCGCAGCCGATCCACGAGGCCGCCTTCCTGATCGACTCCACACAGCGGCGGTATCGGAAGTAGTTCGCGGACGCCGTCGAGCAGCGATCGCAGTTGTTCTGCGCCGGCGACGTTACGGCCAAAGATGATGATGCCACCCGGCTGCACTTCTTCGATCAACGCGCGAGTTTCGGCGTCGATCTCAGTGCCGGGAAGCCCGATGAATAAGAATTGTCCGACTTGTTGTTCGAGCGGAAGGGCGTAAAGTTTATCTGGAACCATTGCTTTCGAAGTTTAGCATGAACGTTTCTCTGTGCAACCTCTGTGTTCTCTGGGTGGTGCCCTGGTTTCGCCTCTGCGAATCTCTGCGGTCCTCTGCGCCTTGCGGTGAAATCGCACTTGACGAATAAATTCACCGCAGAGATCCGCAGAGGTTGCACAGAGGCAGAGCAATGCACAAAAAGCTACCGCCTACAGTTTCGACTGTAGTATAAACAAACTCATGCCACGCGAAATCACCGATCGGGGTCGCGTAGTCGAAGCCATCCAGCATCTCGCTCTCACTGCCGAACTCTTCGAAGAACAAAACGGAAAACAGAAGTACGGCGCCGATCTCGAAGTGATCGTGCAGGGGCGCGAGTACGGCAACGGTAAACGTGTCGGGCCTTACATTCGTCTCCTCACGTATGACTCCGGCGAGGTGATCATGCGGCAGGGTGAGTGGGGTGGAAACACGTTCTACATCGCCGTCGAAGGCGCGCTCGATGTCTACGTCGGTGAGAAGAAGATAGGTCAACTCGAGCCGGGCACATGCTTCGGAGAGATGGCCCTGCTTGCGGGTATCGAACGCAATGCCACCGTTTCAGTGCCGGCCGATCACACTGCCGTCGTACTTGAAGTGACGCGGCCGGCGTTGCGTTTGCTGCGCAAACTGCCGAACTTTGGTCACATACTCGATGAGACTTATCGCTCACACGGCATTGGCCGCGTGCTCGAAGACCTCGCTTTAGTTACAGACAAGCCACTCAGCCAAGCTCTCGCCGACGAAGTGCGACGCTCAGCTCGCTACATGGTCTACGGCAAGAACCACATGTTGTGCAAAGAGGGTGAGCCGATCGATCGCTTCATTCTGATCAAAAGCGGATGGGTGCGGCGTTCTCATGGCGCTCCTTTTCACGCGGCTTCACCAGAGGTCGTGTTGGGAATGGATGAGAGCATCGGAGTGGATTTTCTTGGCGGTGGAAACTGTCTCGGCATTGAAGGAGTGGCTCAACGTGAAACCTGGAAATACCGGGCCAGCGTGATGGCCAGGACCGAGGTTCTCGAGATACCGCTCGACCAGTTTTCACCGGACCCAAGTCTTCGTGCCGAACTCACCGCTGCCTTTTCCGGATTGTCAATTGCGGGCAGCGCGCCGCCACTCACTATCGAAGCGCTGCCTGACCTGAATGCGCTCAAGGCGGCAGAAGAAGAAATAGCAACGGGGATCATCGACGGCACAAATGTCCTCGTGATGGACATGGACCTTTGCATCAGGTGCGGCAATTGTTCGCTCGCATGTCACAAGGTGCACGGACAATCGCGTCTGCTGCGACGCGGGATACAGATCGAGCGGCCGGTCACGATCGGAAAGAAACGTTTACAGCATGCGCTGGTGCCGCAGGTTTGCATGCACTGCGCGGATCCCGAGTGTTTGACCGGCTGTCCTACGGGCGCGATTTTTCGCGACCCGCTGGGGGATGTGGACATCAATGCTTCGACGTGTATTGGCTGCTTTGATTGCGCCACACAGTGTCCTTACGACGCGATCTCGATGGTTCCGCGCGCCGCTCCGCCGAACGGTTCCGACTTCGCCTCGAAGTTAAAAAAAGCTTTTAGCTTTAAGATCCCGCCGCCGGCGGCTCCCGAAGCATCCGACGATCTCGTCGCAATCAAATGCAATCTTTGCGAAGCGACTCCACTCAATCCGCCCGGCGCGCGTCGCAAGGCTTATTCGTGCGAGGAGAATTGCCCGACGGGCGCATTGGTGCGCGTGGATCCGATTGAGTACTTCAGCGAGATCGGGCCGGCGCAGGGATTTGTGTTTCGAGATCAAACTCATGCGGTGGGTCGAAACATTCACAAAAGCGATCCGCTGGCGCGTGCGTGGCACCTCGGCGGAGCGGCAGCAACAATTCTCTCGGCGCTGGCTATCGGTTGGGCCATCACGCGGTACGGGCTCGATGCTGTGCTCGCCGGCGGTTGGTTGACAATGCGCTGGTTTACAGGACTTGTTGGGCTGCTCGGCGTCGCGGTCGTGATGACGTATCCACTGCGCAAGCAGGTGTATCGCCGGCGTGCCGGTGCATTGCGCTACTGGATGTTGGCCCATATTTATCTAGGCGCGATCGCGGGCGTGATGCTCTTGTTTCATTCGGGCCCGCGCACCGGCGGCTTGCTCACGAGCCTTCTTTACGTAGCTTTCGATCTGACGATTCTTTCCGGCGTCGTCGGGATCGTCGCTTATTACCTGGCGCCGCGGATTATGACTCGCATCGAAGGTGAGCCGTTGCTGGTCGAAGATCTCGAGGGCCGCCGTGCAGAACTGCGCGCTGATGTTCGATCAATTCTTGAAAAGAGCGAGGGATGGTTGAAGGAAGAGATCCGCGATCGAGTTTATCCGCGGTTTCTGTCGAATAGTTTTCTGTGGCGTCAAATCTGGAAGCGCGAGGAGTTGAAAGCGCTTTTGGCGCAGGCGCGACAGGAATTCAAAGACCGCACCACTCGTTTGACGACCGCCGAGGAGCGCGATCTGTTGATCTCCGCCGTAGAGGCTGCCGTGACTTTGCGCCGCGTCGATGCGTTGCTCGCGCTTCATTGGTTGCTCCGCGTCTGGATTCCCATGCACATCGGCGCCACGGCGTTGATGCTTGCGTTAATGCTGGTCCACATCGGCCAGGTAGTTTTCTTTAGAACTGTGTAATGAAGAACCAGTACGTCATCGTTCGTGACGATCTATTCCTCGATCCGATCACGATCGTCAGCGAGGGATTGCTGATCGGCCGTCTGCCGCAGTGTGAAGTGCGGCTGAATCACCCGTCAGTCTCGCGTGTGCAGGCGGGAATCAAGCAGCTTGACGATAATTACTATCTCTTCGCATTGCGGCCGAAAAATCCCGTAATCCTCAACGGCAAACCCGTCGAACAGAACGAAGCGCTTGCGCCCGGCGACGTCCTCGAGGTTGGACCATTTCGCCTGGAGATTGACGCTTCCGGCGATGCGCTCCTGATACGGGTCGAGCTTCGCATCGGCATGCAGCCTTCCGAGATCGACGTCAGCGACGCGGGGCTGAGCACGGACAATCTCGTTGCGCCCACCGATGGGAAAGTAAAGAAGCCGCGCGCCGCGCCGGTAGCCGGCACCAAAGCGCTCGACATCTTTTGGGACAAGCGGATTCGCGATGCGGGCAAGATGGCGCGCCCGTCGCCGCTGTATCCAAAAGCCGGGCGGCGCAGTGGCAAGGCCCAGTTCAACTGGACGCCGACAACTGATCTGATGTCGCGCTGGCCCGTTGCGGTTTTTACGTGGGCGCTGTTGATTGTCGGATTGGTCTCGGTTGCGGCCGCTTACTGGTACACGAGCGCGTTTGCGCCCGCGCCGATCTCGGAAGCTCACGCTCTTTCGCAGTTCAGCATCATTCCGGCAATCGCCACCAGGCCTAATGCGGGTTCATGCACGACCTGTCATTCGTTTCGAGGGAACATGGAGCAGCGTTGCGCCGCGTGTCATCACACGGAAGCATTCGTCGCAACTGTTATCAAGCCACACGAAGCCGCGGGGATCGGATGTATTGATTGCCATGCGGAGCATAGAGGAGCCGGCTTTAGCGCAATCACGGGTGCGCTGGCTTCGTGTACCGCATGTCACAACGATAGCAATCACAAATTGTTCAACGGTCGCAAAGTCGGGACACCTCACGGCGGCACGTTTGGTTATCCGGTGGTGGATGGACAGTGGAGTGCGAAATCGATCAACGATGAGGAGTGGAATTTACGGAAGCTGGCGATTGTGCGCCAGCCTACTGACAGCGATCAGAAGTGGCGCAGCAATCAATTTCATGCGTTGCACGATCAAAGAGTGAAAGTCGTGGACGGTTTGAAGGGAAATGCGGACGGTCGATTGTCGTGCAACAGTTGCCATAACTCATTTGATCCAATTGATCGCGTCACACCGAGAACAACATGTGCTGCGTGTCACGTCACGAATCAACCCAATTGCACCTCCTGCCATGTGCAGCACATTTTTAGCCGCAGATGAACGCGGATGAAGACGGATCTGATCTGTGTTTATCCGCGTCCATCCGCGGCCTATCCTGCTGGCTTGTGGCAAGGCAGGCAATCATTTGATCCCGGGACTTTGCCTTTGAGCGCGGGCCGCGCGGTAATCGCTTTGTCGTGGCAGAGATTGCAGTTGACATGGTAGGCAACTTCGTTCGTTAGCTTCGTCGGCGCAGGCTTGTCCGGGTATTGGACCGACGGTAGCGTCGCGCTGTCGTCGCCTGCCTGAAGATGACATGCTCGACAATTCTTCACCGGTTTTGCATCTGCGGCTGCGAGAGACTCAGTCGTTAATGCGACCGCGCGCTCTGAGGTTTTTAGCGGCGGCTTCAGGTTCGCCGGCGGCTGGTCCGTGTGATGACACTCGACACACGTCAACACGCTCTGTCCATCGGGGCTGTACTTCTTCGTCGCGTGGTTCTCGTGATTGAAAGCGACCTCGCCGTACTTGTCTGATTGACTGTCTTTGGCAAGGACCACTTCCTTGGGTTGGGTCTTGCTTTCCTTTTCCTGGGTTACCAAGCCCACACAACCGAGCGCCAGAATTAGGATCAGAAGAATTTTCATAGTAGAGAATCTTAGATAGGGCTTTCGCTGCCTGTCAATTTTTTTGTTTCCCGAGCTACATCGGCATGCGGAAGGTTGGTCCAGAATGGCACCTCCTGCAATCCTTGAATGCCAGGTCGCCGCCAAACGATTTCTTTCCGTTGTGACAACTGAGACACGTCATGCTGCGTGTCGTAACGAAATGCTCCGCCGCGGCGGGCGAACTCACCTGACGCGCCTGTGGCGCGCCCGCGGTGAGCTTGTGACAGTCAGCGCACGCGAGCTTCTCTCGCGCATCATGATTAGTATGGCTGAATGCGTAACGATAAGCGCGCGCGCTGGTGCTCGTTGGTCGATACGCTTTCTGTTCGTGGCAAACTCCGCACGATGCGATCTCACGTCCGGCTGTTGATTTGCTGTCAGGAGTGTGACACGTGTAGCAACCATTGTGTGCCGCAAGGTTTGCCGGAATCGATAACCCTGCGCCTCGATTAATCGGCGAGCTGTGACAACCGGCGCAACCTCTCTGCGGGCGAGCGGAGCCGGTCATGTGTTGAGCGTGATCGAACTTCACGTTGAAAGGCTCGTTGAAGCCGGCGGGAAAACTTTTCAACGGCGGGTTGTTGCTGTTGATGCCGGTGTGGCAAATGACGCACATCGGAACGGCGGGTGTCGTGAACTGGCTGCGATGGCAATCTGTGCACGCTTTATGACCGGGGAAGCGCGGCGTTGCTGAATTGTCGGTTCGTTCGTGACACGAGTTGCAGGCTATGGAGCTGTGCCGCTGGCTGGTGTGCAGAAACTTGGAGTAATCAGGCCCCTGGGCTGAAGCGGATCCGAAGAGAATTATTCCCGCAAAGGCGCAAAGGCGCAAAGAAAGCCGCAAACAGCTTTCAACGTTTTCTTTGCGCCTTTGCGCCTTTGCGGGAGAAATCATTTGATGTCCCTCCGCTTGATCGGAGGGCGTTCCGCGATCAGGTAGTGACTCGCCGGCGGATCGAGGCTCCCGACATTTGGCGCGTGACAATACGCGCACACGAAGCCACGGTTCTTATCGATTGCCACCAACTCCTTGCTGAGATCCTGTCGCAGGCCATCTTTGTTGTGACACTCAGTGCATGACGTTATCGGAACGTCGGGCTTCAAACCTCGCAACGAAGCTGCTTTGGTAATGTTGATGTGGCACGTCGTACACTCCGCGACGTGTTGTTTTTTTTCACCGCCGCCGTCGTGAATGAAATTTATCGAGATCCTCGACGGCTGATCGTTGCTGACGTAAGGAGTCGTCAGCTTATGACAGCCATTACAGTTCTCCGCCACCGGTTGCTGCGATTTCCAGTGACAGTTGAAACATGACGCATGGTCTTTGGGTGCTGCCTTGAACGTTGTGGTGCGTGCCGCGTGACAGATGGTGCAGTTGTTGTAGTTCTGTGGCGCGTGAGCGAATCTCAACAATGCAATTACATCCTGATGCCTATCGTGCGGAAACTCTGTCGCGAACTGGCGGTTTGAGGCTGGGTTCCGAAACGCGTACCTCACATCGTCGCGCGGCGATGTCTTTGAGTGGCAAACCGAGCAAATCGGCGGCCTCGCGCCTCTGAAGAACTGCGGCCGGTGACAGCTCACGCACGCATCATGTCCGGGATAATCCGTGATATCTGGAAAGGCAGAAGTCTTGGCCCACTCTTTCGTCGGCACTTTGTGACAGGTGCTGCACGCCGCCTGATGTTTCTGCGTCGCGTGGGAGAACTTCGAGTAATCAGCCGCGGATGAACGCGGATGGACGCAGATCAGAATTAGAATGAAAAAAACGCTTTTTGTCTTGATCTGCGGCATCTGCGTTAATCTGCGGCACAGATAGGTTTTGGCTTCTCAATCCCGACGCACTTCACGAGTTTATCTTTCCGGTTTGAGATGAGATACGGCTTCTCGGTAGCGAGATCTCCGGCTTTGACTTGAACTTCACAATTCCAGGTCACGAGGGTTTGGCCTAACTCGGTTGGTATCACGTTCGACAAGACATAAGTCCCTGGTCCGAGATCGGTAAAATAGGCGGTGCCATTTCGATCGATCATCACCGAATGGACTGCGCCGCCTGCTTGTTTGAGGAGCGCGTCGAGAACACCCTGCCGGTTGCGATAAAAGCCGTCGCGCACATCCGCAGCGAGGTTCGTCGTCAACCACTGCCGCGCCGTCTCTTCGCTTCGAAACTCCTTCTGGCTCGCGGCAAACGCGCTTGCGAATTCAGGCACCGCTTTTGGTCCAGTCACGTAATCCTTTTCGACACCACGACAGTAAACAGACTCGCAGTCGCCCTCTTTGAGCCAGTCGATCAGTGCCGCGCTTGCGCCGAGTTTTTTGTAATAACAATCCCTTGTCGTCACCGGCTGTCGATCGATTGCATCGATCAGCGCGCGGTTCTGTTCGAGCGTGCCCGGAATCAGGAAGAAGCGTTTGCGTGCGAGTCCTCGCAGTACCGAAGCGTCGTCGGCCTTCACGCGGACGCGCAAACGAAGCACGCCGGTTTGCCGAGGCGGCACCTGTTGCTGAGCAACCACGACAGTAACCGTCAACAGCAGCGCGAAGACGAGTTTCATAGGTTTGGACTGCGCGGAAACTTCAGAAACGGCAGGCGCACGCCGCGCACAAAAACTTGATCCGATCGAATCGCCGCCGGCGGTGAAAAGCCGTTCGCGCCGGCAGCAGCAATCAGGTCGTCTTGATCCACGCCATCGCCACTGATGCCGATGGCGCCGACCAACACGCCGTTTTTATAGAGCGGCACGCTGCCGGGAAAGATCTGAATGCCATTTGGCAGTGACGGAATCGAAGTACACGGAACCGGTGCTCCCCCGAGAGACGCAAGAAAATTCGTGCGAATCAGATCGAGCTGGAGGCCAACGTTGAATGGGCTCCAGTCGGCAAGCGGAGTGCTGAATGGTCCGGCGAGCGTGTCATTGATACCGTCGGGAAAAAACGGGCGATGAAGAAAGCCGCCGGCGCGGTCGGAGAAAGCAATCGTGCCGTCCAACCGCAAGCCATCAGCAGCCGCGCGGTCCGCGTACGATCCCAAACCGGCGCTTCGCAAGGCGGCAGCAGCGTTTGCGCTCGAAAAGAAGGCGGCCGTTCTTGCCTTCTGCACCGCGACGTCAAATCCGAACACGGGCGCATCCTGTTGCCGGAAGATTCCCAGCACAACTCCCGCGGTGTCTACGACGGCAATCGTGACGCGCGCATTGCTTCCGAGCGGCTGCCTGATTGCGGCGCGCGTGATGTTTGCCTGTTGAGCAGCGTGCGTGATGATTGTTCCAACCTCGCTTGCGGAGAGTGCGCTGGCTCCTGTTCCGGCGATGAACGGAAAGAAGCGTGGACTGACTTCACCGGCGATGCCGCCGATTACCTGCGGCACAAACTCTGAAGCAGGCGGCGTCGAAATGATCGCTCCCGCGATGCTAACGGTAGTCGCGGGTGCGGGTGGATTGGTAACGTTTGTAAAAGGCAGGCGGATTCCATCGACGAGTATGTTATCAGCGCGAATGGCTGGCGGCGCTTCAAAGCCGCGAATGCCTGACGCGGCGATGAGTTCCTCGAATGGTTGATCGTCGTCCGTGGGATCTCGATCGACTGTGTAAATCCCATCGCCTTCGACGCCGATGCCACCAGCGGGCACGCCGTTTTTGTAAACCGGCAAGCCTCCCGGATCAGCCGAGAGCCCGAGCCGCGCCGATGGCTTTTTGATATCGCTGCAAGGCAGGGAAGAGAACTGGACGCCGTAGAGTGGGCCACTGGGGCGGAAACTAATGCCCGGCGGAAAATGTTCCTGAATGATGAAGCCTGCGGTGCGCGTCGAGAAGGCGTTTCCGGTCGTGCTGAAGAATGCGGCGGTTGCGGCCTTAGCTGTTGCCGCTTCCACAGCCGGTGCAACTGTGCCTTCGAGTCCTTGCCCGCTCGTGCCGACGCTGCGAATCGTTGTCGAAGCAGGAGCGCCGGACATGGCAAACTTGCCAAGCACGTTGCCTTCACGATCAGTGATAACGATTGTCACCGGTTTGCCCAGAGACGTTGCGGCGGAAGCGGCTTGCTGAAGAATCGTTTGTATATCGCTGGAGGATAAGTTAGTGGCCAGCAATGCAGCGGGCGGCGGTTTCACTGGCGACGGCAGGCCCGGCGTCGGTATCGCATTAGGATCGTCTGCTGGTCCACCGCCCACGACGCCGATGCCGACGCGCACTCGATTGCTGGCAAGGTCACGATTCTTGATCCGCACCAGCACGTCGCCTGTTGCCGGAAGATTTGGGGGAACGCGGATTATCACGGACGAAACCCACGGATTGTCCGGGACAGGGCCAACGTATTCGACAGCCAATAGATAGAGAGTGTGGTTTGTATCTTCGGCGTCCGCAGTTAGGGTCTCACCGGGTTGCAGTTGCAGATTCATCGCAAAGAGCATGATGCGCGTGGCTGAATCCGAACCAAAGTTGATCTCGGCGGTAGTTGTGAAAGGCTCGCGACGATGCGTGACGGAGTCGAAAGCGATGGCTCGAGTTGAATCGACGTGACTGATCAGCACGGGAGATGTTTGTTGCGCGCTGGCCTCCACAGCCGCGAGCAGACACGCGAAGAAGATCGTTCGTCGCAACATCGGCGCACAATGTACCACAGATTTTTTCTGCCGAATCCGTGAAATCTGTGATAAAAACCGACGAACGTGATCGGGCGCCCCGTGCAAACAACCGCTTTCATCCTACTGGTTGCCGCGAGTTGCCTGGCACAGACAACCGGTCGTCTCAAAGGAATCGTTCGATCCGCAACGAATGCGCCGGTTCCGAATGTTGTCGTTGTCATTACCAATCAAGTCACACGAAAAGTAACGCGCGTCAGGACCGGCGCGGATGGTAGTTACTCGGAGAAACTACCGGCGGGTGCTTATCGCGTCAGCCTGGACCAACCCAATATTGCTCAATTCGACAAAGACAAGAACTACGGCGACTTTGCGATCGTGCGTGGTGACACGCTCGAGAACGTAATCATCGAAGCTGATAAAGAAACTGTTATCGATATCCCTCTCGCGGCAGGCGAACCCGTTCCTCCACAACGCCGCGAGACGCCGGATCGCTGGCGCATCACCTTTCCCGAATACGATCGCTACGGAGATCGGGGCGCGCGAGGCCGCGATATTCCGTTCAAGCGAGGCCGCTGGTGGGATCCTTACAACCAGAACGTGCTCAAAGGCGATTACCCGATCAAAGGCGACAAGCTCTTCATGATCCTCACGGCCGTCAGCAGCACGAATGCGGAACAGCGACGCGCGCCGACACCGTCGGGCGTCAGCACTGTCGATCCTTTGAGCGCTGAGTTCTTTGGCCGTCCGGAACAATTCGCGGCGAATGAGACGCTGCAATTCAGCTTTGAGCTGTTTCATGGCGATACGACTTTCAAGCCACGCGACTGGGCCATCAAGTTTTCGCCGACGTTCAGTGTGCCGAACTATTTGAACGCGCGTGAGAATGGCGTGGTCAATATCGACGTCCGGCGCGGCACGAACCGCACCGATTGGCACGCTTCACTCGAGGAAGCTTTTGGCGAGGTAAAGCTCGCGGACATCGACGCCAATTACGATTTCGTTTCGGTGCGCGCGGGGATTCAGCCGTTTGTTTCCGACTTCCGCGGTTTCATTTTCTCCGATAACAATCTTGGCGCGAGAGTGTTTGGCGCCTTCGACAATAACCGCTTTCAATTCAACGCCGCTTATTTCTCGATGCTGGAGAAGGACACGAACAGTGGATTGAACCGTTTCGACGCTCGCCATCAGAACGTCTACGTCGCAAATATCTTCCGGCAGGATTTCATCCGCAAGGGATACACGATCCAGGGAAGCTTTCACTATGACGACGATCGACGGAGCGTTGAGTTTGATCGTAATGGCTTTCTGGTGCGGCCGGCGCCGATTGGTGACGTGCGGCCACATGCGATCAAAGTCGGTTATCTCGGCGTGAGTGGTGACGGCCACCTCGGCAGGCTCAACCTCTCGCACTCTTACTACTTCGCGTTTGGTCACGACGAGCGAAATGAGATTGCCGCGCGCAGGGTGCAGGTGAGATCCAACATGGCGGCTGTAGAGGCGTCGGTCGATCGCGACTATCTTCGTTTCAAAGGATCGTTCTTCTGGGCGCAAGGTGACGGCAATCCGACTGACGGACGCGCCTCAGGATTCGACGCCATCTTCGACGATCCCAATTTCGCCGGCGGTCAGTTTCCCTTCTGGGTTAGAAACGGAATTCGTCTGACGCAGACGGGCGTCGGGCTGGTCCAACCAAATAGTTTGTTGCCGAGTTTGCGAAGCAGCAAGATTCAGGGCCAGGCGAATTTTGTGAATCCCGGAATTTTTATTTACAACGCGGGAGTGGATGTTGAAGTGACGCAGCGGGTAAAGGCTGTGGTTAACGTCAACTACCTGCGATTTCATCGCACAGAGCCGCTGGAGTTGCTGCTGTTTCAGAATCACATCCGGCATGACATCGGGTTCGATTACAGTTTAGGCGTGGCGTACCGGCCGTTTCTGATCAATAACTTCACGGTCACGTTTGGGGCTGCGACGTTACAGACCGGCCGCGGCTTTCGCGATATCTTCACGGACGCCTCGCGCAACTGCCCGCCGGGAGTTGAGGATTTTTGTGGACCAAGTGTGATCAGTCCGAAGAAGATGTTGTATTCGCTGTTCGGGCAGATGAAGTTCGTCTTTTAGAAATGATTAACCACAAAGTCACAAAGACACTAATTGTTTCACTTGTGTTTTTTTGTGTCTTAGTGTCTTTGTGGTTAAGACTCGCCAACGCCTCTGAGACTTCAAAAATGGAAGGGTGTGTTTCGTGTCACAGGTTGATTGAGCCGATGCACAAGTATGGGACGACGGAGACGCTCGATAAGCTGAAGGATGGGAAGGATGCCGTTGGGTTGAGTTGTACGGCGTGTCATGGAGGCAATCCGGTTTCGCGTGTCAAAGAGGAGGCGCACGTGAAGCCGATGTTTCCGGAGGAGTGGCGGCGCGGAGGGAAATACAGTGGAGCGAATCCTGAAAGGTCCAACACACTCCTGGCGCGCGAGAGTTGGGAGTTTGTGCGGTTCATTAATCCGGGTGATCTTCGGGTTGTAGGGAAGACGTGTGCGGGATCTGCTTGTCACGCTGTCGAGTCGAAGAATGTTGCCCGCAGCATGATGACGCACGGCGCGATGCTCTGGGGCGCCGCGCTCTACAACAACGGTAGTTTTCATTTGAAAGACCCGCGCTTCGGCGAGAGCTACAGCGAATCGGGCGCACCGCAAACCCTCCTGCAAACCAGCACGGAAGAAGAGCGGCGGACCAAAGGGCTTTTGAGCTTGCTTGATCCGATCCCGCGTTGGGAGATCACTCAGCCGGGCAACGTGCTGCGCGTGTTTGAGCGCGGCGGCAAGCGACGGCTCGAAGTCGGCCTGCCCGACAAGGAAGAAGATCCGGGTAAGCCTGACAAGGGACTCAGCGCACGCGGATTTGGCACCGCGCAGCGTACCGATCCGGTCTTTATCGGCTTGCAGAAAACGCGGCTGCTCGATCCAACGTTGAACTTTCTCGGGACGAACGATCATCCCGGCGACTATCGCTCTTCCGGTTGTTCTGCATGTCACGTCATCTACGCAAACGATCGCGATCCGTCACACTCAGCGTTCTATGAGCAAGCGGGAAATCTCGGACTGTCGCAAACCGCCGACGCGAACATTCCCAAAGGTGAATCCGGGCATCCGATCAAGCATCAGTTCACCAGCCAGATCCCGACGTCGCAATGCATGGTCTGTCACATGCACCCCGGAACAAACATGGTCGCGAGCTATCTCGGCCTGACGTGGTGGGACAACGAAAGCGATGGCGCGAGGATGTATCCGGCGACGCAGCACAATCCGAGCCAGGACGAGGAACAGGAGAAGCTCGATCGCAATCCCGAGGCCGCCAGCCTGCGCGGTTTGTGGTCCAACTTCGATTTCTTGAAAGACACCGGCACGCCTGCTTTCAACGCGCTGCTGCGAAACACGCAGTTTGCCGACTTCCACGGCCATGGCTGGCTGTTTCGCAAAGTCTTTAAACGCGATCGCAAAGGCAATCTGCTCGACGCGCAGGGAAACATCGTTTCGCCTGACGATCCGGCAAAGTTCAGCAAGGCTGTGCATCTCAACGACATTCATCTCGAACGCGGAATGCACTGCATCGATTGTCACTTTCGCCAGGACTCGCACGGCGACGGCAATCTCTACAACGAGCCGCGCGCCGCGATCGAGATCGCGTGCGAAGACTGTCACGGGACCATCAAACAAAAGGCGCTGTTGTTTACCTCAGGCCCTGCTGCTGCGGCTGTAACCGGGACTGCGGCGGAGCGTCGCAAATCCCAGAATCAGCCGTTGGCGGGACAGGATCTGACGCGCATTCGCGTGCGTGATATGGAAGGAACGCGCATTCCGCTTTTTCAACGCGTGACTCGCGATCGAAAACGAAAGGACGAAAAGGGCGTCGATATCGATTTGAAGACCGGCGACATCATGCAGAACTCGATGGTCGTGCCGGGACGCTGGTGGCGCGTGCCGCAGACACTCGACACCATCACACCAGGCAGTCGCGATTACAACGAGAAGTCTCGTTATGCGAAGACCATTCGCAAAGACAACGCGACGTGGGGCGATGTTCCTGCCGACAGCAATCAACTCGCGCATCGCGACACGGACATGACCTGTGTCGCCTGTCATTCATCGTGGGTGACGAGTTGTTTTGGATGTCATTTGTCGATGCAGGCCAATCGGAAGATGCCCAATCGTCACAACGAAGGCGGCAACACGCGCAACTTCACACAGTACAACTTCCAGGTGCTGCGCGACGACATCTTTATGCTGGGCCGCGACGGTACTGTCACCGGCAATCGTGTTGCGCCGGTGCGGTCGTCGTCAGCGGTGCTCGTGAGCTCGCAGAACCAGAATCGCGAATGGATCTATTCACAGCAGCAAACAACATCGGCCGGAGGTTTTGCCGGCCAGTCTTTCAACACACACGTGCCGCACACCGTTCGCGCGACAGAAACGAAGACGTGCAGCGACTGTCACGTGTCCCAAAAGAACGATAACAATGCCTGGCTCGCGCAGTTGCTGTTGCAAGGAACAAACTTCGTCAACTTTATGGGACGTTACGTCTACATCGCGGCGGATGATGCGTTGGAAGTTGTGGCCGCAACTGAACAGACCGAGCCGCAGGCTGTGATTGGCAGCACACTCCAGAAGATCGCGTATCCGGAAAACTACGAGCGGTTTATTCGCGGCGGCGGCGAGTTGAAGACGTTTTACGAGCACGTCGGGAATCCGCGCGTGCTCCAGGTGCAGTTGCGCGGTGAGTATGCCTACGTTGCTGCGGGTGAGGGCGGGCTGCGCGTGTACGACGTTGCGCAGATCGATCAGAAGGGTTTTTCGGAGCGGATCACTACCGCGCCTGTGTCGCGCTTCGGTCAGAAGTTTTGGGTGAAGACTAAATACGCGACCGCCATCGCGGCGCCGACGACCTTGGCTGTCGATCCAGCGCGCCAGAAGTTACCTGTAAACGAAGAACAGCCGATTCATCCGCTTTACGCGTACCTCTACGTCACGGATAAGTACGAAGGATTGATACTGGTGAATGCAGCGACGCTGCTCGACGGCGATCCGTTGAATAACTACTTGAAACGCGCGGTCACATTTAATCCTGGTGGTGCGCTCAACGACGCTAACAACATCGTCATCGCAGGCAACTACGCTTACATCACAACCGCCCAGGCACTCGCGATCGTTAGTATCAACGATCCGTTAAATCCGCGGCTCGTGAATCGGATCAGTCTCAAACATCCGCGCGCAGTGGCGATTCAGTTTCGCTATGGGTTTGTTGTCGATGATGACGGATTGAAAGTTATCGATGTGACGGTGCCGGAGCAGGCGCGCCTTGTCAATGGCGCTTTTGTTCCGCTGGCACACGCGCATGATGTCTATGTAGCGCGCACGTATGCTTACGTTGCAAACGGCAAGGACGGAATCGCGATAATCGACGTCGAGCAGCCGGAGCGGCCACGACTCGACCAGATGTACAACGCGGAAGGCAAACTCAACGACGTTCATCAGGTGAAGATCGCGATGACGAATGCGAGTCTGTTTGCATACGTTGCCGACGGGAAGAATGGCATGCGCGTCTTGCAACTGACTTCACCGGAGACGATGCCGGAGTACGCGGGATTCAGCCCGCGGCCGCGACCGGTGTTGATTGCGACATTCAAGACAAAAGGCGAGGCATTGAGTATTTCGAAGCCATTGGATCGTGATCGTGCCGTCGATGAGAGCGGAAATCAGATTTCGGTGTTTGGCCGGCGCGGCGCGAGACCGTTTAACTACGATGAGATCCTGAAGATGCTGCGAACGAATGACGGACGCGGTGATTGGTTCCGGGTGAAATAGAACCACGGATAACACGGATCAAATCCGGATTTCATCCGTGTCATCCGTGTTCGCGAGGTCGAAGAGCGACGCCTGCGCTGCTGCTTTACGACGCGCAGCCTTTTGCAGTGCGCCGTTTCTTTCATCCCCAAACACGTCCAACTCGTAGCGCTCGAGTCGCGCGAGCACTTCGCGGGCGTTTGCCACTACTGCCGGAGGCAATCCCGCCAGCCGCGCCACTTCGATGCCATAAGATTTCGACGCTCGCCCGCGTTCGAGACGATGTAGAAACACAACCTCACCTTCGCGCTCAGTCGCCGTGATCTGGTAGTTCTGCGCGCCCGGCAGTCGCTCGGCGAGTTCGGTGAGCTCGTGATAGTGAGTGGCAAACAAAGTCTTCGCGGCATGCTCAGCCGAATTGTGCAGGTACTCGGCAACCGCCCAGGCGATCGATAGTCCATCGAAGGTCGCTGTGCCGCGTCCGATCTCGTCGAGCAGCACGAGTGAACGCGGCGTTGCGCTGTGCAGGATGGCTGCCGTCTCAGTCATCTCGACCATGAACGTCGAACGACCTCGCGTCAGGTCGTCGGACGCGCCAACTCTCGTCCAGATACGATCCAGCAACGGCAGTCGCGCGCGTTCGGCGGGAACGAAGCATCCTGTCTGCGCGAGTATGCAGATGATTGCAGTCTGTCGCAGCACGGTGCTCTTGCCGCCCATGTTTGGACCCGTGATGATCAAGAGCCGATCGGTTGAGTTGTTGAGAAAGATGCTGTTCGGCACGAACGGCTCGTCGATGAACGCTTCGATCACTGGATGCCGTCCCTGGATGATCTCGAGCTCGTCGCCATCGTGCAGGACAGGTTTGACGTAGCGACGGCGCGCACAGGTTTCGGCGGACGAGGCAAGCACGTCGAGAGCGGCGAGGGCGCGTGCGGTCATCTGAATGCGTTTTGTTTGCGCGGCTACTTGCCGGCAGACGTCGGTGAAGAGCTCCGTCTCCAACTGAATGATGCGTTCTTCAGCGCCGAGGACTTTCTTTTCCCAATCGCGCAACTCAGGCGTGGTGAAGCGTTCGGCGTTCGCAAGCGTTTGGCGGCGCTCGTATTCGATGGGCACTCGGGCGGAAGCTGCCTTGGAGACTTCGATGAAGTAGCCGAAGACGCCGTTGAAACGAATGCGCAGGTTGTTGATGCCACTGCGGCCGCGTTCGGTGGCTTCGAGAGCGGCGATGATCTGCTTGGCGTTGCGGCTGATGGAGCGCAACTCGTCGAGCTCGGGCGAATAACCTTCGCGAATCGTGTCGCCGTCGCTAAGTTTGACGGGCGGATCGTCACTGATAGCGCGGCCGATCAAGTCACGGACATCAGGAAGCTCGTCGGTGTTTTCAACCAGCACTTCGATCAGCGAAGCATCGAATTCGCTCAACACCTCACGGATCGCAGGCACCTGGTTCAGCGATCGCAACATCGCTACCAGATCGCGCGGCGTTGCAGAGCCGAGGCTAATGCGACCGACAAGACGCTCCAGATCGGAAACTTCTTTTAGCAACGCGCGTAGCTTGTCGCGTCGCACATGCGACGCAAACAGATCCGCAACGGCAGTTAGTCGAGCCTCGACTTCGCCACGCTTCACACATGGCCGCAGTAACCACGCGCGAAGCAGGCGAGCACCCATGCCCGTTACAGTTTCATCGATCACTTGCAACAACGAACGCCCGCTGCCACCCGCGAGCGATTCCACCAGTTCGAGATTACGCACGGTCACGCTATCCAGAACCAGATGATCCTGAGGCTCGAAGTAAACCAGATCGGTCACATGCGCCCCGGCCGCCCGTTGCGTCTCGCGCGCATAACGCAGACAAGCACCGGCTGCGCGAATAGCTTCGTCCTTGCGGCCCAGGCCATAACCGTCAAGCGTCCGAACTTTGAAGTGATTGAGCAGCAGCGTCGCGCAATCTTCTTTTTGCCACTGCCAATCGTCGAGCGGCGTCAGCGTTGCGGCAAAGCCGAATTCGTTTGCGGAAATCTCAGGTTCAACTTCACCGTTCGCATTAAGAGGCAAGGGTGCGGTTTGAACTTTGCCGGAAAGACTGCTCTTGATCAGCGCTCCGAGCGACGTGGGAAACAACAACTCTCGCGGCGCATAGGATTCGAGCGCCGCGCGTATTCGTGTCCACGAGTCGCGCCCTGTCTCCTGCGTCACCCGAAACTCACCCGTAGAGATGTCGAGAAACGCAGCGCCGATCGTTTCGCCTGCCGTGCAAATCGAAGCAAGAAACACGGGCTCGCGCGCTTCCAGCAATTGCGGATCGATTGGAGTGCCCGGCGTGACGATGCGCACGACCTCGCGCCGCACGAGCTTCTTCGTCTTGCCGGCCTCTTCAGTCTGCTCGCAGATCGCGACGCGATAACCTTTGCGAACCAGCCGCGCAATGTAATTTGCCGCCGAATGATGTGGCACGCCACACATCGGAACCGGGTTGCCGCTTTCCTTGTGACGCGCAGTGAGTGTGATTTGGAGTTCGCGTGAACCGGTAAGCGCGTCGTCGAAGAAGAGTTCGTAAAAGTCGCCGAGACGAAAAAACAGCAGTGTCCCGGGATGTTGCTGCTTCAGTTCCTGGTACTGCCGCAGCATCGGCGTTGAATTTAATTGATTCATGTGAGTATGGCGGGCACAGATTAACATAGATTCATGCGGATTTATCGGTGTGCATCTGTGTAATCTGTGGTAAGTTCCTGTCGTGGAATTTTTGACCAACTCTCTACAAGAACACCTGGAAACAATCCAAAAGTTAATCAGCTCTTCGCTTCGCGAAATCGAACGTTCCGGGCAAATTATCTGCGAGGCGCTGGCGAGTGATCGGAAAATTCTCCTTTGCGGCAACGGTGGCAGCGCCGCCGACGCGCAACACATCGCCGCCGAGCTCGTCGGCTGTTACGAGAAGCAGAGACGTTCGTGGCCGGCGATCGCACTCACGACCGATACGTCTGCACTGACCGCGGTCAGCAACGATCTCGGATACGAACAAGTGTTTGCTCGCCAGGTCGCAGGACTTGCTCAGGCAGGCGACGTGTTGGTAGCGATCAGTACCAGCGGAAAGTCGAAGAACGTCTTGCGTGCGGCGGAGCAAGCGAAGGAATTGGGCTGCAAGACTATCGCGCTGACGGGAGCAACAGCCGAACCCCTCGGATCCCTTTGCGACGTCGGTGTGGTTGTGCCTTCTAATCGAACATCAAGAATCCAGGAAGCCCACATCACGATCGGGCATCTTTGGTGCGAAATGGTTGATCGCATCTCATGAGATCAATTAATAAACTTGACACATGCAATCGATCTAATTAGTCTCTCGATGCACTTCAATGGGTCCTTTGGATTGCGCGGAGCTTCCCGACAAGGCGTCGCCGTCAGTGATTCACTGAGACATTGATGTTTCAAAGAGCATTTCGTAGAGTCACAAACAAAACCAACTCCGCATACTCACTTCCAATAGTCGCTGAGTCAAACAACCGTCGAATAACGCAAGCTCGCGAAGCTTCGGGAGTGGGAGTTCGTCTGCCGGTTTGACAATTAGTTGCTGCCTCGCAAGAGAGGCTTCCCCAAGGGGTTTCTGTGTGTAGCGCTTTTCTATCTCGACACGCAAAGGTAGAGGTGTATCTACGTGAGCACAGCACTCATTCATACAAATAAAAAGAAGAAACGCAAAAAGAAGACAGCGCTGGTCGTCTGCCGCGATCGGAAACAGTTCTGGACTACACAGGCGCAGTTTTGGCAATGGGTCAGGGAAGGAATTGTGATCAAAACGGCTGAGCAGCCGTTGACGGGACTCTTCCGGCGAGAGCACGAAGAGTTGTTGGTGTTACTGAGTAACACCGTGCTGAACCTGGCACATCCGAACCACATGCGCGAGGCGCTCCTTTCACGGCGAATTGGGATGTCAGGTAAATGAAAAAGACTAACCACAAAGTCGCTAAGACACGAATCAGATCTTTGTGCCTTTGTGTCTTGGTGGTTGCATCCATTTTTGCACAGCAGCCCGCCGATGATCGTTATCGCATCGGTCCGGGTGATGTGCTCGACATTCGCATCTATACCCGGCCACAGCTTTCACGTGAGGCAGTTCGTGTCGAGGGCAACGGCATGATCCGGATGCCGCTCATTGAAACCGAGATACAAGCTGCTTGTCAGACTGAAGGCGAGTTGGCGAAGGAGATCTCGACTCGTTACGCGAAGTATTACAAGAACCTCCAGGTCGATGTCTTCATCAAGGAGTATCACTCGAGACAGGTGGCGGTCATCGGTGCTGTGAACGATCAGAGCCGTTTTGAACTACAGCGCCGGGTCCGGTTGTTGGAGTTGCTCACCTACGCGAAAGGCCCCTCGCCTCGCGCGGGACAAACAGTCAACATCGTCCATTCCGCCTCGCCTTCACCGTGCAAACAGATCGACGAGACTGATACGTCGTCTGTGTTCTCGAGCTACAAGTTGAGCGACGTGCTCCAGGGCGATCCGAAGTCAAACCCATACGTCGAGCCGGGGGACATCGTGACTCTGCCGGAAGCGGACCAGGTCTACGTAGTTGGAAACGTCTTCATGCCGCTGACGATTTCGCTGCGCGAGCCGATCACTTTGACACGTGCCCTTGCGATGGCCGGCGGTCTCAAGCAAGACACGCGCAAAGACAAGATACGCGTCTTGCGTCAGGAACCAGGCACGACAATCAGAAAAGAGATCACCGTCGATCTCTACGCAATCGAAAAGAAACGCTCTGAGGATCTGGCGCTGGCGCCAAACGACATCATCGACGTCCCAACTTCCGCGGGCAAAAGTTTTCTGCGCAGCCTGGTTCAGGGCGTCGTGCCCGGCATCGGACAGCTACCAGTGAGGGTTGTGCCGTAAATAAAACCATCCACAGATTACACAGCTTGCACAGATGAATATAAAAAATCTGTGTAATCTGTGGATGGCCTTCCTAATCGAACATTATGAAACCAGCCAAAGAGCTCGCTAAGCGAGAGCCCGGTCCCGAGGCGCTCGATCGACCTGTAGAGCCGCCGCAATCCTATAACTATGGCGTCGATCCCAACGCCGAAAACGAAGTCCACCTGCTCGACTACTGGCGCGCGATACGCAAGCGCCTCTGGATGGTTGTAGGCATCGTCGCTCTCGTTACGATGCTCGCGCTCGTTTACGTCGCGCGTAAGCCTGATTTTTATGAAGCACAGGCAAGAGTTCAGGTCGATCTCGAAGACACCGGCGCACTCACTAACCAGACGCGCCCGCTCTATGGTCCAGCCGACGATCCGATCTACTTCAACACGCAGCTCCAGATTCTCGTCAGTCCCGGACTGATGCGGCGCGTCGTCCGAACGCTCGATCTCGAACACAATCCGGATTTCTTCAAAGGTAATCCGGCGCAACGACAGTCAACCTGGCAAACACTGCGGCGAATGGTCGGACTCGGAAACAAGCCGCAAGATGTCGGTCCGAAGACGCCCGAGGAATTGCCGCTCACGACCACGGTTGCGCAGGCAACAGCACGCGAAGATCTGAATGAAGCGAAACGCCTCGCGCCGTATGTCAGCACGATTCTCAGTGGCCTTAAAGTCGAGCCCGTGAAGGAAGCACGCGGCTACTACAAAGAAACACGTCTGATTGATATCAGCTACACTCACACGGCTCCTGAAGTGACCGCGAAAGTGGTCAACGCGATTGCTGAGACTTACGTCTTTTCAAACCTGGAAAAGAGAACTGAAGCCAACAGCACTACCGGCGACTTTCTTCAGAAGCGAATCGCAGAGTTGCAGCAACAGATTCGCACCGCCGAAGAACGCCTCGTCAATTACGCGAAGAACAATCAGATAATTTCACTCGATCCGAATCAGAATACGGTGGTCGAGCGGCTCGCAGGACTCAACCGGCAACTGCTCGAAGCTGAAAACGATCGGAAGACTGCCGAGGCCGCTTACAACGCCGCTAAAGTTCCCGATGCCGCTACCGCACTTGCAGACGATGGCGCGAAACAGACAGGCGAAATCGAAGGGAAGTTGATCGAACTGCGACAAAAGCGGGCGCAACTTCTCGTAGACGCGACCGAAGAGGCGCCGGAAGTTAAAGAAGTCGATCAGCAGATCGGCGAGCTCGATCGGCAGTTGAAAGATTTCCGCAGCCGCAAATCAGCAACCTTGCTCACGAATCTGAACACTCGTTACCAGCAAACACTCGAGCGTGAACAGTCTCTGCGCAAGGCCTTCGAGCAGCAGCGCGCGCAAACACTCTCGCAGAATGAAGCAGCGATCAATTACCGCATCATTCAGCAGGAGATCGAAACGAATAAGTCACTGCTGAACGGGCTGCTCCAGGGCGCCAAAGAGAACGACGTTGTGTTGGCCGGGAAGCCAAACAATATCTCGATCGTCGATTACGCGCTCACGCCTGATAGTCCGGTTGGTCCAAATCGCACGCGCACGGTCATCGCTGCGTTCTTCCTGTCGATCGGTCTGGGTCTTGGCCTTGCGCTGTTCTTCGAGTATCTCGACGACACGGTGCATTCGACTGAAGAAGTCGAGCGTGTGCTGCACCTCCCTGCGCTCGCGGTCATTCCGTCGGTGGGCAATGCCGTCCGAAGGCGTGTACTGCCGGGAATTCCGGGAACGACGGCGTTACAGAAGCACAGCAATGGAAATGGCGCCGGCAATTCAGAGTTGTTGATGAACGTTGACGGCCGTTCGCCGCTTGCGGAAGCTTACCGGCACCTGCGCACATCCGTGTTGTTATCGACTGCCGGTCGCGCGCCGAAATCGTTGCTGGTGACGTCGAGTCTGCCCGGTGAAGGGAAGACTACGACCGCAGTCAACACGGCGATCAGTTTGGCGCAGACCGGCGCGAGTGTCGTGATCATCGACGCCGACATGCGCCGGCCTCGTCTTCAGAAAATCTTTGACATGCAGGGACAAGAAGGGCTCAGCTCAATACTGTCGAGCGATACTTCCGAAGCCGACATGCTGGCAGTGATCAGGAACGATGAACCGAGCGGCCTGAGTGTTTTGACTTCCGGCCCCATCCCACCGAATCCCGCCGAACTGCTCGGCTCGGATCAAATGCGCAGATTGCTTGCCGCATTACAAGCGAACTATACGCACGTGGTAATCGATTCGCCGCCCGTGAGTTCGTTCACCGATGGAGTACTGATCTCGACGATGGTTGACGGCGTGTTGCTCGTGGTTCACGGCGGCAAGAGCTCGCGTCATATCGTGCGGCGATCGAAACAGTTACTCAATGACGTCGGCGCGAAGATCTTTGGAGTTGTTCTCAACAACGTCAATCTTCAATCGCACGATTACTATTATTACCAGAGTTATTACGGCCAGAAATATTACGAACACGGATGAAACGGATAAAAAGAAAAGAAGGATGAGCACAGATCCGATCTTTTCATCCGTGTCATCCGTGGCCCGGATTGAGCCGCCGTCTCCATGGCCGTCGATCGGGTGGCGCGAGCTGTGGGAGTATCGCGAGCTCCTCTACTTCCTTACCTGGCGCGACATCAAGGTGCGTTACAAGCAAACCGTGCTCGGAGCGATTTGGGCAGTCATTCAACCATTGTTCATGATGGTGGTTTTCAGTCTCTTCTTTGGCCGGCTGGCCGGCGTGCCTTCTGATGGAGTGCCTTATCCGGTGTTTACCTTCTGTGCCCTCTTGCCGTGGCAGCTCTTCGCGCATTCGTTGGCTGAGTCGAGTAACAGCCTGGTGGGGAATCAGAACCTGATTACGAAAGTCTATTTTCCGCGTCTCGTCGTCCCGATTTCCGCAGTGCTCGGAGGGCTGATCGACTTTGCGATCGCCTTCGTCATTCTGCTGGTGATGATGTTTCTCTATGGTGTCGTCCCAGGATGGCAGATTGTGGCGGTGCCCGGTCTTGTGCTTCTGGCGGTGATGACTGCACTCGCTGTCGGTCTCTGGCTGTCAGCATTGAATGTGCAATACAGAGACGTGCGCCACACGATCAACTTCCTGGTCCAGGTGTGGCTATTCGCGACGCCCGTCGCGTATCCGAGTTCGATTGTGCCGGCGAAGTGGCGCGCTCTTTATGCCTTAAACCCGATGGTGGGTGTCGTAGATGGTTTTCGCTGGGCCCTGCTTGGGAAGCCTGAGTCACCAGGACTGCCGCTGTTGGTTTCTGTCATTGTGGTCTGCATGCTTCTGACAGGCGGCCTCTACTACTTCCGCCGGCTCGAGCAGCAGTTTGCGGATATTGTCTGATGTCTGACCTCGCCATACGTTGTGAAGGACTGAGCAAGAGGTATCGCATCGGAACGTCGCGCGAGAGCTACAAGACGTTACGCGACGTAATTGCCGGTGCAGTTGCAACTCCTTTTCGACGCAGCAACAGAAACGGCAACTCAAACGACGGCCACATCTGGGCGCTCGACGACGTTTCATTCGAGATCAAACACGGCGAACTGGTCGGCATCATCGGCCGCAACGGAGCAGGGAAGAGCACGCTGCTCAAAATCCTCTCGCGCATCACGAAGCCAACGCGCGGACGCGCCGACATCCACGGGCGCGTAGGATCACTGTTGGAAGTCGGCACCGGGTTTCATGGCGAACTCACCGGACGCGAAAACATCTTTCTAAATGGTGCGATACTCGGCATGCGAAAGGCTGAGATCGAGCGCAAGTTTGACGAGATAGTTTCTTTCGCGGAAGTGGAAAAGTTCCTCGACACTCCGGTCAAGCGCTACTCGAGCGGGATGTACGTGCGGCTGGCGTTTGGCGTGGCAGCGCATCTGGAGACGGAAGTGTTGCTTGTCGATGAGGTGCTGGCGGTTGGCGATGCGCAGTTTCAGAAAAAGTGTTTCGCCAAGATGAGGGAGATTGGAAACCAGGGGCGCACGATTCTTTTTGTCAGTCACAACATGTCTGCCGTCAGGAATATCTGCAAGCAAGCGGTCATCATCGAGAAAGGGGCGGTAGTCGCGCAGGGCGAGATCAACGAAACAGTCGATCGATACCTTTCGCATCTCAATTCTTCTCAGTCAAACGAAGCGGTGGAAACGAATACGTTCTCGATCTCGTCGGTGCAGGTAGGTTCCGCCGCAGGGCCGGTGATCAAGACATTCGATCCGGTGGAAGTAAGAGTTCGGTTTGTACCGAAGACGGAAATTCGAGATCCCGGACTCTACGTCTCGTTTCTCACGCTCGACTCGCGGCGACTGACTGGTCTCGATCTGAAAGACTTCATCACGACCGCGCCTTTGCCGGCCGGGCAGGTTGCTGAGCTTGGGTTCACGATTGAATCACTGCCGCTTTTGCCGGGTGCATACCAGTTGGAGATTCACTTGAAAGACATGGCCCGGCACCTCGTGGAAATCATTCCGCGCACGTTTGAATTTGAGGTCGCTGAAACGGACGTTTATGGCGGGCGAAAGCTCGACCGGTGGTTTGGGAATATCGGGCTGCGGGCGCGCGCGTTGGATATGTCCCGCAAAAGCGCGAAGGCGCAAAGATGATCGCTAGGATCAAAAACTCCAGGCCTTTGCGCTTTTGCACGAGCTTTCTTTCTCTGCCCCGGGCGCGCAACGATTACGCTACACATGTCCCAATTCTGATCGGCTTAGCGAAGATTCGTCGAATAAGAACCGTCCTCGAGTTTGGTTGCGGTTACTACAGCACGCTCACCTTTCTCAATCGCTCCGCCTTTCCATACCTCGAGAGACTGCAATCGATTGAGAACGACGCATCCTGGGCCGAGTCGATTAAAGAGGCTGCCAACAATGACGACCGTTGGAATCTCAGCCTTGTTGATGGAGATATCGCAGATTGTTTACAGGTCAATTCTGATAATCATGTAAATCCTGTCAAACTGCCTTTTCGCGCAAAGTCTCTTGAAGCCTATGACTTAATCTTAATCGACGATTCAAAGAGCAGTGCGCAACGCGCAGCGACTATTCACGCGGTAGCTGCCTGCCAACCCGAACGCCCATGGATCGTTATTCATGATTACGAAGTCGAAGAATATCGAAACGCGGCGAGAGGTTTCGAGCAACGATACGCGTTCAAAACTTTTACTCCTCAAACGGGCCTGGTTTGTAACAAACCTGCCCACGAAGTGAAATCACTCGGTCGGTTGTTGACGGAACACAGCAAGCACCTTCAACCCGACGACGTCGAAGGATGGACAAGCGCGTTCTGTAGATCCTGAACTCCTGTATGCTGCCGCGGTTGCTTTATGTTGGAGACGTGCCCGTGGAAGCTTCATATCACGGCTCCGCTTTACTGCACCGGTTACTCTCCGATTACCCGCACGAGAAATTGACCATCGTCGAGACTGCAACAGAATCGGAGCCGGGCCGGCGGCTCCCTGGAGTTGCATATATTTCTCATCGCATTGGTAATCAGCGTTGGCTAAACACGCGATTGCATCCTCAAGCAGTGGCCTGGTTTACTCAAACAGCAAAACGCTTCGCTCCCTCGATCTCGCAGTCACTCAACGGTTTTGATTTTGAAGGCGTGTTGACGGTGGCTCATGGCTTCGGTTGGCTTGCGGCGGCGAGTATCGCGAGTAAGCGCAGAGTGCCCTTGCATCTGATGGTCCATGACGACTGGCCCCGCATCGCAATTGTTCCTTCGCGGTTTCGCAAATCACTTGACGCCCGCCTGGCGAGCGTTTACAGGCAGGCGCAGTCACGATGGTGTGTTTCACCGGCGATGAGCCGTGAATATCTCGAGCGCTATGGCGAACCTGCGGAAGTCATGTATCCCAGCCGCGCACGCGAGTGTCCCGAGTTCGAAGATCCGCCGGCACGACTCGCAGCGAGCGACAAGCCATTCACGATCGTCTTCGCCGGCACGATCAACTCAAACGGCTATATCCGAGCACTACTCGCACTACAAGACGCTTTGAAAGCTGCCGTCGGGCGATTGCTGATCTTTGGACCGCTGAAGTGTGATGAAGCGAAACGAGTTGGTCTTAATTCGAGTACGGCAGTGTGTGGACTATTGAGCGCGAGTGATTTGCTGGTTCGTCTTCGCGAAGAAGCGGACGCTTTATTCGTTCCGATGTCGTTCGATTCCTATGACGCCAGCAACATGGAAACGGCATTTCCGAGCAAGCTGGCCGATTACACCGCGGCGGGCTTGCCTCTCTTAATTTATGGCCCATCTTATTGCTCGGCGGTGGCCTGGGCCCGCGAGAATCCGGGTGTCGCTGAAGTCGTTGAAGTTGAAGACGCGCTACCCAACGCGATCGATCGGCTCGCAAAAGACGCTGATCATCGTGTCGCCCTCGGAAAACGTGCTCTCGAAGTTGGCCGCCAATACTTTGCTCACAAACGCGTGCAACAAGCATTTCACCAGGCTCTATCCGTGAAATCCGTGTAAACCCGTGGCGAAACTACTGGATCGCACAGCACTGGCCTTGTTCAAAACGGTCCCCACCAAGGCCGCGCAACACTTGCTATTCCTGGCCCAGAGCGAACGTGACCTCTCCGATCGTTGGGGATATCACATTCGCCCGATTCACTACTACGAGCCTCTCCCGGATTTCCGCTCGATTACCTCGGAGCAGATCAACCGGCGGCGAAGTTATCCCGGCATAGACTTCAGGTGGGAAGATCAACTGGCGCTTCTCGGCGAGTTAGCCGCGTATCGTGATGAGCTGCTGAAGATCGAATTTGATTTCAATAACGATTACTTCAGTGGCTTTGACGCTGCCGTTTACTACGACATTATCCGTCACTTGAAGCCGCAGAAGATCATCGAAGTCGGCGGTGGTTACTCAACACGAATCGCAAACAAAGCGTTGGCCGTTAACGGAAAAGGGAAGCTCACCTGTATCGAACCTTACCCGGAACAGCAACTCAATGGCGCCCGACTCAACATCGAGCTGATTCCAAAACGTGTCGAGGAGATGGATCTGGAATTCTTTTCATCTCTCGAAGCCAACGACATTCTCTTTATCGATTCGAGCCACACGGTGAAGTTTGGCAGCGACGTCTGTTACGAGTTTCTCGAGATCCTGCCGCGCATCGCACCTGGCGTCTGGGTGCACGTTCACGACATCTTCTTTCCGCACGACTACCCGGCCGAGTGGTTGATCGATCGACGCCTCGCATTGAATGAGCAATATCTCCTGGAAGCGTTTTTATCTTTCAACGACAAGTTCCAGGTTGCGCTTGCAAACCACTGGCTGTGCCTGGACCACGCCGACGATGCGGCGCGCCTTTGGCCCAATGCTTCAAACCAACGCGGTTCCAGTTTCTGGATGAGACAAGTCGGATGACTGCACCGATCTCTGCAATCATCGCGACGGTTGGCAGACCCGAGCTGCTGAGGCTCTGTCTCGAGAGTCTCTCAAAGCAAACCGTTCCTGTTTCGGAAGCGGTCGTAGTTCATTGCGGAGATGATGCAGAGACAATCGCGGTGACGAAAGATCCGCGCTGGAATAAAGCAGGACTGGACGTCCGGTACTTCCATCATCCCGAAAGAAATTGTGCCCAACAGCGTAACTTTGCCATTCAACGCGCAAAGCACGACAACCTTCTCTTAATCGACGACGACGTGGAGGTTGAGCCTCAATGGACCGAAGAACTCTTCAGGCCCATCTGGACCGATGCAAAAGTCGGCGCCACGATGGGCAACCTGATCAACCAACCCATGGCTACGCCCACATTCTTCTGGCGAGTCTATCGACGCATCCTGCATGGAAAAGTGAAAGGCTTTGAACCCGGCCGGCTGGTTGGAGCAGCTCTTCCAAACGGATTTCCAACAACAGCGCGTGAGCCGCTACCGTGCGAATGGATTGGTGGCGGAGCGAGCGCATTGCGGCGTGAAGCATTCGAGTCTGCCGGTGGCTTCGCGTCTTTCTTTACGGGCAGTTCTCCGGGTGAAGATCTGGATCTCGGTTACAGGATCAGCCGGACCTGGAAGGTCTACTACGTGCCTTCCGCAAGGTGCATTCACCACCAGTCGTCGAGTGGCCGCGAAGAGTCTGACCAGCATCAATATCTTTCGATGCGATCGCGATTTGGGATCCTGACGATCACGATGGGAAAGAGTCGTTACGCAGCGCTCGGGCACATCGGACTCTGGGCGTTGGTGCAGTGTTTAAGTGAAGTCGCGAGCCTGCGACGCGGATTGTTACGGCCGGATCTACCGCGCGCGTGGTCAGGACGCCTGCGAGGATTTTTTTCCTGTTTACAGGATTGCTCAACACAGAGATGACCTCGCCAACGCTTGTTATAGCCGACTACCCGATCGGTTATGCCAGTGGTTTCGGTGAAACGCTATACAATCTGTTTACTGGTTTCCCTAGCGAAAAACTCTGGACGGCCCACCTGGGCCACATCTCACCGGCTGACCGTAAAAGAAGAGGACAATCAATAAATCTGCCTTCACCGTCACGGCCACGCTGGCTACCTAACCAAATATCTCTTGCGTACTATCCTTTGCTTAAAGCGCAGCAGTTCCTCGCCTCTAAAGAAACTGTTCGAGCTCTTTCCGAAGTCGTCGAAAGAAATTCGATCAAAAATATGCTGGTCGTGCCGGTCAGTCCCTGGATTCTTTCAGCAGCACTTGCTCTTCACAAGCGACATTCAAAACTCAACCTCATTGTCTACGTGATGGACGACTGGCAAGGACACCATGAGTGTCACCAGCTTCCTTATTCCCCGTGGCGGCAGCGCTTGCTTCGGGAGGTGATCAACCGGGCAGGCATTCGGTTCGCGGTTTCTCGTGAGATGGCAGCTCACTATGAGGAGATTTACGGGAAGAGTTGGCTGGTCGCGCACAACGGCGTGAGAAAAGACTCGCTGCAAAACCAAATGAGCTCTGCGACGAAGCCAAAGCAAATTCTCCTGGCCGGCGACGTCAACGTATTTCGGTTTGACGCCGTGATCGCATTCGCCGAAGCGATTGAACGCCATAATCAGGGAATGAAGTTAACAATCATGGGAGAAGTCGCTGAACAGTACCGGTCTCCATTGTCAGCGCTGCGTGCCGTAAGGTTGCTGGGCCGGCGGTCCCATTCAGAGTGCCTCAGCGCCATGAAGGCAGCGGACCTGCTCTACCTGCCGCTTGCCTTTTGCAAACGGTCTTCTCGTATCTCGCTCTACTCGCTCCCGACAAAGCTTCCTGAATATCTCGCCTCCGGTAAGCGAGTGCTTTTTCATGCTCCGAAGGAGTCTGCTGTATTTCGCGTTGCCGAACGCTACGACCTTACGCCAAGACTGGCCACCACCGATCCGGCGGCGCTCGACACCTTTGTCGAATCGTGGGCGGATGGCGAACAGAATGGTTGTGTTCTCAAGAACAAAAACGCATTGCTCGAAGAATTCGATATCGATCAACTCTCAAAAAGTTTTCAGGCGGCCTTCGCCTAACTATTTGACCCACAAAGGCACAAAGACACAAATTATGTTTTTATTAGTGTCTTAGTGCCTTTGTGGTTAGGAATACCTTAAGCAAACTCAACATGAACTGCCGGGTTTGCAGTAACGAAACAGATCCGTTCCTCCGCGTTTCGACTACGGATTTGGATGAGCCGTTTCTGAATGAAGCATTACGCAAGCAGTTGCCGGAACTGAAGCTTCGCCGGTGCCGTCAGTGCGGTTGTCTATGGGCGAACGATGCCCGCCGGCAGGAGCAACTTCTGACCGAAACATACGAGCGCGTGAGTGATGCTTACTTCGATTCACAGGAAAACGATCTCAGATACCTGCGATTCTATAAATGGCTGGAGCAGCTAGTCAGCCGGCACGTCTCCGGTAGAACAATCCTCGACGTCGGGTGTGGGGACGGCGTTTTTCTATCAGCGCTTTCGGATGAATGGTCCAAGCAAGGACTCGAACCCAGCGCGTCAGGAGCCAGTCTGGCCAGGAAGAGGAATCTCGACGTGGCGCGAGCCACTCTCGACACATCACCTAAACAATACGCAGTAGATCTAATCGCAGCGCTTGACGTAATCGAGCATGTTATTGATCCACATCAGTTCGTGGAATCGTTTAAGCAGCATCTACGGCCCGGTGGTGTGGTGTTGCTGGTTACCGGTGACGCTGATTCTTACGCGGCCAGAATAGCGGGTTCGCAGTGGTCCTACCTGCGATGGTGCGGTCACATCTCGGTATTCTCACAATCAGGTTTGCGAAAGCTCCTGGAGTCACATGGCTTTGAGGTCCTCGCGTGGAGACGCTGCGAGCATCCTTCAAGTCCCGGAGCGATCGCCTGGTGGCGAGTGCATTTATTGGAGCCGGCGAGACAGGTCCTGGGTCGAAACAAATCATGGTATCCGTTTTGGCGAGACCATCAAGCGTTAGTGGCGCGGCTGAAATAGTGGCTCGGAATTCTCGGAATTGGGTTTTTCTGGGCGACAGTCTTACTGAGGGCGTCGGCTCCAAAAGGATCAGTCACGTTGCAGAGCTTGTATCGCAGCTTCGATCGGCGAGTGACGTCAACGTACACGAATTTCGTTTGCGGCCTCTTGACATGAACGGCGACATCGAATTCAACGTCGCGGGTTTTATGAATATCGACGAGCAACAGAACTCTTCAGACGTGTGGCTTTGGAATCTTGCTTGTGAAGGACAGACCATTGAGTCTGATTTTGGTTGGTTGCCGCTTATCAGCGCGCTGCGTCCGGAGTTGGTTGTTGTATTCAGAGGAAGTCTGGAAAGCATCATTCGTCCGGCGATGTTGCGTGATGGCGTATGGCCGTGGTGGGTGCCGCAAGCATGGCGTGGTTACGCGGCGATGGATCCTCGCTGCTACTTCAGCACTACGTGGTGGCGTAAAGCAAAGCAGAGATCGCTTGATGCGCTGAAACAGAAGGCGCGGCTTAGGCTTTTGAAGGTGAGCCCCGGAAAGCCTTTGATGGATCTGGAACTTCTTGCCAGGCACCAAACTGAACTGCTCAGGCAATTGCGAGCGCTCGGCGCGCGCGTGCTGGTGCTCGGACTCTTGCCTGTGGACCAGGCGCGCTTCCCAGGTTCTACAGAGCACTTTAAGTCTGTGAATGCACGTCTCGAGGGGATCGCACGTATTGAAGGCGCTGAATTCTTCGACTGGGCTTCAATGCTTCCAACGAACGGCGAGCAAGGCGAGCTTTTCTATCGCGACAGTTTTCATCCGAACGCAGCAGGCGCCGGTGCGCTCGCCAACATCCTGCGTAACTTTGTAGGGGTGGCCCTCTGTGGCCACCCGTTTCGTAGAGTCAATCGTTGACGGGTGGCCACAGAGGGTCCCCCCCTACAAAAAATGATCTCCGCGGTTGTGACAGCGTACGAGCGGATCGATCAGACGCTTGCGACGCTGCGCGTCATTCAGAGTTGCGTGCCGCGTCCGGATGAAGTGCTGGTCCACGTCGATGCGAATCAGGTGGAATGCGAGACAGCGGTTCGAAAAGCTTTCCCGGAAGTTCGCGTTCTACGCAGCGACGATCACGTTGGGCCAGGCGGCGGTCGAAACAAGTTATTGAACGCTGCGCGGTTTGAATTTGTGGCGAGCTTCGACGACGACTCTTACCCGCTCGATTCTGACTACTTCGCACGCGCACTCACACTCTGCGATCGCTTTCCTGACGCTTCAGTAATCTGTGCCACGCTTTATCACCCCCACGAATCGATTGCCCTCGACGAGCGCAGCGCGCACTGGACCGCCGATTTTTCCGGCGGCGCTTGCATATTTCGTCGCGAGGCCTTCCTGGCGGCTGGAGGATACGTGCCCTTGCCTGTCGCATACGGCATGGAAGAGGTAGACCTCGCAATTCGTCTCCACTCACTTGGCGGCAAGATTCTAACGACGCGGTGGTTGCGCGTGTTTCATAACACTGACCTGAAGCGTCACGGCGATCCTCAAGTGACCGCAGGAAGCATCGCGAACCTCGCGCTGCTAACTTACCTGCGTTATCCAGCTTCACTTTGGATTGTTGGTGCAGGGCAATGCGCGAACCGTCTGCTCTGGTTGTTGCGGCATGGCCGGCGACGCGGGATCTGGAAAGGATTGACGATGATCCCGGCGCATCTCCGAGCGCATCATCGTTATCGTTTGCCCTTGAGCAAGAGAGCGGTGCGATCGTATCTGGCGTTGCGCAGGGCGCCGGTGCCGGAGAGTTTGTGACAAAGAATTTCCCCGCAAAGGCGCAAAGGCGCAAAGAAAACGCAAAGTCGCTTTCAATTCTCGAAATCTTCTTTGCGCCTTTGCGCCTTTGCGGGAGATTTTTATGACTTCAGTTTCAAGCTGGCTCTGCTGCCAACTCGGTGCGCGAGAACATTACGCTGTTCCGCGGGCGCTCCAGCTCAGTGGCGCGCTTGGCGAATTCATCACGGATCTGTGGATCCGTGCGAGTGGCCGGTTTCATCCCGGGTTGGCGCAGGCACGAATCACTGCTTCGAACATCGCAGCACTCACGTTCGAATTGAAAGCTTCACTAGCGCGCGAAAACGGGTGGAGGCTGATCACGCGGAGAAATGAATGGTTTCAACGTCAGGCGGTGGCCCAACTCGCGCACGGTAAAACCACGAATGGCAATCACACCGTCTTCGCCTACAGTTATGCAGCCGAACAGATCTTTAAGTTTGCCAAAGATCGTGGCTGGCGGACGATCCTGGGCCAGATCGATCCGGGGCCGGCCGACGAACGCCTACTCGCCAATCTCCACGAGAAGTTTGGAATTACATGGGAAGCTGCGCCGAAGGAATACTGGGATGGATGGCGCAGTGAATGTGAGCTCGCCGATCAGATCGTAGTCAACTCTTCGTGGTCGCGAGACGCGTTGCTGAGTGAAGGAGTGCCGGAGGAGAAAATACGCGTGATGCCTCTCGCTTATGAAACAGGCTTGAGATCCTTTCAGCGTCACTATCCACACGAGTTTAGTTCCGAGCGTCCGCTTAGAGTGCTGTTTCTGGGGCAGATAAGTCTGCGCAAGGGAGTGGGGCAACTGCTGGACGCTGTCAAACTCCTCGACGGAGAAAACGTGGAATTCTGGTTTGTTGGACCAAAGCAGATCGAAATTCCCGAGCATCCGCAGATCAAATGGTTTGGCGTCGCGCGACGGGCGGATGTTGAGAAGTATTACAGAGATGCCGACGTATTCATTTTTCCGACTCTTTCAGACGGTTTTGGAATAACACAGTTGGAAGCGCAGTCGTGGAAACTGCCGGTGATTGCATCTCGGTATTGCGGGGAAGTCGTGCGCGACGGATTGAACGGCGTGATTCTCGAAGAAGTTTCCGGGCAGGCAATCGCGGACGTGCTGGTCGAGTTTCTGCGATCGCCGAAGATGCTTAGTGCAATGTCGGAAAGATCCGGTGTGGACGATCGCTTCAGCCTGAAAACCCTGGCGTCATCATTGACAGGATTGACATGATTGACAGGATTTTCTCTGAACACATCATCTTGAATCGACCGGTGCTTGGAGTTGCGCCTGCTCCGAGCCTCACGATGCGCTCAACGCTGGTCGGGATTCTAAGCACGAGCATTGCCACAGCACTTTCGATTCTTCTTATCCCCGACGATCCGGGTCGCGAGGGCGCGTTGTTCTACCCGGCGCTCGTGATGTCAGCAGGTCTCGCGACCGCGCCAGTCGTGGCTGCGTTCCGTTATCCAAAAGCACTGCTGCGCGGAGAGTCGCTCCTTGCCCTGGCGCCAATCTACTGGCTCCTGCTCGACTTACTCCAGGGCGTCTATTCAATGGAAGACATCGCCGCCGATCAGGTCAGGCAGGCGTTTCTCGGAATCGGAATCTTCGTGGTGATGGTTTGGCTCGGCGCGATACGTCGCCCGTGGAAGATACCAAACGTGTTGATTAGTGCAGTCTCGCAGGAGTTTTCCCTCAACGCGTATTTCGGCCTGGCGCTCGCGTGCTTCTTCATCGGCATGTTGAATTTCGCCGTGCCGTGCAACTTCAACGTGTTTGAAATGGTCCATTACCTGGGCCAGGAACGTTGGGCCGCGCCTTGGGGACGCGGGCAGCTCGGCGGCTGGGACGCGTTTCTCGATCACTTGCAATACTTCGGTTATCTCTTGCCGGTGCTAACGGTAGTGATCGGCCGGCGCGTGGGAGTGCGCAACGTGCGCACAATCATCTGCATTGCGATGTCAGTGGTCGTCACCTTGTTCCTCGCGCAGAGTGGCAGCCGGCGCGTCATCGGCGTTGTCGTTGGGATGGCGCTGGTGCTTTGGGTGTTGAACCAGCAGCGACTGAGGGTCAAGCATTTGCTCACGACAGTGTTCGCGATAGTTGCGTTACTGGTTGCATTGCAGGTGATGCTTGAATACAGAAACGTCGGCTTGGGTGTTCTCGTCGGCAAAGGAGAAGTTGTCAGCGGCCGGTTTGAAAAACGGCAGATCCTCGAAGAGCAACATCTGCGTGTTGACGACAATTTTTATCGTCTATGCCAGATCATTCAGCTTATTCCGGAATCGTATCCATTCGTCTATCACAAGTATCTCGTCTACGTGATCGTGCGGCCTGTGCCTCGTGTCTTTTGGCCGGGTAAGCCAGTTGACGCCGGTTTCGACTTACCGACTGCACTCGGCGTCGTGGGTGTTTCTTATTCCTATTCGGTGATTGGCGAGCTCTACATGTCGCTCGGCTTCATCGGCATTGCGCTGGGTGGATGGTTTTATGGGCGCGTGGCGTCGATGGCGAGCGGCCTGCTCGCCCGCTGCACGACACAGGGCGCGCTCGTGATCTACAGCATCGTGGTGATGGCGCTGTTCTCCGGGATGCGATCGATTCTTGAGTTGATACTGGTGAGTTACGTGGTGCTGGCGTGGGTCGGGCTCTCGCACCTGTTCATCAAGTTGAGATACGCCAGGTGAAGGTCTTTGTACTGACAGATTCGCCCTCCCCTTATCAGGTCGAGTTGTTCAACGAGATTGAGGCGCACGGTGAGTGCAGACTGGAGGTCGCGTACCTTCGCAAACGCGATCCGGATCGTCTCTGGCAGTCGCCAGCACTTCGACATGCCTCAATCGAGCTCGAAGAAGATGGAATATCGCGGGCGCGTGAGTCTGTACGTGATGCTGACCTTGTAGTGTTCAACTACTACCGGCACTCGAATGCTGAGCAGCTCATTCAAGAGCGAACCGCTCGAGGCGGTGCGTGGTGTTTTTGGGGTGAGCGTCCGGGCTTTCATCAACCAGCGTGGGCTGGGCGTCTGTTGCGCAAATGGAAACTCTCGAAACTGCACGCATCGACGGTCCCGATTTGGGGGATTGGGAAGTTTGCGGTCGATGGGTATCGCGAAGAGTTTGGTAACGGCCGCGCTTACTTCAACTTGCCTTACTTTTCCGACCTGCAGCGCTTCCAGACGCCGGCGCGAGCGGAGAAGGCTGAGCGCGTGTTTTTGTTCTCCGGTTCGCTGATCGCGCGCAAGGGTGTGGATTTGCTGGTGTCAGCTTTTTTGCGACTGGCGCGGGAGATTCCCAACGTGCGGCTTAGGATTGTTGGAGCTGGAGAGCTTCAGGCCGTGAATGATCGCGTGGAGTTTGTTGGGTTCAGAGATTGGCATGAGTTGCCAGTTGAATATGCGGCTGCTGATGTGTTGTGTGTGCCTTCGCGGTATGACGGATGGGGCTTGGTTGTGCCGGAGGGCTTGGCGTCAGGGTTGCCGGTGATTGCCACTGACCGAATGGGCGCTGCGCTCGAGTTTATAGAGACGGGACGAAATGGGTGGTTGATTCCGGCAGGGAATGAAGATGCGCTCTTTGATGCGATGCTACAGGCAGCGTTACTGCGGCAGAGTGACCTTGCTGAATTGGGGCGCCGAGCGCGTGAGAGTGTGAGTGCGCACACACTGCAAGATGGTGCGGCTCGATTTCATCGCTTCGCGCAAGAGACGATAGGAGCCTGGAACTCGGATTAACACGGAAAAAATCCGGATTTTATCCGTGTTATCCGTGGTTAATTTTCTGATGTGTAGCGTTTGCGGCGTTTTCTCAAGTTGGTCGTTGACGCGTGATGCGGTTGTGCGCATGAACGAAGCGCAGAGACACCGCGGGCCTGATGACCAGGGCATCGCAAATCTTGGGCGAGTCGTACTTGGCAATACCAGGCTTGCTATCATCGACACCTCCGCAGCCGGTCACCAGCCGATGCATGATCCGGAAACAGGAAACTGGATCACGTACAACGGCGAAACTTATAACTTCAAAGAACTCCGCACGGAGCTTGGCGGCGAGTGGCTTTCCAACACCGACACGGAAGTCGTTCTTCGCGCGTACCGGAAGTGGGGCGTTGATGCATTTTGCAGAATGCGCGGCATGTTTGCGCTCGCGATCTGGGATGCTGCGAGACAGCAGCTCGTGCTCGCTCGAGATCCCCTGGGCATCAAGCCCCTCTACTACTACGCTACCAAGGATCACTTAGTCTTTGCCTCAGAGTTGCGGGCGCTGCTGGCCAGTGGCCTTGTGCCTCGCAAACTCAGCACGGCCGGCCTCGATTCATATCTTGCCAACGGATCAATCCAGTCTCCACTCACGATCATCGACGGCATTAAGCAGTTGTTACCAGGTCATTGTTTGCAGGTTAGCGACAAGCTCGAGCTAACCGAGACTGAGTTTGCCGTTCCAAAACGCGAGAGCGTTCGCGACCGAGATGAAGCAGTGGCACGCTTGCGGTCCGAGCTCGAAGAATCAATCGGCCTTCATCTCGTGAGCGACGTCCCACTCGGCGTGTTTCTCTCCGGCGGCATGGATTCGAGCGCCGTCGTCGCACTGATGAGTAAACTCCATCATCGACCAAAAACTTTCAGCGTGGTCTTTGACGAGTCAACCTTCACCGAAGCGCCGTTCTCCCGCGCCGTCGCAGAACGATTCCAGACCGATCATCGCGAAATACGTCTGAGCGAAGATCGTCTGATCGATATACTTCCTGATGCCATCGCTGCCATCGATCAGCCGACGATGGATGGCATTAACACCTTCGTCGTTTCTCAAGCTGTAAAGCACGCCGGGATCACAGTCGCTCTTTCAGGGCTCGGTGGAGATGAGTTGTTCGCCGGCTATCCGAGCTTCAGACGCGCGCTCAAGCTCGGCTCGATGTTACCGCTATCAAAGCGCGTTTTGCGTGCTGCTTCGGGCGCCGGGAAGATTGCGCTAAATGGCTCAGTACAACGTCACAAGTTCTGGCAGTTGGCAAACAGCGACTGCACGCCCGAAGACGTTTATCGCGTCTCACGCCAGCTTTTCTCGACTGATTTTGTGACGCTGATCACCGGGCGCGATGCCTCCTATCAAACCAACGGAAATCATCACTCCAACGACATTGTGAACGCGATCTCACAGCTCGAGTTGAAAGGCTACATGACCAATACCCTGCTGCGCGATACAGACACGATGAGCATGGCGCATTCGCTCGAAGTGCGCGTTCCATTCGTCGATACAAAGGTTGTCGATTACGTGCTTTCGCTTCCTGGCGAATGGAAACTCGGCAGAAATAAAGGACCGAAGCCGTTACTGGCTGACGCTATGAGCGATCTGCTGCCGCGAGACTTTCTCGCGCGGCCGAAGATGGGCTTCACACTCCCTTTCGAGAAGTGGTTGCAGCAGAACTTATGCACCGAGGTTTCTTCGGTGTTAAGAGATGCGAGTCGCTTCTCGGTCTTCAATCACAAAGCAGTAAGAAAGGTTTGGGATAATTTTCTGCAAAAGCCGCGAGCAGTTGGCTGGTCGCGTCCATGGTCACTTTACGTTCTGGCAAAGTGGTGCGAGCTCAACAACGTCACAGTCTGATGAAAGTGCTACACGTCATCCCGTCGGTTTCAGAACGCTCCGGTGGGCCGGCAACCGCGATTATTCCGATGTGCCGCGCACTGCTGCGACAGGGAATCGAAGTTCTTTTGATTACAACCGACGCCGGATTGGACAACGGCCAAGTGCGCGACGGAGAAGTATCGGATTACAAAGGCGTGCCTGCGATCTTCTTTCCGTCGCAATTGGGAGAGTCGTTCAAATATTCGCGCCCGCTGGCAGCATGGTTGAGTTCGAATATCCAAAACTTCGATATGGCCCACATCCATGCCGTTTTCAACCACTCTTCCGTAGCGGCTGCGCACGTGTGCTACAAAGCCGGCGTTCCTTACGTCGTCCGTCCCCTGGGAACTCTCGATCCCTGGAGCATGACGCAAAAATCTTTTCGCAAACGTCTCTTCTGGCAGGTTTCAGGAAAAGGAATGCTGCGCCGCGCGGCTGCGGTGCACTACACAACCGAAGCGGAGAAGCTGGCCACCGAAGCACTCTTTAATTTGAATCACGGAAAAGTGATCGCGCTCGGCATCAAGACTTCGACAACGTTGTCGCGAGATAAACTCGCGCATCATTTTCCTGCTCTCGCCGGCGATCCGTACGTGCTCGTCTTGTCGCGGCTGCATCCCAAAAAAGGGTTGGACGTTTTGATCGATGCTTTTCTGTCACTGCCAACGAAGTTTGTGCGCTGGCGTTTGGTGCTTGCGGGTGACGGGCCGGCGGATCACGTTTCGAAGCTTAAAGCGATGTCCAATGACAGGGTGTGCTTTACTGGATGGGTGGATGGTGAAAAGAAAGACGCGCTGCTTAGCTGCGCCTCGTTGCTGGCGTTGCCGTCGCATCAGGAAAACTTCGGATTGTGCGTGATTGAAGCGTTGTCACACTCGGTGCCCGTGCTCTTGAGTCCGCACGTCAACCTTGCCAGGGAGATCGTGTTGGCAAATGCGGGCTGGATTGCGACGGTGGATAAGGATGCGTTAGCCGCCCGACTCGCGCAGGCGCTTGAAGACGAAGAGGAACTTGCGGGACGTGGTCGGGCAGGTAAGGAACTCTCACAGAAGTATTCGTGGGAGAGCGCCGCGCAAGGTTTAGTCGAACTCTATGGAAACATCGCGCGCAAAAATGGACAGGATTTACAGAATTGACAAGATTCAATCCTGCAAATTCTGTTAATCCGGTCTATTCGTAATGCTGGACCAGATCACACCACTTATACTCACGTATAACGAAGCGCCGAATATCGCGCGCACGCTAAACAGCGTGAGTTGGGCCAGGGACATCGTCGTGGTCGATAGTTTCAGTAATGATGCCACGGTTGAGATCGCCAGGTCTTTCCCTCGCGTGCGCTTGTTTCAAAGGACGTTTGATTGTCACAGAAACCAGTGGGAGTTCGGGCTAAGAGAGACGGGAATCGCCACGCCTTGGGTGCTCGCGCTTGACGCCGATTATGTTGTTTCCAACGAGCTGGCTGGTGAGCTTGAGCATTTGGGACCGAGCGCCGATATCGTTGGTTATCGTGCGAACTTTCTCTATTGCGTCAATGGAAAGAAACTTCGCAGCGGAATCTATCCGCCGGTGACGGTTCTTTATCGCCGCGAAGCCGCGTCGTACGTTCAAGACGGCCACACGCAGCGAGTCGCGCTCCAGGGATCAATTGAGAACCTCACGTTTCCGATGCTCCATGACGACCGTAAGCCACTCAAGCATTGGTTCGCCTCGCAAGCTCGCTATACACAACTCGAAGCGCAGAAATTGCTTGCTGCAAACGCTTCGGATCTAAATCTAGCGGATCGCATACGGCGCTGGCGGATCGTGGCTCCGCCCGCGATGCTGGTGTATTGCCTGATTGTTCGCGGCGGTATCTTTGATGGGCGCGCCGGGTTCTATTATGCGTTCCAACGCGCAATGGCAGAGCTGATGCTGAGCCACAGATTACACGGATAATCGATTGTACATTCTTGGCATCAATGCTTATCACGGCGACGCAGCGGCGGCCATCGTCAAAGATGGCCACCTGATCGCCGCGGTTGAAGAGGAACGCTTCAATCGCTTCAAGCACGCTGCGGGCTTTCCCGCGCAGTCGATTCAATATTGTCTCGAGACTGCTGGAATCACGCTCACAGACCTGGACCACGTCGGAATCTCGAGAGATCCCTCCGCGCACTTGCACAAGAAGATCTTGTTCGCCGCCACTCGAGTTGCGAGCCTCGCGAGACATCAGATAAAGGACCGGCTGGGCAACGCGGCGAAAGTGCGAGACCTGAAAGACGAACTGGCGCGCGTGTTCGGCGTCTCTAAAAAAAATCTGCGCGCACGATTTCACAACATCGAACACCATCGCGCGCACCTCGCCAGTTGCTTCTTTGTCTCACCGTTTGAACGCGCGGCACTGCTATCCATCGACGGCTTCGGCGACTTTATCTCGACGATGTGGGCGTTGGGTGAAGGAAACTCGATCGAAGTGCTGGGCCAGGTTGAGTATCCGCACTCGACCGGAATTGTCTACACTGCCACCACACAGTTTCTCGGTTTCCCGCATTACGGTGACGAAGGGAAGGTGATGGGCCTGGCGCCGTACGGACAAGCGCGTTTTATCGACGAGTTTCGCGACATCATTCGTACCGAAGAGAACGGGCGCTTCCGCCTGAACCTCGACTATTTCCGCCATCATGCTGAAGGAGTCGAGATGACCTGGGACCAGGGCTCACCGGTAATCGGACGTGTCTTCTCCGATGAGTTCGCGCATCTGTTTGGACCACCGCGCGTGCCCGGCACAGCCTTGACGGATCGCGAACGTGACATTGCCGCCAGCCTGCAACTCCGTCTTGAAGAAGTCGGTTTCCACGTTCTGAATCACCTGCACGAGCAGACTGGTCTGACGGATCTCGGGCTTGCCGGAGGCGTCGCTTACAACTCAGTGTTGAATGGAAAGATTTTGCTGAACACGCCGTTTAAGCGGATCTTCGTGCAACCTGCCGCAGGTGACAGTGGGACGGCACTGGGCGTCTGTTATCAGATCTACAATGGCATTCTCAAGGGCGAACATCGTAACGTGATGACTGGCGCCTACACTGGTCCAGAGTTCTCAAACGAACAGATGCGGACGGTGTTGGAAGAGAGCGGGTTGGATTTCGAGTATTACACGGACGCGGAGCTGACGAAGCGTGCGGCCCAGGACATCACGGCGGGTTTGGTTGTTGGCTGGTTTCAGGGCAGGATGGAGTTTGGCCCAAGGGCCCTTGGCAATCGATCGATTGTCGTGGACCCTCGTCGCGCCGAGATGAAAGAGGTTCTCAACGATCGCATCAAGAAGCGCGAGCCGTTTAGACCTTTTGCGCCGTCGATACTCGAGGAGCGCGCCGGCGATTATTTTGAACAGACGCATCCAGCGCCAACGATGCTGATGGTCTATCAAATCAAAGAGGAACGGCGGATTGGGATTCCCGCGGTAACGCACGTCGATGGCTCAGGGCGTTTGCAGACGGTCTCACGCGAAGTCAATGAGCGTTATTATCAGTTGATTTCAGATTTCGCTGAGCTGACGGGTGTGCCGGTGATTCTCAATACGTCGTTCAATGAGAATGAGCCGATTGTTTGCACGCCGCAGGAAGCGATCGAATGTTTTAGAAAGACGAAGATGGATGTGCTGTATCTCGGGAACTATGCGGTGAAAGGCCATCCGCAGATTACGCAGATTACGCAGATCACACAGATTACATGAAAATGATCTGTGTAATTTGTGTAATCTGTGGATAGATTTGAATCTATGAGAATCCTTGTGACCGGCGGCGCCGGATTCATCGGCTCGCATCTTTGCGAGCGGCTGATCAGCGAAGGCAACGAAGTGCTCTGCCTCGACAATTTCTTCACCGGCAGGCGCGAGAACATCTTTCAGTTGCTCGACAACCCGCGCTTCGAGTTGCTGCGCCACGATGTGACCGAGCCCATCCTATTGGAAGTCGATCAGATCTATAATCTCGCTTGTCCTGCCTCGCCGGTCCATTACCAATACAATCCCGTCAAGACAGTCAAGACCAACGTTATGGGCACGATCAACATGCTCGGGCTCGCCAAGCGCGTGCGTGCGCGGATACTGCAAGCATCAACCTCGGAAGTCTATGGCGATCCGGAGAGGCATCCGCAAACCGAAGACTACTGGGGCAACGTCAATCCCATCGGCATTCGTTCCTGCTACGACGAAGGTAAGCGCCTTGCCGAAACGTTGATGACTGACTATCACCGTCAGAACAAGGTCGATATTCGCATCGCCCGGATTTTCAATACGTATGGACCACGCATGCTGGAAAACGACGGCCGCGTAGTTTCAAACTTCATCGTACAGGCTTTGCGAGGTGAGCCGCTGACGCTTTACGGTGAAGGTGAGCAAACGCGCTCCTTCTGTTACGTTGACGATCTGATCGAAGGTCTGGTTCGTTTGATGAACGTCGAGGGATTGCACGAGCCGGTGAATCTCGGTAATCCGGGTGAGTTCACGATCAAACAGTTGGCGGAAGAAGTCATCAAAACTTGCGGGTCACAATCAGGCTTCGCTTACCTGCCTTTGCCCGCCGACGACCCGCGCCAGCGAAAGCCCGACATCACGAAGGCGCAGAGAACGCTCGGCTGGAACCCGACTATACCCTTGCGCGATGGTTTGAAACGAACGGTTGATGACTTCAGGAGCAGAGTGAAAGCTTAATTGAGGATTCTTCTCCTCAATCAATGCTTCTACCCTGATGTGGTTTCTACAGCACAACACCTCACAGATCTCGCCACTGCGCTCGCCTCACGCGGACACAAGGTGACAGTCATCGCAAGCGATCGCGGCTACGACGATCCGGCAGTGCGCTTCGCACGCTACGAACAGTGGAACGGCATAGAGATCATTCGCGTTCCCTCTTTGACGCTGGGGAAAAAGAGTAGATGGCGACGCGCTTTCAACTTCGGAAGTTTTCTGCTGCTGTGCTCGCTTCGTTTACTGACTCTGCGACGCTTCGATGTCGTCGTCGCACTCACATCACCACCACTGATCTCATTTCTCGCTGCACTGTTCGTCAAACTTAAAGGCGGAAGCTTCTGTTTCTGGGTGATGGATCTCAATCCGGACGAGGCGATTGCTGCAGGCTGGCTTGATCGAGACTCGACCACGACTCGTCTGCTGCAATGCATGTTGAACTACAGCTTTCGTCAGGCGGCACGCACGATCGTGCTCGATCGGTTCATGAAAGAGCGCGTTGTCGCCAAGGGCGTGGATGCTGCGCGGATCGCGATCGTACCGCCGTGGTCGCATGATGATCGCGTCAGCTATTCAGAAGCGGGAAGGGAAGCGTTTCGGCGGCAGCACGGTCTCATGGACAGGTTTGTCGTGATGTACTCGGGAAACCATAGTCCGTGCCATCCGCTCGACACTCTGCTCGACGCAGCCCTGGCGCTCGAAGCACGTACCGAAATTATTTTTTGTTTCATCGGTGGTGGTAGCGAACAGGCCAAAGTGCGCGCATTTGCTGCTCAGCATGAACTTAAAAACGTGAAGTGCTTGCCTTATCAGCCGCTGAGCGAGCTCTCGAGCTCATTGTCAGCGGCGGACCTGCACGTGGTGGTGATGGGAGATGCGTTCGTGGGTATCGTCCACCCGTGCAAGGTCTACAACATCATGGCGATTGGCGCGCCCACTTTGTATATCGGACCAGAGCCGAGCCACGTCACTGATATTGCATCGCAAGGGAAGTTTTTTCTTACACGGCATGGCGATGTTGAAGCTGCAACCACGGCAATACTCGAAGCAACACAACTCCGCCAACGACAACCTGTCACCTCATTTTCGAAGCAGATGTTACTGCCGCAGTTCATCGGTTTGATTGAACAGGATGTTCAGGATTTTTCAGGATTGACAAGATTAAAGCCTGCAAATCCTGTTCATCCTGAAATCTTTTAGGAGGCTTATTGAAAACTTACTTCGCGCTCTTCTCCATCGCGACCGTGGCTTCGCTGATTACAACACCCTTCATCAGGCGACTCTGTCAACGATACAAGTTGCTCGACATACCGCTTGACGGCCGGCGCATTCACCGCATTGCTGTTCCGCGCCTCGGTGGACTGGCGCTTTACATCTCGTGCCTGGCCGCGCTCTCAATGCTGCCGTTTGTCGATAACCTGCTGACGCAGACGTTGAGTGGCATGAAGCCAGAGTTTCTGACGCTCTTTGTTCCGGCAACCTTAGTGCTGCTTCTCGGCGGATATGACGACCTAAAAGGCGCAAACGCAACAGTGAAGTTTGTCGGACTCGGCCTCATTGCAACCCTGTTCTACGCGATGGGCGGTCGCATAGATGCGCTGTCAGTTCCGCTCTTCGGTTCGGTGCAATTGTCGCCGCTCGTATCGTTCATCATCACAATCGTCTGGCTTGTCGGCATCACGAACGCATTCAATTTGATCGACGGAATGGACGGGCTCGCGTCCGGTGCTGCGCTCTTTTCATCGCTGGTCATTCTCGGCGTTTCAATCTCACAGGAACGAACGTTGATGATCGTCGTGTCGCTCGTGCTGTGTGGCGCACTCGCCGGATTCCTGCGTTACAACTTCAATCCTGCGTCTATCTTTCTCGGCGACTCGGGATCGCTCTTCACCGGTTTCCTGCTGGCTGCGTTGTCGGTGTTGGGAACTCAAAAAGCTACGACAGCAGTCGCGATCGCGGTTCCGATTCTCGCATTCGGATTTCCGATGGTTGATACGGCGATGACGATGGGACGCCGCCTGCTTAGTCGAAAGCCGGTGTTTCAGGGCGACAACGAACACATTCATCACATGCTGTTGGCGCGCGGCTGGTCGCAGAAACGAGCGGCCCTCGTGCTTTATGGCGTGTGTGCGCTCTTCGGCCTGGTGGCACTGATATTTCCCGCGACGGGATCGAGGCTCACCGGCTTCATGTTGTTTGTGATTTCAGTGGCGGTGATCATCGCCGTCGGACATTTGCGATATCACGAGGTCGATGAATTGCGAGCAGGCGTGAAGCGCACCGTCGGCGATCGCAGGTTGAGAGTTGCAAACAACATCAGGGTCAGACGCGCCGCGATGGCGTTGTCAAAAGCTTCTGACCTGCACGAGATGTTTGAAGCGACACACCACTTGCTCGACTTTGGTGAGTTCAGTTTTGCGAATGCTCAGGTGGGCCAACCCGGATGCGCGGATATGAATGAGCGTGCCTTTCAGGCGAGCCTGCAACGTCATCCAAAACAGTTGCTCGAGTTTCGCAATGGGCGAGTGCTCTGGTCGTGGTCGGGAAACGGTGATGATGAGACGAATCGTTCGTGTACCGAGTGGAGCTTTCGTCTGCCGCTCGTGAGAGATGGAGTTGAGTGGGGCTGGTTAAATCTATATCGCGGATTCGAAAGCGAGCCATTGCTGGTGGATACAAATTACTTGACCGATCTGTTTCGACGTGAATTCACCGAGGCGGCGGCGAGGATCTTTACACTCCATGAACTGCCACGATTTGTTCAGAGTTCAAGCTTTAGCTTGCTGGTTGATAATCATAGACAAGAGAGCAACCTAAAGGTTGAACTCTAAACTAAGCACGATTTGTTCAGAGTTCAAGCTTTAGCTTGCTGGTTGATAATCATAGACAAGAGAGCAACCTAAAGGTTGAACTCTAAACTAAGCAAAGGCATCTTTGGCTCGCTGGTCGGACTGATCATCATAACCGCCATTCCATACGGCACGGTCGAGCCGTGGTGGAAGGCGGCTTTTGTTTGTGCGGTGTTTGCGATCTGTATCGTGGCGATTGTCGAAATCCTGGTAAGTGGTTCTCATCGCATCGCCGGCGGATCGGTCTTGCTGCCGATGCTGGCATTAACGGCATTGGCGTTCGTGCAAACGCTCTCCTTTCACCCGGACACCTGGAACGCCATCAGCGCCGATCCTTTTCAAACGCGCTTCTTTGCCCTGCAAATGCTCGCGCTGACGGCGTTCCTCGCACTGCTTTATCGCTACGCAAGCAGTGAGCGGCGTATTCGCATATTGGTTTTCACGATCATCCTCGTGGCTGTGGCGAGCGCGATTTTCGGCATATTGCGGCAAACGACGCAACAACAAACCGGCTTCATTCTTCCGCTGCTGAAACCAAACCAGGGATATGGTCAGTTCGTCAACAAGAACCACTTTGCGTATTTGATGGAGATGGCATTCGGGCTGGGACTCGGAATTATTCTTGCCGGCGGTGTCAAAAGAGATCGCGTCATGCTTTACGTCGCTTTGCTGTTGCCGATCTGGACCGGACTCGTGCTGTCGAATTCACGTGGTGGAATTTTGGCGATGCTGAGTCAAATCGTCGTCGCAGCGTTGTTGTTACTGAACTTTCGCACGAACGCAGTGCGGTCAGTCGCTCTGAAAGCGGTCTTGCTAATCATCCTGGTTGCCGGTGTGTCGCTGGGCATTGTTTGGGTTGGCGGCGATCGACTTGTCAGCAACTTTGAAACGGCCGGAAGGGAACTCAACACCGAAGCCACGCGTGAAGGCGCGAGCCGCAACGAGATCTGGCGCGCGAGTTTGAAGATGTTCGCCGCGCATCCGATCCTCGGAATGGGTCTCGGAGGTTACTGGATCGGCATCACTGCGTATCACGATGCGTCAGGACTGATGACGCCTCAGGAAGCACACAACGACTATCTCGAACTGCTTTCGAGCGGTGGCTTGATCGGTTTCGCGCTTGGACTTTGGTTTGCGGTGATGGTGATTCGTCGCGCGCGTGAGAACCTCGTGAGTGATCGTGGATTCATGCGGGCCGTGAGGTTCGGCGCGATCTTAGGGATTGCCGGGGTGGCTGCCCACAGCCTGGTGGATTTTGGTCTGCACATGCTCGCAAACGCAGTTGTCTTCATGACGCTGATCATGATCGCGACACAGAGGAAAATCGTTGACCTAAACACTAAAGAACCGTAGACTTACGCCCAACAAGCGGGCGAGTAGGTTGTCGGCGAGTTCTTTCTTCTGAAGAAGGGATAATTAGATGAACCGAAAACGACGTAATGGTTCCAGAGCAATTGCGGCGTTACTACTTTTCTCCGTTGTTCAGTTTGGCATTAGAGCGGCGACACCGATCCCGCAGCAACTCGCCGGCAGATTAAAGACCAGCAACAATCAACCGGTCACTGTCAATGGTCTAAGCGCCAATACAGGTGCTTCAATTCTCAGCGGAGCTACGATCGAGACTGGAGCCGATCAGTCGGCCACCGTCGATCTTGGACCACTCGGCTCGCTCGACATCATGCCCAACACCAAGGTCGTGGTTACTTTCGAACAGGGAAATGCGAAAGCGACTGTTATTACCGGATGTGTGACCTTGAAAGCCAGGAAGGGCACGACTGGTGAAGTCGCTAATGAGCAAGGCTCGCTTAGTAAAACTGATCCGGCAGTTGGAGGCATGCTGAACAACTGTGCCCCGCAAGGTCCGACCGGACCACAAAACCCGGGTACCTCCGGCCAGGGTGGTCTCTTCGGGCTCGGAAAAGCAGCCACGATCGCGATCCTTATTGCTGCCGGTGCAGCAGCATCGACGCCTCTGTTCTTCCAGTCCAATCCCAGCGGCTCGAATCCGTAGTATCCATCCACAGATTACACCGATTACACAGATTCGTTTTGGCGTTGCGATCCTCGCTATCGCCTTCTGCCTTTTTCTCATTCAAGCTACTGCGCGAGTTGGCTTCTCACGGTTACTATCGAGATACGCTGTCGTCGCAAACTCCATCCCCGCGGCCGATGAAGCCGTTCGTCTCAGCCCTTCGGATCCCGACGCACACCGCGCTCGCGCAGCGGTTCTAAACCGTTTGCAAATGACCGCCGAGGCGAGCAAGGCGCTTGAGACAGCGACGAGTTTGCGATATCGCGACGACTACCTGTGGCTCGAGCTCGGAAACGCGCGAGAAGAAACGGGCGACACGGCAGGCGCACTCGCCGCGTTCGATCAAGCAGTGCGTTGGGCGCCCCATTACGCGCACACGCATTGGCAACGTGGCAACCTCCTCCTGCGGATGGGAAGATACGACGAGGCCTTTGCGGAACTGCGAACGGCTGCGTCTACCAATCGCAGCTATTTACCTAACCTGATCGATCTTGCATGGGGTATTGCTCGTGGAGACCTCAACACAACCAAACAATTGATCCAGTTAAACGACGATGCAGAACGATCGACTCTGATCCGCTTCCTGGTAAATAGAAAGGCTTTCCGCGATGCTTTTGAGGTTTGGAATGGTTCTGATTCGGCAGCACCAATGCTATTCAACGGCGGGTTTGAAGATCAGATCTTCTTAAACGATGCGCCTTTCGGAGGCTGGAATCTAACGCCGGTTCAAACAACGAATAAGCTGGCGCTTGACGTTTCGGAAAAGTTCGCGGGGGGAAGAAGTCTTCAGATCAATTTAGGTGGAGAGTGGAGCCCTGGAACGCCGTTGCTGTCGCAGACGGTTATCGTCGAACCGCGCAAAACTTATACGGTGTCCTTCAGCGTCAAGACAAAAGACCTCGTAACCGGCGGACCACCGATCATCATGGTAAACGATGCCGTGAATAATCAGTTGTTGGGAAAATCCGAGAACTTTCCCTCGGGAACGAGTCCATGGGTTAAGTTGAACTTTGATTTCACCACACTGGCAACATCGGAAGCCATTGTCATACGATTGCAGCGAAACAACTGCGACTCATCGCCGTGTCCAATCTTCGGCACTGTATGGCTGGATGAGATCCGCATCGCGACTGACGTGAAGTAAATGTCGATTGCTGAACCTTTGATTCTGAGCGTGGAAACCGCGACGCTTTCCGGCAGCGTGGCGCTCTCGCGTGGTGAAGTGATCCTTGCAGCTTTTGCCGGTGACTCCGGAGTCTCGCACTCCAACACGCTTCTGAACGACATTGACAAACTCCTGAACGAAGCCCATGTCGCCTTGTCAGAGATCGATCTCTTCGCCATCGCAACCGGCCCCGGAAGCTTCACCGGACTGAGAATCGGTATCGCAACTGTCAAAGCACTTGCAGCAACTCTGGATCGTCCGTGCGCGGGCATTCCCACGCTTCAGGCAGTTGCGCTTGCCGCAGGTGAATCTGCGTATTCAGTTGCACTGCTGCCTGCCGGTCGTGGGGAAGTATTCGCGCAACTCTTTTCTGTAACGAAAGACGGTTTCGTAACAGCATTGGATCAAGCGACGCACATTTCTCCGCAAAGATTGATCGAGAAGTACGGTTCACTCGAGAGTGTTCTCTGGTGCGGCGACGGTGCTATCGCCAACAGGGCCCTCATTGAAAGGGACTCACGCGGGCGAATCGCTCCAGAGATCCCTGTACTGGCGAAGCAGATCGCTTCGCTGGCATTAACCCGGTTTCGTGAGGAGCACCTCGAAAAACCCGACGCGCTGCAAGCGATTTACGTGCGACCATCTGATGCGGAGTTAAAGGTTTAGTCACCATGGCCGAGCAACGGGCAGCTCCCAACCCTGACGAGATCATCATCACGCACATGTCGGAGCATGATCTGCTCGAAATTGTCGAGATTGAGGAACAGTCTGGCCTGAGCCGGTGGGGCTGGGCGGCGTATTACGCAGAACTCCAGGGAGGAAATCGAGACCTGATGCTGGTGGCACGGGTCGCGCGTTCGTCCACCATCGACCCTTCGCCGATCGCCGGTTATATCATTGCTAGGGAGACCGCCGGCGAACTCCACATCAACAACGTCGCCGTCAGAAGTGAGTACAGGCGGCGCGGAATCGGAGCCACGTTGCTCAACCGTGTCCTCGCGGAAGCAAGAAGTCGCAAGGCAAAAGCGGCCTTTTTAGAGGTGCGCAGCGCAAATCGAGCCGCGCAAAGGCTCTATGAAAAGAGCGGTTTCAAAGCCATTGCGCGGCGCGCAAATTATTACTCAGAACCCCAGGAAGATGCCGTGGTCATGAGCCTTGTGCTGGGGTAATTTACCCGCTTGCTTTGGCTAAGTGGTTGGGCTACCATTTTTCCCGTGCGACACAATCCTATGGAGGTTCCAGCCTTGACCTCCGATATCATCCTGCCCACTCCCTATTCGTCTGAAAGGAGACATGCACGAACATGGACATCGCAACCACGGATAGTTTGAAAGAAGAGTTGATAAACCGAGATCCGGAATTTAGAGAACTAGCCAGGGAACATCATAAGTACGAAGAACGCCTTAGTGAATTATCAGCTCTTTCCTATCCGAGCGACGAAGAACAACTGGAGGAGATTACGCTTAAGAAGAAGAAACTAGCTTTGAAGGATCAAATGTATTCGAAAATGTTGCAATACCAGAAAACTCAGAGCTTGAGTCACTGAAACTGGCCGCCAGTTTCTAAGATTTTGAAGGGGACGTGGAACCGAGAGTTACGCGTCCCTTTTTAGCCACAAAGAGGCACAAAAAGCACAAAAGTGAGGATAGTTAAAGAGAGTATTCCTTATATATTGGTTCCGGCGCTGCTGGGGATCGCGGCGGCGGCTTTGGGCTTTTGGTACGTGTCTGCGTTCCTCATCGTTGTTGCACTCTTTATGGCGTTCTTCTTCCGCGATCCGAAACGCGTGCCGCCATCCGATCCGGATGTTGTTGTCTCGCCTGCCGACGGACGAATCACACGGATCGGTTCGGTAGTCCCTGAAGCAGAGTCGTCCACCGTCATTAGTATCTTTCTGTCGCCGCTGGACGTGCACATCAACCGCTCACCGATTCGCGGAAAGATCGTCGATGTGCTCTACTCACCCGGCAAGTTTCTGATGGCCACTAATGAAAAGGCCAGCCTCGTAAACGAGCAGAATGCGTTGACGATTCAGGGCGAGAAGATCACTGTAGTTTGCAAACAGATCGCGGGAATACTCGCGCGGCGAGTGGTCTGCTGGAAAAGGAAAGGCGATAATCTCGGGCTGGGAGAACGTTTCGGCATGATCAAGTTCAGTTCTCGCACGGATATTCTGCTTCCTGCCAATGTAAGAGTCACGGTGAAAGAAGGCGAGCGTGTGCGCGGGGGCACTACAGTGATTGGGAGAATCTCATGAGTGATTCACAGGAACGCCCGAATCCGCCCCGAAGAGGTGTGCGGAAAGGACTCTATCTCATACCGTCGGCGTTTACTGCCGCGAACATCGGCATGGGCTTCTTCTCGGTGATGGCTTCGCTGCGCGGTTTTCAATTGGTGGGCGGTGCCACTCCGGATCTCGCCGCAGCGGCGGCCCACTTCGACAGTGCTGCGATCGCGATCGGCTGGGCTTTATTGTTTGACATGCTCGACGGTCGCATCGCGCGTCTTACAAAAACAACTACCGAGATCGGCATTCAACTCGATTCCATTGCCGACGTAGTGACATTCGGCATCGCTCCGTCAGTGTTGGCGTACGTTTGGGGATATGGAACTACATTGGTAGAGGGAACCGATCTTCATCGCCTCGCCTGGTTTTTGTCATTTATGTTTCTCATGTGTGGGGCTTTCCGGTTAGCGCGTTTCAACGTGCAAGCTTCGCGGCCGCGTATCCTCGCCGAAGGTACTCCCAAAGTTGACAAGAAGAGTTTCGTTGGTCTGCCGATACCAGTTGCCGGCGGTTTGATTGCCGCGCTCGTGCATTTTTCGCCTGCGCCCCTCACGTATTTCGGCCCTGAAAAGGCAAGACTCTACTCCGGACTATTGATGGTGTTGGTGGGGTTCTTGAGCTTGATGATGGTGAGCACTCTGCGCTTCTCGAGCTTCAAGACAGTCGGCATGCGCAGCCGCAGCATGCGCACGATCATCCTCGCGCTTTCCGTCGGAATGCTTATCTTCCTCTATTCGCAGTACGTGCTCCTGGCAATCGTGATCAGCTACATCCTGCACGGATTGCTTTCACGAGTCGCTGGAATTTTCTGGCGTCGCAGTGATTCTGCTGAAGCCGCCAAGATTGAAGCGAATCCGGTGAGTCGATCGTCTCGGTAGTTAAGCCACAAAGAAGCACAAAAAGCACAAAAGGATTTCCGTTCATTTTTGTGCCTTTGTGCTTCTTTGTGGCCTCCATAATTTATCAACACAATCCAAAATTATGTTGCCTCACCATTCTGACCTCTGCAAAATTTCGGATTCATTCGCCCACCCTTAATCCCTCTTCGTTTTTGGAAAACTTTGCAGATTTGGATCGCTGTGATCCGAATTTAAAAACTCGTCTCCTTATCATCATGTGATCAGGCCCACTCCACACTTGGATCGATGTTTGCTCCTCCGAAAAACGCCCCAGATCATTTTGAAAACTACAAGCCAAACATCCCAGAGCAATTTCCGAAATATCGGAGGACAACAAATGGCAAGACTGAAATTTTTAATTGGTTCCACAATTCTGATGCTGCTCGTATTGGTGCCCCTGACGATGGGCCAAACCAGTAAGGGCTTTGTGGTCGGGACAATCGCCGACCCTAATGGGGCTGCCGTCCCCGGTGTCACTGTCAAACTCACCAACGCGGCTACCGGTGTCACACGCGAAACGATCTCACAACAAGATGGCAGTTATCGTTTCGACGCGGTTGACCCGGGAAACTACAAACTTGAAGTGACTGCCACAGGATTTAAGAGTGCCACTCGTGACGTAGTAGTCGCAGCCACTCAAACTGTCGAAGCTTCCATTCCATTGGAGGTGGGAAATCCAGCAGAGGTGGTGACAGTCACTTCCGCTAGTCCGGTTGAACTGCAAACTCAAGACGGCGCGCGTGTCAATACACTCGGGACCCGGCAGATTACTGAACTTCCCGTTCAGGGTCTCAATCCGGTCAATCTCGTGTTCACGCTGCCCGGTGTCAACGATCCCGGTCCTTTGGCGGGTGGTTTCGTTCAGGGCACAGAGTTTTCCGTCAACGGCCTTCGCGCGCGAGCCAACAATCAATTGATTGATGGTTTGGACAACAACGACAACTCCATCACCGGACAGTTTTACCAGCCGGTGCTGCGCGATGGTTATAACGAAGTCACTGTTCTGCAGAGCGATTACTCTGCTGAATATGGACGAGCCGGTGGCGCCGTCGTAAACGTGATTACCCGCAGCGGTAGTAACGAGTTTCACGGCTCCGTCTACGACGTCATCATTCCGAGCAAGCTGTCCGCGCTTTCACCATTCGAAAAGGCCGGCCTCGGCTTGACAAAGAAACCGGTTACTATTGAGAACGACTATGGCTTCTCGTTTGGTGGTCCAATTCTCAAGAACAAGCTTTTCTTCTTCAGTACGATTCAATGGTCTCCGTTTAGAGCGGGCGGCGTGACGTCGTCACCGGTCGTGCCCACAGCGGAAGGTGTAGCGCAACTGCGGGCGCTTTTCCCCGCGGGTACCAGTCCGAATCTCGATCGTTATCTCGCTTCGATCGGCGACCTTCGCGGAACAACCGGCGTCTTCAATGTGCCGCTCGGTGGTGGACGACCATCTATTCCTTTCGGCACCGCGACGCGAACGAGCTCACAACCCGTGGATGATACTCAGTATCTATTCCGCGTGGACTGGACGCCGAATTCGAAAGACGCCGTTGCCGTTCGTTACCTTGCGGACGATCAACTCTTCTCCAACCAGACGCCGCAGTTTTCGACACTGCTGTTTCCGGGAACTGAAGTTGATGTGCCCAGTTTGATTCAGAATGCGTACATCAACTGGACACGCACTTTCTCGCCGAACACAACCAACGAATTACGGTTTGGTTACGGCCGGTTCAATGTGCTCTTCAACTACCGCAATCCCGACCTTCTAACCGCACCGCCGCAATTTGTTTTCGGCGGAACTGCCTCGAACGTAACTGGTATTGGTCCTGACCCCACCTTCCCGCAGGGGCGCATCTTCAATAACTACCAGTTGCAGGACACCATCTCGCACACGGTCGGTAATCACACGATTCGAGCGGGGTTTGATGTAATGCTCCAACGTGCGAAGCAGTTTATTCCAATCAACACGCGCGGAAACCTCGCGTTCACAGATGCTGTTGACGAGGATGACAACGTTATATTTCCGGCTTTCGGAAACTTCGTGGACAACTTCTCGGGCAATTCTGGCGTGTTTGCTACAAAAGTATTTGGAGAGAACGTTGACCATCCGAATGTGATCAATCAAGCGTACTTCATTAACGATAATTGGCGCGTTCGTCCTAACCTGACGTTAAACCTGGGCTTGCGCTATGAGCTTTACGGTGTGGCGCAGAACTCAGCCCCGTTTCCAGCGTTCTGCGGCTTCGACGTTCCGTTTCCGACTCGCTGTGAAGTTAAACGAGACAAGAATAACTTTGCTCCGCGCTTCAGCTTTGCTTACACGCCGAGGTTCTTCAAGCACGTGCTGGGCGAGGATGCAACTGTAATCCGCGGCGGCTTCGCTGTGAATTACGATATCTATTTCAACAACATCCTCAGCAACACTGTCGCTTCGTCACCTAACGCGATCGGCGTCACAACTTTCGGATCAGATGCAGCAGATCCCCGCGGTTTTGCTAACGCATCGTCTACCCTCCCGACAGTGGCGCCTGCGGCTAATCCGTTGGCGACTCAGTCAACAGTCTTACCGAACCTGCACAACCCGAAGACCTACGTTTGGAATTTCGGCATTCAACGACAACTTCCCTGGAAGATGGTCGGTGATGTCGCTTACGTTGGGTCGCGCGGTATTCACCTCTTCATAAACGAAGAGTTGAATCCTCGTAATTTCCTCCTGGCCGGGCGGCCGCGTGTTCATCCCAACTTCGGTCCGGTCCAGCCACGTACCAACGGTGGTGATTCGAATTACCACTCGTTGCAGACCAGACTCGAACGAGGGTTCACAAATGGATTGCTGTTCCGACTCGCGTATACCTTCTCGAAGGCAATCGACGATGTTAACAGCGAAGTGTTCGTCACCTCGGGTGGGTCCAGCCGTGCGTCGGACCTTTTGGGTATTGTTGGTGGGCGGCGAGTGGATCGCAGCGTGGCCAGCTATGATGTGCCACACGTAGCATCCGTCTCATTCCTCTACGACATTCCCTCGGCTTCGGAGAATCGCTTCGTGAAGGGGATTACGAGTGGTTTTACTCTTTCGGGGATCTGGCGCTTTCAATCAGGAGCCGTGGAAACGGCTTACTTGAATGGTCTTGACATTAACCGCGACGGAGTGGCTACGAATGACCGGCCGGCGGTTAACAATCCGAATGCTCCGGCCAACTCGGTGGCGATTGCCAACAACTTCTGTGATGTTGAATCACCAACCGGGTATTGTAAGAATGATTTCGTCACTCCGATCGCGCTCAACGATGCGCGTTTCGTAGTAGATCCTAACATTCGTACAGGACTGGTGGGACGCAATACGCTTCGTGCTCCGAGCTGGAACCGGCTCGATCTCAGTCTAACCAGGGCTATCCCGGTGCCGTTCACCCCATGGGAGAACGACAAGTTTGAGATTCGAGTTGACTTCTTCAACGTGTTCAATCATCCGATCTTCACCTGGGACAGGTTTGTCGTAGGTGGTAACAGTGACGGGGATGTCTTCAACACATTCTTCAACCAACCGGAACTCAACGGAGGACCGAATACTACACTCCGGAGTTTCCGCTCAGGACGAATTCAACTGCGCTATTCGTTCTGATTCACTGCTCATAACAATCCACAGGTTACACAGATTGTGTAATCTGTGGATTGTCTTTTTAGTTCTTAGCGGACTTACCCAAAATCTTAGCTTCTCTTTTTATCTCGCCACTGGTGTCGATAATGTTTTCAAGGTTCTCCCTCGCCGCATAGATGACCTTTGCATCAACTACACCAAGATTCTTAAAAATCGGATTTGCCACAAAGCTAACGACGAGGTCGTGCAAGTCACCGATCGTCTTTTTGATCTGACTCTCATCGATTGCTTCTGAATGGGCGGCTTGCTCCTTCGTCTTATCGGGTTCGGGCAAAGCAAGGTTTTCCCGCAAACGAACGCTCCGTTTCTTCATGTCATCAGTCAGCTCCGCCAGCCGATCGTAATTGAGAGATTTGTCAGGCTGAAGCATGCGCACGATCTCGTTATGAATTACCTGGATGCGTTGAAAGTCTTCGTTGATTTGCGGAAACAGATTACGCCTTCGTTCATTGACCGCCTTGGCATCGTTCTTCATTCGATTGATTGTGCGATCGTAATCGTCCATTGAACGATTATTTTCGCGAGCTGCCGGACCAGGGTAGTTAGCACTGGGCGTTTGAGATCTGGCTGCCTCTGCCGAAGCGAAGATGGTGAGCAATACAAGTAGCGAAGAAACAGTCGTGTGGCTGCGCATGACATTCCTCCGAGTTGTCGATTGTAATAGACGGGCTGCTGAGCGTAAGTATAATGCGGCGATTACTCTCTGTGCCACAAAAAAGCACAAAGGCACAAAAGGATTCCGTTGTTTTGGTGGCTTTTGTGCTTCTTTATGGGAATCATCAGCTAGTTACCAGTAGGACTCGCAAACGCCAGCAAGCCGTGTTCAGTTGTGAGAATGACGGCGTCGCCGACTAGTATCGGTGATGCTGAACTCGTCAACTCGTCGCCAGTGGGAAGAGAATTAACCTGCTTGCCGTCCTTTAAGCCCAGCACAACACCCTCCGAACTTGAAAGAGGTGTGAAGAGAGCCGCTTCCTGCACCGTTAATGGTTGTGCCGAGATACGCCCGGGCAACTGCTTCTTCCAAAGCATCGATCCTTTGAGATTCAAGAGGTAAGCGAAATTGTCTAACGATGCCGCGAGCAACGCGTCACCCGCCAGCACGACAGCCTCAACTCCGGCGCCCGTTCGCTTCCGCCATTTCAAGCGACCCTTGTCAGTACTCACTGCATAGACATAGCCGTCGCCCGAACCGAAGAAAACACTCTCGCTTGTTACCGCAACTGGACCATGAATGGCGCCCTTGGTTCGATACCGCCAAAGGAGACGACCCGTTGCTTCGTCAAGAGCGAGCAGCGTGCCGTCTTCGCTGCCAATGTATACCTTGCCGCCTTTCACGACTGGTTGGCTATCAAATGGTAAGGCGAACGGTATGGACCACAACACGCCTCCGGTTCGTTTGTCGAAAGCATAGGCTCTGCCGTCACTGCCACCGGCAAACAATTTTCCACCGCTGATGGTGAGTGCTCCGCGAAGAGGTTTTACTAGAGGAGTCATCCATTGCGTGACACCGCCTTCACGGCCGAGTGCACGCAGCGCGCCCGCCGATTGCCCGATAATTTCGGAAGCAACGTAGATCGCGTTCTCGTCCGCAACGGGTGAGGCGGAGAGTTCGCCACCCATTTCAGAACGCCAGTAGAGCCGGCCGTCTTTCGCTTTGAGTGCGACGATCGTGCCGCCTGCGAGAGGCAGGTAGATTCGCTCGTTGTCGAAAGCAGGTGTGAGATTTAGCGTGACTGTTGATTCATAGCGCCAGCGCACAGTGAGTGGTTGTGAGAGAAGAACGTCGGCGTTTGCGCCAAATGTCGGCAGTACGCAAAGCAAAACGATTATGAACGCCCTGTTTAATCCGTGTAATCTGTGTAATCTGTGGATAAAACTTTGAGTTCGCATCATCCGAAAGTATAATCAGCCACTCTTTCCGATCCATGACCAACGCACAACATGAAACCGTAATAATACTTGACTTCGGATCGCAGTACACACAGCTCATCGCACGGCGGGTTAGAGAAGCCGGCGTCTACTGCGAAATTCTTCCTTTTAACGCATCGATCGATGCAATCAACGCCAGGTCACCCAAAGGTCTCATCTTCTCGGGCGGCCCTTCATCAGTTTACGATCCGACCGCACCAAAACCGCATCCGCAGTTGTTGCAGTCAGTCGATTGTCCCACGCTCGGAATTTGCTACGGCTTTCAAGTTTTCGCGCGCGAGCTCGGCGGAGATGTTGCCGCGTCTCCCAATCGTGAGTTTGGTTATGCGCGGTTAAAAGTTTTGGATGTCACTAGCCGGCTATTTCAAGGTCTGCCGGAAGAGCTTGACGTTTGGATGAGTCATGGCGATCACGTGACGGAAGTGCCGCCGGGTTTCCACGTGACTGCACTCACAGATGACGCTTTGAATGCGATGGAGGACGGGTCGCGCGGCATTTATGGCGTGCAGTTTCATCCTGAAGTCGCACACACGCCGCTTGGAGCGCAGGTGCTGCGGAATTTCCTGTTTTCTGTGTGTGGCTGTCGCGGTGACTGGTCGCCCGAAGCAGTTATCGAGGAACAGGTCGAGCGCATTCGCGGTCAACTCGGCGAGAAGGGAAGAGTGGTCTCAGGTTTGTCGGGTGGAGTCGATTCGACTGTAGCTGCCGCTCTGGTGCACAAGGCCGTGGGAGATCGACAGACTTGTATTTTTGTTGACAATGGGCTGCTGCGGGAAGGCGAGTTTGAAACAACGCTGGCGCTGCTGGGGCAGAGCATGAAGTTGAATATCGCCGGAGTTCGCGCGGGACATCTCTTTCTCGAAGCTCTTAGAGGTGTCGTAGATCCTGAAGAGAAGCGGAAGCGCATCGGGAAAGTGTTCATCGACGTGTTCGAGTCTGAAGCGCGGCGGCTCGGCGACGTTGGTTACCTGGTCCAGGGAACACTTTATCCTGACGTCATCGAGTCTGTTTCAGTGCGTGGTCCATCGGCGGTGATCAAGAGCCATCACAACGTTGGCGGCCTGCCGGAGAAGATGAATCTCAAACTCATCGAGCCGTTGCGCGAGTTGTTCAAAGATGAGGTGCGAGTGATTGGCAGGGAATTGGGAGTGCCGGAAGAGATTCTTGGACGGCACCCGTTTCCTGGTCCCGGATTGGCGGTTCGTATTCTCGGAGACGTCACTGAGGAGAAGATCCGGATCGAGCAGGCTGCCGATCGAATACTCGACGAAGAGTTGCGCCGCGCCGAGTTGTACAACTCCGTCTGGCAAGCGTTTCCCGTGCTGCTGCCCGTGTCAACAGTAGGCGTTATGGGCGACGAACGAACGTATGAGCGCGTGATCGCGATTCGAGCAGTGACGAGTGTCGATGGAATGACAGCCGACTGGGCACGACTGCCGCATGATCTCCTGGCGCGAGTTTCAGCACGAATCGTTTCCGAGATACGCGGCGTGAATCGAGTTGTTTACGATATTAGCTCTAAACCACCTTCAACCATCGAATGGGAATGAGAACCATCCACAGATCACATAGATAATCTGTGCAAACTGTGGATGGGTTTACAAAAATGCAGGACCGACAATTCGTACACCTTCATCTTCATACCGATTACAGCCTTCTTGACGGCGCGATTCAAATCAAACCTCTTTCAAAGCGAATTGAAGAATTGGGAATGCCCGCGTGTGCCATGACCGATCATGGAAACATCTTCGGCGCGATCTCTTTCTACAACGCGATGAAGTACAAAGGGGTGAAGCCCATCATCGGCTGCGAGACATACATCACTCGCGGCAATCGCAAAGAGAAGGCTGCCAGCGCGCCCGGTGAGAAGGCAAACTTTCATTTGATCCTGCTCGCGCAGAATTACGAGGGCTATCAAAACCTCGTGCGCCTGACTTCGAAGGCTTACACTGAAGGCTTCTACTACAAGCCGCGCATCGACAAGGAGCTGCTCGCGCAGCACAGCAAAGGTTTGATTGCGCTTTCGGCGTGCATGTCCGGCGTCCCCTCGGCGATGCTGGCGCAGGAGAAGTGTGATGAAGCGGCGAAGGCGGCACTCGAGTTCGAAGAGATTCTCGGGAAAGGGAACTACTTCCTCGAGATCCAGGAGCATGGCCTCGATGCTCAACGTCGCATCAGAAAACCACTCGTCGATCTTTCCAAACGAACGGGCGTGCCGCTCGTAGCCACCAACGATTCTCACTACCTGATGCCCGATGACGCTCGCGCCCACGATGTCCTGCTCTGCATCGGATCAGGGAAAACTGTTAACGACACAAATCGCTTGCGCTATGCGAGTCCGTACTTCTACGTCCGCTCGGCCGATGAGATGTGGCGCATCTTCGGCGAGGAGCTTCCCGAAGTTCTCACGCGCACAGTCGAAATTGCCGAGCGGTGTGAGTTGAAACTGCCGGAGAACGTCAATTACCTGCCTCAGTATCCGATCCCGCAGTCGGAGGAGGGTCTCACTGCCGATGATTACTTCGAGAAGGTCGTCCGCGAGGGTTTTGAGCGGCGGCGCCGGCAAGTTTGGGATGCGTTCGTTGCTCGCGGAGAGTTGAAACAATCCCTCTCGGATTATCAGACCCGTTTGTCGAGCGAGATCCAGATGATCAAGCAGATGGGCTTTGCCGGCTATTTCCTGATCGTCTGGGACTTCGTTCGCTATGCGAAAGAGCATTCGATTCCCGTCGGACCGGGTCGAGGTTCGGCCGCAGGCTCACTGGTGGCCTACTGTCTCGAGATCACCGACATCGATCCGCTCCAGTACGATCTGCTCTTCGAGCGCTTTCTCAACCCTGGCCGCGTTTCATTACCTGACATCGACATCGACTTCTGCGTCCGGGGCCGAGGGGACGTCATCAATCACGTTGCCGGGTTGTATGGGCGCGACTCCGTCTGCCAGATCATCACGTTTGGAACGCTCGCTTCGAAGGCTGCGATCAAGGACGTGGGGCGAGCCCTCGAAGTACCTTACGCAGAGGTTGAAAGGATTGCGAAGCTCATCCCTCCACCGGTGCGTGGCCGCAACGTCAGCCTGAGCCAGGCACTCGAGCAGGTACCTGAACTAAAACGTGAGATGGAAACGAACCCTCAAGTTAAAGAGATACTTGAGATCGCCCAGCGACTCGAAGGCTGCGCTCGCCACTCCTCAGTTCACGCTGCGGGCGTCGTCATCTCGCCACTGCCGCTCCAGGAGTTGATACCGGTGGCGGTGTCGGGGAAAGAAGAACTCACCACGCAGTACGTCATGTCGGACTTGGAAAAGACCGGCATGCTTAAGATGGATTTTTTAGCGCTTACCGCTTTAACCGTTATAAATGACTGCTTAATCAGTATTAAACACCTGCTTGGTGAAGAGATTAAATGGTCGGATATAGCGCTTAACGATGCTAAAGCGCTTGCGGTATTTGCTGAAGGGAGAACTGAAGCGGTCTTTCAGTTTGAGTCGTCAGGCATGCAGGAGATCTGCCGGAAGCTCAAACCCAAAGGGCTCGAAGATCTCGCTGCGCTCAACGCGCTCTACCGGCCCGGGCCACTCGACGGCGGGATGGTTGACGAATTCATTCAACGGCATCATGGCAAGAAAGCGGTGCGTTATCTCGTGCCCGAGATGAAGGAGATTCTCAATAACACTTACGGCATCATCGTCTACCAGGAGCAGATAATGCAGCTCGCGCAGAAGCTTGCCGGTTATACACTTAGCGAAGCCGACCTCATGCGTCGCGCAATGGGCAAGAAGAAGCGCGAGGAGATGGCCGTACACGAGGAGAAGTTCATTACGGGCGCGGTCGAGCGTGGGATCAAACAGGAGAAAGCCGAGAAGATCTTTTCGTTGATGGCCCAGTTCTCCGACTATGGATTCAACCGCAGTCACAGTGTCGCCTACGCTTACCTGGCTTTCCAGACCGCCTACTTGAAGGCCCACTATCCCGAGCATTTCTACGCGGCCGTTCTTTCAAGTGAGGCGCAGGATGCCGCTAAAGTGTTTAAATACTCGAAGGAATTGCGCGCGCAGAAAATCGCCCTTCTGCCACCTGACGTGAACGAGAGCTTTTCAGGCTTTACGCCGTTAAGCGGAGCCATCCGCTATGGCCTGACTGCCATTAAGGGACTGGGCCAATCCACCGTTAAAGCCATTACTGAGGCACGCGAGAGTGGTCCGTTCCGGTCCTTTTTTGATTTTGCGGAGCGGGTTGAATCGGCTACTTTGAACAAACGAGTCTTTGAGAGTCTCGTCAGCGCCGGCGCCTTCGACTCGCTTAAGGACGGCCGGTCGATTGGTGATTGGCGTGGCGGGCTGCACGGCGCGATTGACGCCGCACTATCGCGAGCGCAACGCGTCAAGCGCGAGAAGCTCCAGGGGCAGAGCGGCCTGTTTGGAGGAATGCCGGAAGAGATCGACTTTGCGAATGAGCTCCCGCCGACGGCAAAGGGCTGGACCTCAAGTGAAATGTTAGCTGCGGAAAAAGCAGCGCTTGGGTTTTACATCACCGGCCATCCACTCGAGCGTTATCTCGATGTGCTCCAGAACGCCAAGGCTCTCCGGTCTTCTGAGCTGGCGGAGCTTAACAGTGGCGTTCGCGTCACTTCGGGCGGGATTGTTAGCGACCTCCAGTTGCGCACTACAAAGAAAGGGGACAAGTTTGCGCTGTTCCGTCTGGAGGATGAAGCGGGCAATACGAAGTGCGTGTTGTGGCCGGAAGTCTACCGGAAACACTCCGCGTTGATGCAGAATGAGTTGCCCGTAATTGTTATCGGACGCCTTGAGCTGAGTGAGGACAATCCACCGACAATCATCGTCGATCAAATGCAGAGCATCGATGCTGCTTCAAGGAACAACGAGTTTCTCGTTTTGCGCACGCCACAGCACGAAGATTTTCCGACGTTATGTGATTCGATTCTGAGCCTGCTTAGCGCCAATCCGGGTGATTGTGAAGTTGCGATGGAAGCGTTGATCGAGGAAGGGGCGGTTGTCAGGATCAAGCCCAACAGTGCACTGCGCGTGCGGCGAAGTGCTGAACTGGAGCAGGCCCTGAAAGAGCTGGGTTGCGGCGTTAGCTTTGAAACTGCAAACGGCAAAGCGCACGCCTGATAACGGTGACGCGCGTTCAGAGTTCAACCTTTAGGTTGCTCTGGCGAGAAGAACAACCTGAAGGTTGAACTCTGAACTGAGAACCAATACTGATGGCGAAGGATAAGAAAGAGAAGGACAGCGAACCTGAGCCGGCGAGGACAGTCGAGCAGCGAACTGCCTTCGACCGCGTGTTACTCGCGCGACATGCTGATCGGCCCTATACATTGGATCTGATCGAGCGGCTGTTTGAAGACTTCGTGGAGCTTCACGGCGACAAGAGATTTGCGGAAGATCCGGCGATCGTTTGCGGCCTGGCTCGCTTTCATGGATTGCCGGTTGTCGTCGTTGGCCATCAGAAAGGACGCGATACCAAGCAACGCAGTTATAGAAATTTTGGCATGCCCAAACCAGAGGGTTATCGCAAGGCACTCCGCGTAATGAAACTCGGTGAAAAGTTTGGACGTCCAATCTTTACATTCATCGACACTCCCGGCGCCTACCCGGGAATCGATGCGGAAGAACGTGGTCAGGCCGAAGCGATCGCTTACAACCTGCGCGAGATGGCAAAAATAAAAGTACCCATCATCGTCACAGTGATTGGTGAAGGTGGTTCTGGTGGGGCGCTGGCCATCGGCATTGGTGACCAGGTGCTGATGCTCGAGAACGCCACTTATTCAGTGATCAGTCCCGAAGGTTGCGCGGCGATCTTGTGGAAGGATTCGTCACAAGCGGATCGCGCAGCGGAAGGCCTGCGGCTTACAGCTCAGCATCTCTACGATGAGGGAATCGTTGACAAGATCATTCCCGAACCCGACGGCGGGGCCCACAACGATTACGATCAGACTGCTCGTTATCTCGATTCGGCGTTGAGCGAACGTTTGGCAGAGGCGGTTAGTTGTTCACAGGAAGACAGACTGAGTCGTCGTTACAGCAAACTTCGTCGCTTCGGTCGTTGGGGCACAGATAGTAAAGACGGTGGGTAGTTTCTCGCGAAAGTTTAACCACAGATTGCACGGATAGAGACGGATCTGATCCGTCTTCATCCGCGTGCATCCGTGTACAAAGGTCAGAACGGAATGTCTTCGTCGGACAAGTCTGGTTGCGAGTCCGCGGGGCCTCCGCTCGCGGCGCTTGCAGACGCAGCTCTCTCGTGCATAGCGTCGTCGCCTCTCGAGCCGATGAACTGCATATCAGTGCCAAAGACTTCAAGCGAGTGCCGCGGCTTGCCATCGCGATCGATGTACTCTTCCACGCGCAGACGACCTTCGATATAAACCTGTTTACCTTTTTGCAGATACTGTGAGGCAGTCTCCGCCAGGCGGTTCCAGAGAGTGATGCGGAACCAGGTCGTATGGTCCTGCATTTCGCCGTTGCGATCTTTGCGCCGCTCGTTCGTAGCCATGCTGAAACTACAAACGGGAGTACCCTGGGCGGTATAGCGCAACTCGGGATCGCGACCGAGATTTCCCACTAAAATTATTTTATTGAAGGACATGAGGAGCCTTTCTTTTCAACTGAATTCTGGACCGGTCGCGATACTACTAGCGAAGAAACGAAGAATCAAGCAAACCAAAATTTTTATGTGATAAATCTTCTGGTAAGCCGCAGATGAACGCCGGTGAGCGCAGATCAAAAATCTGCGCTCACCGG